>Ga0233434_1000192_pt1 | contig 79669 bp, 65 predicted proteins | sample SI_122_August201_4_FD_182738 | JGI IMG/M metagenome (GOLD analysis project Ga0233434, IMG submission 182738) | Seawater microbial communities from Saanich Inlet, British Columbia, Canada - SI_122_August2016_120_MG | ecosystem: Environmental > Aquatic > Marine > Inlet | place: Canada: British...
GTATCGGTTTTCCAGGTACCGGCGAAAGATTTCCGACAACTCAAAAAAATGATCCTGAATGCGTCCGATTTCCAGCCATCCTTTAGTTTTGAGTGCCGCAAGCTCTTTGTACGCCAACTCCTCTGGACTTAAGGCTGGAAGCACGGCGGAGCCGACTTGCTCGGTGGGTCGGGATTTCCACCTGCGCCAAAGAAAATAGAACAATCCTAAAAGCGCGAGCACTGCCAGGGCCATCCACAAGTAATGAATCCAGGGAGGGGAAATTTCTTCCAGCGGTTTGATATCGTGAATTTCCTCCTGACTTCCAGATACGGCTAGAAGAGACTGCACTTCCAGGATTGCCTCCGGGGCCAGAATGGTTCCCTGAATGGTTTTGCCGGATTTTTTTGGGTCGGGTGCGTCAAAGGAAACAGCGATGGCAGGAAGTGTCAACGCGCCAATGTCGTCTACCCGAAATTTATACCAGTACTCATGCACGGTTTGCCCGTTGATTGCCTGAGGCGGATTCCCCCCCTTTTTGACAAACTCTAAACCTTTTGGCGGCATGACCTCAGGGGCGGCAGGGTGGATATCGGCATCATGCTGAACGGTAATGGTGTAGGTTGCTATATCACCAAGAGTGAAAGTGTCGGGAGTGATGCGGGTGGTGACGGAAACCGGGGCTTCGCCAGCACCGGCAAATAGAGTAGAAAAAAATAAAAGGGCGAAAAGTGGAAAAACTCCTATCGAGAACTTTGCCCGAAATTTTACATTTTTCATTGGCCGGGAATTTTGCCTTTTGCCAGGCACGCATCGATGAGTGGGGTTAGGGTTTTTTCTGTCCCTGAGTTTCCTGCCCCTGCGGCTTCTGCCCGAAACAACCAGACCAGGGCTTCCTGGCAGTTATTGAGATCGGCATATAAACGTCCCACAGTTTGTGCCGCTTTTGCCCTTTTAGCTGTGCCTGTTTTTTGCATCTGCCATACCTGGATAAACTGGTCGATAGCCTGCTCTTTTAAGCCGGCATTCATCAGGCGTGTTCCCACCTCTTCATATTCATTGCTCAAGCTCTGGTTTGACAGGGGCTCTTGAACAGCCGACACCTTTTTTGGGGCTTGTTTGTTGATGAACTTGTTGAACAAGGCCATAAAAGCAAAAAAGATTAATGCCGTAAGGATAATGACAGCGGCTTTCAGTTTTTTGCTGACCCCATCGGTTGGGATTAACTTTGGATCTTCGCTCATATTAATGCTTTTTCTCCCGCATTTTAAAATAACGGATGATGGGTTCTGTTAAGGACCGGTTTGTGTGAATTTCGATGGTATCAATACCTATGGAGTGGAAATAAGTTTTCCGTTTTTCTCTTTTTTCCTGAAACTGTCTGGCGTATTGCCGGGTCATCGCATTATCGCTGGTGTCCACCACTAAGGTTTCTCCTGATTCCGCATCTTCAAGTTGAATCAAACCGACATTGGGCAGGGTTTCCTCTCGCTGATCGGTAATGCTGATGGCGACAAGATCATGTTTTTGTTTTGCCAGTTTCAGCTTTGTTTCATAGTTGTCATCTTTGTTGTTTTGAAAATCGGAAATTAAAAAGGTGGTGGCCTTTCGTTTCTGAATATTTAAAAGATATTCGAGTGGCAGGGAAAGGTTGGTGCCTTTTCCTTCCGGCTTGAAGTTAAGAATAGTACGGATGATATTCCAGATATGGGCTTTGCCTTTTTTAGGCGGTATGGTGTGCTCGATTTTGTCCGAGAACACGATCAACCCGATCTTGTCGTTATTTTTGATGGCAACGAAAGCGAGGATAGATGCGATCTCGGCAGAAACTTCATTTTTAAGTTTCCCGGCGGAACCGAATTCGCCAGAAGAGCTCACGTCAACCAACAGCATGAGGGTTAATTCCCGTTCTTCCTTGAACTCTTTAATGAAGGGTTGGTCCATCCTGGCGGTTACGTTCCAGTCAATCAACCGGACATCGTCTCCGGGTTGGTATTCTCTCACCTCGCTGAACTCCATTCCCCGTCCTTTAAATGCAGAAACGTATTCACCTGCCATGATGTCGTTGACCAGATAATTGGTCTTTACCTGTATGGCTTTGATACGGTGCAATAGTTCAGGAGACAGGTTTTTATCCTGCTCAGGCGCTGGAACCGGGTCCTGGAACCAGTCTCGAATTGTTTGAGTCATTGTCTGGAACATAACGACTTTTAAGGAACCTCAAGCGTGTCGAAAATTTTCTTGAGAATATCATCCGCTGTGACATTCTCAGCCTCGGCTTCATAGGTAAGGATGATCCGGTGTCTCAGCACGTCCAGGCCAATGCTTTTAATATCATGTGGGACGACATAACCCCGGCCTTGCAGAAAGGCATAAGCTTTTGCACACCGATTCAAAAATATGGATGCCCGTGGGGACGCGCCGTACTGGATCATTCCTTTCAGGGTAGATATCTGCTGGCCTGCCGGGTCGCGTGTTGCCTGAACCAGGTTGATGATATAGTCTTGCAGGTTTTCATCGATATATACTTCATCGAATACTTTCCTCGCCTGCAAAATTTCTACAGGGGATACCACCTGCTTGACTTGATAAGGGTCATTGGTGGTAGACATTCTTTGCATGATAGTTTTTTCTTCTTCCCGGGTCGGGTAATCGATATGGAGTTTAAACATGAACCGGTCCACCTGAGCTTCCGGTAAGGGGTAGGTGCCCTCCTGTTCAATTGGGTTTTGAGTGGCAATCACCATGAACGGTTCTTCGAGTTTGAAGGTTGTGCCGGCAATAGTGATCTGTCTTTCCTGCATGGCCTCAAGCAGGGCGCTTTGAACTTTGGCAGGCGCCCGGTTGATTTCATCTGCAAGGATGATGTTGGCAAAAAGAGGCCCTTTTTTAATAGTAAACTCACCGGTTTTGGGTTGATATATCTGGGTTCCCAATAGATCGGCGGGTAACAGGTCGGGGGTAAACTGAATACGCTTGAAATCAGCTTTTACGGATTCGGCCAGGGTTTTCACTGCGGTGGTCTTGGCAAGCCCCGGCACTCCCTCCAAAAGAACATGTTCTCCGGTCAACAGTCCCAGTATCAACCGCTCGGTCAGATATTTCTGTCCTACAATGACTTGTTCCAACTCATGAAAAAGGGGGGGGATAAATCCATTGGCCTGCTTGATGCGTTCTGTTATTTCATCGATCTTTTGTGGCATTTTGAAAAACCCTTGGGTGAAGTTGATGTGATTGTGACGGGGACATTGTTCTCTTATGCAGCTTTGAAAATATAATTTAATTTTTTAAATAATGATATTAATAATTTTTAATTTTTCAAGGAGTCCCCTGTTTACTCAGGTATTTTTTCCACTTCAACAACTCGATGTTTTATCGGACTTTGCAGAAATGCTGTAAATTTGGGCTATATGGGGGGAAAATTGGATTTTAAGCTTTACAAGTATAGATACTGCCTTAAAATAGCGAATTACTCTTAATATACCGATTTTTGTCTGGAGCGCGTACGAATGGCGGAAAAAGAAGTCAAAGATATCGACAGCCTCATTGACCAGGGACTGAATGATGAGAACAACGAACTGGATCTGAGGGAAAAGGAACTGGATGATGAGGACTTGATAAAAGTTCTGGAGTCCGACAAGGTTAAAGGCGTCACCGCCATGTTTTTAGAGTTTAACGATATTGGCGATGAGGGCCTCAAGGCTTTGGTGGAAAGCGATAAAATGAAGTTTTTGACAGCTTTGAACCTGTTTAAAAACAAAGTGACCGATGAAGGTGTCCAGGCTTTAGCCAAGTCCAAAAATATGCTCAATCTTTCCGAGTTGATATTGAGCGATAATGAAATCACCCATGAAGGTGCCAAAATGGTGGCGACATCCAATATTTTGGGAAGCCTGGTATCTCTATGGATGGGAGATAAAATTGGGGATGAAGGCGTGAAGGCTCTGGCGACTTCTGAAACGCTCACCCGGATTACACAACTTTCTTTATATAGAAACAATATTGGTAATGAAGGCGCACTTGCGATTGCTCAATCCAAAAACCTGAGCAACTTGACGGAATTGAACTTGAACTGGAACTACATTGAAGGGGAAGGGGTGGAGGCGCTGGCTGGATCAGCGACTTTGAGTAATCTGGAGCAATTGACCCTGACTTTTAATCCGATAGGGCTTCGAGGTGCTGAAGCCATTGCAGGTTCTGAGAATTTTAGAAACCTCACCTTGCTTGATTTGTATGAGACGGATTTGGGTAATATGGGTGCCAGAGCCCTGGCCGAATCGACGAGCCTTCCTAATCTTGAAACACTGGTTTTAATCCATAATGACGTAGGCAGCGGGGTGCAGGCCTTGTTTAAGGATAATAAAAATTTTCCCAAGATGAAGGATGTTTATTTTTTCACGGCCAAAGCCGAAGTTTGATTTGGCAAAGGCTTGACGGATCAGGGTTCCCGGTTTTAGACCGGGAACCCTTTCTTTTTTTGTAGAAATTTTCCTCATAACAGGTAGGCTCAGGGATATCCTTGGAAAAATTTACTAAATAAATAGAGAACCCTCAGAATATGTTTACAGGTGAAAAACCAGATCTGCTAGATATCATGCCTTTCAGGCAGGACAGCATTTACGTGGTGGGTAAGGATGGCATTCCCCAGCACTGGGATGGGCAGGAGTGGTTGCCGGTTAGAACTGAGAATACCAACCCGCTGATGGGTATTTGGGGGCCGCATGATCAATGCATTTATGCCGTGGGCATTGGCGGTGTTGTCCTTTTTTACAATGGTCAGGCATGGAACCAGTTGGATACGGGTAGTTACGATTCGCTCAACTCCGCATATGGTTTTGATGAAAATAGCGTGTTTCTTTATGGTGTCGGCGGCCGCATGCTTTACTGGAATGGAGAGAAATGGGACTACCGGGAACCCAACACCATTCATGATTTGTTCGGCATGTGGGGCGAGGACGTCGAACATATTCACACGGTAGGTGGTGAAGGGGTTTATCGGTTTTATGATGGCAAAGAATTCCAGCGCCGTGATGAGTTGACCGATGAAGAAATTTCCCTGTTCGGAGTTTGGGGTACCGGCAATGACAATATTTATATTTGCGGTTCCCACGGTACGATTTTGCACTATGACGGAACGGACTGGAAACCCATGCAGTCTGGGACTGAAGAATACCTCTTGAGCATATGGGGAACCTCAGATGAAAATATTTTTGTGGTCGGAGACAATTCTGCCATGCTTCACTATGATGGCAACCAATGGTCTCCCATTCAGTCACCCAAGGAAGAGTATTTGACAAAAGTCAAAGGACTTGGGCCGGATCAGGTATACGCAGTCGGTGAAAACGGCACGGTGCTTAAATATGACGGCAAAGAATGGAGCGATATGTCGATATGATTTTTAAATACCTTGGAGAACAATTATGTCTGCTTTGACCGACAGCCACCTCTTGTCTGTTTTTGGATTTAACGAAAACGATATTTTTGTCGGAGGTGCCGAGGGAACCCTGTTGCATTACGATGGCAGTCAATGGTCGCCGATGGAAACAGGGGGACGTTGGACCTTCAAGGATATCTGGGGCAGTGCACCGGATAACGTTTATGCGGTGGTGACCGATGGAAGAATCCTTCATTACGATGGCAAAACCTGGACCCCGGAAGATACAGAAAAACTTCCGCCCATGACGGGTATCTTTGGACTTGGTCCCGATGAAATCTATGCTTGTTCCAGGTTGGGTAAAATCCTTCGCTACGATGGCAGTTCCTGGAAATTCACTCAGACGGGAACCGATACGGATGTAACCCGGTTATGGGGCTGTAAAGAAGGTGGCATTATTGCTGTGGGTTATGATGGTCTTGTTCTCAAGCAGGATGGAGAACGCTGGATTCGTATGACTTTTAACTCCAATGCGGAGTTTTACGGTATATATGGGTTTGGTCCGGATCAGATATATATAGTAGGGTCTGATGGTGCCATATTCAAATTCAACGGGGTCGAGTTGACTGAAATGCCTTCTCAGACCATGGAGTTTTTCCTTGATGTCTGGGGGCCTTCCTCAGAAATGGTGTTTGCCATAGGTGATGAAGGAATGATTCTTTATCTGGATGGCGATCAATGGACCCGGATAGAATCCAACACGAAAGAATATCTCACCGGCATCTGGGGTACTAGCGATGAAAATATTTATGTCGTCGGCGACAACGGACTGATCCTGCGCTGGAACGGTGAAGACTGGAAAGCCGTAGAAGGTTGACCCACCCTTAAAACCCTTACCTAAAGGCTTGACACCGGCTTTGGCGTGATGTTAAGGTCTGGTTTCTAAGTGCTTGATATTAAATCCTATAATCGTTTTCTTTGTAAAAAGTAGCTCGGTAAAACCGTTATGTTTCACCCCTCATTAGAAGAGTTCAAACAGAAAGCCCAGTCGGGAAACCTGATTCCTGTTTATAAGGAAATTCTGGCCGATCTCGATACGCCTGTGTCCGCTTATATGAAAATCAGTGGAGGGGAATATTCTTTTCTGCTGGAGAGCGTTGAAGGTGGAGAAAAATGGGCGCGTTATTGTTTCCTGGGTTGCGATCCATCGATTGTGGTCAGCACCAAGGGCAGGACTTTGACAATAATCGAAAACGGAAAACGCGAACAAAGAGAAATTAAATCGGGCAGTCCTCTCTCGGCGGTAAAGGAAGTGCTGGCCCGATACCAGCCGGTGCCGTCTGCCGGGTTGCCCCGATTTTCAGGTGGTGCGGTGGGGTTTATCAGTTACGACATGGTGCGCTTTTTTGAAGAGCTTCCTGAACAAACGATTGATGATCTCGATGTTCCGGACTCGCAGTTTGTCATCACCGATACCATGCTGGTATTTGATAATGTTTCACAGACCATTAAAATTATTTCCAATGCATTTGTTGATGACGATGACGACTTGTCCGCCGTGTATGAAAAGACATTGCAAAAAATTTCTGCCCTGGAAGAGAAGTTGCGAACACCCCTTCCTAAAACAGAGCCGTCTGAAGCAAAAGAGGGTTCGGCATTGAGCTTTGACTCCAATATCGAAGAGGAAACGTTCAAGCAGGCGGTGACTCGCATCAAGGAATATATTTATGAGGGAGATGCCATTCAGGTGGTGCTTTCCCAGCGCTTGAAGTTTTCCATTAATAAAGACCCGTTTGACATATACCGGGCTTTGAGAACCATTAATCCTTCGCCTTATATGTATTACCTGAAATTCGGTGAACTGCAGGTGGTAGGTTCCTCTCCGGAAGTGCTGGTGCGACTGGAGGATGAAAAGGTTGAAGTTCGCCCCATAGCTGGCACCCGCAAACGGGGAAAAAACGAGGAAGAGGACCTGGTGCTGGAAAAGGATTTGTTAAGCGATGAAAAAGAACTGGCTGAACACATCATGCTGGTGGATCTTGGAAGAAACGATCTCGGGCGGGTGGCTGAAATCAGCACGGTGGAAGTGGATGAAAGTTTTAGCATCGAGCGATACTCCCACGTCATGCATATTGTTTCCAATGTGCGCGGGGTCCTGAAAAAGGGTTTGGATTGTTTTGATGTTCTGGAAGCCGCTTTCCCTGCCGGAACCCTTTCCGGCGCACCGAAAATAAGGGCCATGGAAATTATTGATGAGCTGGAACCGACTCGGCGCGGACTTTATGGCGGGACCGTTGGCTATATCAGTTTTAATGGCAACATGGATACTGCTATAGCCATCCGCACTTTGCTGGTTAAAGGGAACACCGCTTACCTTGGAGTGGGGGCGGGGATTGTTGCCGACTCGGTGCCGGAAAGTGAATTTGAAGAAACTATGAACAAGGGACGGGCTTTGCTCAAAGCCATAGAAGTGGCCGAAAAGGGGTTGGTTGTATGATTCTGATGATCGACAATTACGATTCGTTCACCTATAACCTGGTGCAATACATGGGTGAGATGGGTGCTGAAATACGTGTGGATCGAAACGATAAAATAAGTATCAAGGAAATCGAAGCACTGAACCCGGAAAAGATCGTTGTTTCACCCGGTCCCTGCACTCCTGCCGAGGCTGGCATATCGGTGGAGGTGGTGAAGCATTTTGCCGGAAAAATTCCGATTCTGGGAGTTTGTCTGGGGCACCAGTCAGTTGGCGTGGCGTTTGGTGGTGAAATTATCAAGGCCGGTCGTCTGATGCATGGCAAGACTTCCATGATCCGGCACGATGGAAAAACTCTGTTTAAAGACCTTGCTAATCCGTTTGAAGCAACTCGCTACCACTCTCTGGTTTTGAACCGGAAAAATCTGCCAGACTGTTTTGAAATTTCCGCAGAGAGCGATGACAACGAAATCATGGGCATCCGCCATAAAGAACTTGCTGTAGAAGGTGTGCAGTTTCATCCGGAATCCATTTTGACTGCCTGCGGAAAAGAGTTGTTGGGAAATTTTATTAAAGGCAATCACGCATGACGTTTCAGATGACCCTTGATACTCTTGCTGACGGAAACGACCTGACTGAAGATGAAATGGTTGCCTCCATGACTGCGATCATGCAGGGAGAAGTTGCGGATTCTCAATTAGCCACGTTTTTGACAGCCTTGCAGGCAAAAGGCGAAACCGTTGCCGAAATTATCGGCGCGGCGCGTGTGATGCGGGCCAAAGCGGAAAAACTCGATATCAAATCGACTTCTCTAGTGGACACTTGTGGCACAGGTGGGGATGGAGCCGATACTTTCAATATATCCACTGCCAGCGCCCTGGTCACAGCAGGGGCGGGGGTTACGGTAGCCAAGCATGGCAACCGGGCTGTGTCCAGCCGGTCCGGTAGCGCGGATGTCTTGAAATGCATGGGGGTGAATCTGGATGCCAACCTCGCAACTGTGCAACGTTGTGTTGATGGGGCGGGGCTGGGATTTCTGTTTGCTCCTTTAATGCATAAAGCTATGAAGCACGCCGCCGGAGTACGAAAAAAACTGGGTGTTCGCACCATTTTTAATCTGTTGGGACCCTTGACCAATCCGGCCAACGCGCAGGCTCAAGTGCTGGGTGTTTTTGATGTTAAATGGGTCCAGCCTTTGGCTGAAGTTCTTTGCGGCCTGGGTTGCAGTCGTGCGCTGGTCGTTCATGGCTCTGATGGTTTGGATGAAATCACCTTGACCGGTGTCAGCCAGGTTGCCGAATTAAAAAATGGCGAAGTGACGAGCTACAACCTTGATCCGGCTGAACTCGGATTTGATTATTGCACTTCCGCTGACCTCAAAGGAGGAACCCCGGAAGAAAATGCCGCAATCATCCAGGGAATACTGAATGGAGAAAAAGGAGCGAAAAGAGATATCGTTGTCTTGAACTCCGCTGCGGCTATTTATGTGAGCGGGAAAGCGGATTCTCTGGAGCAGGGTGCTCGACTGGCTGTCAACTCCATTGAATCGGGCAAGGCGCGGGATAAACTGAAAGATTTGTGTAGAATTACCCATACTAAAGATGACGAACATACTTGATAAGATTTTCGCCGATAAACAGACGGAACTGGCAGGTACTAAAAACTCTCTGCCCTTACCTGAACTCAAACAGCGTATAGGTGACCAAGCCCCTGTGCGTGATGTTTTCAAAGCTCTTAATGAGGGCAAGCAGTCCAAAATTATCGCGGAGATCAAACGGCGGACACCGTTTAAGGGAGAGCTGCGGGAAAATTTTAACGCCTCCGAAATCGCCGGGTATTATGCCAAACATGGAGCCGCCACACTTTCTATTCTGACGGAAAGCAATTATTTCGGCAGTCATATAGGAATCCTGGAAGAGGTGAGGCCCATCGCGCCGATTCCATTATTGCGCAAGGATTTTATCAGTGATGAATACCAGGTGTATGAGTCCAGAGCGTACGGAGCGGACCTGTTTCTGTTGATCGCTACCTGGCTGGACCAGAACCAGTTGACCGATCTGCTTCTACTGGGAAAAGAGCTGGGCCTGCCGGCGTTGGTGGAAACTCATAACGAATGGGATATGGAAAAAGCCTTCGAAGCCAAAGCGAATTTGATCGGCATCAATAACCGCGATCTCACCAATGGCAAAACCGATTTGAACATTGCCAGACGTTTGATACCGATGGCATTGCAGGAACCGGGTAACACCCTGGTTTGCGAAAGTGGCATCAGCGGCAGGGAAGAGATAGAAGAATTTGAAAAGTTGGGGGCGCATGCATTTTTAATCGGGGAAAGTTTAATGACCTCGGATGATATTCCTGAAAAACTGAAAAAACTATTAGGTAATGTTGATTCCTGATCCACAAGTTAAAGTTAAAATCTGCGGTATGACGCAATTGAAGGACGCGTTGTTTGCTGTCGATCAGGGTGCGACAGCGGTCGGTTTTATTTTCTATAATAAGAGTCCGCGCTCGGTTACCATGAAGGCGGCTCGGGAAATAATAGCGAAACTGCCGCCGTTTGTGGACACGGTGGGTGTTTTTGTCAACGAAACCGCTGAGCGGGTGAACAAGGTTGCCGATTATTGCGGTCTGGATCTGGTGCAGTTGCATGGTGAAGAGTCCCCTGCGTTTTGCCGGAAAATTAATCGCCGCGTGATCAAGGCATTTCGCATTAAAGACCTGCAGTCTTTTAAGAAGTTGGAGAAATATTCTGTCAGCGGTTTCCTTCTGGATACGTTTTCCGAGAACCTGCATGGCGGTACGGGAAAGGTTTTTGACTGGAACCTGGCTCATCGCGCTAAAAAAATGGGTCCGATTATCCTGGCAGGCGGACTGACCTCTCGTAATATTTGTCAGGCCATCCGGCAGGTCCGGCCTTATGGAGTTGATGTCTGTTCGGGAGTGGAAAAAGAACCAGGAATCAAAGACCCTGAAAAGGTTCGAGCGTTTCTAAAAAATATCAGATCCGGGAGTAAATCATGAAACCGCATAAAAAGCCCGATGGGCATTTTGGGAAATTTGGCGGCAAGTATGTCATTGAAACTCTCATGCCCGCTCTGCAACAGTTGGAGGAGGTGTATGAGGAGGCAAAAAACGATCCACAATTTAAAAAGGACCTGGACTACTATCTGGAGCATTACGTCGGTCGTCCGACTGCGCTTTATTTTTCCCAGCGTCTTACGGAACACCTTGGCGGCGCGAAAATTTATTTAAAACGCGAAGACCTGACTCATACCGGGGCGCATAAAATCAACAATACGATCGGCAGTGCCTTGCTGGCACAACGAATGGGGAAAAAAAGAGTGATCGCCGAAACCGGAGCCGGACAACATGGTGTGGCAACGGCTACTGCCGCTTCCTTGTTCGGACTGGAATGCGATGTGTTCATGGGTGAGGAAGATATGCGAAGGCAGGCACTCAATGTTTTTCGCATGCGGCTTTTGGGGGCAACGGTCATCCCCGTCACCGCTGGAACACGAACACTTAAAGATGCTACCAGCGAAGCTATCCGAAACTGGATCACTACCGTTGAGAGCACACATTATATTATTGGTTCAGTTGTGGGTCCGCATCCTTACCCTACGATTGTCAGGGATTTCCAAAAGGTGATCGGAGAAGAAGCCACGCGACAAATAATGCAGGCGGAAGGCAGATTGCCCGATACCTGTGTGGCCTGTGTAGGCGGTGGCAGTAACTCGATGGGACTGTTTTATCCCTTTCTGGAAAATAAAGAAGTCAGTTTGGTGGGAGTCGAGGCCGCCGGTCTGGGCCTCGATACGGATAAACACGGTGCGACGCTTACCAAAGGGTCGGCAGGGGTTCTGCATGGCATGATGAGTTATCTCCTGCATGACGAAGATGGGCAGGTGACCGAAGCGCATTCGATTTCGGCGGGACTGGATTATCCGGGTGTGGGTTGCGAGCACAGTTATCTTCGAGAATCGGGCCGGGCACAATATGTCTCGATCACCGATGAGGAAGCGATGGAGGGATTCAAATTGCTTTCCAATCTGGAAGGCATCATCCCGGCACTGGAGTCGGCGCACGCCATTGCCCATGTAATGAAAATGGCACCCTCCATGAAAAAAGATGAAATCATTCTGGTTTGCCTCTCAGGTAGAGGCGACAAAGATGTGAACCAGGTGGCGGATAGAATGGGAGTTTCGTTGTGAGCCGAATAGAGGAAAGATTAAACAGGAACGGGAAGGCTCTGGTGGCTTTTTTCACCGCCGGAGACCCGGATATGTCAGCGTCAAAAGAAATTTTCTCCGTGATTGAGAAAAGTGGCGCAGATATCATCGAAATCGGTGTACCGTTTTCGGACCCGCTTGCAGATGGTCCTGTCATTCAGGCTTCTTCACATCGTTCTCTACAAAATGGCACCAACCTGAAAAAAATTATCGCGCTGGTGACGGATATCAGGGGCCAGTCTCAGTTGCCGATTGTTCTCATGACCAGTTTCAATCCTGTATTCGTTTATGGTCAGAAAACATTTGTCGAGGATGCGGTCAAGGCGGGAGTGGATGGGGTGATTATTCCCGATCTTCCCCCTGAAGAAGCGGAGGAATTTCTCGGTTATGCCAATGAAAAAAAACTGGATATGATTTTTCTGCTGGCACCTACCAGTACCCCGGATCGAATTCAACGGATCGGCGGGTTAAGCAAAGGTTTCATCTATTATGTTTCGCTGACGGGAACAACCGGAACAAAATCCGCACTGGCTAAAAACCTGCAAGAGAAAGTCACGGCGATTAAAAGCAAGGTACAGCTCCCGGTGCTGGTGGGCTTTGGTATCTCAGGACCGGAACAAGCGAAAGAAGCGGCGCAATGCTCGGATGGTGTTATCATCGGTAGTGCCATTGTTAAGATAATCGAAACCCATTCCGACCCGGTAGAACGCAATCAAAAAATCGCCGATTTTGTATCTGGCATTAAAGAAGCCCTCACAACCAACTCCTGAGACGGAGGATATGTCTCCATGCCTGCCCGGATTTCCGTAATCATTCCCGCCTATAATGAAGAGAAATCTATAGGGCTGGTTCTTGATGCCCTTCCGCAAGAACTGCTTCATGAAATCATTGTTGTCGATAACAATTCAACCGATAACACCGCCCGGTCCGCGATTGAAAAAGGCGCGCGGGTGGTTGAGGAAAAAAGAAAAGGTTATGGTTCTGCCTGCCTGAAAGGAATTTCTGAGCTGGACAACCCGCATATCGTGGTGTTTCTGGATGGGGATTTCAGCGATTATCCGGAAGAGATAGTTAAGCTGGTGGCACCCATAGAATCTGGTGAAATGGATTTTGTTCTGGGTAGCAGAATGATACTTCCTGAGAGTCGCTCGGCATTGTTACCGCAATCGCGTTATGGCAACCAGTTGGCCGTGTTTTTAATGCGTCTGTTTTTTCGCCATCAGTATACCGACCTTGGGCCGTTCCGTGCTATTCGTTACGGGGCACTGCAATCCATTGCCATGCAGGATACCAACTTCGGCTGGACGGTGGAGATGCAGATCAAAGCGGTCAAAAAGGGATTACGAATCCTGGAGATTCCGGTGAAATACAGGGAGAGGGTGGGGGTCTCCAAAATCACCGGAACTTTTTCCGGCACCATCAAGGCCGGCACAAAAATCATTTACACCATTTTCAAGTATTTGTTAACCTGACCCCAGGTTCGGATAGCACGTCTGGTAAGCCGATTGTAAGTCCGCAAACGACCCAAAGCGGACATTGGAGCTTTATACTGCACAACTGGCTAAATGATCCTCAGGAAGGGAAGGCAGGAATGATGAAAATCGGAAAACTTAAAATAACTAAAGATAAGTTGAACATAATAAAAGAGGATGAAAGGTTTTTCTTTCTACAGATATTAAACATTTTAAATGACATCAACTGCTTTCAAAAATTGATTTTATATTCTCTTAACGAAAAAGATAATTTGGTTTTGCAAGAAGCGCAGAACCAAATTACGCTATCTCTTTATTTTGTTTTAAATTCTAAAATAAAAGAGGGGTGGGAACTTATTCGCAAAGATTTCTTAAACAACTCAGGTTTGTCGGCAAATTTTATCCCACGATTCAGTGAGCATGGGGATTTGTGTTTTAACAATTTAAAAAAATATTTTGGCAGGAAAAATTTAATTTTTGACATTAGAAATAAAATAGGCTCTCATTATGATACTGAATTGCTAAAAGAATATTATTCTGAAATCAGAAATGATGTGTTCCATTTATATGTTTCTGAAACCAATGGTGAGACTTTTTCAACAACAAGTCATATGAATTGGGAGTCATTATTTAATAGCGTTGACTCAGATCATGAAAAAGCACTCGGAAAAATATTAGACGATACATTGCAGGCATCAAGGGATATTGGTGGATTCATAAGGAATTGCATTGAAATAGTTCATGATAAATATTTTGATGATGAGGAATTTCAAATGATAGATATTCCTGAACCTATTGCCTTTGAAGATATAAGATTAAACTTCTACTCAAAACAACCTTAGAGAGAATAGGCATATCAGTAGTTGTGATACTGGGCAAAATGATAAAAGAGGCAGGGATGTTTTATAAGGTAGAATTGGAAAGATGAATGTCCGCAATTGGCCGGTTGCTGCCAATCAAAGTGGTCACAGGGCTTGCGAAGCATGGAGATTCCGGTGAAGTACAGGGAGAGGGTGGGGGTCTCTAAAATCACGGGGACTTTTTCCAGCACCATCAAGGCCGGCACAAAAATCATTTACTCCATCTTCAAGTATTTGTTGACCTGAAGTACGTCAGTGCCCCGGCTGAAATTTTATTTCCTTCATGGGGTCGGTTGGTGGAATTTCGCTACATGCTTTTGAATTTTTTCTCCCAGTGGATCCGGAAGTGCCATGCTGTACAGGACATTGATGGCCAGCACCATGACTGCCAGCAGAGTGAAGGTCAGGATATAATGGGACGCAGGTTTGGACGGTTTTCTTTTTGGATAAGTGGTTTGCACGGTTTTCCTCCCTGAATAGGTGCATTGATCTTTCCCTTCTTTTATCGGCTGAAAGTATTGCTTACATTATGTTTGCCCGCATTTAGTGAATTAGTTCCCCAAATTCAGGTGTTTTCAAATTCTCTGCTTTACGGGAACCGCTAAAAAACATTTACACCCTCTTCAAGTATCTGATAACCTGACTCCAGATTTCTGTGTCATGTTCCCCGTGGCTTGTTTTCTATCCTTAATTCTTAGGGAGAAAAATTGAGTAAAAAATTTTTCAAAAAGGGCGATGTAGTGATCAGGGCAGGGGATAATAATACTGCCTGCTACCTTGTGGATACGGGTGGGTTTCATGTTACGAAGACGCTTCCGGACGGTACGATAAAAAAAATAGCGCAAATCGGTCCCAATGAGATTTTTGGTGAACTCGGTTTGATTGACAACCGACCCCGTACCGCAACCATCACTGCCAATCAGGATTCCAGTGCGACGAAGTTATTCAGAGATGGGAATATGCAGTCCATTGTGCGCACCAATCCTGGGGCTTTGCTGGTTATCGTTAAAGTTTTAGCCAAACGTCTGCGTAAAATAATTCAAAACACCGAAGGTGTTGGGCGTTGACCATCAAAACCAGTAAAATCCACGCTATGAAAACTTCTACTATTTGTCTCCTGTTTTTTCTTTTGGCAGTTCCCTCATTGAGCGGGGCAGAAGATATTTTTGCTTTGGTTGCCAAGCGCACCAGCCAGGATGGTAAGATTCTCGACCTCAGCGGATTGAGAATAGGCACCTCGGGAGCAAAACAACTGGCGGGGATGGAATCCCTTGCCAAAATCACCACTCTTTTCCTGCAGGGAAACAATATTAAAGCCCGGGGTATGAAGGCGCTTGCCAAGTCCCCTCATCTGGCTGGATTGAAACATCTGGATCTTTGGGGCAATTTGCTAGGTGATTTGGGTCTGAAAGCTATTTCGGAGTCGCCTTACCTTCGGCAATTGGAATCCTTAAAGCTGTGGAAAAACGAAATCAGTGATGACGGCATCGAACTGATGGTGGTTTCCAAAAATTTTGCTACTCTGAAGACGCTCATGCTTAACGATAATTTGATCAGTCCGGATGGGGCCAAAATGCTTGCCTCCTCTGAGGGGTTTCCGCAATTGTTGACCTTGAATTTGTTTCGCAATGAAATTGGTGATGGCGGGGCACAGGCTTTTGCGAGTTCGCCAAACTTTCCTGATCTGGAACTGTTGTATCTGGGACAGAATAGCATCACCGATCAAGGGGCCATCGCTTTGATCGAGTCTCCGCATTTCCCGCAACTGAAAGTTCTGGATCTTGTGCTGAACCTGTTGGGCGAAGCCACAACAATGGCAGCCTTCAAGGCCAACCGTAAAGGCAAAACGCAAATCATCTACCGCTAGCCAGCGCCACTAGGCGTGGGGCCGGTGTGCAATAAAGTGAATGGGCAAGCAACCGGTTAGCTCGGCTTAATGAGTTGTTGCCCACTGCCTCCCCATAAATAGAGCAGGGATGTTATAATCCAGTTTTAATATGAAGTGAATTGAAGAAGGGTATTTGAGTAGATATGAACGTTTCTGAAATAGCGAAAAACGCCAATACTGCGGCATTGGTTCTGGCGCATCTTTCCACTGATTTAAAGAATCAGGCTTTGAGCTTGATGGCGGATGCTCTGGAGCAGAATTGCGATGCCATTTTGTCGGCGAACAAAAAGGATCTGGAGTTTGCGGAAAGTGAGGGCATTGCCAAAGCCTTGATTGCCCGGCTGGCCTTGAATGAGGAAAAAGTTCGCGGTATGGCTAAGGGTATTCGTAGCGTGGTGTCATTGGAGGACCCGGTAGGGAAGGTTAAAAGTGTCATGGAGATGGATCAGGACATGGTGGTCGAGCAGGTCACTTGTCCGATCGGAGTGATTGGTGCGATTTTCGAGTCCCGACCCGATGCGGTGCCACAAATCTCATCCCTATGTCTCAAGTCGGGCAATGCCGTTATCCTGAAGGGAGGAAGAGAGGCGCAGAACTCCAATAAGGTGATCGTTAATCTTTTGGTGGAAGCTTTGAGCAAAGTGCCCGGTGTTCCCAAATCTGCTGTTCAGATGATTGAGACACGTGCGGAAGTTGCGGACATGCTTGAGGAAGACAAATATATTCATTTAATTGTTCCCCGTGGCAGCAATGCTTTCGTGAAATATATTCAGGAGAATACAAGAATCCCTGTCCTGGGACATTCAGAAGGGGTTTGCCACGGCTATATTGATAAATCCGCTGACCTGGATAAGGCCATTCGCATATGTCTGGACTCCAAGTTGCAATATCCTGCGGCCTGCAATGCGATGGAGACATTGCTGGTACACGAGGACTCTGCGGCAAAGGTTTTGCCTGATTTGGTGGCAAAATTCAGGGAAAAGCAGGTGGAACTGGTGGGGTGCATAAAAACCTGCAAAGTGGTGCCGGAGGTTTCTCCAGCCTGCGAAGCGGATTGGAATTTGGAGTATAACGATCTTAAGCTAGCCATTAAAATTGTAGAGGACCTTGCGGAGGCGGTGAAGTTCATCAATAAACATGGTTCCGGGCATACGGATGTGATTATTACCGATGACCGGCAACAGGCAGAGCAGTTTCTTAATGAAGTCAGTTCGGCGAGCGTCATGTGGAACGCATCAACACGTTTTGCTGATGGTTTCAGATATGGGCTGGGGGCTGAAATTGGCATCAGCACAAATAGAACGCATGCCAGAGGGCCAGTCGGATTAGAAGGACTGGTTATCTATAAATATAAGCTGTATGGCAACGGTCAAATTGTTGCGGACTACTCCGGTGACAATGCCCGTGAATTCACTCACACTCTTAGGCAGAGGGCCGACTAGCAATGGCCGTGTCTGCTTGCAAAGAGTTATTTCGGCCCAATCAAGCCCTTGATATCTGCCTCCGGCTCTTAGGCAGAGGGCCGAGTAGCAATAGCTTTTCACTGTTAGCAAAGAGTTGTCCCGGCTCAATCAAGCCGAGAGACAGTTTGCCTGCAAGGTGAAGACATTGCCAGTTGAGTCCAGCGTCACGCTGGCTACGCCTAGAGGGTGGTGGCTTTTTTCCTTGTTGCTGGCTGCAACTCTCGTAACAACCTATCTGTCGGGAGGCTTACTGTTTTCAGTCAGCCTGATGCTGATTTTAGGCGCACATGAGTTTGGGCATTACTGGGCGAGCAGAAGAAACGGCGTGCGCTCAACGTTGCCTTATTTTATTCCCGCTCCACCCGTCTTCATTGCCGGAACCTTTGGCGCTTTCATTCAGATCAAGCAGGTCATTCCCAACCGCAGGGTGCTGATGGAAATCGGTTCCGCAGGTCCTATTGCGGGTTTTATTGTAGCCCTGCCAACGTTGATAGTTGGTTTGTCCCTTTCAAAAGTATCTCCGGTACTGGGTATTGAGGGAGTGAACTTCGGCAGTTCACTGATACTGAATATTTGTGCGGAGTGGGCTTTGGGGGTGAATCCGCAGTCCCCGGATTTGAATATTCATCTTCACCCTATAGCGTTTGCAGGGTGGATAGGAATGTTTGTGACGGCTTTGAACCTGATACCCATTGGTCAACTGGATGGAGGGCATATCATCTTTGCGCTTTTTCCGGATAAACATAGTTTGCTTGGGCGTATATTTTATGTTTTGCTGTTTCCGTTGGGTTATTTTTGGATGGGTTGGTTTTTCTGGGCAGTGATGATAGCACTGGTCGGCTTTAAAACGGCTCCTTTAGCAGATGAAATGGAAGAGCTGGATACTCGGCACAAGGTCCTGGGAATGGTTTCCAGCGCTATTTTTCTGCTGACGTTCATACCCGTTCCCTTTTCGGGGATCTAAACTATAACCTATTGAAAGATTGCCAGTTGATCCTCCCAGAGGGGGATTATCGGCCCTTTTTCCCGCCCAAAATATTGGAAAAGCAATAAAAATTAATATGTTGAAAACTAAAGAGTTAAGCGGGGTACCTGTTGGTAAAATGGCTCTTGCTAGTTAAATACCTTGTTTTAAAGGAATATTTTGTCAAAATTTTGTTATCCAGATTCGCTGAGTCCATAATATTATTGACAGAGGTAGGGGCGTGTGATACCTTTTCAGCATCTTAGGGGTGCTGAGCTTCTGTCCTTATCTGGACATATTCCAATAAAAAGAACATTCTTGGTTGCCATCAAGTTTTCTTTTTAGAAGCTTGGTACCCCTTTTTTCTTTTCTTTTGTTCTATTTCCCTGAATATTTCTATTGGAATAAAACTTATGGGTCGTATTTTATGTACAAAAATGCGATAAGGCACTTAATGAAGTCATTGCTCATATATATAGCAGTTATATTGTCAACGTATACCCTTTTTCTTTCCAGTTTGATGGCTGGGGGATTGGAGCCACTGCCTGATTTGCAAAAAGCGGTTGCAGATATGCGGTCTCTTTATGCAGCTGAAGACTTGGCATTTTTGGCCGATAAAGAATATCAAGTCCGAAAATATTACTATCAGGTTCAAAGCAAAACGCAGAAACTCGATATATTAAACGAAGTGAAAGGCCATTTTGAAAAGGCTGTCACCAAAGCGGAAGAAAAATTTGACTCCGGAGAGGAGGACGTCAGCCAATCGGCCATTACAAAGCTTAAGCTGGGCCTTGCCGGGACCTTGAACGATATAATCGAGTTGGAGAGCGAAGTAAAGGTTGCGCGATTATTTCTGGTTTCGATTTTTAAGGATAGCTATTCTTCCAATGGAGAGATGGCCAAGCCCGATATAGAACCGGTCGATTTTAAATTTAATAATTATGATAAATGGTTTAAGGTATCCGGGCTGGTTTTTGGTCCTGAGGGAACAACGGGTAATGAACTGACACTCAAGACCACTTATTTAAAAGCCGTGGAAACCAGAGAGAAACTGAGCCTTGCCCGAAAAAACCGCAAAATCACGCGAGCTTTGCTGGTAAGTGAAGTAGCAAACTATGATTTTGGCATTGGGGAACCGGGAGATTTGTTTGAAGCGCTCATTATATATACCCGAGTGTTGAGTGGTTATTATGATTCGGTTTACAACTTTAATCTGGCTGTTGCAGATTTAAATCGGGCAAAAGCCTCATGGACAGGGAAACCCTGAAATATTGGCTGGCCTTAAACATGGTTGTCGGGGTTGGCCGGACCCTGTTTCACCGTCTTGTGCAGAGGTTGGGCTCACCGCGTGCGGTGTTTTCCGCATCGAGAAACGATCTGTTGGGAATCCAGGGGATTGGTGACAAAGTAGTGGGCGAAATCAAGCGTTTTGATGTCGATTCTTCTGCCGAGCGCGAATTGAGGCTGGCTGAGAAAGAGGGGGTGCGGATTTTAACACTCGAAAGTGAGGAATATTCGCCCTTACTGAAATCCATTTATGATCCGCCGCCGATTTTATATATAAAAGGAAAGCCTTTAAACTCCATCTCCCTGCCTTTAGCGGTGGTGGGAACGCGTACCCCTTCTGAATATGGAAAGCTGGTGGCGGAAAGACTTTGCTTGAAACTGGCCTCTGCAGGATTTAGTATAATCAGCGGCTTGGCCAGAGGGGTTGATACATTGGCTCACAAGGCCGCTTTGTCTGCCGGTGCCGATACGATTGCTGTTTTTGGTTGTGGTTTGGGGCATACGTATCCACCTGAGAATATTAATTTAAGAAAGCAAATCGTCGAGCAAGGTGCGATTTTATCTGAATTTCCTATTTTCATGCGACCGGATCGGAATAATTTCCCGGCAAGAAACAGGATACTCAGTGGTTTGGCTTTAGGAACGGTGGTTGTTGAGGCGGCTGAAAAAAGTGGCGCCTTGATCACTGCAGATTTTGCTTTGGAGCAGGGAAGAGAAGTTTTCGCAGTTCCCGGAAATGTCACCTCTCCCAAAAGCAAGGGAACCAATGGCCTGATCAAGTCGGGTGCAAAGCTGGTCGATAGCGCGGAATCCGTACTTGAAGAATTATTGCCGGCATTAGGCGAAAGCTTGAAGGCTAAAGCTGCAACTGAGGAACCCAAAGTCAAACTAGATAATGATGAGGAAAAAAAGATTTTCTCGTTATTGTCTTTGGAAAGCAGGCATATAGATAATTTGATTGAAAACAGCAATTTGTCTCCCGCGCAAGTTTCGGCTACACTGTTGCAACTGGAATTACGAGGTCTGGTTCGACAATTGAGTGGGAAAATGTATATTTCTAATTGCGGCGATAAACACAACTAGTGAGGAAATATGGGTAAATCATTATTGATCGTTGAGTCACCTACCAAAGTCAACACGCTGAAAAAAATCGTTGGCAAGGATTTTATTATTAAGGCCTCGGTGGGTCATCTCAAGGATCTTCCCAAGAAAAAACTTGGAGTTGATATTGAGAATGACTTTGCTCCGGAATACATCACCATCCGGGGAAAAGGAAAAATACTCCAGGAGTTGAAAACCGCCGCCAAGAAAGTTGACAAGATTTTCCTGGCCCCGGATCCGGATCGGGAGGGGGAGGCGATTGCCCACCATATCGGCAACGAGGTGGCACGATTTACCAAGGGTAAAATTTACAGGGTGGCGTTTAACGAAATTACTAAAAAGGCGGTTCTGGAAGCTATTAAAAATCCTACCGAGCTTAATCTCAACCGCGTAAACGCGCAACAGGCACGTAGAATCCTGGATAGGCTGGTGGGATATAAAATCAGTCCCCTTTTATGGAAAAAAGTTCATCGTGGGTTGAGTGCGGGTCGAGTGCAGTCTGTTGCTTTGCGCATTGTTTGTGAAAGAGAGCGTGAGATTCTAGCGTTCAAGCCTCGGGAGTATTGGTCGATTACGCTGGAGTTGGAGGGCAGTCAGAAACCTCAATTTCAGGCCAAACTATTTAAAATTGACGGCAATAAAGCTGAGGTTGCCAATAAAGACGAGGCAGACAAAATTCTCAAGAGTTTGGAAGGGGCCAGTCCTGTTCTCGAAAATATTGTCAAAAAAGAGAGAAAAAGGAATCCGAGTGCCCCTTTTATCACCAGTACTCTTCAGCAGGAAGCATCCCGGAAACTGAATTTTTCCCCCAAGAAGACCATGATGCTTGCACAGCGGTTATATGAGGGAATTGCGATAGGGAAAAAGGGAACAGTTGGCCTCATCACTTATATGCGTACTGACTCGGTAAGGTTGTCGGACCAGGCTCTTGAAGAAGTCCGGGCGTTCGTGCCGGAAAAATATGGCAAAGAATATCTGCCAGCAAAACCCAATACATATAAAAGTAAGAAGTCGGCGCAAGAGGCGCATGAGGCAATCCGGCCCACAGATGTCCAGTTGGAGCCGAATATTGTCAAGGATCATCTGGAAAAGGACTCGTTCCGGCTTTATCAATTGATTTGGTCGCGTTTTGTTTCTTGCCAGATGGTTCCGGCTGTTTTGGATACCACTCAATTTGATATTCAGTCGGGAAACTATTTGTTTCGCAGCAACGGTTCGATATTAAAGTTTGCGGGTTTCATGAAAGTCTACGTTGAGAGCCAGGATGATGATCCGAATAATGAATCGAAACCGGAAGGTAAAGGGGATGATCGCCTGCTTCCCTCTTTGGAAAAGGGTGAAGTATTAAAAGTTCACGAAATACTTCCCGAGCAACATTTTACTCAGCCCCCCGCCCGTTTTTCTGAGGCGATGCTGGTCAAGGAGTTGGAAGATAAAGGGGTCGGGAGGCCCAGTACTTATGCGGCGACCATCAGTGTGATTAAAGACAGGGATTATATTCAAAATGTAGAACGACGCCTGCAGCCTGTTGAACTCGGATTTATGATCAATGATCTTTTGGTTGAAAACTTCCCGGATATCATGACCACGGAGTTTACCGCAAAAATGGAGGAACAGTTAGACGATATTGAAGAAGGAAAGCTCGAGTGGGTTGAAGCCCTGCGATCTTTTTATACTCCTTTCAAAATAGATTTGGAAAAGGCCGAAGAAAAGATGAAGGACTTTAAAGCCGAGGTGGAAGAAACCGATGAGGTTTGCGAAAAATGTGACCAGCCCATGATTATTAAATGGGGGCGGTTTGGCAAATTCATGGCGTGTTCGGGCTATCCAGATTGCAAAAACACTCGGGATCTTGGAGAAAAAGGAGAATCGGGGGACGGGGCCAAACCCGATGAAGTGGAAGGCAATTGCGATAAATGTGAGTCGCCGTTGATCATGAAAAGGGGACGCTTTGGTAAATTCATTGCTTGTTCCAATTACCCGGAATGCAAATTCACCAAAGCGATTGGACTTGGCATTGCCTGTCCTGAGGAAACCTGTGAGGGTGAGATTGCTCCACGCCGGTCTAAAAAGGGAAGAACTTTTTATGGTTGTACGAAATATCCCGATTGCAAGTTCACATCATGGGATAAGCCAGTTGGAGAGGCTTGCCCGGAATGTAAGAATCCCTTTCTGGTCGAAAAGTGGAAAAAGAATGAAGATCCTTCTGTGCTCTGTCCCAGTTGCGGATTCAAAAAAACCAATGCCGCGGCTTGATCGGTTGTGAAGGATTTTTTAACAGTTATCGGGGCGGGGCTTGCAGGGTCTGAAGCGGCCTGGCAGGCGGCTGAACGGGGAGTGCAGGTTGTTTTGTATGAAATGCGACCGGTGACCCGCACACCTGCGCATAAAACCGGTAATTGCGCCGAACTTGTTTGCAGTAACTCCCTGGGAAACAATCTGGCTCCTTCCGCGCCGTTTATCCTTAAAGAAGAGCTCCGCAGTTTAAAATCTATTGTTATCGCCTCTGGAGATAAAAACTCCGTTCCGGCTGGCTCTGCGTTGGCTGTTGACCGGGATCTGTTTTCACAAGAGATCACCTCAAAGTTATCCAATCACCCCAACATTATTTTCAAGCGTGAAGAGGTTGTAGAGATTCCTCAAGAGGGACCGGTCATTATTGCCACCGGTCCTTTGACCTCACCTCGGCTATCGGAACAAATTTCAAAATTAATTGGTCAGGAATATCTTTATTTCTATGATGCGTTGTCTCCCATAGTTGATGCGAACTCTATCGATTATGACAAAGCGTTTTTTGCCTCGCGTTATGACAAGGGAGATGCGGATTACCTGAACTGTCCTATGAATGCGGAGCAGTATTATGAATTTGTCAGGGAATTGAAGGCATCGGAAAAGGTTCCCTTCGCTTCTTTTGAAAAGGCGATTTATTTCGAGGGATGTATGCCCATTGAGGAACTGGCTGAGAGGGGAGACCGTACTTTAGCATTTGGTCCGCTAAAGCCGGTAGGTTTGCCCGATCCCAAAACCGGCAGGGTGGCTCATGCCGTAGTGCAATTGCGCCGGGAAAATCGGGAAAGTTCTGCCTATAATCTGGTGGGTTTCCAAACCAAACTCACTTATCCAGAACAGAAAAGGGTTTTTTCGATGATTCCCGGTTTGGAAAATGCCGAGTTTTTCCGCTTTGGGGCCATTCATCGAAATACTTATATCAATTCCCCAAGCCTTTTGAATAGTGAGCTGGAATTAAAGAGTCACCCTGGAACTTATTTTGCCGGTCAGGTCACCGGTGTGGAAGGGTATGTCGAATCCTCCGCGATGGGACTGTTAGCGGGTTTGAGTGCAGTGGCGAAAATAACGGGAAACCCCTATACACCCCCTCCTGCGGATACCGCCTTGGGTGCTTTGATAAACTACCTAACCGCATCGAGGAGTAAAGGGTTCCAGCCTATGAATATTAATTTTGGTCTGTTCTGGGTTCAGGACATGCGGATTCGCGACAAAAAGCTGAGGAATCAGAAGATAGCAACAAACGCGATGGAAAAAATAAAGGAATGGAGTGAAGATCATCCTGTTTCTGCCCACTCCTAAAAAAATAGCTGGGAAAAAAATCTAGACGATACAGACGGCCATGACTTGTTTTAAGTCGCAATCCCCTTTAAATACTTTATAAATTCCATCCTGTTTGAGAGTCGTCATCCCGTCTTTCAGAGCCTGTTCTCGCAACTCTTCGACCAGCGCTTGTTTCATGACCATTCTTTTAACATCATCGGTGCCCTCAAGGCATTCGTGCAATCCGGTACGTCCCGCATAACCGGTATCACCACAGTTTGGGCATCCCACAGGTTTTTTCAACATCAAGTCATCAGAATATTCAATGTTCAGTTTTTCAAAGCCATCCCCATATTCCTTGACGAGGGCATCAAACTCTTCTCGGTCTGGATGGTAGTCTTCCTTGCATTTCTTGCAAAGAGTGCGAACCAGCCTTTGCGCGACAATAAGGAGCAGGGCATCGGCAAAGTTAAGCGGGTTCATCCCCATATCCAAAAGCCGGGTAATGGTTTCTGGTGCAGAGTTGGTGTGCAGGGTGCTGAAGACCAGGTGACCGGTGAGAGAAGCTTCCAGGCCAATGGCACAGGTTTCCGCATCGCGCATTTCACCGACCATGATGACATCCGGGTCGCCCCGTAAAAATGATTTCATGGCTCGGGCAAAGTCGAGTCCGATTTTGTTGAGCATCTGAACTTGTCGGAGCCCTTTCTGGGTGATTTCCACTGGATCTTCAGCCGTCCAGATTTTTCTTTCCGGTTTGTTGATATAACCCAAAATGGAGTGGAGGGTGGTGGTTTTTCCTGATCCGGTAGGCCCTACCACAAGAATCAAGCCGTAGGGTTTGCTGGCACTGGCCTGGATCAGGCCCAAATTGTGATCATTAAAGTTCATTTTATCCAGCGGGATGGGTTTGCTTGCGGCCAGAATACGGAGAACTGCGTCTTCGTTTCCCCCCACCGTAGGACAGGTCGCAACCCGATATTCAATTTCCTTTTTACCGTACTTCATTTTGATTTTCCCATCCTGGGGCAAACGTCTTTCGGCAATATCCAGCTTGGACATGATTTTGACTCTGGAGATGAGTGCCTGCTTGTAAATGGAAGGAATTTCTTCATAAATGGTACAGGTGCCGTCTTTTCGATAACGAACCATTATGCTCTCTTTGCCAATACCAGGCTCAATATGAATATCTGAAACGCCCTGGTCATAAGCATCAATTAAAACTTTGTTGACCAACCGCACAATGGTGCTGTCTGTTTCGCTGATGGCATTGGCCCCGTCGTCTTCCTCTTGATCTACCTCCACATCTCCCTGTTCATCCTTAAGCGCGCTTAACAGGGTAGACATTCCTTCAAGCGTGGTTTCCGATGAATCCGTGGCAGAAAAATCTTCTCCCAAAGAGGAATTTAAAAAGTCTATGATGTCGACTTTTAATCCGATCTTGTATTCGATTTCCTTTTTGGGGAAAATTTGCCGGATGTTTTGATTTCGATCCGGGTTCAGAGGGTCATTGATCAGTAAGGTAACCTTGTCGCCATCTTTTTGAATGGGAATCCAGTAATTTTTAGTTAAAAAGTTACGGTTTAATCCAACCATCATTTCTGCTGGCAGGATCACCGTATCACTGTAAGGGAAATAGGGGAGCCCGTAAAAAGTTTCCAGGGATTTTCCCAGATCCTTTCTTTGTAGTTTGAAATCGACCATCAATATTGCTTCTACGTCAATCTGGGTTTTTCTTGCTTTGGCTATGGCCTGAGTCAATTCTTCTTCGGTGATGATCCCATTTTGTATTAAAAAACTAAACTTGGTTGGTTTGGTTGGAACGTATTTTGCCTGGTTATGAAAAGCCAAAGCCAGGGTTTCGGAAATAATGGTGGCGCTCTTTTCATCCTGCTCTGTAAATTTCCCCCCATTTAATTTGTTGACCAGTTGGATGACTCCCATAAGTTTTCCCGCATGAAGCATGGGATACACCAAGACTGATTTAGTAACGCTTCCGGATATTTTGTCCCAAGAACTGTCGAATCTTAGATCGTCATGGTAGTTTTTGAGTTCCTGCTCGTCATAAACGTCAGTAATATTTACAGATTTTTGATGACTGGCAACCCAGCCGGAAATGCTCACGGGTGAAATGGGAACCCGGATTTCGTTTATTTCTTCACCTGACTTGATCTTGGAAAAAATTTCATTCTTTTGTATATCAACGGCATAGATGGTGATGGCATGCGCCTCAAAAAGCTTTAATATGGATTCCTTGAGCTCGATCAGGATTTCATCTATATCTTTTGCCGAATGAATGGCCTGGGAAATACGATGGAGATTCTCTTCCGGCGAAAGAACCTCAATGGCAGGAAGTGGTTCCAGACCATATTCTTCTTCCAGTTGCGCAAAAACTTTCCCGAGGACAGGAGACATCTCCCGGGCTAGTCTGAAATCAGCATCGCTAAATGCTTCCCCATCTCTTCTTTTGTTGATCACTTCCATCACTCCGATCAATTTTTTATTGTGCGGGATGGGTAGGATCATAATGCCCTGAGTTTTAATCCCTAGCGGCGCATCCAGGGCCGAGCCTTTTGCCAGTTGGGGATGTAATTGGGCCAGGTCCTCTTCTGAATAAGCGTCAGCAAGGTTTATGGGTTTGCCAGTCCCTGCAACATACCCCGCAAGACTGCTAGCAGAAATATCGACCCTGATTTCGGATTTCAGGTTGTCAATCGCGTTGCGGGAAAATAGTTGTCGATTTTCCCTATCCAGGGCAAAAAGGGTGATGGCTTTACAACGCCAAATCCCCTTCAATTCATTGATCAGGTCTGGAATCATTGCGGCGATATCATGGGTTGTTTGGGTCTGGGCCAGGATTGACTTGAGTTTGGCACCATTTTCTGAAACGGGGCTGGCTAGAGTACTTTGAGCACTATCCATTATTTTTTAACTGAAAAGGTTTAAAAGTGTTGTCTTTTACACTGGTTAAACTATGCATACTGCAAGAACTTGTTTTAAATCACAGTCGCCCTTGAATATTTTATAGATACCGTCTTGTTTCAATGTTGTCATACCATCCTTGAGGGCTTGCTTTCGCAGGTCTTCAACTAATGTTTTTTGCATGACCATACGCTTGATATCATCCGTGCCATCCAGACATTCATGCAATCCGGTTCGTCCGGCATAACCGGTGTCATTACAAGCGGCACAACCTACAGGTTTTTTAAGAGTCAATTCATCGGTGTATTCAATTCCCAATTTAGGGAAATCATCTTTTCCATATTGGTGGACCAGTGTGTCAAATTCCTTCTGGGTGGGGTGATAATCCTCTTTGCATTCTTTGCAAAGCGTTCTTACCAGCCTTTGCGCGACAATAAGGAGCAGGGCATCGCCAAAGTTAAGCGGGTTCATCCCCATATCCAAAAGCCGGGTAATGGTTTCCGGCGCAGAGTTTGTATGCAGGGTGCTGAAGACCAGGTGACCAGTGAGAGAAGCTTCCAGGCCAATGGCGCAGGTTTCCGCATCGCGCATTTCACCGACCATGATGACATCCGGGTCACCGCGCAAAAATGATTTCATGGCACGGGCAAAATCGAGGCCAATTTTATTTAACATTTGAACCTGCCGAAGCCCGTCCTGTGTGATTTCCACTGGATCCTCTGCTGTCCAAATTTTTCTTTCCGGTTTGTTGATATAGCCCAGGCAGGAATGCAGGGTGGTGGTTTTTCCTGACCCGGTAGGCCCCACCACAAGAATCAAGCCGTAGGGCTTGCTGGATTTATCCTTGATGAGCTCCAGGTTCCTCTCAGAGAAATTCATTTTGTCCAGTGGGATGGGCTTGCTCGCGGCCAGAATTCGTAGAACCGCGTCTTCGTTGCCCCCGACAGTCGGGCAGGTTGCGACCCGATATTCAATTTCTTTTTTGCCATACTTCATTTTAATTTTTCCATCCTGGGGCAAGCGCCTTTCGGCGATATCCAGCTTGGACATTATTTTGATGCGGGAAATGATCGCCTGTTTGTATAAATAGGGAATATCCTGATAAATACTGCAAGCCCCGTCCTTGCGGAATCGCACTCTCACCGGCTTTTTACCCGTTCCCGGTTCAAGGTGAATGTCAGAAATCCCCTGATCGTAAGCATCCGTCAAAATTTTATTTACCAAGCGTACAATGGTGCTGTCTGTTTCGCTAATGGCGTTGACTTCTTCGTCCTCCTGTGAGGAGTCGGCAACATCTGCGCTCTCATCTTCTAGCGTATCCAAAAGGCTGGACATTGCTTCAGGTCGAATTTCCTCTACGTTGCCTGATATCGCTTCATCCTCGGTCATCGCTGAAAGCAGATACTCCCGAATATCCACCTTTAATCCCACTTTTATCTCCAGCTTTTTTTTAGGGAAAATCATTTGAATATTCTGGATTCGTACCTTGTTCGCTGGATCGTCGGTCAAGATGGTTGCATTAGTTTCATCGTTTTGCAGGGGGACCCAATGGTTTTTTGCCAGATAAGTTTTGTTGAGCCCGGAAAAGTTGGATTGGGGAAGAACAATGGAATCATTAAAACCCTGGTAGGGAACGCTGTAATAAAGTTCAAGAGATTTTCCAAGGTCTTTTCGTTTCAGCTTTAAATCGCTCAGAAGAACCATTTCGACATCTATTTGGTTTTTGCGTGCCTTGGAGATAGCCTCATTCAGCTCATCTTGGGAAATGATTCCGCTTTCGACCAAAAAGCCAAATTTCGTGCGTTTTTGATGGTTTATCTTTTGCTGGTTGAAAAAGGCAAGAGCGAGGGTCTGGGCAATATTTTTGGCGTTACTTTCATCGAAACTGCTAAACCGGTCGCCATGTTTTTTGTTAACTAGCTGGATGACACCCATCAGGCTTTCACCTTGAAGTAGGGGGTAAACCAGCATAGATTTGGTGCGGAGCCCGGTTTTCTTATCCCAGGAGCTATCGAATTTGAGGTCTGGGTGAAGACTTTTAAGTTCTTCCGCGTTGTAAACATCGCTGATGTTTATCGCTTTTTTTGTCAAAGCGACACACCCGGAAATACTTTTTTCAGAGATCGGTACCCTGATTTCATTTATCTTGTTGCCGGATTTAATTTTTGAGTAAATTTCATTTCGAATTTCATCAACCGCGTAAACGGTGATTAATCCGGAATCAAATAGTTGCAGGATTGGCTGTTGTAGCTCAAGGAGAATCTCATCGATGGTTCCGGCCGCATGAATTGCATGCATGGTATCCGGTATTTTAGACTCGATATCCTCAGCCTCCAACTTGGCCATGGCATGCCCAAGATTTGTTGATAATTCTTTGGCCTGGCGGACAAGACCTTCATCAAAGCGTTCCCCAGATTTGTAATTCAAACATTCCAGTACCCCCATCAATCTCTTGTTGTAAGGAAGGGCCACCACCAATGCTGATTTGGTTCTGAAATTGATCTTTTCATCCCAGGTTTTGTTCAGCTTTAAATCCGGATGAATTTTTTTCAATTCCTTTGAATCGTAGGCATCTGTTAGGTTAAGCGTCTTACCCGTTGCGGCGACAAAGCCTGCAAGGCTTTTAGTGGATATATCCAGCCGAATCTCATCAATTCCGTCACTTTGGAAATTTCTTGAGTAGATCTGCCTTTTATCCCTGTCAATGGCATAAACTGAAACTGCCTGACAGTTAAAAAGGGTTTTAAGCTCATCGGTAAGCGAGAACAGAATCTCGCCCATGTTCTGGCCGGATAAAATTTTATTGATGACAAGACGTATTCGGTCAGTGGATCTCCGGCCACGAACCTCATCATTACCATGCGTTCCATCCAATGAACGCCGGTTGTGGGACGGGCTGGGAACATCCGTATCACTTGAAAGGTTTGAATCTTCAGAAAATTCCGGCCCATTTAATTTTTCAACGAATTCCTCTGGAGGCGGTTTTTCTGCTGGATAGTCTTTTTTTTTCGATTTGGAAAAAATGGACATACGGCCACGGAAAATTTAAAGAAGTGTACTGAATATCCTACTACCAAGGCAGATAAAACTCAAGCTGAATCAGTAAAGAATATATTCAAAAAGCATTGAAAACATTACATTTACTCCTAGGGGCGTTGGTTTGAGGTGGGGCGACTGAAAAAAATTAGAGGGGTAGTTTAATAGTTAAAAACTACTAAAAACAAACTAGACGTCCAGATCCTGAACGAACACGGCTTTTTCTTTTATGAACTGGAAGCGTGACTCGGCATTTTTGCCCATTAACTGGGAAACGGTTTTGCTGGCCTGCTCGGCAGAACTCAGTGTCACCCGAATCAGGGAACGGGATTTTTTGCTCATGGTGGTTTCCTTCAAATCTGAGGCGGGCATTTCTCCCAGTCCTTTAAAACGGCCTATTTCGTGAGAGGTGCCGTTTAATCCCTCGATGATTTCATTCTTTTCCTCATCAGTTAACGCGTAAAATATTTTTTTACCGGCATCAATGCGATATAAAGGCGGCTGGGCGATGAAGAGGTGACCTTTTTCTATAATTTCCGGAAGACATCGATAGAAAAAGGTGAGAAGCAGGGTGCAAATATGGGCTCCATCCACATCCGCGTCAGTCATGATGATAATTTTTCCGTACCGAAGTTTATTGTAGTCGAATTTGCTTTCAATACCTGTTCCGCAAGCAGAAATGAGATTTTGAATTTCAGTGTTAGCCAGAGTCTTGGCCATGGTTGCGGTTTCAACATTGAGTATTTTTCCGCGAATGGGAAGGATCGCCTGGGTTTTTCGATCCCTTGCCTGTTTGCTGGAACCTCCTGCAGAGTCTCCTTCGCAAATAAAGAGTTCGGCCTGGTCCTTATCTGTTGTGGCGCAGTCGGCAAGTTTTCCTGGCAGGTTGAGTCGGTGTGAGATATTGGTTTTTCGTTGAACTGCTTCCTTAGCCTGACGTGAAGCGATGCGGGCCTGGGCAGAAAGGATGACGCGATCGGCAAGGGTGTTTCCCAAAGTTTGGTTTTCATTTAAATAATGTTCGAGGGTATGTTTGACCACCGCCTCGACTTGAGAGGTGATTTCCGAATTCAGTCGCCCTTTGGTTTGCCCTTGAAATTCAACCTCTCCTTGAAGATAAATGTTGATAATGGCGATCAGACCTTCCCGGACGTCATCGCCGGTAATTCCCGGTATGTCTTTAGGGAGCAACTTGCGTCTGTCGATATAGGCCCGAATTGCTTTAGTGATGCCGTTGCGAAATCCGTTTTCATGGGTGCCCCCGTCAATGGTCCTGATGGAGTTGGCGAAGGAAAGAATCTGCGTGTCTGTGTTTGGGGTCCAGAAAAACGCGGCTTCCAATCTTAAAGATTCATCTTCTTTTTCTACATAAAAGGGCTCGTCCATTAGAGTAGTTTTTTTACCAACAATCTTTTTGATGTAGTCCTGAATCCCCCCCGGGTAGTGAAATGTGTGGGTATTTTTATTTTCATGGACTATTATTTTAAGGCCTTTGTTGAGAAAGGCCTTGGATTCTGCCCGTTCTAAAATCAATTTGGGGTTGAATTCCGTTTTCGGGAAAATTTTACCGTCAGGCTTGAAATAAACCGTGGTGCCATAAATCCGAACAGGTTTTCCTTTTTTAAGTTTGGCAGTGGGCTTGCCCCTGGAATAGGTCTGGGTCCATTCAAATCCGTCTCGACGAGAAGTTGCAACAAGTTTTTCTGATAGCGCGCACACCACAGCCATTCCGACCCCATGCAGGCCACCGGATACTTTGTAGTTGTCCTGACTAAACTTTCCACCTGAGTGCAGGGTGGTAAACAGAATTTCCATAGCGCTCTTTTTAGTCTTGCGAAACAAGTCAACAGGAATTCCTCGCCCATTGTCTTTGATGGTGACGCCATGATCCTTATCCAGGGTCACTTCTATGGTGTCGCAATGCTCGTTGAGCGCTTCATCGACGCAGTTGTCCAGAATTTCCCAAAGCAAATGATGCAGGCCCGTGGAAGAGGTGGAGCCGATATACATTCCCGGACGTTTGCGAACCGGGTCGAGTCCTTCCAGAACCTGAATGTCTTCAGCGCTATATTTTGGCATGGTCTTTATGCTCTTTCTATTTGTGCTGTGATTTCCCCTAGGGCAATTCGTAGACCCTTATTTATAAGGGTCTGCTCATGGCCAAAAGCAACCTTAGGGAGACTTCATTTTATTTTAAGAATGGTTTTACGTTTGGAAACGATAACACCCTGACTCCCGCGGTTGCAGAGGCGGACACTTTTTACCGTGATTTGCTTGTCTTTTCCAGAGTCGAACACAAGTGTGACTTTATCTTTCAGGCTTACCAGTTTAAATCCGGTCAAACGGCTTTCTCCAGGTTTCATAAGGATGACCCCTTTGCCCGAGCCGGTCAGTTGAGCTATTTGCTCTGTGGCGATGACCACCGCTTTGCCTTTTTCTGTGGCTAGAAAAACATGATTGTGTGTTACCGGGGCAAAACCGATCATGCTGTCATCATTTTTCAAGCTCATGATCTTTCTTCCTGAGCGAGTGGTCTCGCCCAGATTGGATAATGGAAAACGAAAGCCAAAGCCATTGGCACTGACTACCAGGAACTCGCTATCGTTTCCTTCCGATTTTTTGCTTTTCTTGGCACTTTTGAGAAAGTCCATTGAGGTTTGACTTGCAGGTTGTTCCGGGGTACCCGGGCCTTCATCTGGAGCGGGTAACGTAAGCATGCCGACCACCTTTTCCCCATCACCAAATTTGAACAAGCTCTGAATAGGTTCGCCAAATCCGCTTCTTGTATAGGGAAGATTGTAGACTTTGGATACATAGACAACCCCAAATGAGGTGAAAATAGCAACCAGATTGCGCGTGTTGGTTTGCAGGATATCGAGCAGTTGATCGTTTTCCTTGAATTTAAGCGCGGAAGGATCGCCAAGGTTTTTTAATTTTCGTACCCACCCTTTCTGGCTGAGGATGATATGTACATCCTCATGCTCGATAAAATCTTCCTCGTTATACTCAATGCTTTCGATGGTTTTCATCTGGGTGCGGCGCTTGTCTGCGTGTTTTTTCCTGATTTCTTCGAGCTCTTCACGTACCTCGGCCCAGATTTTTTTGGATGACGCGAGAATGGACTTGATTCTCTTTTGTTCCTTGAGCTTTTCTTTTTGCTCTTGCAGAATCTTTTCCATTTCCATGGCGACCAGTCGATAGAGTGGAATTTCCAGGATCGCGCTGGTCTGCTCGTCATCAAGCTTGAAATTCTTTTGCAGTTTTTCGTGGGCTTCCTTGCGGGACTTGGAAGACCGTATCAGCTTCAAGGCTTTGTCGAGATTGCTAAAGATTGCCGCGAATCCAGCAAGGATGTGCAAACGTTTTTCTAGAAGGGCCAATTCAAAATTTAATCGGCGTGTGATTACCTGTTTGCGAAACGTCAGGAATTCCTGACAAATTTCCACAAGAGACAGGCGCTCGGGTTCCCCATTTGGTTTGAGGCAGTTGAAATTGAGTTGAAAATTGCTTTCCAGATCCGTGTGTTTGAAAAGATAGCTCATCAATTTGTTCTCATCAGCAGTGCTTTTGAGCTCAAGAACCACGCGAATATTTTCATCACTCTCATCCCGTACATCGGTCAGGGGAGGAAGCTTCTTGGCGATGATGATTTCAGCGATCTTTTCTATCAACCGGGCTTTGTTGACGGCATAAGGAATCTCTGTGAGAATGATCTGCTTTTTGCCTCGGGGAAGTGACTCTACCTTCCATCGCCCCCTGATTTTTACCGCACCTAAACCGGACTCATAAGCTTTGCGCAACTCCTGTTTGCTATTAAGAATGATTCCTGCTGTGGGGAAATCGGGACCCTTTATGTATTTCATCAGGTTCGCCACAGTCTGCTTGGGGGAGTCGATCAATGAAATTAAAGCGGACATGACTTCTTCCAGATTATGACTGGGAAAAGAACAGGCCATTCCCACCGCAATGCCAGACGATCCGTTAACCAGCAAATTTGGAATGCGGGAAGGTAACACCACCGGCTCTTTCAGGGTGTTATCGTAATTGGCGCGAAAATCAACCGTATCCTTTTTAAGGTCGCTTAATACATAAGAAGTGATGGGTGTCAAACGGCCTTCAGTATATCGGTAGGCGGCTGGGGAATCTCCGTCCAGAGAACCAAAGTTTCCCTTTCCGTCAACGAGGGGATAACGCATGGAAAAATCCTGTGCCATACGTACCATCGATTCATAGGTAGATGAATCTCCATGCGGGTGGTACTTACCGAGTACTTCACCTATGATCTTGGCGGATTTGACATGTTTGCTTGCGGCATTCATTCCCATATTTTCCATGGCAAACAGAATCCTGCGATGGATGGGTTTCAAACCATCACGCACATCCGGAAGAGACCGGGAGACGATGGTTGAAAGTGCATATGTCAGAAATCTCTTTTCGAGTTCGTCCTGTAAGTCGGAAGTTTTTTCCTGCCCCATATGGGTAGTACCGGGTTGTTGTTTAAGAAAAGATGAGTTGTCCAGCTTGACGTTTGGGGTCTGCGGTCTTATCTAGTTTCCAGGTCAGGAGCTTTGGATCCTGATTGAGAGGTTTTTGGTTTGTGAAGTAAATTCAATTATTTATGGCCTCTTTCTTGTTCAAGCCTTTTATTTTCACCATTTAACAAGTGTCCACATATTGTGGGCCTAAATTATTTATATACAATATGCGGAATTATAAAGCAAGTAGAATCAAGGGTTAACAAAGACCTCGCTGGTCAAGTCCTGGAAATCCTAAAACGATTATTTTCAGAGGCTTGAAATCTTTTTTACGGAGATACCATCCTAATTGCACTACCGATTGGGTAATTTTTTAGTTTTAAGGAGTTATTTATGTCTGAGTTGCAAGAGAAAATAATGAGTGCGCTGAAGACGGTTCAAGATCCTGACCTGCATAAAGATATCGTCAGCCTTGGCTTCATCAAGAATTTGAATATAGAAGGGGGGAGCGTCAAGTTCGATGTTGAACTGACCACACCTGCCTGTCCAGTGAAAGAACAGTTGCGTACGGAATGTGAAACAAAAGTCAAAGCCATTGACGGAGTTGAACAGGTTGATGTGAACATGACTGCGGTTGTCAGGTCTACCGAACACGCACAACCGGTTTTGCCCGGAGTAAAAAATATTGTTGCCGTGGCAAGCGGGAAGGGCGGTGTAGGGAAATCCACGGTCAGCACCAACCTGGCCATTGCCTTATCCTTAACCGGGGCCCGTGTTGGCTTGATGGATGCGGATATTTATGGCCCCAGCATACCGCAGATGATGGGTATTCCCATCTCTTCACCGAAAGTGGGATCAGAAAACAAATTTTTTCCGCATGAAAAATACGGATTGAAGGTGGTTTCCGCCGCGTTTTTAACTAAACAGGGACAACCGCTGATGCTTCGTGGACCCATGCTGGGTGGCATCATTCAGCAGTTCCTGCAAAACGTCGAGTGGGGAGAGTTGGACTATCTGATCATCGACCTGCCTCCAGGGACCGGCGATGTGCAGTTGACTCTGACCCAGAAGGCACCGCTTTCCGGCGCAGTGGTCGTGACCACGCCGCAGGAGGTCAGCCTGATCGATGCGGACAAGGGCGTCAAGATGTTCCAGCAGGTTAAAGTTCCTCTTCTCGGTATCGTGGAGAACATGAGCTATTTTGTCTGCGATGGTTGCGACAAAAAACACCACATCTTCAGGCAAGGTGGCGGAAAAACCCTGGCCGAAAACTTTAAAATTCCACTTTTGGGGGAAGTGCCTATTATTCCCGCGATCGCGGAAGGCGGAGACTCAGGGATTCCTGTAGTCATGTCTGACCCGGAATCTCCAGCCAGTCTGGCTTACAAGGCTTTGGCCGGGCAGGTGGCGGCGCAACTGAGTATCAACCAGGCCAATAGCGGTGAAAAAGTCTCTGCCGATTTTGAACTCGCTTGGAACACCACTGAGAAAGAGGTCAGCTAGTATGACTGCGCCTGCGCCTAAAAGTATCAAACAGGTTGACGAGTTGACCCTGGGCATTGCCTGGAACGATGGGCACGACTCGACTTATTCGGTTAAAAATTTAAGGGAAAACTGCCCGTGCGCGAATTGCATTGATGAATGGAGCGGCAAAAAGCTGATTGCGCCTGGCGCCATTACCAATGATATCCGCCCACAAAACCTGAAGGCAGTTGGACTTTATGCCATTCAGTTTTATTGGAATGACGGGCACGATACCGGACTTTATACGCACGAACTGCTACGGCAACTTTGTGAATGTTCGGCCTGTAAAAGTACTGAAAATTAGACTATAACTCGTTGTTTTTTGTGACCTGATTGGGACATTGCCGAAACACAATTGCAACAGGGATCTGCAATACTGAGACTGGATGAAAGTCCCTCTGCTGTTACCTCCCCCCCGCTAAAAAAACGGTGGAGGGATTTTCAGCCGGCGTAGCCGCCGGTGGCGATAAGCAATAACTTTTTAGGCAACCAAATGTGTTGCCAGCTTAAAAGATTTTTACCGGTTATCAGAACGGTTACATTTATACGAAAGAGCGCTTGAGAATACAGGCTTAGGTGCTCCAACCCGAAACGGGAGTAGCGGTCAAGCTACTCCCGTTTTTTGTTTCAGTGCCGGGCCACCAAGGTAAAATCCCTTTTCCAATATTCCAAATAGCCTCCACCATTTCTTCACTCCTGTAAACTATTATAATTTTGTCACTTATTGTGTTTTTGCCCAAATGGCCTTTTTAGGGGGTTGTCCGAAAATATGTTAGGCATTATACTTGCCGGGCTCAATTTCCGACTTTCCTATCCCCCTGCCTTGGCAGGTTAAGCACTTCATATAAAGCACCAGAATTTCGGTTTTTAAAATTGGTTAAGTAATTCACGGGGAGAAAAGTTATGCAACGCCTGCCTTTATCCGTTTCCATATTTACAGTTCTGTTTTTCATCTTCAGTCTTACAGGTAATATCTTAATTGCTGACCCTCTCTTCACTTCTGTTGCCTTCGCAAAAGACAAGGACAAAGATAGCGACAAAGGTAAGAAAAAAGGAATTCGGCATATTGTTAATACACTGCAACAGCAAATCGTTGATCTCCAGTCACAGATAGATAGTATTCAACTCATAGAGGGGCCAACAGGTCCCACAGGCGCAACGGGAGCACAGGGTCCGGGAGGGAATGACGGTGCTGATGGCGCTAATGGGGCTGATGGCGCAACCGGACCGCAAGGGGATACAGGTTCTCAAGGTCCAGCAGGTAACGATGGCGCAGACAGCATGGTTGCCGGTCCTCCAGGACCACAGGGCGACACGGGTCCGCAAGGGCAAGTTGGATTCCAGGGGTCGCAGGGAGATACTGGCCCAGCGGGTCCGGCAGGTACGCCGAAAGTGCATTATGTAACCGGTCATAGTGCCGATGATCCTACAGACAATGGTTTTCTCTCAGGAAGAATTTTAACTTTTATCAAGGAAAGCAATACTTCGAGTTTAATGATTACTTACTCAGATAATTTTAGGGCTTATAATCCAAGGATAGGTGTTGCCCAGGGGTTATGGCAAGTCTATTTGGATGGAAACGCTACCACTGTAAAAGCAACCCTACATTCAAATAGAAATTTAAACTCCAACGTAGCCGCCAACAATATTCATCGTCACGGAACATTGGTTGGCTTTCTTGAAAATATACCTAGCGGTTCACATACAATTAAGATCGCAGCTGTTCCTTTGAGTGGTCCTCCAGATGATTTACATACAGGATGGAATGGGAGCACTTTTTCTCTGGTGGTGCAGGAGCTTGATTAGTAGCTGAAATTAAATAATGAATGTTTGAATATAAATAATTCAAAACAATAGTTGGGGAGAAAAGTCATGTTACCTGTTCTTAAACGATCTGTTTTTATATTTGGAATCACGTTTTTGTTCTTGTTTGTGCAGTTGGGAGCAGGGCTGGTAGCAAATGATTCTGCTTTTACAAGCATTGCGTTTGCGCAGAAGAAAAAAGATAAGGATAAAGATGACGACAAAGGTAAGAAAAAAGGGATTCGGCACAGGGTTGACGCTTTGGAAACACAAACCACCGATCTGCAAAACCAGATCGATACCATCGAGTTAACACCCGGGCCGCAAGGCGATACCGGACCACAAGGACCGCAGGGTTTGCCAGGTGCTGATGGTGCTACGGGACCACAAGGCGCAACGGGTCCTGCTGGCCCTCAAGGGGATACAGGCCTTCAAGGTGTTGCGGGTGCAACCGGAGTGCAGGGAGACACAGGTCCAGCAGGTGCTGTTGGTGCTACGGGACCACAAGGTCCAGTAGGTGCGACTGGTTCTGCTGGTGCTGATGGTGCAACCGGTCCTCAAGGTCCAGTAGGTGCAACGGGTTCTGCGGGAGCGGATGGTGCCGATGGTGCTGATGGTGCGACAGGTCCTCAAGGTGTAGCGGGTGCAACCGGACCGCAGGGTGATACCGGTCTGCAGGGGCAGGTCGGGTTTCAGGGGCCGCAGGGTGACACCGGACCTGAAGGTCCACAAGGTATTCCCGGCACACCTAAACTCCATTACGTTATGGGTGTAGATGTTCAGGATGGCAGAGAGAACGGTCCTATAAATGGAAGGGTTTTAAGTTTTGTTAAGGAAAGCTCCACCTCCCTGTTAAGAGTGACTTATTCGGATAACATACGTGTTGTCACGACAAATTCATCTTTTCAATGGAAGGTTTTCCTTGATGGTGCGGGAACTAATATTATTACCTCCTTACATAATACGACTCAAGATGGAACAACCGGCGTTAATTCACATCGTCAATCGACAGTAATAGGCTATCTTGCTGGTGTTCCTGCAGGGGCTCATACCATGACGATAAGGGTGGCTCAGATAGGTGGTCCCGCTGGCGATGCTCATACAGGTTGGAACTCCACCTTTGTCTTGCAAGCGGAGGAAATTGAAAATCCTGTGACTCTCACAACGGGCCTGGTAGGTTACTGGCCTCTGGATGGAGATTTCCTTGACCATTCTGTGAGCGGACTCGGCGGAACTCCGAACGGTGATGTCGCGACGACCGCATCGAATGTAAAATTTGGTCAGTCGGGAAGTTTCGATGGCAATGGGGATTACATTCGCGTAGCAAACAACCAAGCTTTCACTTTTGGTGCAGGTTCTTCGTTCACCCTTTCCGCCTGGGTGTGGCCGAATACGACCACTGGTGTGCATCGAATCATCACCAACGACGAAAACGGATTTGACCTCAGGATTATTTCAAACACCTATAACCTCGAGTTCAAACCTTCGGGCCAGCCTGGGCAGAGCTTGATTTCTTCGATTGCCCCTGTGGGAGGTCAATGGAGTCTGGTGACGGTGGTCAAAACGCCGTCTGTAATTACCATTTATATAAATGGCGTTGCTGGAGGAACGCTGGCTATAGCTGATGGTCCACTTTCGAGCACGCATGACATCACGATTGGTTCTTACACTCCAGGAACCTCGGAGTTCTTTAATGGCCTCCTCGATGATGTGGCGATCTGGAACCGAGCATTGAGCTACACTGAAATTACTCAACTTTTGAGTCAACCGGTGTTGCCTTAAAGATTTAAAAACTTTATAAAATAGCCCATCCCCAAGCCGTCTGTTGGGTGGTGGGCAAGTATTCAATGTTTTATTCAATTTAAGGACTTTCAACCTAGGGGAGAAAAGTCATGTTACCTGTTCTTAAACGATCAGTTTTAATATTTGGAATCACATTTTTGTTCTTGTTTGTGCAGTTGGGAGCAGGACTAGTGATAAATGATTTTGCTTTCACTTCTGTTGCCTTCGCAAAAGACAAGGACAAAGATAATGACAAAGGTAAGAAGAAAGGGATTCGGCACAGGGTTGACACTTTGGAAACACAAACCACCGACCTGCAAAGTCAAATCGATACAATTGAATTGTTGGAGGGACCGAAAGGCGATACCGGACCACAAGGACCGCAGGGTTTGCCAGGTGCTGATGGTGCTACGGGACCACAAGGCGCAACGGGTCCTGCTGGCCCTCAAGGGGATACAGGCCTTCAAGGTGTTGCGGGTGCAACCGGACCACAGGGTGATACGGGTCCGCAGGGGCAAGTTGGATTTCAGGGGCCGCAGGGTGACACCGGACCACAGGGACCTGCGGGTACTGTTGATGAATTCAATTTTGTCTTAACAGATTTGAGGGCAGGTTGGACTCAACGCGAAGGAACCTACTTCACATTAGGAAATAATTTGGTTTGTATTAAAGCCTATTGGAGTGGGCCAAGTAATCCTGTGCCTGTAAATAATTCGGCCGTTATAGGAAACAATTGGCCTGCAGGGGCTGAAACATTTAATAGTATTATTCCGGCAACCTGCTCAAGAAGCGATGGATCACAGGGGCATGGTTACCCATGCACTTTACAATCTTCTTCAGTGCCTTTTCTATTTGTCAATTATCCTAGAGCATACACTGTTGCTTCAATTACGGTAAATGGGTGCTTTGCCAAGTAGAGGAGCTTGACTAGTAACTAGAAAGCAAACTTAGCCCACCCCTCGCTATTCGGCGGAGGGTGGGTTTTTTTATTTCCCCACACCCCTCCTATCCCTTCGGGGCACGAAAGCAAATGAGGGATATCACGCGTGGGAGGAAAATAGCGATAACGAAAAAACGAAAGAGCGCTTGAGAATACAGGCTTAGGTGCTCCAACCCGAAACGGGAGTAGCGGTCAAGCTACTCCCGTTTTTTTTGTATATAGGGGTCAATTTTAGAAATGACCAACAAGGATTTTTTGAGATTCCCAACAGAGTTTTCCTGGACTTCAACCTCCTTAAACTGTCCCAACTTCTTTAAATCCCACTTTCTCGTATTTGATATTGAAGAAAATCGCGTAAAGTGTTGGAGACAAGATCAGGGTGAGGAAGGTTGAAACGATGAGCCCCCCCATAATAGAAATAGCCATTGGTCCCCATAGAGGGCCGCTGACGGCCAGAGAATATAAACCGGCTACTGTTGTCAGTGTAGTTAAAAAGATTGGATAAGCTCTTCGTAGCCCTGCGTGAATGATGGCTTCGGTGGGCGGTTTTCCTTGAGCTAAGTCAACGTCAATTTGTTCAATTAACAGAATAGCATTGTTGACCACAATTCCCGCCAGACTCAAAATTCCTAATTGGGCGAAAAAACTTAATGGATAATTCATCGAGTACAATCCAAGCATGACTCCAATAAGAGCTAAAGGGATTGTGGTCAAAATGATGGCCATTTTCCGGACATTACCGAACTGAACTACAAGAATTATAACAAGGAAAGCTAACCCGAAAGGAAGTTTGGCCGCAATGCTTTGTTGAGCTTTTCCACTTTCTTCTAACTCACCTCCATACTCGGTTCCATACCCCAAGGGAAATGATATTTCCTTTATCTGTTTTTTTACATCTTCCAAAATTTCTACTGAAGTTCGTGAGCCATCTGAATAAGCCTTGACGGTAATCGTTCGTCTTCTTTTCTCTCGCTTGATTTTACCGGTTTCCCATTGCAGTTTACGATGGGTAACTTGACTGATAGGTACCATGGCCCCTTGAGATGTTGGGATCTTAAGGTTTTCTAATTTTCGTAGAGTGGTGCGTTCGGGTTCCAATGCACGAATTAAAACGGGGATGGAATCATCTCCTTCGCGGTAGTGGGTTATTTCCCGTCCAGAAAATACGGTTTGTAAAGCCAATGTTATGGTGTCGGTGCTGACACCTACACGGCGAGCATTTTCCTGGTTAACTTCCAGCGTCACCATGGGAACACGTCGCCCCCAATCGTTCCTGACAAATTGAGTGCCTGGTATACTTTCAACAATTCCCTGGATCTGCTGGGTATATTTATAGAGCCCTTCGAAATCTTTTCCATAGACTCTCACCTGAATCGGGGCTCCGACCGGTGGTCCTTCTTCTACTGGTTTTAATATTAATTGGGCGTCCTCAAAATTGTTTTCAAAGTAGGGAAAAAGCTCTTTCAGCATTTTCTGACGTTGCTCATAGAAATTTGTGATGATCATAAATTGAGCATAATTATTGGCTCTGGATTCAGGAATCATCGAATTGTGAAACATGGGGCCACCTTCACCAACATATAAGCCCATGGTTTTTATTTCATCGGGGTAGGTATCTAATAAATATTTTTCTAGCTTAAGAGCATGATCTCTTGTTTCAAGAAAATCTGTGCCTTCAGGCAAGTGCATGTCAATTGCGAATTGTCCACGTCCTGAAGGAGGGAAGAAAGTTTTGTCGAGTTTTGCGGCTATTGGAGGTACGACAAAAAATAATCCAAGGATTAATAAAATTGTAATAAAGCGAAATCTTAATGCGATGGTCATCAGACCTCTGTACACTCGGACTGCAAGAGACTCCTTTTTATCTTTCGTGACTTTGGGTTTTAGAAACCAGACACAAAGTAGTGGCACTAATGTCATGGCAACGACAAATGAAGCAAGAAGCACCGTGCCAATGACAATGGGTAATGAATTACAGTAGACACCCACACCGGAGCGTGCCATGGCAATCGGTGAAAATGCGGCCACTGTTGTTCCCGTAGCGGCTAGTAGGGGGAACATGAGGTCATTGCCTGCTTTCAATGCGGCGTCGTTGGCGGGTATTCCCTGATTAATATATTCAGTGGTGGACTCTGTCATCACGATTCCATTGTCCACCAGCATTCCAAGTGAAATGATTAATGCTGCCAGTGATATCTGATGCATGGGAATATCCTGAGCTTGCATGACGAGCATGGTGATCAAATATGCTCCAGGTATCAGGAGGGCTATGATAATCCCTTGTCTCCAGCCAAGCAGAACAGCCATGAAAAGGGCAACTGTGAGTACAGCCTGACCCAGGTTGTCTACAAAGTCCTCAATTTTTACCTGAGTCCATTGAGGTTGAAAGTTGACAATTTCAATATCGATTCCATGAAATAAAGTTGTTTTAAATGATTCGACAAGGTTTTTTACATTTTGACCCAATTCAATAATTTGTCCGCCATCTTGCATTTCTATAACGATGCCGACAGCTTCTTTACCCATAAAGCGCATTTGCATTTTGGGCGGGTCTTCATACTCTCGCTTGATTTGAACCAGATTCTGCAATAAAAAGCTATTAGGGTTTCCGGGGATGGAGATCAGGGTTTTACCGATTTCCTCGATCGATTTATACTCACCACTCGTCTCAAGACGTATTCTTTGTGGTCCCAGTTTTATTCGGCCTCCTGGTTTTAAAACATTTTGCTCCTGGATGATTTCCATCATGGTATTGCTGGAAATTCCAAGTTCAGCGAGTTTGTTTGTCGAGACTTCAAGAAATACTCGCTCTTCCTGCCTGCCGATGAGGTCAACTCGGGATACGTACTTGACATGCTCGACGCCTTTTTTTAGATCGTCAGCGATATCACTGAGTTCTTTATTGCTGAACCCATTTCCTGTTATAGCCAGGACAATGGATTTAGTTTTGCCAAAATCGTTATTGAGCCAGGGTTCTTTGGCACCGTCGGGTAACTTTCCTTGCAAGTCATCCAGTTTGTCTCTGGCCTTATCCCAAATAGGCTTGTCATTCCAATATTTTGTGTCAATTTTCAGATAGACGTAAGAAATACCAAACTTCGAAGTCGAAGTGATTTTTTCGAACTCAGGGATTTCCCGTAATTTTTTTTCAATTTTTTCAGTGACGAGCTCTTCGACCTTAAGAGGGGATGCCCCTGGAAACTCAGTGATGATCACAGAGTTCCATTTGGGGAACTCAGGATTCTCCTGCTTTCCAATTTCACCTATCGCCTTAAATCCCATAAGGGCTATTAGTATGAAAAAGAAAAGTACAACTCCTTTATGTTTAATAGAATATTGGACCATGATTTAAATTATGGGGTTTGAGTTACGCGTACTACCAGTCCTTCTCTCAACCGGTCGGCACCTGCTGTTACAACTCTATCTCCACTTTTGAGTCCCTTCTTTATCGCAATCTCATCACCAATGATTTTCCCGACTTTTAGAGGGACTTTTTTAACGGCAGAGGTTTGTTTGTCGACGATCCATGCAAAGCTATCTCCTGTTGCAATATCTTCAGTGATGGAATGGATAGGAATGGTCACAATATTTTTATTCAGTCCACTTAGCTGCAATGTGACAGTTGAAGACATGCCAGGAAGAAACTCTCTCTTGGTATTGGCTATTTTGATGATCACGGGATAAGTGAGTGTTGTGCTGTCTGCAATCACTCCTATCCTGTCGACCGATCCCTTAATAACTTTTCCTGGGTATTTGGAGAATTTCACTTTTACGGGTTGCCCTTTTCTGACATTAGAAATCCACTCCTCTGGAACACTGATTTGTATTTCAATATGTTTTAAATCGACCAGTGTGTAGATTTTTTGGCCGGCTGGAACCCGCTCAAAATTGAATACGTGCTTTTCAGCAATTTCTCCGTCAAAAGGTGCTTGTATTTTGGTGTAACTCAAATTGACCTGGGCTTGCTCTAAATTAGAGGCTATGGATTCGACTTTGAAGGTTTTGGCGCGGACTTCCTCCTCCCTTCCACCATGGGTCGCAATTACATACTCTTCCGTTGCTGAATTGCGATCGAGTAATGCTTTGTCCAAACTATTCTTTGCTTCGTCCAATCGTCCTTTCGAGGCCGCATCGTTGACATAGAGCTGTTGGACTCTTTGGTATTCTTGTCGGGCTGTTTTGACAGAAGATTCCATGCTGGCAATATTGTTTTCCAGAATACGAATATCTTCCGTCCTTGCCCCTTTTTGAATCTGGTCCAATTCTGCTTGGGCCGTGGTTAATTGACTTTCGAAATCCTTTACGCTAAGCAGGAAGTCTCGTTCATCGAGAGATGCCACCAATTCGCCTTTCTTGACCTGGTCACCCACCTCTACAGCCATTTCTTTTAGCACCCCCGCTACTCTGAAACTGAGAGTAGCAGAATCATCGCTTTGAGCAATTCCGCTGAATTCTTTTACCCCCAAACTCTCCGGACTGTGCTTAATAACTCTGGTTTTAACAGGTCGAACGATTTCAACAGGCTCTGAGACGGGTTTTTCTTGAGCACATCCAAAAATTGAAAAAAACACAAGTGCTAGCAGGGTAGCAGTCGCCTTTGTTCGAGATGTAATGCGAGTTTTATTCATTTTTCTTCCAAGGGTTCAGGGATCATGGCGGCAACGGTTGGGGAATGTTCCTTAAAATACTGCTCGACTTGATTTAAGAAATTACCCAATTCAATTTTATTGTTAAAATTCTTGATTAAATCAATTCTTCCGACATTTCTAAACAGGGTGAATATATCTCTGTAGAATTGATAACGGGTGTTAACAGAATTGGTGTTGCTTAAAATTAAACTAGTCTGACTATCCAAAAGATCAATTACCGGTAGGTCTCCCTCAAGATAAGCCACTTCAGCCAATTTTAAGTTCTCCTGAGATGAAAGTAGATTCCTCAATGAAAAATCCAGATTTCTTCGAGACCGAAAAACATTGAAAAGACCTGCTCGCGCATTTTCGGAAAGCGTATTTTTTCTGTCATTAATCTGTGACTCGAGTTCTAAAATCCGTACATTGGATTTTTCAACTTTTTTAAATCGTGATCCACCTAGGAATAATGGGAAGTTAAGGCTCAGTTGGAAATCCCACCCTTCACCAAATTTGTCCTGAAAACTATCTCGCTGAGACGTTGTTAATGCTTTCGTTTCATCCTGAACCTGGTTGAAGTAGCCAGCATCTAAATTCAAAGTTGGGTGAAATTCAGATTGGAACTTTTCTTTTTCAATTTGGGCTTGGTTTAATTCTGTTGCAAGTTCCTTCAGGTCGGGAGAATGATTTTGTGCCTGATCATCAAAGAAATCCCGAAATATTTCCAGTTGATCAGCCGTGCTAAGAAATTTATTGAACTTACCCGCTCTGGCTAGATGAGTTTTTGTAGAAAATTCTGTGAAGCTATAACTGTGTCTGGTTTCACGAGGAAGATTTAGCAGATTATTCAATCGTACTTGAACTTGAAAGCGTTCTTTTTTGGCATTCATCAAATCAATGCGAGCATTGTCCAATTCTATGTTGAGGCGTAAAACATCGCTTTTACCTGTTTCTCGCAGTTTAAATTTAAGGTCTGCAAGGTGTTGGTTCTTTCTTATAATATTGAGATATTCTGTCTGAACTTTTACAATTTCCTCGCCTCGGAGGATGTCAATATAAGCCAGAGCCACCTGCTCAATGATATCTTGGTTAATTCGCTCAAGTGTTTGTTGCTCCACTTTTCCTGCGGCTTCATCGGTCTTAATAGTCTTCCAAAGCTCGCGATCGTAGATCGTTTGCGCTAGCGATAAATCAAAGCGAGTTTCACCTCTCGGTCCACTTGATACATCAGCTTGATCTTTATTTGTTCGATTATAAGAAAGGCTTGATGAAACTTGTGGGTAATAATCTCTTTCCCTGATTTTTACCTGGAGCAAAGCCTGATCTTTTACCAGAGCCTGGGTTTTAATTGTCAGGTTTTGTTTTAATGCTTGGGCAATGGAATCTTCAAAAGATAATCTGGCGTATTCCTCCTTTGTGCCATACATTTGCGCTTCATCCACAAACTCCAGAGGAATTTTATAGCCAATTTTTCTGGCTGTTTCCCGGTTGAAAATCAATTCCGCATTTTTATAATCAATAACAGGGATTTCAGATGTAGGTGTGTTTTCTAGAATATCGTATAGTTTGAGGGCAATATTTCTCCCCATTCTCTTTTCCGCATAGTCATGGATTGAAACCAAAGCTCCTTTTTTAATACCATTCATGCCATCAACGGTGAAAGCCAGGATTTTTCTATCGCTCAATCGTTTGAAAAGATCTTCCATGTCAGAATCTGAAAATCCTTTTAATGCTTCCACTACGACGAGAGGGTCCTTCACACTGTCAATTGCTTCTTTATAATTTTCTGGAGAGATGATTTTTACTTTTACTTGAATATCCTGATTACCCACAAACGATTCGATCAACTTGGGAATTTTGAGGTCGAATCCGCACATGACCTTTGGGCAAAACACCGTAAAACTATTTGTGTTGATAAGCTTCGGGAATATTTTTAAAGTTTGATCGACGTAAGCCGGGTCAAAAGATGTGGTCCAGTTAGGGTTCAGAGGTTTGAATGTTTTGGGTGACAACATTCCCATTCCGGCTGGCAGTATGTAGTCCAGTGCTACGACGGGTACGGGGAGTGGTCTCATCATGGAAAAAAAATAGCTTGAGATCATACCGATTGAAACAATAGCATCAAGCTCTTTATTGTGAGTGAGTTCATCGATGTATGTTTTTATTTTTTCAATATTGTATTGACCGTCTAATTGAAGAGCAGGTGGGAAAAATATCTCATAATCTTCATCACTGACTTCCTTTAGCTCATTTTTGATTTGATCAATTAAAGGGGTATTGTGCCAATATGGACCGTCAATAAGAATTCCGATTTGTTTTCCTTCAAGAGATTCGCAAAAGCCTGATCCCCCTGATAGGAAAAATATTAGTGCTGCGATGAAAATTTTGAGAAAAGAAGGGCGCATGCGCGTATTTGTTTCTTAGTCGTCCTACTACTACGGGTATCAGGACGCAATAATTATGGGCAGAACTTCGGATTTCTAAACCCCTTTTATTTATATCGTCAGACTGGGAAAATACTTGAATTGTAGAGGTTTACGAGCTTTGCGAGGAGAAATTATCCAGGAAAAACGATGTGGTGGGGCTCATATATTCTGTAAGGCTGAGGAGGTGGATTATTTTTCAATCTTTCTTGATTTACCTTGTTGGTCGATGGCGACATAGGTAAAAACGGCTTCGGTCACGCAATAACGTTCGTCCTCCAGTTCATCCAGTACCGGCTTGACCCAAACTTCCAGCGTGATCGTCAAAGAGGAGTTGCCAATTTTGGTACACTTTCCATAACAGCAAACCACATGCCCGACGTTGACGGGTTTATAAAAAGTCATCCCGTCCACCTTGACCGTAACGACTCGTCCCTTGGCTATTTCCTTTGCAAGGATGCCCCCACCGATATCCATCTGCGACATGATCCAGCCGCCAAATATATCACCGTTTGAGTTGGTGTCCGCCGGCATCGCCAGGGTGCGTAATAAAAGATTGCCTTCAGGTTCTCTATCTGTCATGGGCATCTTGTCCTATTGAATAGGTTGTGTTCTGGTTGTTCTAACTGTCAGAAATAAGAAAAAACTCCCCCCTTAAAAAGAGGGGAGTTACTAGAGTATTGCGCTTGAGGGTGTGGTTCGCTTTACGGGCAATGCAAATCTGCCCGCCGCGGCTCGCGGCCTACATGCCTACTTTTTCGCGGACCTCGTCCATGACTTTGGCGTCGATGGTGGTGATGCCTTTTTCCACAGCGAAGTTGATGACGGTTTTCTTGGCCATGCCACGGACAAAGAAGGGAACCCTTTTGATTCTTTCCTGAGCTTCTTCGGTCCATATGAGATCATCTTCCGGATTGGTCGATTTCAATTCTTCTTTGGCCTGAGCCAAAGAGGAACTGACTGCCGCCATCGGGGCTTTGCTGACATCGGTTGCGCCGCCCATCTCGACACCCAGTTTGCTGACAAACTCGGTTTCAAATTTATTGGTCAGCATGGCGATGCTGTGCCCACAGTTTTTACATTTAAATTTCATGGCAAGATTGGCTTTTTCCTCCGGCATGATGCCTTCGGTCTGCACTTCCATCTTGACGTCACAAGGGATACAAAGGAATTTCATTACGTCTCCTGTTCGAGCAAATTATTTGCTGGTAAATTTTTGAATATTGTCCACGGCCTCCGCGATGGCTTGACCGGTAACGGAATCTTTGAACTCTTTATAAAAAAGGTTTCCCGACTGACTCCGGGATACACGGGTATCAAACGGAATTTTGCCGATATAGGGGATCTCTTGTCTTTCGCTTAGTTTGTGGACGTCTTCCCCGTCAAACAATTTGCCTTCTTTATCGCAATGCGGGCAGACGTAGGTTGCCATATTCTCGATCAATCCGATGATAGGCACGCCCATTTTGTTGTTCTTGGTGATCGATTTGGTCACGATATGCTGGGAAAGCGGAGAGGGGATGGTGATCTCCACCACGCCTTCCAGTTCAGGGATGAGGGACCGGATGTTGTCGATACGGTCACTGCCCGGTGGCATGTCGATGAGAAGGTAGTCCAACTCGCCCCAGTTGGTGTCTGCCAACAGTTCGCGAATGGCAGTGGACTCCATGACGCTGACCCAGGACGCTGTAGCATCGTCTTGATCGGTCCACATGACAGGTGTGTCGGCGGTTTTCAAAAGCATCTCCATCGACATGATGCGGATGCCCTGATGACCGATGCCGGGGTCGAGGCCATCGTCTTTCATTTCCAGTTTGGCATCGTTGCCGACTCCTAAGAGGTGGCCGATGCTGGGCCCGTTCAGGTCGGCATCGAGAATTCCGACCTTGTTGCCCCGGTCGGCAAGACAGGAAGCAATATTAGCTGTGATGGAACTTTTACCTACACCGCCTTTGCCGCTCATCAAAGCGACTTTGTATTTAATTTTATCGAGGCGGGATCGTAGCTTTTCCCCCAACTCGGTCACTTGTCCGATGATGTCGGATCCGCCATCTCCTACCAGATCCTCATAAGTTTTCATGCAGAACTCCTTAAATATCCCCTTGGGAGGGACTGATTATTGTCGGGATTAGATCAATCATCATAAAGTAAAAGCCTAGCGTTTTAAAGGCTTTCTTGCGGAAAGCAGGCGGACTTCAAGATATTTTTGTCTGTTTTGTAGTTTTAGGTTGACCCCTGAGGTTTGTCTCATCTATCTTAACAAGTTTAGCCCGTGCACATGGCGCGGGTTTTGAGTTTTTTGATTTTGGGGAAAATAGAGCATGTTGTTGACGGAAGAAGACAAGCGGTTTATTGAAGAAGAAGAGCGGCTTCTCGAAAGCACTTTGGAGTCGTTATGCCGACAGCTTCCTCAGGTCCAGGCGGCGAAAATCAATGCCAACGTAGCGGCCCGTGAGTTGACCCGTCAGGTGGTCAATGAATGGAACCATGAAGAGAGGCAACCTCTGGTCTCGGATGAGGCCGTGGCCCACCATATTTTGGATATCAGGAAAAATAGTGACAAGGCCCTGTATGAATTGATTCAGGAGCCTTATTTCGGCAGGGTTTGCACGAAGGAGGAAGACGGCAGTGAAGTGTCTTTCCTGATCGGGAAAAAAAGCAATATCGAAGCGGGTATTGTGGACTGGCGAAATGGTCCCATTGCCGGGTTATATTTCAATTATAAACAGGAAGAAGAGTTTTACGAGGTCATCAACCAAAGGGAGCGTGCCGGTCACATTCAATTACGCCGGTCCTACCGGATTGAAAACGGTCAGTTGGTGCAGATCGATGCCCCGGAAGGCATGTTCCGAAGAAACGAAGCGGGTTGGGAAAAACTCGATGTCGAAGATGAAGTCGCCGCGCACCGCTCCAGAGGCATTGGATCAACAGAGAAACGCCTGCCGAGTATTCTTTCTTTAATCACCAAGGATCAGTTTGAACTGATTACCAGCGATCCGGAACGGCCTGTCATTATTCAGGGGTCGGCGGGGTCCGGTAAAACCACCGTTGCTTTACATCGGCTGGCCTGGCTTCTGCATGAAAATAATTCGTTTGCCCAGGCGAAAAACACCCGTGTGCTGGTCATGAACAAATCCTTGCAGGTTTATGTTTGCGCTACCTTGCCCTCGATGGGCATTGAGGGAGTGGAAACCTCAACGTTCAATGGTTGGGCATTGTCCATCATTCGCAAAGCGGTTCGTGGACGGCCTTTTTTCAAGTTCCACAATTTTCCTTCATTTGTTGAGGAAATAAAGTTTTCCGAAGAAATTCTGCAGGCACTGGAAGGGTGGGTGGAAAAGCAAAACCGTGCTTTGGATGCGGAAGTGAAAGAGACATTTAAAAAATGGCCCGGACTTCTGAAGTCATGGGCTGGGGATACAGCGGTGTTGCCCCGCCTCAAAGACTTCACTCATGACGTTAAAGAGTCCAGCATGCCGAAATATGACAAGGATAAATGCCTGGAATTTCTGAAACGTAAAACCTTCGATATGGAAGATTATATTCAGGACATTTACAGCCTGTTGCATGACTCCGAGCATCTGAAAGGCTACCTTCCCCCTAACCCCAAGCTTGATTCGCATCTGGATTACCTGAAAAGGCTGACGGAAAAAAACCGGGCGAAGGATAACCTGGACTATTTTGATATGTCCCTGGTTCTGCGTCTCATTCAGCTTAAAAATGGCGGACTGCCTGACGGGTCGGGCGGAGTGACTACTTTGGACCATCTGGTGATTGATGAGGCTCAGGATTTCGGCCCGGTTGAATTTGCCATCATGATGAATGCCGTCAGCGATAAACGCCAGATTACCATTGTTGGCGATGTGGCCCAGAAGATTCTGTCGGCGAGAAAATTCATCGGCTGGGATAAGGTGGTGGAAAACCTGGGAATGGAAGAGGATTCCATTATCCGCCTCGAGGTTTCTTTCCGGTGTACGGTGCCCATTATGACCTTGGCTCATAAAGTGGCGGGAGACCCGAAAAAAGTTGAGGGCAGGGCAGGCTCCGATCCGGAATGGCACAAGGCCGAGGACAGGGATGGTATGCTGGACCATCTGGTGGATTGGGCAAACCGTCTGGTCAAGGCCGACCCTTATAAACTCATCGCGCTTATTTGTCGCTATCCGAAACAGGCAATGGAATTAAAGGAAGAACTGGAAGAGTTTTTGCCAGGAGAAGTTCGTCTGGGGCACCGCGACCAGTTTTCTTTTGAGCCCGGTATCATGGTGACGAATATCCATCAGGTCAAAGGTCTGGAATTTGACTCCGTTGCCTTGATAGAACCCGATGAGGAGAACTATCCCATCAAAAAGGAAGAGAGCCGTAATATGATTTATGTGGGAATCACCCGGACGCAGGATGATTTACTCATCGCAACAGTTAAACCTTATTCCAGGGTTTTTTTCTATAACTAATTGATTTTATTGTATTAAATGTTGTTTTGATGTGTCTTCGGAAAAATTATTTTTGACCTTCATAAATGTTGCGAAACTGGGCAGGGGGACTATATTGTTGCTAGAGGGATTTGAGACCCACCTAACAAAGGAGGTCGGTATAGAAGCTGATAGTCCGCCTAAAATGTTTCGTAAAACCAAATTCAGAGTTCGCACATAAGTGTGAACGGTCCCGAGCGGTGTGAAGGACGGGCCCAAAAAAGAGGAAAAACGCGTTGAGTAGGTGCAACGCGTTTTTCATTTTTGCGTGCAGAGTGGAATGGAAAAAAAATATCTTCTTCTTATCGAGTACGAAGGCACGGCCTACCACGGCTGGCAGATGCAAACCAATGCCCTGTCCATTCAGGAGTTGGTGGAAAAGGCCCTGAGTCGAATCACGAATACTCCAACAACCGTTCTAAGTTCCGGTCGAACCGATGCCGGTGTGCATGCCGAAGGAATGCCAGCCCATTTTGTGACCGAATCAAAAATGAAGCCTGCCGAGTTCCAATTGGCTTTAAACAGCCTCCTCCCGCACGACATCACCATTAGAGAAGTGCGTAAAGTTCCGATGGCGTTCAACGCCCGGGGTTCCGCCAAACGCAAACTTTACCGCTATACCATATTGAATCGGGACTACCCCTCGGCGCTTAATTTCCGCCGTTCCTGGTTTATTCCGCATGAGCTGGATTTTGCGGCCATGCGAAGAGCCGCGAAATATCTCGAAGGGGAGCACGACTTCACCTCTTTCCGCGCCGGTAACTGCAATGCGAAATCCCCTATACGGACCATGGAGCGTGTTGAACTTTTCAAGCAGGACGGCTTCCTGATCTTTGAAGTTGAGGGCAAGGGATTTTTAAAGCATATGGTGCGTAATTTTGTAGGAACGCTGGTATACGTAGGTAAAAAGAAATTCCCTGCCAAAGAAGTGAAGACCATTCTCGAAGCCTGCGATCGTCAAGCCGCTGGTCCCACCGCCCCACCCGAAGGCCTCTGCCTGATAAAGGTGGAGTATTAGAGAGCTAGGAATTGGTAAGCTTCTCTGGTGATTATCCGGATAATCTTTTGCCTTGGGGATTGAAAATTTTGAAATGGCCCATGCCGCGTTTGGCGAAGGCGTATTTCAGGGAGGTTTTCATCACTCCCAGCCCATAGGTCACACTACGGCTGAAACTGATGGATGAGGCATCATCAAAATAAAGCGCAGGGCAGGACACTTCCCCGACATCGAAACCAAAATACAGGGTCTGGCAAAGCATCTGATTGTCGAACACAAAATCATCGGAGTTTTCCAGTAACGGTATGGTCTCCAACACTTTTCGGCTGAAGGCCCGGTAGCCTGTGTGATACTCGGAAAGTTTCTGCTGGATGATCAAATTCTCGGCCAGTGTTAAAACACGGTTCGAAATGTATTTGTAAAGCGGCATCCCGCCTTGCATGGCTTTGTTGCCAAGAATCCTCGAAGCGACCACCGCATCAAAAATCCCTTCCGCGATCATGGATGCCATAGGGGTGATGAGCTTTGGGGTATATTGGTAGTCGGGATGCAACATGATGACAATATCGGCCCCGCTTTCAAGAGCCGCCTGGTAACAGGTTTTCTGGTTGCCTCCATAGCCCTTGTTTTCAGTATGCACAAAGGTTTTGATATCCAGTTCCCGTGACAGATTCGCCGTTTCATCCTGACTGGCATCATCGGTGAGAATGACATCGTCCACAATATCCTTAGGGATTTCATCGTAGGTTTTTTTGAGGGTTTTTTCGGCGTTGTAGGCCGGCATAACCACGCAAACGCGTTTGCCGTTTAGCATAGGCTGGATGGAGTTGGTCGGTTAGTTTTATTTTCTGTCACGCCGTGTATGATAATGTAAAAATATATATTTACAACCTGTGTGTTATATTTTTTTACTGGCCCTCATGCGCGCATGTTATTCTCTCTGTTCGGGTGCCATGTCGTACCAGAAGTAGCATTATACAGTAACAATGATTCACGAGGAGTTTGATCAGTTATATGAAAACAGAATTCGATATTGCGGTACTTCCCGGTGACGGAATCGGGCCGGAAGTGATTCAGGAAGCTCTGAAAATTCTCAAAATTATAGAATCCAAACTGGGTTTAAAGATAAACATCAGTGAGGCGCCGGTTGGCGGGGCCGCCTATGAGGCGACCGGGCACCCTTTGCCGGAAGCGTCATTGGAGACGGCTCGAAACGCCGATGCGGTGCTGTTGGGTGCTGTTGGCGGACCTCAATGGGAGAGCATTGACTTTTCCCTCAGACCGGAACGGGCCTTGTTGGGACTCCGGTCCAGCATGGGACTCTATGCCAACCTTCGCCCGGCCCGGATTTTCCCGGCTTTGGTGGATGCTTCCACGCTCAAACGTGAAGTGGTCGAAGGCCTGGACCTGCTTGTGGTGCGGGAGTTGACCGGTGGTATCTATTTTGGTCAGCCGCGTGGCGTTGATACTCTTGAAGATGGCACCCGTCGGGGATTCAACACACTGGTTTATACCGAGCCGGAAATTGAGCGCATTGCCCGCATCGCTTTTGATGTGGCCCGCAAACGCAATAAATCTGTTTGCTCCGTTGATAAGGCCAATGTTCTGGAGTCGACCGGGTTCTGGCGTGAGGTGGTGACAGGCCTGCATTCCGACTACTCGGATGTGGAGCTCTCGCATATGTATGTGGATAACTGCGCCATGCAGTTGGTGAGGAATCCCAAACAATTTGATGTGATCCTGACCACCAATATGTTCGGAGATATTTTAAGTGATGAAGCATCCATGCTCACGGGATCAATTGGTATGTTGCCCTCAGCAAGCCTTGGGGAAAAACATGCCATGTATGAGCCGATACATGGTTCCGCGCCGGATATTACCGGTCAGGAACTGGCAAATCCTCTGGCGACAATATTGTCCGTAGGCATGATGTTCAAGTATTCCCTGGATCATGAGGAACCGAATGCGTGGATCGAGTCGGCGGTTGAATCGGTGCTGGGGCAGGGTGTGCGGACTGCGGATATTATGTCCGACGGGATGAGACAAGTGGGAACCAAAGAAATGGGTGACCTGATAGCTGAAGAACTGGAGAAAGGTTAAGAATGGTTAAGAAGGATCAGTACAATGTTGCAGTAGCCGGGGCCACCGGAGCGGTGGGAAGAAAAATGCTGGAAATTCTTGAAGAGCGGAAATTTCCTGTCGCGAATCTGAAAGCTCTGGCATCGGCAAGATCGGTGGGGCAAGCCCTGCCATTCAATGGCAACTCTCTGGCTGTTGAGGAGCTGAAAGACGATTCGTTTGAAGGCGTGGACATTGCCCTTTTTTCGGCAGGAGCAGGGGTGAGTCATCAATTTGCGCCCTCTGCGGTGAAGTCCGGTTGCGTGGTGATCGATAACAGCAGTGCCTTTCGTATGGAACCGGAGGTTCCGCTGGTGGTGCCGGAGGTGAACCCGGATGCGATTGGAGATAATCCCGGTATCATTGCCAATCCAAATTGTTCAACCATTCAAATGGTAGTGGCGTTAAGGCCGATTCATGACAAGTATAAAATTAAACGGGTTGTGGTTTCGACTTACCAATCCGTTTCCGGTTCCGGTCAAAAGGCTATTGATGAACTGCAAAACCAGACTAAAAACATCCTGGCAGGAAAGGCGGCAGAGCCTGATGTATATCCTCATCAAATATCATTTAACTGCCTTCCACATATAGATAATTTCCTTGATAGTGGATATACAAAAGAAGAGATGAAGATGGTGAATGAGACCCAAAAAATACTGGGCGATTCATCGATTCGGATCTCACCCACGACGGTTCGGGTGCCGGTATTTTATTCCCATTCTGAATCCATTAACGTGGAAACCGTAAGTCCCATCAATGCCCAGGAAGTCAGGGAGCTTTTGTCCGGGATGGACGGCATTTGCGTGGTTGATAATCCCGAGAGCAACGAATATCCGCTGGCCATTGATAGTGAGGGCAGGGATGAGGTGTTTGTGGGGCGGATTCGTGATGACATATCCTGTGAAAATGCCATCAACTTCTGGGTGGTGTCCGATAACCTGCGTAAAGGGGCGGCGCTCAATGCCGTCCAAATTGCTGAATATCTTATTAAGCGAAGATGACTCTTTGCCAGGCAAATAAAGCGATTGTAGATGGGCTCTCCTGCCTGGTGGACTTGACATTGACTCCCCTTAAGTATATAAAACATAGTACGTTATGGTATTTGGGCGCTGGCCCTTTGCCAATAATCAATCCTCTTTAGACAGGACTCCTGTTATGGCTGAAGATTTCAAACCTGAGAACCGTCCCGCAGCGTCAGGAAAATCCGGAGAAGGTCTTAACACCAAAGAATTTAAAGAGCTTGTTAAGCTTGCTTCTCATGAGCGTAAGAACCTGCAACTGCTGGTGGAGTATTTTGAGAAGAAATCGGGGGAGTTGGATGAAAAGAAAAGGTTTTTTGATCGTGTTAGCGGCCAGGTACCCGATGCGTTAAGGAAACTTGATTCAATGGATGTCCGCTTTGAAGAAATTAAGACCTTTGATGTTCGGATTCGAGATTTTCAACGCATTTCAAAAGAAATAAATTCCAATTACAACACCCTCAAAAGGGAGTTGGATGGGCTGCATTTGCTCAACGAGCATATTGACAGCAAGACCAAAAGTCTTGACCAGCAAAAACTGGTTGTTGAAAAAGCAAATGAGGATGCAGGCCGCCTGAATGTCCTGGTCTGGGACATGGATTCCAAAATCAAAAAGCTTCGCGAAGAAAGTAAACTGCTCAAGTCTGCGGATCGCAATATCAAACGGCTTGAGCATATGCTCGATAGCGTTTCGGGTCAGGTGCAGGATGTTGTCAACATGAAGGAATTGTTGAGAACGGCAACTGTAAAAGTCGGCGTCATGAAAGACACCCTGGGAGAACTCGACAGTCGCTATGACCGGATCAAGCAGGACAAGGAAACTATAGAAAGCCATACCCGCGATACGGAAGAGTTGAAGCGTATTCTTGCCAAGGTGCAGGGTGACTATGAAAAGCTCCTTGGGCAGAGCCATCTGATTGACGAGACCCAGGAGACACTTCACAACCTGATGCAGCAAATCAGCGAATTGAAAATTGAGTCCAAAAACATTTCCATAAAAAATGAAATGATCCGTAGTATTACCGGACGGTTGCGCGACTTGGATTCTGTGTCCGTGGATGTGGAGACACGAATTGCCAGGATCCACGACGAAAAGTCCGTCATTGAAAAGACCGAGGAAAAGATAAACAAGCTCAATTCCTTCCTGATAGACAATCTCAGCAACAAAATGAAGATTTTGAAGGACGAGATGAAGAGCTTTGATGACGCCAATGAAAAGATGAGCCGCTTTAATGTCATGGCTGAGGAGGCAGAGCAGAAGGTCAAGCGGTTGGATGATGAAATCAAGAAGGTCGATACCATCTCCGGGATTCTCAAGCACGTCGAGGTGATGAACGAGTCCACTCAGCAACAAATGGATGAGATCATCCGCAAGCAACAATTGGTGGATCAGGTGGACAAAAAAATTAATGACCTCAGTTCAATGGTCATTAGTCTTGATGTGAAGATGGAAACCCAGATGCAGAGGAAAGCCCTCATTGAGAAAATGGAAAAGAAGGTGGACGGCCTGGATTTCTTTATTGAAGAGGCGAACATCAAGATTGCTAAAGTTTCCAAGAAAATTGATTTCCTTGAGAAGGTGGACCAGAAGCTTGAGGACTTAAAGTCCATGGCAAATATAGTTGAGGAGAAAATACTCGACCTGTCCAAGGAAAAAGCGGCCATTGATGACCAGGAAAAGAGGATGAATAATATTTCCTCGAAATTGAGTATCCAGGAAATTGAATTGCGCACACGGTTTAAGGAAGTTCAGGAAGCCAAAGATGAAATTTCCAAAATCGATCTGATTCGTGAGGAACTGGGGCAGATAACCACTAACTTTGAAGGCAAGATGGATGAGCTGAATAAGGACACAGCTCAGGTGGGGAGGACGGAATCCAGGCTGCAGGAGCTTGATAACCTGATGAAGGATTTGCGGAGCAGGCAGGAAGCCCTGGATGAAAAGCAGGAGTTCATGCTGGTGGTTGAAAAGAAAATGGATATGCTCAGCAATATGCTGGAGAGGACGGAGAAACGCATCAGTCTGGTTTCTGAAAGCGAGGAAAAAGTCAAACGAACCCAACAGGCTCTCGGTGAGCTTGAGATAGTTATTAACCGTACTAATGTTGAAAAAGATAAAATAGACAGGGAAAGAGAAAATCTCGATAAAATCAACCTGAATATCGAAAAACTGACCAATATTACTGAAGACGCTGAATCAAAAATTGATCTGCTGAATAGTAAGATCAGCTTGCTCGGAGAGGTAGAAAAACGTTTGAGCTCTTTGAACTTGTTGGCGGAAGACGTGAATGTTAAGGTTCAAAACCTCAAACAAGAGGAAAAGGTAATCAGCAAGGCTGGCGAACAGATCACGGAGTTGAAATTTTTGCTGGGTGAAGTAGAAAGAAAGAAAGAAGACTCGTTTTAATCAGGTTAAACCCTAAATGGAAAACCAATCTCCCTTTCCCCTTAAGGGGGGTTCATTTCTTTAACCGGATGTACCCTTGCCCATCATTTTTTTATCCTTATAAAACGGCCCTTGTGCTAAATCCCTTGCAATATTCAATGGAGTAGTTTTCATGGCAGATAAGTTACTTGGTGTGATCGGCGGAAGCGGATTGTATCAAATGAAGGGCCTGGACGTGATCGAAAAGGTAAAGGTGGATACTCCTTTTGGTTCGCCTTCGGATAGCATAGTTATTGGTGAACTGGGGGGGGCTAAAGTGGCCTTTCTTCCCCGGCACGGTGTGGGGCATGTTATCCCACCCTCTGAAATAAATTTTCGGGCCAATATTTTCGCGATGAAAAAAATCGGTGTCGATCGGATTGTTTCCGTAAGTGCCGTAGGAGGTATGAAGGAAGATGCTCCCCCCGGTCATTTTGTGGTGCCCCATCAATTTATTGACAGGACGCATCGGCGTATCAGTACATTTTTTACCCAAGGGATGGTCGGTCATGTCAGTCTGGCGGACCCGATTTGCCTTTCTACTGCGGAAACTCTCTTCCAGGCGGCGCAAAAGGCTGGCGCAGAGGTTCATGAGGGCGGAACTTATATTTGTATTGAAGGGCCCCAGTTTTCCACACGGGCGGAGTCGCTTTTATATCGGCAGTGGGATGTCGATGTCATAGGAATGACCAATGTCACCGAGGCCAAGCTGGCAAGGGAAGCGAGCCTATGTTATTCAACCCTGGCTTTAGTGACAGATTTTGACTGTTGGCATATAGAGGAAGAACCTGTCACTCTTGAAGCGGTGTTGGAAATCATGCATAAGAATGTGGAGCAGGCGCAGTTGGTTCTTAAGGAATTAATACCTATGCTGGGAAACATTAAACCTTGTTCCTGTTGTGATGCCGCAAAATTTGCCGTGGTTACGGATCCTGAAAAAATTCCGCAGAAACTTAAAGATGAACTATCAATTTTATTCGGCTAATGTCCATGAACAGAAATAATTCCACTCGACTTTTCCCTGCCGCCAAGAAGGTGATGCCGGGAGGAGTGAATAGTCCGGTCAGGGCTTTTAACGCAGTTGGCGGCGATCCCCTGTTTATCAAGAGTGCCAGGGGCTCACGCATCACGGATGTCGATGGAAACGAGTTTATCGACTATGTGGCATCGTGGGGACCTCTCATTTTCGGTCATGCTCACCCTCAAATTGTGTCTGCTATAACTCGGCAGGCCCAGTTGGGTACCAGTTATGGCGCGTCTACGGAGTTGGAAATCCAGTTGGCGGAAAAAGTAGTCCAGGCTGTGCCTTCCATTGAAGTGGTGCGTATGGTGAACTCCGGCACCGAGGCGGTGATGAGCGCGTTGCGGTTGGCCAGGGGAATTACCGGACGTGACAAGATTGTAAAGTTTGAGGGATGTTATCACGGGCATGGCGACAGCCTGTTGGTTAAGGCAGGTTCCGGGCTGATATCCCTTGGAATTCCTGACTGCCCCGGTATCGTTTCCAGTCTTGCCGAAAAAACTTTGAACCTTCCCTACAACAATATAGATCAGGTTCGTGAGCTCTTTGAAAAAGAGGGTAAAGAAATTGCCGCGTTGATTGTGGAACCCATTGGCGGCAATATGGGTGTGGTTCTGCCAAAACCCGGTTTTCTTGCAGCCCTGCGTGAGATAACCCAAAAGGCTGGCGCGTTATTGATTTTTGATGAAGTCATTACGGGATTTCGGGTCTCGTTAGGAGGCGCGCAAAAACTGTATGGTGTGAGTCCGGATATTACTTGTCTTGGAAAAATAATCGGCGGTGGACTGCCGGTAGGCGCATATGGTGGATCGCGTGAAGTGATGGATCATATTTCTCCAGTAGGGTCGGTCTATCAGGCGGGTACCTTGTCCGGAAACCCCTTGGCAATGGCGGCTGGGAACGAAATGCTGGACCTGCTCTCGCAGGAAAAAATTTATGCAACTCTGGAGCAGCAATCGGAAAAGCTCTGTGAAGGTTTGAAAAAAAATGTTGAGGCTCTGGGTATTCAGGCGCAATTTACCCGGGTGGGTTCGATGTTTTCCATGTTTTTCACCAATCAGGAAATCGTTGACTTTGAAACGGTCAAATCCTGTGACACGGATTTCTTTGGACGATATTTTAATGGATTATTGGAGGAGGGGGTCTATATCGCACCCTCTCAATTTGAGGCCGGTTTCATGTCCGCAGTTCATACGGATGAAGATATCAGCCTGACACTAGAAGCCAGCCGCAAAGCGTTAACTGCGGCCCGTGGATAACGAGTGAGATTATGAGCGAAATCATCGAGGTGCTAGGCAGACAGATTCTGGATTCAAGGGGAAATCCTACGCTGGAAGTGGACGTGACCCTGGAAAGTGGTGCTATGGGTAGGGCGGCTGTTCCATCCGGGGCATCTACCGGTTCGCGGGAAGCGGTGGAACTTCGCGATAAAAACCCCAAGTTTTATATGGGGAAGGGGGTTTCCAAGGCGGTAAAAAATGTAAACACCAAAATTGCGGCGGAAATTATCGGGATCGAAGTTACAGAACAGGTTTTGATCGATCGACTGATGATAGGAATGGATGGAACGGCCAACAAGAGCAATCTGGGGGCTAATGCCATACTCGGGGTTTCTTTAGCTGTAGCTCAGGCGGCGGCAAACGATCTCGACCTCCCCTTGTTTCAGTATATCGGCGGTACTAATGCCAAGGAGCTTCCGGTTCCCATGATGAACGTGCTGAACGGTGGGATGCACGCCGACAATAATGTGGATATCCAGGAATTTATGCTTGTGCCGGTTGGCGCAAAATCTTTTTCAATGGCTTTAAGAATGGGTGTCGAAGTGTTTCACCATTTGAAGGCAGTCTTGAAAAAGGGAGGCTTCAATACCGCTGTTGGAGATGAGGGCGGATTTGCCCCGGACCTGCAATCGAATGAGCAGGCTATTGAAATTTTGATCAAGGCTGTTAAAAGTGCCGGGTATAAAGTTGGAAAAGATATTTTGATTGCTCTGGATGTCGCCGCTAGTGAATTATTTTCCAACAAAAAATATACTCTCTCAGCAGAAGGCAATAGTAAATGGACATCTGATGAGATGGTAGATTTCCTGGCGCGTTTGGCTGGCAAATATCCCATTGTCAGTATTGAAGACGGTCTGGCAGAAAATGACTGGTCGGGCTGGAAAAAACTGACAGATAAAATTGGTGATTCCGTTCAAATTGTCGGGGATGACCTGTTTGTCACGAACACGAAAATTCTGGCTAAAGGAATTCAGCAGGGGGTTGGCAATTCTATTTTGATTAAAGTAAATCAAATAGGGACCCTTACGGAAACACTGGATGCTGTTGAGATGGCCAAAAGAGCAGGATATACATCCGTTATATCGCATCGTTCCGGTGAAACGGAAGATACCAGTATTGCGGATATTTCTGTGGCGGTGAATGCGGGTCAGATTAAAACCGGGTCTTTGAGCCGGACTGATCGTACGGCCAAATATAACCAGCTCTTACGTATTGAAGAAATCCTCGGTGATACGGCAATTTATCGGGGTAAAGACGTTTTTTACAACCTCTACCACTAGGCGTGGGGCCAGTACTGCATTACCCGTAAAGCGGACTGAATGCTAAAGCGCAATACTTTAATAATTCCCCCTGATAAGGGGGATTGAGGGGGTTTGTTTTTTTAGCCGCCTCTTTTAAAGCAATGTCTGGGCTACTAACTTATGACTGGAAATTCTCGATACCAGAAGATTCTTTTGTTGAGCCTCGGCTTTTTTTTATTGCTGGTCTTGATGGCAGTCTTTCATGAGAATGGTATTTTAAATGCTTACCATTTAGAACAAGAACAGTTAAAAATGAAACAGGAAAATGAAGGTTTGCGAGCCATGAATGAAAAGTTTCGTCAGGAAATTAACGCTTTGAAGTCAGATCCCTACGAAATCGAAAAAATTGCCAGAGAAAAACTGAACATGATAAAGCCCGGTGATCAGGTTTATAACATTGTGCAAACGAAAAATTCGTCATCCTCCCCTAAATAATTTTTTTCCTCCTAATTCTCCCTTGATGGGCCTGGTTAATACGGTTTATCTATAAACCTTTTTAAAAAAAGGGTTATCTCAGGTCCGATTATGTCGGGTCTCGAAACCTTGTCAAGCCTGAAATCTGAAATACTACCGAGACAAGAAAATACTGCTAAATTCTTGAATAAATTATTGATATTTTTAATTTAAGTGCTAAAGTAAAGCCACCGATTCAATAAACATGATGTGTTTTATCAGCCGAGGTGATTCTCGGTTTACCTTGATGGGTTGAGCGGCATAGATTTTTTTGTCAGGGTGTGAATACTGAATTTAATTTTTTACCCATTGAATTTATAAAATATCATTAGCTTGTTTTTAAGGAGGAAGCATGACCAAACAAGATATCATTAACCAGGTTTCATCTCGGGCCAGTTTGTCCAGGGCCAAAGCTGAAGAGGCTGTGGAAACAGTGATTGAATTGATTAAAGAATCACTAGGTCATGGGGAACCGGTTATCTTGCGTCGGTTCGGAACGTTTCAAGTCCGGGCAAAAACCAAGCGTGTTGGCAGAAACCCTAAAACGGGTGAGGAAGCTGAAATTTCCGCTCGGAAGGTGGTTCGCTTTAAATCGGGTAAGTTTTTCAAACAAGCGGTGGATGAAGGTAAGGTTTGATCAAATCTTGGCCAAGGACCTTACTTTCAAAGAATTAGCATTGCATCCCCGTAGCTGAAAAAGCGGTATTTTTTCTTTATAGCCTCAGAATAGGCTTTTTTCGCCAAACTTTCACCCATGAAGGCGCATACCAGCAAAAACAGCGTTGATTTGGGTAGGTGAAAGTTGGTGAGCAGGTGATCCACCTTCCTGAACTCCCATCCTGGATAAATAAAACAGTTGGTCCATCCGGATATGCCTTTCCGGATGGTTTTCTCAAATGCCTGGGTTTCCAAGACCCGGGTGGATGTTGTTCCCACCGCTAACACAGCTTGCCCCTTCTTTTTTGCTTGAGCGATCTTGTTCCAGTTGACCGGTGAGATTTGAAAGCGCTCCGCCTCCATTTTGTGAAGGATAATGTTTTCTTCGCGTATGGGAATGAAAGTACCCGGACCTACATGTAGGGTCAGGCGGGCTGTGTCGATAAATTTTTCGCGAAGAATTCGCAATTGGGACTGGGTAAAATGCAGACCTGCTGTTGGGGCGGCAATGGCTCCGGAATGCGAGGCAAAAACCGTTTGGTAACGCTTTCTATCTAACTCAAGAGTTTGTCTATCTGTACCGAGAGGTCTATGTATGTACGGAGGCAGGGGCATTCGCCCGTTGCGGTTTAAATAGGCTGAGAGCTTTTTTGGGGATGAAAATCTTATATGAGCTCGGTTGTCCTGCCGCTTGAGGAATTGGGCACTCAAATCGCTATTCTCGAGTTTAAACTCAATTCCCGGCTTTAAACGGCCTAAGCCCTTTATCATGGCTTCCCATGTCTCAGGTTCCAACTGGCGAATGAGCAGGATTTCAACTTGTCTGGAACTGGATTCCAAACGAGCTTGAATTTTTGCCGGTATGACACGTGTATCATTAAACACCATCAGGGGATGATTTTTCAGGTGGTTTTTTAAGTTGCTGAAGGTATCGTGCGTCAGGGTTTGCTTGGCACGATTCACCACCAGCAAACGCGACTGCCCTCTGCGCTGGGTTGGCTTTTGGGCTATCAGGTTCTCCGGTAAATCGAAGTCGTAATGGGAAAGCTTATGGTTCAAGGAGATTGCCTAGGAAAGATTTGATATCGTCAGCCTATAAATAAAGGAATGGCGAGATTTTCGCAAGAACTTTACCACCACTAGGCGTGGGGCCAGTATTGCTTTACCCATAGAGCAAGCAACGCTCCGTGGTACTCTTCCTCAGCCTTCGTGCCCCGAAGGGGTAAAGCGCAATACTTTGATAATTTCCCCTGGGAGGGAACTGGGCAAGGGCTTGATTGCGCCGAGATAACTCTTTGCTCGCCAAATAAAGCGATGGCACACTGGCTCCACGCCTAGTGGTGGTCGGTAATGACTATTGACCCGATAAGGGATTTATACTATTCTTCCCATGTCGTAATGGGGTGAGTTAAGAAACCCAGACTATCGTTTAAACATGGCCTCGTATATAGAGGGTTTGTGGAAAAAAGGGAGTGGAAAATGGGAAAGATGTTGAAAATTCTTAGCTTGGTTTTGGTTTCCTTAGCCCTGGTTTTTGGAACCGGTATTGAGGCGGACGCTAAAAAGAAGAAAAAGAAAATTGAATTGACCGAGCATGAAAATGCCCTGTTTGACAAATGGGAAGTCAAACCCAAAAAACGGGCTAAGGCGGTCAAAGATATGAGGAAGAAACCCAAGTTTGTCGGTGCTGTTAAATGTAACGGCAGTTGCCACGATGCTTATTATCAGGCCTGGACCAAATCCCCCCATGGTGGTACCTACAACCTGTTAAAGCCAGGGGAACGTAAGGAAGCCAAGTTGCGAGTTAAACTAGACCCTGAAAAAGATTACACCACAACTCCCCTTTGTTTACGCTGTCATACAACCGGCTATCGTCAAAAAGGCGGATTCAAACCGGCTGGAAGTAAGAGCAAAAAGGGCAAAGATACCGCTACTAAAATTGACCCGGAAGAGCCGAACAAGGAGCAGGTCGGTTGTGAAATGTGCCACTCGGTTGCCGGGGGTTCCCAGTTCCGTGCTGTGATGAAATCATCGAAAGGGAGTTTCACCAAAGCGGAATCGGAACCATATGGTCAGCGATGGGATTATGCCAACGTTTGTACCCGGTGCCACACTCATAAGAACACTCCTTTTAAGCCCGAGGTTCATGACAAGTACAAATTCAACTTTGAGGAAAGAAAGTTGAAAGTACACAAAATTGCAGATTACTGGAACGAAGATAATGCGGACCAGAAACTGGAAAAAAAGGATGATCGTGCTAAAGAGGAAGGCCAGACGGAGAAAACCCCGCTGGTGATCGAAGACTTTAAAATTAATGATAAAGGTAAACTCAAGTTCAAAAAAGGTACAAAACCTTATAACAGCAAGAAAAAGACCTTTAACTATAAATAGTGACTTTACCTGATCCCTAAACTAAAAAGGTCTGGTCCCTTCAGGGCCAGACCTTTTTTTAGTTCAAGCTAAACTTCCCATTTGCCGAAAAGTTCTTAATGACCTCCAAAAATTTCAAAAAAAATATTCTATGTATCGGAGCGGGTTATGTCGGGGGACCGACCATGACCATCATTGCCAGTAAATGCCCTGATTATAAGGTGACAGTGGTTGATATTTCCGAGGAAAGGATCAATGCCTGGAACTCTGGCAATCTCCCTATTTTTGAGCCGGGATTGCTGGAACGGGTGCTTAAGGCTCGGGGGAAAAACCTGTTTTTCTCTACGGAAATTGACCGCTGTATCGATGAGGCGGACATCATTTTTGTTGCGGTCAATACTCCTACAAAAACGTTTGGTGAAGGGGCTGGAAAAGCCGTTGACCTGCAATTCATTGAGCAAACGGCAAGACGTATAAAGGAAAATGCCAAATCCAACAAAATCGTTGTAGAAAAAAGTACCATTCCTGTCCGTGCCGCAGAAACGATGGCAAGCATTCTTCACTCCGGCAACAACTCTGTCCAGTTCGAAATCCTATCCAATCCTGAGTTCATGGCGGAGGGAACCGGTGTCAAAGATATGGAGACGCCGGACCGTATTTTGATCGGTTCAAAGGATACCCCTTCCGGACTTGCCGCCCGTGATATTTTGATGGACATTTATCTTCACTGGGTTCCAAAGGAGCGTTTGATCACTACCAATCTCTGGAGCAGTGAACTCTCAAAACTGGTGTCCAATGCTTTTCTTGCCCAGCGAATCTCTTCCATTAACACGATTGCTTCTCTATGTGAGGTGACAGGGGCCGATGTGACAGAGGTTTCCCGTGCTATAGGGATGGATTCACGCATTGGTTCAAAATTTTTAAATGCAGGGCCAGGCTTTGGTGGGTCCTGTTTTCGCAAGGATATTTTGAACCTGGTATACCTGTGTGAGTATTACCAGTTGAATGAAGTTGCCTCTTTCTGGGAGCAGGTGGTTTCCCTCAATGATTACCAAATGGAAAGATATGTAAAACGGATTTTGCAGGCCATGTTCGACACGCTGGTCGCAAAGAAGCTGGCAATTTTTGGTTTCGCATTTAAACCGGACACCGGGGATACCCGGGATGCACCGGCGATTTATATTTGTAAACGTCTTCTTGAGGAAAGGGCCTGCTTGAATATCACCGACCCTCATGCATTGAACAATGCCAGAAAGGATCTTCAGGGCATTGAAGAGGGAGTAGACTTTATTGAAGACCCCTATCAGGCTGTTGAGGGAGCGCACGGAATTGCGTTGATCACCGAATGGGCTGCATACAAGAAACTGGACTACCAGAAAATTTTTGATAAGATGGAAAAACCAGCTTTTATTTTTGATGGCAGGAATCATCTGGACCATAAGGCTCTCTATGAGATAGGTTTCAATGTCTATCCCATAGGAAAACCTGCTTTAAAACATTTGTAATTATCCCGCCTTGTATAAACGGGATAATTTCCCGTTAACTCCTGTAGTTTGCCGAAAATGAAAATCAGCAGATATTTTATTTTGGCCCTTTTAGGGATTTTGTCCCTGAGTGCCTGCAAGCTTGATTTGTCCTCAAAGATCAATATTGGAGATTTAAATCGCGTTGCCCTGAGTCAGGAAGGGGGCGTGACGGGTGGGGGGACCATCAAGCTGGAAGTTGGCTCCATGGATCATTGTCAGAATGAGAGTCGGTTTTTTGCCTCGGTTCTGGAGAACCATTTTCAAGGTTTCAATATCCGTCCCTGCGAACAGGTGGGAATGGAAACCTATTTTGTTGCCGGATTTCAAATTCCGGTTTTGCACTCTGCAAAGGACTGGCCTGAAAAAAGCAACAGCATGATTGCCATTATCGCGACCCGCTCCAGTCAGATTGGCGGAGTGGAGGTGGAATTACTACTCAATCAGGCGCGTTTTAGAACGATCAATAAGGCTATTGAAGCCAAGTACTTTCAAAAATTTGATTTTTCCCGTTCCCGAATTGGCGTCCGATTAAAAAACGATCAGGTGACCTATCATGATGTGCTGGCATCGGATGTGTTTGCCGATGGACTGCCTGTTGTTGGACTCAAGGCATTTGGTTTGAAGCCGGGGGCCCACCTTAAGGTTGAACTTTCTGATGTCCAGCGAGAGTTCTTTTCTCTATATAGCCGTGTCCCGTTATTCAAACTGATTCTCAGTATCTAGCCTGTATCAATACGGGTTGTCTGTGAGAGTATGGCAGGTGGTACAGTCTCCCATAGGGCGGTGGGGCATGATGGGGATTTTCTCTACGGCCTGAATATGACATTCCATGCAATCCTTCGCCGGAGTGCTGGCCTGATGATATTCTGATTTTCTAAAATCCGGTGCGGCGCTGATGAATGAATAGCCCAGGCTACCAATCACGCCAATCCCGATCAGCATCATAAACCGATAAAAATTTCTTGTTCCGTCAGATTTTTTTGCCACAATAACTTTTCCTATGGGTCTTGAAAAATTTAGGGGATGTTTTATGTGTGGGCAATCGCATCGATTTCCACTTTTGCCCCTTTGGGTAAAGCCGCAACTTGCACACAGGCACGGGCGGGTTTGGTCTTTTCAAAAAACTTCTCGTAAACCTGATTCATTCGGGAAAACTCATCGAGATCGGTCAGGTAAACCGTTGTCTTGATGACCTGGGAAAGGCTCATACCACCTGCCTGCAAAATCGCTTTTATATTTTCAAGAACCCATTCGGTTTCTTCCTCAATTTCACCGTTCATCATCTCCATGTTTTTCGGATTCAGGGCAATCTGGCCTGATGTATACAGAAAATCCCCAATGCGGATTGCCTGGGAATAGGGACCTATTGCTGATGGGGCTTCGGATGTTTGAATGGGCTTTTTTTCCATGATGGACTTCCTATGGGTTTCAGCAGGAAAATTCTGCCATATTTTTAATAAAAGGATAAGACTTCAACTCACGACCCAAATGAGAAAGAACCAGGCGATGAGTCACCTTCTCAATTTCATCTGTTTGGGATTTTGGGAATTTTAACCGCTCACAGGTTTTAATTTCAACATCCAATAATTTTTTAATATAGTTTTTTGTTCCTGTGCTGAACTGTATGTCTATCCGTGCCCGGTTGGAGCAAGCAGTGCATAGGATTCCATTGTGGGCATAACTAAAAGGTATCATGCCGTTTTCCGGTAGTTTCTTGCAAAGCACACAATGCTCAAGTTGTGGGGTATACCCGGATAAGGAAAGTAAGCGGATTTCAAAAAGCCGACGCAAGGGTTCTAACTCGGTCTGTTGATTCAATGCAGCCAGTGACTGGTAAAGCAGTGCGAAAATTTTCTTTTCTCTATGGCCTTCAAGAATCATTGAATCGATCAGGTCTAGAAAATAGACCCCTGTATAAAGTTTGTCGAAGTCATCACGGATTGTCTGAAAGGATTCGATGATATCTGAGTGATTCAAGCGGAAAAGGCTCTGGTGCTCCTTGCCAAAATATATGAGGTGAATCAGGGACATGGGTTCCAGGGCCCCCCAGAATCTGTTCTTGATTTTTCTGGCGCCCTTGGCAACGCATTTAACTTTGCCGTGGTTCTCGGTCATGAAAGTGACCAGCCGGTCTGATTCAGAAAGGTTAATGCTTTTGATTACCAGTGCGCGGGTTTTATAGAGGGCCATTAACTTGCTTTTTCCAACTCTAAAAGGTAACGCTTTATCTGCACGCCCCCGGTATATCCTCCCAGTTCGCCATTTTCACGGACTACTCTGTGGCAGGGGATGATGATGGAAAGTGGGTTTTGACCGTTTGCATTGCCAACGGCTCTGGCTGAATCAGGATTGTTTATGGATTTGGCTAACCATTTATAACTTCGGGTGACGCCATAGGGGATGGTCAGAAGGCCTTTCCATACTTCTTGTTGGAAAGGAGTCCCCAACTGCAAATCTAATGGGAATTTAAAGGATTTCAGTTCGCCTTTGAAGTAGCTTTGAAACTGTTTGATGAGTACCTTGAAATATTCGGGGTCTTTTTCAATCTGAGATTTTGTACATCCCAGGTTTTCGACTAAAAGTTTTTCAAAAGCTTTTTCACTGGTAACCTTGTTTGCTATTCGAATCAGGCCTTTTTTTGTCGCCGCAAGACCCGTTAACCCGATAGGGTTTTTAAAGACGGTGTAAGAAATCGTTTCACTCTTCAGATTAGGGTTATATTTTTTTTTCATATCGCAAGAATAACATAGGAAAACAGGAATTCGGGTGTTATTAATCCGCAATCCATTCAACCAGGAAGAGGCTGATTCCGGGTATATAAGTTATTAAAATAAGCCCGATTAACCGCAATCCCAAAAATGGCAGAACCGCTTTGTACAGTTTTATTACGGGTTCGTTAAACCGGGTGCTGGCAATAAAAAGGTTGATCCCCACTGGAGGTGTTGAATAACCAATCTCCAGATTGGTCAGGAAAATGATACCGAGGTGTACCATATTGATATCAAAACTTTGTGCGATCGGGATGATAAGCGGGACAACGACGATGATCGCCGAAAATATATCCATTGTGCAACCCACGATCAGGAGGAAAACATTTAAGACCATCAAAAATGTCAGGGGATCATGGATATATTGTTTCATTGTCTCGAGTATGCTCATGGGAATTTGCTCATCCACCAGATAGTTGGTGAAACCCATTGCGGTTCCCAGAATGATAAGAATGGTGCCTACCAGTACCATGCTTTCTTTCATCAGGCCGGGTAAATCCCGGGTTATATGCAAATCTTTGTAGATGAAGGCTTGAATCAGAATCACATAAACGACGGTTACGGATGCGGCTTCGGTAACGGTGAAGAATCCTCCATAAATTCCTCCCAATACTATAAAGGGAAGAGGCAGTTCCCAAATGGCTTCTATCAGGGCTGATTTGGCTTCAGGCCAGTTGAGGCTTTCTCGATACTTGGGGCTTTGCGAGATAGCGAATGCCGAGACGATCAGGATCATGAGAAGGCCTGGAAAAATGCCGGCGATAAACAGTTTATCCACACTGACCTGGGCGACAAGGCCATATAAAATGAGCGGCAGGGAAGGGGGGAATAAAAGGCCAAGGCTCCCTGATGAAGTGATCAACCCGAGGGAAAAGTTTTTGCCATACTTTTCTCTTAATAACAGAGGGTATAACAATCCGCCCAGGGCGATGATCGTTACTCCTGAAGCTCCTGTCAGGGCAGTAAAAAAAGCGCAGGCCATCAGAATTGCCAGAGGGATGCCTCCGGGGGCACCGCGCAAAATGGACTGGGAGATTCGTGTCAAACGTTCCGGGGTCTTGCCATGAGCGAGAATAAATCCGGAAAAGGTAAATAGGGGAATGGCGATGAGAGTCGGATTGCTGGCCACCCTGTATAGCTCAACAAATATTGCTGCTGAATCTATTTCGGCATTGTAAAAAGAGAGAAGAGCCGAGAGGCCAATAATTGCAAACAGGGGAACACCCAGCAAGGCCAGTAGAATGATGCCGAAGGCGATCATTATTGGGGTTGCCCGGAGTCGTTTTTAACGTAAGCGGCCCCGCTTATAATGAAGCGTACAGCGATAACCATGAAACTATAGGGCAGAATGGTCTGGAAAACCCAGACAGGAAGATCCAGAAAAAGAACGGATTCCGCATCCTTTTCGAACGACACGAATGACCAGGCCGCCCATGCCAGAAAACCGCTGATTATGCCGGCGCAAAACCTTGTAAAGGCCTTAATCATTCGCTTCCAGAAAAGGGACGATGGGTTGGCAAAAACCTCAATTGAAATATGCTTGTCATGCCTCACTGCTATGGAGGCTCCCAAAAACCCCACCCAGAGAACCCATTGACGAAGCAGGGTGTCTCCCCATACAATCCCCATATCGAAAAGGTTTCTCAGTAACATTTGACCGAACGAAAGCAAAATCATAAGGCTCAGGATCAGGACAATCAGGTGGCCTTCAATTTTTTCCAGAAATTGGTCAACTTGCTTTAAGATATGCATGGATGACAAGTTTGGGTTAAATAGAAATGGAAAATTTGCGGGCCATTTGCCTTCAGTTATTATACTAATAATGAGCCGGTATCCCGGCGTTATATAAAAGAATTATGAGATATTTTTACTGCATTTTGGGTCTGGCGGTTTTGCTTGCTGTAACGGTTTCCAGGGTTGAGGCCGGTTCGTTTCCTAAAATGGCCTATTTCCCTGAAGGCGAATTTGAGATGGGGAGCCCCGATGGGGAAGGGAAATCCGATGAGCACCCCGGGCATAATGTTTATCTGGATGCTTTCTATATAGACAAGTATGAAGTGACTTTTAAGGATTTTGAGGAATATTTAGCCGTTAATCCTAAACAGTATCCAACGATAACAGGTTGGTACGATCGCAAGGCACGGCCAGATATGGTGAACAATCCTATATTTGGGCTGCGTTGGGAGCGGTGCAAAAAATATTGCGAGTGGAACAATAAACGCTTGCCCACTGAAGCTGAATGGGAACGTGCGGCAAAAGGTATTGAAAAGCGAAAGTATCCCTGGGGCAACGAGCCTCCCGATGGCCAACGGGGTAATTTCGGCAAGTGTTGTTTTATAAACAGGGGAACGGTACTCTCCAGTGTAGGCAGTTATGACAAGGGCAAAACTCCGGATGGCGTGTTTGACCTTGGAGGCAATGTTGCCGAATGGGTTTATGATTGGTATGATAAAAAATACTATGAAAAAGGGCCCTATAAAAACCCCAAAGGGCCAGAAAAAGGTAAATACCACGTTATTCGGGGAGGTGCTTGGAATAGCCTTCCCGTTTACCTCCGTTCTTCCAGCCGCTACGGGGATAGTGACGCCAAGGACTATTATGGTATAGGGTGTCGTTGTGCCAAAAGCGCAGATTAGCCCATCTCACTAACATTAATTTAGAAATTTTATTATGGAAGATCTGGACAAAACCCTGGATATTATGGAGCGGGATAAATGCACGGCTCTGCTGGCAGAAAATGCGGTGCGTTTGAAAAAGAACAATATTAAGTTCACCACGACCGACAAGAAACACTCTCAGGAACACCTGGATGCCCAGTTGGCTTCTTACGAACGGTTAATTCGGACTCTTATAAAACAACTTGTCGGTATTGAAAAAAAGATCCGGTTGAAATACCTTGTCCCTCTAGAAAGTTTAAGGGCTAACAAACTGAGGACCCGCTGGAATACTGAGGTTGAAGGTATTCTGGAGGATTTTAAGAAAAAATACAGGACTGTCCACCAACAAAGAAGGAGTGTTGAGGAATTTGATGAAAAGATTTTGCAAATACTTCAGGGAGCTAAAACATCGGTGGACACAGAAGTGGCAAGCCTGGAACAGAAGCTGGAGGACGAAATTAAAACCTCCGAAAAATTTCAACCTTCTGAGTTGAGCAAAGTATATGGAGTGGATGAGCCCGTATTGATTGATTTGCAGGTTATAGATCCTTTGCAGAATATGCAAACTCTGTTCAAAAAACTGGAGGATTCAGGTTGTGATGGAGAGGTTTTTATCTCCTTTAATGAGATTATCCAAATATACGCGAAGGAAATTAAGAATGTGGAAAGTACTGTTTGGTCAGGCCGCTCCGCAGATCAGCGTAAGGAAGCTAAAATGCGGGTCGCAAAATTGAACCTGAATTTAAAGGAAATTATTCTCAGTCTGCATGACTTGGCCCGGCAGGCCTCGCTGGAAAAAGAAAAGCGCAATGAAGATATCATTTTGAAGATTCGCGGCAACCTTGAAAAACTCTTTAAGTCCGTGACGGACTCTGAACCTCTGCAGAGCAGACTTGAACCTTTTTGGGGTGTCTTAAATTAAGGTTCAACCCTGCTTTTTTTGAATTAATGAAAACCCCGGAACTTATCAAACATGTGTTGGTCTTACTCCTGATTGTCCTTTTGAGTTCTGCCTGCGCGACCATTCAACTTGGTCCTTCCCTGGGTCCTTTGGAAGAAACCGTGCTGGAAGGGGAGGGGCCTGGAAAAATTCTCCTGATAGATATACAGGGAGTAATTAATAACCAAAAGGACCATGCCCTCACAGGAGCCGCAACGGAGTTGGGGATGGTTGAGCAGGTTCGGGAAATTATCGCTAAAGCAGGTAGGGATGAAAATATTGAGGCCCTTTTAATCAAGGTCAACAGTCCGGGTGGTACTGTGACTGCCAGCGATATCATTTTGCATGAACTTCTGCTCTATAAGAAAAAACATGGGGTTCCCATCTATGTTCAGGTCATGGATCTCGCGGCTTCCGGTGGCTATTATATTGCCCTGGCCGGGGATGAAATTATTGCGCATCCTACCTCCTTGATTGGCAGTATTGGTGTGATTGCGTTCAAAGTGAATCTGGAAAATTTGATGGGGAAAATTGGTGTGGATTGGGAAATTGTTAAATCCGGAGACAAAAAAGATTTCATGTCTCCGTTTCGACCTTTTACAGCTGAGGAGCGAGAGCTTTTTCAGAAAACCATTGATAATTTTCATAACCGATTTGTTTCCATCATTGCCGAAAACAGGCGAGAGCTCAATTTTGAGGAAGTGAAATCTCTTGCCGATGGACGGGTTTTTGACTCCGAGCAAGCCGTGGAACTCAATCTAATTGATCATATTGGCTATATCTCAGATACCGTGGAGCGGATCGAGCGAAGACTTGAAAATACTGATCTCCAAATAATTACTTACCAACGTGAGGGAGACTACAAATCTAACCTTTATTCTCTCTACCCTCAAGCTCCTACCTTTAACCTCATAGACTTAAATCTGGGCTTGAATAAAAGCTCCCTAAGTCCTTATTTTTTATACCTTTGGATGCCTTGAGCCCCGTCTTGATATTCCCGGGAATTTAAGCTATCGTGTCCCTGATAACTTTACGCCTCTAGTTCGTTTCTGAAAAATACCGGATAGGGTATTTCATATTTTTGCTATGGAAAATAATCAATTAAAAGTGCTTATTGTTGATGATGATGAGGACGACATTTTTCTTGTAAAGGAAATGCTCAAGGAAGGGTTGCCGGAATCGGATGTGACTCTGGACTATGCAACGACAAGCGATGCTGCCATTGCCCTGATAGACAGTGGTGAACATGATATTTGCCTCCTGGATATTCATTTGGGAAAAGAGGATGGCCTCTCACTTCTAAAACATTTAAATATAAAAAATAATCCTATCCCGGTAATATTTTTGACTGCCCAGGGAGATCAGGAGAAAGCGGTTGAGGCTATGAAAGCTGGGGCCACGGATTATTTAATCAAGTCAAGCCTTTCTGTTGTGAGCCTTGCTCATTCCATACGATCCGCTATAAAACTTGAAAGGGAGAGAGAGCAAAGGGCAATAGCCGAGCATTCACTCAAGGTTCAGGGTGAATTATTGCAGGGGGTTTCTAATGCAACGCATAAATTGTTGACGGTTCCGGAATTCCATTCAGCAATCAGTCAGGCTCTGGAGGAACTTGGCAAAGCCGCCAATATTGATGGAGCTTTTATTTTTAAACATTCTCCCGATCTTGGAAAATCTCCAATGTGCCACCTCGAGTATTCCTGGGTAGATAATGACAGTACTACGGGCTTTAATCCTAAAGTAGAGAATTTAAGCTATGCAGAGCTGGGAATCGAAGAAATTTTTCAACCCCTGAAAAAAAAGCAATCTATCATAACGTATGAAAGACAAGGCTCCAATTTTCCAAAGGGAATTTTTAAGCAATTATTTATAAGGTCTTTATTGGTATTTCCTCTGGAAATAAATTCCAGTTACTGGGGTTTTGTGGCATTAGGCTCTAAAAAATCGGACCGACTTTGGTCAAAAAATGAGCAATCCATTTTAGAAGCCGTTGTTGCCAGTATATCTGGAGAAATCAAACGTCAAGCCGAGAAAGAAGCTTTCAGACTGATTGTTGAGGGTACTTCATCCCGGGTCGGAGATGAATTTTTCCGATCATTGGTTCGGCATTTAGCCGAAGCCCTTCCCGTAAAATATGCCTTCGTTAATGAATCCATTAACATTAAAGAACTCCAGTGCTCAATTCTTGCTGGATGGGGAGGGGATGATTTTGTAGAAAAGAAAATCTTCAATACCATGGACACGCCGGGGGAAGAAGTTTTGGCAGGAATGCTGTCATTTCATTCAAAAGATATCATCGACTTATACCCCGCTGATCAAAATCTGGTGAATTTGAAAGCTGTCAGTTATGCAGGCGTTCCTTGTTTTGACGCGGCTTACAAAATTATCGGACATTTGGCCGTCATGGATGACAAACCCATGCTGGATAAAAAACGTACTCTGTCCATTCTTAAAATTTTCGCGGCACGGGCCGGGGCGGAATTGGAAAGAAAAAGGACTGAAACTGCCATGAGGAATATGGCTTATCACGATGCCTTAACGGGTTTGCCCAATAGAATTCTTTTAAATGACCGATTGGAAATGGCATTGCTCCAGGCCCAGCGGAATAGCAGTTTAGTCGCTTTGCTGTATATAGATTTTGACCACTTTAAGCAAATCAATGATACCTTGGGGCATGATGTTGGAGATGAACTTCTACAATCGGTAGGAAACCGATTGAAAGAATGTTTGCGCCAACAGGATACTGTGGCACGATTGGGTGGCGATGAGTTTATTCTTCTTTTACCGGAAATTACCAGTCAGGAAGACGCAGGAAAACTTGCACAAAAACTTTTGGAAAAAATCCGCCCGGCTTTTAGCATTGGCCAGCATAAACTCAAGATAACATTGAGTATAGGTATTGCCTTGTACCCCGATGACGGACAGGGTGCAAAAAATCTTATAAAATGTGCTGATGAAGCCTTGTACAGGGCAAAAAATAACGGTAGAGATTGCTACCAGTATTACAGCGAGTAATTGTCGACCCGTTTTCATGGTTTTGAGGTTTGGACGCTCTAATTTGACGATTGTTTCCATTGATATGCCCCTCCTCCCGGCCGTGCCTCCCTCGATGGAAGCCTCAAGAAATACAGATCATGGATTTTTAAAGTTCTGAGTGGAGGGGAATGTTACAAAAATATATGCATAAAATGAAAAGTTTTCCAGGGATGAATTTATGAAAAATGTTTATTCAGGCAAAATGAGCTTGAATGAATGGATTCTGTTTTTTATTGAATTCATCGTTTCTAGTGATTTGAGTGAGGAACTTGTCGAATCCTTTTTAAGGCATCTTGCCGATCTCGGTGTATTGCTTCCGTGCGATGACGATGTTTGGGAGTGGTGTGATTCAGAGGATGAACTCAACACTCTTGTCGCAAAGGTCAAAAAGGATCTTGAATCATTATGTGATTCGGAATCAGGCTTCGCTCTGGCTTATTTCATCGGCTATAAAAAATTAAATAAAAAGCCGCTTGATGATAAGGTGGGCGATTCCAAAAATATCACTGGGAAGCGGGGCGAGGTTTTTCCTAATAAACCCGCTTCTGACCTCAGCAACCTCCAGATCGTTAAAAAAACAGGTAAACAATTACAGCCGTTTTTGCAGTTGGAAGAATCTATTGTTTCCCGGTTGACTGGCAAACAGGCCAGTAAGCAAGATGCACAAAAACTATTCCATTATATGTTTGGGAAGATTGGTGCTAAAGCCGAACCGCGGGTATGGGAACAGCTAAGCCGAAAAAGACACCGATAACTTCATCGGGGAAAATGATTGAATCCTATGAATAAAAAAAGAGTGATTATTCTTGGCGCGGGGCCTGGGGGGTATACTGCTGCCTTTTTGGCTGCGGATCGTGGAATGCAGGTCACCCTGATCGATGAAAATTCCAAACCAGGTGGTGTATGCCTTCATAGAGGCTGTATTCCTTCCAAATCTTTGCTTCATCTTTCCCGGTTGATTGAGGAAACTCGTGATGCAGAGGCGTTCGGGCTGAAATTTCAGCCTCCAGAAATTGATCTGAAGCGGATCCGTGAATGGAGTCGTGGAGTTATTGATAAAATGAGTAATGGCCTGATTTCTCTTTGCAAGCAACGTGGGGTTGATTTTGTTCAAGGGAGAGCTCGGTTTCTTGATAGCAATAGTCTTGTAATTAATGAGAATGAACAAATCAAATTTGATCATTGTATTCTGGCGACGGGCTCCCAGCCGGTTTGCCCCCCGTTATTTTCAAAAATCAACGATCGACTTCTAACATCGACCAGTGCATTGGAGTTGGAAGAAATTCCTGAACGTTTATTGGTTGTCGGAGGTGGATATATTGGATTGGAAATGGGTACGGTTTATTCTGCGCTGGGTAGCCGTGTGACGGTGGTGGAAATGACCGGTGATTTATTACCGGGGGTGGACCGTGATCTGGTTCGTGCTTTGCTTCCCAGACTTAAATCCAAATTTCAGAGTATATATTTAAACACCCAGGTTACCTCCTGCGAGTTGAAAGAAAATAAGGTTGCGGCTGAATTTGAGGGGCCTGGGGATATCGAACCGGCTAACTATGACCGGGTCCTGGTGGCTGTCGGCCGAAAACCCAACTCGATGGATCTGGGCTTGGAGTTCACTCGGGTTAGGATGGATGATAAAGGGTTTGTTAAGGTGGATGAAGGTTATCAAACGGCTGAACCCGCTATTTTTGCTATTGGTGATGTGATTGGTGGAACCATGCTGGCCCATAAAGCTTCCGCTGAAGGAAAAACGGTTATCAAAATTCTTTCCGGTGAAGAGCCCAGCCCAAAAGCGCATTGTGTACCCGCTGTGGTTTTTACAGATCCGGAATTAGCCTGGTGTGGTTTGACTGAAACGGAGGCCCGGAACAATAACAGGAAGGTTCAGGTAGCCAAATTTCCCTGGGGGGCATCAGGACGAGCCCATGCACTTGGCAGGCCGGATGGTGTGACCAAACTGATTCTTGATCCTGATACTGAGGAAGTTCTGGGGATGGGAATCGCAGGGGTTGGAGCGGGAGAGTTGGTAGGGGAAGGAGTTCTGGCTGTAGATAATGGTTTGAAAGCAAAAGATCTGGCGCACTCTATTCACCCTCACCCAACGCTTTCTGAAACTATAATGGAAACTGCCGAATCGTTTTACGGAGAAGCCACCCACATCTATAAAAAACTCAGAAAATAAATATACACCACTGTCCTCTTTTACCACCCTGCAATTTATTTTTTCATTTCATCTGTTTGGTACAATTCTCGAACATCTATATTGATGGCAGGAACTTCTACCCCATCCACTTTTAACTGAGTCTGTGGCTGCATGGCAAAAGGATGGTCTCCAGTCACCTCGGTATCTGATATTGTAAAGCCCCCTAAATTAGGACCAGTTACTTTTAGAGTTTTCCTGCTTTGAGTTAGCCATCAAGTACTCTCTGGGTGTTAAATCACCAAGTGAGT
>Ga0233434_1000193_pt1 | contig 79494 bp, 81 predicted proteins | sample SI_122_August201_4_FD_182738 | JGI IMG/M metagenome (GOLD analysis project Ga0233434, IMG submission 182738) | Seawater microbial communities from Saanich Inlet, British Columbia, Canada - SI_122_August2016_120_MG | ecosystem: Environmental > Aquatic > Marine > Inlet | place: Canada: British...
TTTTATAAAGCACAGGGGGTACCTACTCTTTCAATTGAAACTACTGGCGTGTTGGAGATTATTCAAAAAGATGACCTGGAAATCAGGCCTAAAAACCTCGCTGTTCACTCCTTTGGTCTTGGAGAAAAATCTACCACTCTGTCTCTTCGTGACTTTAATTTAGATGGACTTTTTGTAATGGGTAATATGGGGGAGAAAGATTTAAGCGTTAAGTTTTTTTCGAAAAATTCTTCGCTTAATGTAAAGGGAAAATTTGATTCAGGAAGAGTTTTTATTAGTGCAGAAGAGTCTAAAATAGACCTAGACGAATTTAAGCATTTCTCAGGTGTTGAGGTGTCTGGACTAAGCGAAGGCAATCTTTCATTTGTGAGTACTCCAGATAAAATGATCCTAAAATATGATCTTATGGCGAAAGACCTATTTGTATCAGATTATTTCTTAGGTGATAGTAATGGGGTTCTGACAATTGATTTTGCAAAGAATAAATTAAAAATAGAGAATTTAAATTCTGATATAAAAGGTTCAAGTTTGAATCTGAATGGTTCCTTCGACTTGAAGTCATCAGGCAACTATGAGATTCGAGGTACATCGAAAAACCTGAACAGTTTTGCAGTAAGATCAATTCTTAAAAATAATCTAGGAAGTATTACCAAACATGGAAGTTTGATTGATTTTCGTGGCCATTCTTCATTTTTGATAAACGGTGACTATACTAAGTTGTTTAATGTAGGGGTGAAAATTAGAGGAAACTTTTTTAAATATGGAAAAGAAGTCTTTGATTACTTTGAAATAGATACCAATATCGACCAAGGGAAAGTTTCTTTAGAACCATTTGTCTTGCGCCGAGGGAACAACTCTATCTTTACATCTGGGAACTTTGTATTTTCGAACCAAGAGCTGAATCTAAGGGTTTCAGGAGAAGATATTCAGTTAGAAAGTTTTAATTTTATAAAAGAATATTTTCCTAGCGCAAAAGGAAATGTAACCATTAATGCAAACCATCAAGGGGGTATTGATAATGGCAATGGTGCCCTAGATATAAAGGTAAGTGACCTAGAAAATGACTTTGTTGAATATAAATCAAATAGTTTTAAGGTGCTTCGTAATGGATCACTTTTTGATATTAAAAGTGATCTTTTCGATAATCAAATTAAGCTTGACTCCTTTTTTGATATAAGTTCTTTGCAGAAATCAAGAGTTGATTTCCGCGTTGATCTTCCCAGGCTAGATAAACTGCTTTCTTTGTATCAATCGGAAATGATGTGGGCAAAGGGGATTGAATCTCAAGTATCCCTAATTGCTTCATCTGATTTTTTTCTAAACAAGCCAAATTCTCTTAATCTTACTTTAGATATCTCTGACTTATATTTAAAAAGAAAAAAATCTAATCTATACATTCAGTATCCCTACAATAAAGTTGTTATAGAAAGTGGGGTTGTGAAAAACTCAACAATAAAATTATTTGGAGGTGATCATTATTTAAATTTTTTTATTGAAGGTGGAAAATTTAATCATTCAAAGTTATTTATAGATTCATATTTAGATGTAGGTTTGTTTGAGCTTCTTGTGCCAAGTAAGTTTGGGATTAATATGTCGGGAGATTTTTTTATCTTCGCTAATATTAATTTTATTGAAAAAGTTTTTTTAAATTACAATATCGACTTTAAGCAAACCTCTATTAGTTCAGTTTTATATAATAGAAGCGTGTCAGGAGTGAATATTTCACTTTCGGGTGACTCTTCGAGCTTGTTTCTTGAAAGCGCTACAGCTGATTATGGAGGTGGCAGCGTGAATTCAAGTGGAGTCGCCTACTTTAAGGACAAGGGAGTTGGTTTAGATTTTGACTTTGATCTTTTTAATATTAAATTATCGTTTCTTCAAAAATCTAATGCCAGCTTTGACTTTCGAGGAGGGATAAACGGGGATAATATCCCTTACTCAATTACAGGAGCACTAAAGCTTAAAGAAGTTAATTTACTCGAAAGCATTAATGGCTGGTTAGATCTTTCCAGTATGAGCTCTTCATCTCAAAAAAATAAATTAATGTTTAAAAATAATTTTGTAATTGAATCAAGGAAACCAATTAGAATTAAAAATAACTTAATGGATATCCAGGTAGATTCAAAATTAAATCTTCGGGGTGATAATTTATCACCCCGAATCGATGGAAAACTAAACATTATCCCTGGGTTGTCAAAAGTTTTCTTAAAAGGAAATATGTTTTCAGTGACAGATGGGGCTGTTCGCCTAAGAAAGTCCAATGGAAAGCCTGATCCCTACTTTGATATTAATGCCGAGACAGTTATTGATAGCTATAATTTAAAATCAGGAATTGTAGGAGATCTTAAAAATTTGAATATTAATTTTATTAGTGATCCTCCTTTAGCCCAGGAAGATATTTTCTCGCTTTTGGCCATTGGGGTAACTTTGAAAAAAACCAGAAATCTGGGAGCAAGTGCTATTAATAATGTAACGTCGCTCGGTTTAGGGTCATTTTTATTAGACCAGACAGGTATCAACAATAGTTTGGATGAAACCCTTGGTGTGAAAGTATCCATTGCTCCGGAAATTATTAATGATGAGACATCCCTCCTCGAAGGCAGGGTTAATCAAAGTGTTGGAGATGTTCAGTCCAGGGTAAGGTCGGCAACCAAAATTAGACTTACTAAAAGAATAAGCAATTCTTTAGACATGTCTTATTCAAGTACCCTTGGGGGAAGTTTGGATCAAAGGCAAGAGATGAATTTAAATTTGAAGGTTGATAAAAACATAATGATCCAAGGGGTTTATCAAACTCAATCAAGCGACAACAGTGAGAACACGGACACAACCAACAGTATGGGGTTAGATTTGATTTGGAAGAAGACGTTTAAATGAAAAAGTTTTTTTTAACGCTATTTTTTCTATTTAAATCAATTTTCATTGAGGCCATTGGTTATGAGGTCCGTGGAATAAAATTAAATTGTCCGATAAGAGTAAATTGTAATTTTTTAGAAAAAAGGATTGAACTTGCCATAAAAAGTTCTTCGTCTGTAGTTGATTTTAATAAAAATCTAAAGTTTATGATTTATGATCCTTTGATTTCTAGCTTTTCTTTTAGATACGAATTAATTAAGGGGGGAGTTGATTTTACGGCTCAGGCAAAGTTGAATCTTCTTGTCTCGAAAATTCAAATAAATGGAACAGGTATAAACTTAAAAACTCACCTTGGTAAAAATGGACTCAGGGAAGGAAAAGAATTCTCTAAGGAATCAGCTTTTTTTTCAATTAAAGAATTAAAAAACCAACTTGAGCGGGAGGGTTATTTTTCTTCAAAAGTTTGGTTTAAGAAACAGACAATTAATGGAAAATTATATGTTAATTTTTATGTTAATCCTGGAGAACCAACTACTATTGAGAGAGTTGAAGTACCTCTATCGTTCCCCTCAATTGCAAGTAAGTTTAAAAAACTAGAGGGGAAAAACTGGAGCCTAAGTAAAGTCAATCTTTACAAACAAGAATCAATGCGAGAATTGAGTGATTTAGGCTTTTTCAACGGCACTATTTCGGAATCAATAGTCTTTGAAAACAAAAATGAAAGAAAAGCTGTATTAAGATTAAAGATTTCTCCTGGTGTAAGAAAAGTATTTCACTTAGAGGGTAATGAGATAGTTGAAAGAGAGAAATTATTAGAGCATATCAAAAAAAGCGTTTCGCGTTTAGGAGAGAGTGTATCCAGTAATCAAATTTCCTCAATTATTCTGTCGTTTTATAAAAAAAATGGAATCCTTGAAAGTGAGATAACTACTTCATTGCATGAAGGGATCGATCGTAACCATCAATCCTTAATTAGTTTTAATATTATAATTAATGAAGGAGACTACAAAAGGATACATGGGTTCGAAATAAAAAATTCTTCTCCTGAGACTATTCGGTTACTTGAAAATATTTTAGCAGAGATTAAAAAGCCTTACTTTGATTCAGGCAAATATAACAAAATTGAAATGGATTTTATCCAGTCATCAATTGTTGAAAAGCTAAAAAAATTAGGTTTTCTCGACCCACAAGTAGCTTACGAAATAACAAACTCAACAGGTAGAGAGAAAGTCGCCTTTGACTTAAACTTAGGTGATAGGTTTCTCGTTGGGTTAATTGATTTAGGGTTTGAAATTCGAGATATCAAACATAAAGTTCCACTAGTACTCAAAAGAGGAGATATATTTTCAGAGTCTATTGTTGATGAAGAGCGAAAAAACTTAATAAGGTTTCTGAAAAATAAAGGGTATTTTTTCGCAAAATATGCTTCTTCAAAGCCTTTTATTCGTGAAAACAACCTAACGAAAAAAGTTGATTTAGATTTTCAAATTAACCCTGGCCTACTTTCTGAATTGAATGAGATACGAATTGAAGGGCTTGGGAAAACAAAAAAAAGAGTAATCACAAGAGAAATTGAAGCGAGAAAAGGTGACATACTTACACCTGAACTTGTTCAAAACCTTAATGATCAACTTGTTTCATTGAGTATATTCTCATTTCTGAGTATTTCTCCTGTAGTAGTATCTGTATTGAATGAAAAAAACTTGGTTGATCTTGTAATTAACGTCAGGGAAAAAGATTTTGGAGTTCTAACTGTAAGCCCTGGATTTAGAACTGATATTGGCCCAAAGATAGATATAAATATACAAAAAAATAATATATCTGGTGATAATAAAAATCTACTTTTTGGAGGTAGAGTAAGCAAAAGAACAGACCTTACGCTTCTTGATCCTGAAAGAAGGAACTTTTCAGATGCATTTTTTGAATATCGGCTTAACTCAAGTTATTCAATTCCTTATTTTTTTAAATCTTTTAATCGATCAGTACTTTCATCAGAATTAACGAGACGTCGTTTCTTTGGATTTGACGCTGATATCGTGAGGGCCTCAGTAAGCCTTGATAAAAAAGTTAGTAAGAAGGGAAGTTTATTTTTTCGATACCAATTTGAGTTAATTGAGCAATTCAATGCCACAGAGGAGCTTGAAAATGGTGAATTTCGAATTGGTGGCGTAACTGCATCGTACTTTTATGATAATAGAAATAGAGTAATTAATCCTTCGAGTGGAAATTACCATTCTTTTTCAGCTGAGTTGGCCCATCCGTTTTTTCTCTCAATGGATGATGATTTAGAAATTAACTTTTTAAAATTACAATCTAGAAACAGGTTTTACTATCGTTTGAATTCACTTATTTTTGCGTCAAGCTTTGCTGCGGGGTGGCAGAAAAACCTTGGGGGAGGAGATTCTGTCGGACAAAAATTATCTTATATACCAAGAGTTAAGGTTTTTAGGCTCGAGGGTATCGATAATGTTAGAGGCTATAACTCAAATGAGGTTAACAGAGTTTTTGGAGGGGAAGACATTTCTGAATTTGTTATTGACGATGAAGCCTCATTTTTCAACTTAAAAGCGGAAATCAGGCGTGAGGTCTCACCATCGATAATGCTATCCTCTTTCTATGACCTAGGAAAAGTAATGCCAGCCAATTTTAATTTCAATAACTTAAAACACTCATTGGGATTGAGTCTCAAGTTGTTAACACCAGTGGGTACACTCAACCTTGATTACGGATTAAAGTTAAATCGTGAAATAGTTAATGGGGAAAAAGAGCAATTTGGGCGATTCCATCTTATGGTTGGCTATTTTTGATAATGCGGGGCCATATTTAGGTTGACTTGTCATACTATTTCTTAGTATATATCCGAAATTATCTCTAATTTTTAAAGTTAATAGAAGGTATAGTTATGTACATTAGTAAGTCATTCGTATTGAAACCAGCTGAAGCGGATAAGAAATGGTTTGTAGTAGATGCTACAAATAAGGTCGTCGGCCGTTTGGCAACGGAAATAGCAACCGTTTTAAGAGGAAAGAACAACCCTAAATACACTCCTCATACTGATTCTGGTGATCATGTTGTGGTTGTAAACGCTGAAAAAGTTGTATTTAAGGGTGATAAATTAAATCAAAAAAAATACTACTCACACTCTGATCATGTTGGAGGAATGAGAGTAACTACTGCAAAAGAAATGCTGCAAAAGCATCCTGAAAGAGTTATCATGAGTGCTGTTAAAGGTATGCTTCCAAAGAATTCTTTAGGTCGCCAGCAACTTAAAAAATTAAGAGTTTTCGTAGGCGAAAATCATTCTCATGAAGCTCAAAACCCTCAACCTCTAGAGTTATAGTTTAAAAGGATTTGTAATGTCTGAAGTAAGTAAAAAATGGGATATCCATACTGTTGGTAGAAGAAAGTCATCTGTAGCAAGAATTTATCTGGCTAAAGGTACAGGCAAAATTCTTGTTAATAAAAGAGATCTAAACGATTATTTTCCAAAAGCAACTTCACGTTATGTTGTTAACCAACCTGTTAATCTTTTAAAGTTATCTGATAAATATGATATTTATATTAACGTGAGAGGCGGTGGTACAACTGGTCAAGCTGGTGCTTGTAGACTAGGCATTGCTAGAGCACTAATCCAAGCAGATGTAGAGTTAAGAGGAGAGCTTAAGAAAGCTGGGTTCCTAACTCGAGATTCTAGAAAAGTTGAAAGAAAGAAACCTGGTCAGCGTGGAGCGAGAGCGAGATTTCAATTCTCTAAACGTTAATATTTACGACATAAATAATTTTTATTTAAAGCCCTCCAGTTCGGAGGGCTTTTTTTTTAATTTTTTGGCAATAAAACCGACCAGTCAGGTATGGATTTTGGTAAGTTTTTTGTTTTTTTATATCTATTGACCTCACTTGAAGTTGTTTCTGCTGAAACGAGATCGACTTGGATTTATGGCACGTTAGAGGAAGTCTCCTTTGTAAAAAATAATTTAAATGAAGTTGAAACTTTATTTTATATAAATATAAAAAAGTACTCAGGGCTCAATCCTTCTGAGGTAATAAACTATATGAAATTCAGGACTTATACCAAGGGAGGGACTTGGGATAAGGTTAGCTACCCTTCTCGTACAAGTATGACGAAAAGCCTTGGTGAGAGTTCATTGATCTATCTAAGAAAAAAAGGTGGTAAGTTCTATATAGAAAAGTCCTTTACTAGGCCGAGTCAGGAAAAGATAGACCTATTGGCAGGGGTAAAGACTATTGAGAGTTATCAGCTAGGCCAGTTGGCAGTAAAAAGTAAAAATAAAAGAAAACCGGCGCAAATCTCAAGGCAAGAATTGATGGTTTTTGAAGAATTTGGATTTTTTACATTTTGCTTATTTTTAATAATTTTTGGGGTTTCTTTATATTTTGTCTCTAGAAAAAATAACTATGATTAAACTGTTTCTATTGTTTCTGACTATGATTCACCTTGGGTTTACGCCACAGATTGATTTAGTTGGTACACCTTTGAAGTGGGAGTCTGGGAAATCAACCTTTTTAATTTATTACTCAAGTGAAATCTTAGAGCTAGATAAAGAAAGTGCTTTGACTCAAACTTTGTCGCAAATTGAAACTGAATTAGATCTTAAATTTGTAAAATCAGGTAATAGAAATCTCGCGGATATTATTATAGAGTTTTCGAGCAACACTGAATCAGCCTCGAATAATTTATCTGAAGGGAATATTAACTTTGAAGATAGCCATGAGGCAGCAAAAACAGTTTTATCTTATGACGATAATAGAATCATTAAAGCTGTAATTACTTTAAACTCAGTTTTTAATGCTAGTTTTGATTTAACAACATCTAACTATATCGGAAATATATTTTCACATGAAATAGGCCATGCGCTTGGTTTAGCTCACTCTGGTGTAGTGAGCTCTACGATGTACCCATACCTAAGTAAAGGCCAGCACATTTTTGAGGAAGATGATTTAAACCTACTAAGAGGTTACTTTGGTTCATCGAAATCAAGTTTTTCAGGTAAGATTCATGGACGGATTAAGTCCACTGCTGATGGGCCTGGAATATTTGGTGTAACTATTGATTTAATCAATTTGACTCCACCATTTTCAATAATTTCAACATTTACCGAGTATGATGGTAGCTTTAGTTTTAACAATGTTGATAAGTCTCAAAAATACCTAGTTAGAGTAAAGCCTGGTAATTATGAGAAAGAATACCCTTCTTACCTTAGCTTCGGTCTGTTTGACTTGTGCTCTAGTAACCTAGAGTTTTCTCCATTTTTTATAAATACTAATTGTGAAGAAAAGAGCCTTGGTAACCCTTATGTTATTAGTTTTAAAAATTCTGACATTATTGATCTGAGAGATATTGGCATCAGGTGTGTTGAGGAGTCAGATAGCTCATTTTTGGATGGAATTGCATCGGACAAATTATTTGAATTTAATAACCTGGTTCCTGCGGTTAAGAAATTTGGCTTTTGGGCTCAAGAAATCAGTTATTTAAATGATTGGCAAAAAGAAATAAAAATTAAGGTGAACATTAGCGATCTCAAGAGCTATTTGGGAGAAAGTGCTTTAGTTAGAATTGGTGTTATTTCTCATAAAATCGACTCTAAAAGTCCTATGAATATGTCGATTTTCTCAGATGAGGACTTTGAAACCGAATTTATAAAAGTATCTGGAAATAGTCATCAAAATACACAGTTATTTAATGTGCCCTTTAACTCACTTGGAGAAGTCAATCTAGATAACTCAGTGGATTTAAGACTAGATCAGGTATCACAGGAGGCTGTTTACCTTAAAGGGGTAGCCTTGGACCTGAAAGATTATTTAAATCTCGACTTAACGATGAATGAAAAACAGATGTTCTCAATAATAAATAAACAAGAGCAAGAGGTTTCAAGGGCGATTCTGTTTCTTGATGTACTTAGTTCACAAAAGACTTTTTATGAAAAAAATTATCGTGGTACAGGGCAGTGCGCCGAGGGGATACGTGGGTATTCTTTCCCTGACTTAAAGCATGGTGAAAAAGGACAATCATCAAATAGTTCATCTTCAGCTTCATCTGGGTCAGCAATATTTGATTGCTCAGCAGGTGCGGGAAGTACATTTACACAAAAATCTTCCTTGGGAATGCTCTACTCAATTACGCTAGGAGTCTTATTTATGATTTTTTTAAGACTTTTAGGGAGGTTGTTCCAAGCTTTTTATCAAATTTTGAAATAAAAATAAGCAAAATAAGATTGTTTTGATAAGATTTAAGCCAATTGAAAATAGGGAGATTTTCAATGCGTCTATTTTATGTAATTTTTTGTTCGACTTTCTTACTTGTTTCTAAAGAGGCTTTAGCGTCTTTAGCTGTTAGGGAGATATTTCCAACCAAGAAAAATGTTTATGTTGAGCATGCAATATATCAATCAGGTAATTTGAAGCAAATTTCAAAACTATCTTCATTACGACACTCAAGTAATAAGAAAAGGGGGTATGAAAGAATTGTTTTAGATTTCTCTGGTAAAGTGTTACCTGAAACTTATGTTTTTGTTTCTTCAAAAGATGGAAAAATTAATATAGATCTATCTAATACTAAAATAAAGAAAACAGTTAAGCCGACAATCAAGAGTAATCTTATTCGTGAAATGAATTTCTTTCCATTGGCCAATAATATATTGTCGATGGAGATCTTCGTAGACAAAAAGGTATATACAGAAGTTTTTCAACTTAAATCACCAACGAGATTAGTCATTGATTTAAAAAAATAGCAGGAGAAATAAATGTCTGAATATGAAAAAGAATATCAGGTGCAAATAAAAAATGAAGGACTAGAGCAAGAGGATTTTCCAAAAAACGTAGTAATAATTCCTATTGTTAATAGCCCTATTTTTCCAGGCATGATCGCTCCAATAATTTTAACAGAAGATCGATTTACAATAGAGTTGGATAAAGACATTTTAAAAACAGGTTATGTGGCATTAAATCTAGTAAAACCAAATGATCAATCAGTCGAAGAAGAGGAAGACGAGGATGACGACGGGCAACCAGTTGACCCGAGAGACATTTATAAAGTTGGCGTTCTTTGCAAAGTTGTAAAAAAGCTAAAGCTACCGGATGGGAGCGTAAACATTTTAGTGCACGGAATGAGAAGATATCGTACGTCAACGATTATGGAGAGAGGTGACCTCCTTGAAGCAGAGGTGGAAGTATTTGATGATATCATCGAAACAGATGAAGAATTAGACGCATATACACGCTCAGTTATAAATCAGGTCAAGAAGCTGTCTGAAATAAACCCATATTTTAACGAAGAAATGAAACTTGCAATGCTAAACTCCCCTAGCCCGGGGGCATTAGCTGACTTGGTTGCTTTCGCCTTGAGCCTCGATATTCCAGAGGCTCAAGATTTTATTGAGACTCTTTTGGTTAAAAAGAGATTTGCAAAACTTCTGGTTTATCTAAAAAGAGAAAAGGATGTTGCGGATATTCAAAAAAAGATTTCCGATGAGGTTAACGATAAAGTTAATAAGTACCAAAGAGAATACTTCTTACGTGAGCAATTGAAAGTTATTAGGTCTGAACTAGGAATGGATGAAGATGAAAAGTCTAAGGATATTTCTAGAATGAGAGATCAACTAAGTGAAATTGATATGTCCGAAGAAGCATTGAAAGCTGTAAAAGAAGAGCTTGATAGGCTTGAGGTTATTCCTGATAGTAGTCCTGAATATAATGTTTCCCGTACTTATATAAATTGGATGTTAGAAACTCCTTGGAATGTTGAAGAGGAAAAAGATATCGAAATTGAAAAAGCAGCTCAAATGCTTGAAAAAGATCATTATGGACTGGAAAAGGTAAAAGAACGTGTACTTGAGTTTTTAGCCGTGAGGAAGTTAAAGCCAGCTTATGATGGAACTATTCTTTGTTTTAGTGGGCCTCCTGGTGTTGGAAAAACTTCAATGGGAAGAAGTATTGCAAATGCTTTGGGGAGAAAGTTTTATCGCTTTAGCCTTGGAGGAATGAAAGACGAAGCTGAAATCAAAGGTCATAGAAGAACATATATTGGAGCGATGCCAGGAAAAATAATTCAAGCCCTAAAAAGGGTATCTGTCAGTAACCCAGTTATTATGTTAGATGAAATTGATAAGCTCGGTAAATCTTATCAGGGAGATCCTGCGTCTGCATTACTTGAGGTTTTAGACCCAGAGCAAAACTCTACTTTCATAGATAATTACCTTGATGTTCCCATCGATTTATCGAAAGTATTATTTATTGCAACAGCTAACTACGTTAATGACATCCCCGAACCATTGCTAGATCGAATGGAGGTTATTGATATTAGTGGTTATACTTTGGAAGAGAAAATTTCAATTTCCAAGAAGTGGATAATTCCAAAACAATTAAAAAAGCACGGATTGAAAAAGGTAGATTTAAATTTGTCGTCTACCGTTTTAAAAAAACTAATTCACGACTATGCAAGAGAGCCAGGAGTTAGAATGATGGAGCAATTTATCGCAAAGCTTTGTCGAAAAGCAGCTCTTGAAAAGATCACCAAAGGTAAAAGAAAAAGAAACTTTACCTTTAAACCTCTTGAAAAGAACTTAGAGCCAATTTTGGGTCCCGCTCGATTTCAATCTGATTTAAAAGAAAAAAATGTAAATGCAGGCGTTGTAACTGGCTTAGCTTGGACCTCTTTTGGTGGAGAGATATTGTTTATTGAAACCTTACCACTGAAAGGGAAGGGAGGCTTTAAATTAACAGGACAACTTGGTGACGTTATGAACGAGTCTGCAAACATTGCTTATAGCTATGTTAAGAAGCTCTTACAGGAAGATGAGATTATTGATTCAAAAAAGGTAGTTCGAAAAAAAGTTGTAAAGAAAGTTGTAAAGAAAGATGATGAAGAAAAAGAAGATTTCTTAGATCAAAATGAGGTACATCTGCACTTACCTGCTGGAGCGACACCTAAGGATGGCCCATCTGCAGGAATAACAATGGCACTTGCATTGTATAGCTTGGCAAAAGGTAAAAAAATTAACCCAAGTATTGCGATGACTGGAGAGCTCTCTTTAACTGGAAAGGTATTGCCAGTAGGAGGAATAAAGGAAAAAGTTTTAGCCGCCAAGCGTGCTGGTATAAAGCAAATTATTCTTCCAAAAAGTAATGAGAAAGATTTGGCTGAAGTGCCAGAAAGGCACAGGAAGGGTCTTAAGTTTTTCCCAGTATCTCACTTTAGTGAAGTATTAGGAATTGCAGTAAAGAAATAGAATAAAAAAAAACACAGGGTTTTTGGACCCTGTGTTTTTAAGAATTAATCTATAAAATTATTATTAGAATTCGTCCGAGTCGTACTCTTCCATTTTACCTAATTTAATTTTATTTGCAGCAATCTCTCTTAGGGCCGTAACTACTTCTTTGTTTTTTGACTTGACCAAAGAATCTTTACCATTTCTTAGTTGTTTAACTCTTTTTGCTGTTAAGTGGACTAGTTGAAAACGATTTTCAACTTTATCAAGACAATCTTCAATTGTGATTCTGGCCATGGGTGCTCCGGTTCTAAAATAAACTAGTAATAAAGGAAACTATAAAACTTTAAATAAAGTTGTCAAATATATGTACCATTTTGAGGTGAAAACTTCTCAAAGCGTATCTTGTAATATCAGTCACTTAGCCAGGCTTAAGTGAAGTAGGCTTGCATATAAGTTTTTTATGAAAAGCTTTATCTACATGGGAAGGTTGAAAGAGTCTAAGAAAGTACCTCTTAACCAGGCTCTACAAGGCCAATATATTAGATCGATCGTTTTAGCGAAAACATCTGAGCTAAGTGATTTAAAGATTGCACACGGTAAATTACCGTTGATAGGGCTTTATGATGTACTTAAATTTAGTATAAAAGAGGGTACGCTAGTCATAACAAAAGCAAGGTTAATTAGGTCAATTATACTTAATTAACTTTGATTACGTCTCCAATCATGAATGAATTTGGGCTAAGTATAATGGAGCTACCACTCTCAGAGAAAACTTCGTCTTTTATCGCGATTGAAGAATACTCATCCGAGTGAATTACTTTGACAACCCCAATGGGTATAAAAGTTTGGTACTCTTTATCATTATCGAGTTGGTTTTTTTTAATTGTTTTTCTTAAAACTCTTAATTTCGTACCTTTGGTAACTCCTTGAGTTTTGCCCATGTTGATAAAAAAGTTTTTGAATGTTTCATCATTTTTTTTATGACCCATATCAAGTTGGTGCTCAACAGAGAAAATAATATATTCTTTCGACCTTACTTCACTAATTATAAGTGAAATTAATATTATCAAAGTAAGCCTTAAGTGTTTCATGCAGGTATCCAGTTTTAGGTTTACATCTATATTTCGGTAGATAAATGAAAACTTCAGAATAAAAAATACTTCTTAAGCTTAATGGCATATTTTGCCTAGTCAAAAAACTATTTTCGAATATATTTCATGAAATTATTTATGGAGCTAGAGTATCTAAAATTTTTGAGTCTTTTTGAATAGAGCATATAACTTCGGTCGTAATATAGCATCGCCCAAGGAAAATCTTCTTGAATAAGATCATGTGCATTATCAAGTAGAGCCCTCTTTTTACTCGAGTCAGAAAGAAGTTTTATTTGATCGAAAAGTTGATCAAATTCTCTTGAATTGTAGAACGAAGAGTTAGGGCCGGGAGGCATATTTTTTGAGTATAAAAGTTGCAGAGAATTTTCCGCATCGGGATAGTCCATGGCCCAACCATCCATATAGAATTCAAGATCACCATTTCGAGCTTTTTCTAAATATGCAGGAAATGTATTAGTTTGTATCCTAACTTTGATATTTATCTTTTTAAGCTCCCCTTGAATGAATTCGGCTCTTTGTCTCCACGTTGCATTTACTCCCCTAGTATCAAATTTAATTTCTGGTAGACCTTTGCCTTTTGGGTATCCTGCTTTTGCAAGAAGACTTTTTGCTTTCTCTAAGTTGTATTCAAATCTCACTTTTTTATTGGGGTTGTATCCAAATACACTTGGAGGATAGATTGTATTTGATTTCAATGCACGATTATTAGTGAATAGTTGAATCATTTTATTTCTATTTATTGCATGAGCAATAGCGAGTCGGAGATCTTTATTCCCACCCAAGAGTGAATTCTTCATATTGAATCCTAACCACCAGTATGTTTGGGTGGGTGCGATAAGAATACCAACACCTTTTTCTTTTAATTTCTTATTCAAACTTCCATCAACATCGATGGCCATTGCAAAGTTATCTTTAGGTATGGAAAGGTAGTCAATTTTTTGCGCCATAAAGTTAAGCCATCGCGTTTGATCCTCCTTGATGACATTTAAGGTAACCTTTTTTAAAAAAGGAACTTTTCGACCCTGATCCTGTAATAAGTTATTTTGGTGGGAGTATTTATCTCCAGAGTTTGGATAAAGAACATTACGGTAATTTTTAAAACTTTCTAATACTATTTTAGATGACTTAACCCATTGAGACATAAAAAATGGGCCTGTACCGATCATGGATTTTTCTAACATATTATTATAGAAGTCGACAGACTCCATTGGAACTGGACTTGTGAAGCTCATTGCCAGAGCATATTTAAGTTGTGGATAAGGTCTGTTAAGTTTTATCTGAAGGGTGTGGTCATCAATAGCTCTCAAGCCTTTTATTTTTTTTGTTTTAAAAAGTTTAAAGTCAGACCCAACTTCTTTTTTAAATTCACTAAACCCTTCAATAATTCCTTCAAATAACCAAGAACCAGTAGACCTAGTTGGAATAAAAGCGAGTCTTTTTATTTGGGTAATAAAGTCATTCGCATTGAGAGTCCTACCTGGCTTTATCGATTCATCGGCATGGTATTGAATATTTTTTTTAATTTTAATTGTAACGGTGAGCAGATCATCTGAAATCTTTGGAAGCGATTCTGCCAGGAGGGGTTCAATTTCATATGGCCTTTTCAGGTAACTGTATTGATATAGTTGCTCATATACTTGGTAGACAACAGTTCCTGAGACGCTATCATACGATATTGCAGGGTCAATTGAATCAACGCTTGAGGTGATCGATGTTTTAAGATGGTCCCTATCTTCAGTTGAGTCGGGTTTTTTACATGAAATCAAGTTTAGTAAGCAACAGCCTAGAAGAACATAAAAAAACTTTTTAACCATTAGAATCTCTTTATTTATTATTAAAATAATCTATCAGAGTTTATAACATATTAAAAACTTTGGTTAAGAGCATTTTCGATACTTCCTTTGATTTCATCGTAGCTATAACCCTTTCCTGTTAAATATCTTATTAATGATTCTCGTTGTTTTTGAATTGGTTTTTGTTTAATCAATCTAATTTTTTTATTAATTAAGAATTGTATTTGATCACTCTTATTCAGTCCTAGTTCGTTTGCAATGGCCTTAATTTCATCATTATCCACTTGGATAGAGTGAGACTTTAATTCACTTTTAATGTTAGGCTCGGAGATACCCTTTTTTAAGAGCTTCTTTATTATCATTTCTTTATATCTACTATTTGATAAATACCCGGATTCCTCAAGTTTTTGAACAACACTGTGAATAAGTGATGCCTGCTCGGGCAGTCGAAGCTTTAGTTTTGAAGTAAGCTCAGTTTTAGAGTGCTCTCTTCTTGAAAGTAAGTTGTAGGCTTTATTAAAAATAAGCCTCTCTTTATCAGAGAGGCTTATTGGTTTTATTGAAGTACTGTTCTGAATTTTCTCAATTTCAATTAGGAGGCTTTCATTCATTATTGTATCTTTTTACCTCGGGACTTTTTTGGTTTTTCAATAATTTCACCGGTTTCTTGATCGATCATTTCGTTGTTAGCTTCCTCTGATTTTTGGTCAGCTTTAAGAAGTCCGTGTTGTACGAGCAGTTTATTTTTAATTTCTTCTACAAGTTTAGGGTTTTGCTCTAGATAAATCTTAGAGTTTTCCCGTCCTTGGCCAATTTTGTCATCACCATAAGAGAACCAGGCACCTGCTTTGTTGACTATTTTCTCTTCTACGGCGAGATCAAGAAGGTCTCCAATTTTAGATATTCCTGTTCCATACATTATATCAAATTCAACAGACCTAAATGGTGGAGCGACTTTGTTTTTTACAACTTTAATTCTTGTTCTGTTTCCTACAATTGAGTCACCTGATTTAATTACACCAATTTTTCTGATGTCCATTCTAACGGAGGAGTAAAACTTAAGTGCGTTTCCACCTGTTGTTGTCTCTGGGTTCCCAAACATAACGCCAATTTTCATCCTTAACTGGTTGATGAAAATGACGGTGCAGTTAGACTTAGAAATTGAACCTGTTAACTTTCTTAATGCTTGAGACATGAGTCTTGCTTGAAGCCCCATGTGACTATCACCCATATCACCTTCAATCTCTGCTCTTGGAGTTAAGGCAGCTACTGAGTCGATTATGAGAAGGTTGACCGCTCCAGATCGTACGAGCATATCCGCAATTTCTAACGCTTGCTCTCCATTGTCTGGTTGAGAGATTAATGTGTTAGGGATGTCGACACCAAGCTTTGAAGCGTAGTGGGTATCGAGTGCGTGTTCAGCATCAACAAAGGATACTGTCCCACCTTCTCGTTGGCATTCAGCCGCTATATGTAGTGTAAGTGTTGTTTTTCCGGATGATTCAGGTCCATATATTTCAACAATTCTTCCTTTTGGAATTCCGCCAACTCCTAAAGCTAAGTCTATGCCAAGGCACCCGGTAGAGATTGAAGGAATCCCTTCCGCGTTAACGCTGTCATTATCAAGCTTCATTATTGCACCCTTTCCGAACTGTTTTTCAATAGCTCCAAGTGCGATGTCTAATGCTTTCTTTTTATTTTCTTGTTCTGATGCAGTTTTCTGTCCCATAAATTCTCCTTGAACATTATTTAATTAACTTTTTTATCAACTGCAAACTAGTTTCTTTTTAGAATTTTCAAAAGCTATTGAAATTCGGTTAATACCCTGTGCATATTTTTTAAAAAAAATAAGTTGCGTAAGTAAAGCGTAAGTAAAAAACGGTTTGCCGTCAACAAAAATATCAAACTTTATAACATAGTCACTCATTACCTATTTCATCTGGGATTCAGTACGGTGATTCTAGCTGGCCATGCTTTTATATTATACAATAAGCATGACGCAACTTGTTGTTTCTTCGTGGTGATAGTGGCCTTCTTTTTGACAAATAATTACCATGAAAAAACTAATTTTATTCATAACTTTATTATGTTTGCCTGTACTTGGTTTCTCCAAAGACCTTAAGAGTTTTGGGGACTTGGCAGAGGGTATTAAGAAGGGTCCTAATAATACATTGAGCGCATGCAACTCATCTCCAAAAAAAGAAAAAAAGTGTAAATTAATACCAGCAGCGTTTTTAGACGGATCTAAACTTAGGAACTTTAATTTTACAGTAACAGTGCTAAACGATGCATTTCCACATATATTAGGGCTTCAAACAGATAAAATTTTGAGTGGCAAAGTTCATGATATGGGCTTAACCCACGGTCTTTCTTTTTCTTCTGCCCTTAGATCTAGTGATGGAGATGTATTTCAATTAAAGCTTGATAAAAAGTTATTTACAGGTCTCGACAAAAGAAAAAATAATGAAAGTGCTGGTCAACGACCTTCCCAAAGAGGTTTACGAGGACCTAGGGAGCAAGTCTTTACAGAAGAGAATACATTTTTATTAACCTGGCGGCACTTCATGAAAGATGGTGAGCATTACTTTGATGTTGGAATTGGACTTCAGGATTTAAACAGGACTGATACCAAGGGCTTTCTAAATACACCTGAGCAGCAAGCAGACTGGCATCGATCTATGGGTTACAGACTAATTAAAAATAATCCATCAAAAACAAAGCTTAGAGACGCTCAAGGACTAGCTCCTTTACTTAACCTTGTTGTAGGTAAAGTGTTAAGCTCTACCTTCTTAGAAAACAAATGGATTCATTGTAGTGGAGATGTCGATTTAAATGCCTTCATGAATATCAGTGGAAATAATGGGGCCAGCTTCGCAGGCTCCACCGGAACTGCTCGCATAGAGGTTGGTGTCGCTAAAGCTTTTTTGAGTAGATATTTGTTAACATTATTTGGTCAAGCTTCTGGACAGTTAGCTGTACATGAAAAAGGCTTGCAGTCATTATTTGAATCTACCCTTGGTTTAGATATATTTGAGGTTATGTCTCTTGGTTATCGGCAACGTTTTTATGAGGGGAAATTGTTAAACTACCAATCTCACAATACTATTGGCAGAAATGATAATGGCCGAATTGGTGAATTTTTCTTTCAGCTAAATTTTAATATTGATTGAGTCTAAAGTTATAAAAATATTAATGTAATTTGGTATAAAATAATTGCAATAACTCCTGCAGCAATGTCATCTAAAATAACCCCTAGTCCTCCCTTGATATTTTTATCAAGCCAGTTGATAGGGAATGGTTTTATTGCATCTAATAGTCTAAATAAAATAAAGGCATAGGCTAAATGAAATAAATTTGCTCCATTAATAAACGGTGCCATCAGGAAAAAGCCAAGTGCTTCATCTACGACTATCCAAGATGCGTCTCCAACTCCTTGTTTTTTTTGAACGAAGTTTATTAAAAAAATTGAGCCTAAAAATGCTATAATATAAAATGGAATAACGAATACTGTCGGTACCTTTAAATAGCAAAATAGCCAAACAGCAGGAGCGGTCACAAGAGTTCCCCACGTGCCTGGTGCTTTTGGTAAAAAGCCTGATCCAAATAATGAGAGAAATAAAATTTCTGGTTTTTTTATGCTGAGGTTGTTTTCGTCGTTCATTGAAACTATATTAATTTATTCAAAGTTTTTTGAATACAATAAAGTGAGTTGTTTTATGGCCGATCATCAAGACTATCTTGAAAATTATCAATTTGATTGGGATATGCTCAATGTTGTTATTAATGGTCGATCTGCTTTCGATTCACCAACATTTCTCGGCAAAGTCATTAACAAAAATATGAGTTCTAGCTTTTTGGAGGGTTATGGTACTTACATTGATGATCCAATAAAAAAAGCAGAACTGTTTGGAAACTTTCAAGAGGCACTTCAATTTATTAAAAGGTACTTTCTAAAAGAGGGTAATAAAGAATCTGGGTTAGATCTCGTTATTCCAAACAGTATTTTGATGATATCTGATGTTGCTCAGCTCACCCTAATTCTCGAATCAAATGATGATGAGTATGATGAGAATACTAAAAGTTGGGCAGATATTATTTTAAAGGTAGTTCACACAATTTTACATGTTGATAAAGATCTAAGGTCTAATTATTTTAAAATAATTCAGACCCAAATCTTTGATAAATTTTATCGATACATGAATAGAAATTCATCTAATAAGTTATTTCTTGGAGTCGGAGGGAGTTGCGAAATCCCCTTGATCGAATTTGATACTAAGTCAAAAAAAACACGTGATAGTGTTATATTAAAACTTCTTCATAAAGCTGAAAATGTTGCAGAAGAATTATTTGATAGAGTCGGAGTTAGGTTTATCGCTTCAAGTAAAATTGATTGTTTGAAGATCATTAATTTTTTAATTAATCAAAATGTTATTGTTCCTCAAAATATCAAGCCGAGTAGATCAAATAATTCGATGGTCGACTTGGAAAAGTTTCAAAAAAGCTTTCCTTCAATTGTGGAGCTTGCAAGGAAAAATAATTTACGTGAGGATCGATTTTCGGATGCGCTAGAAAGGGAACTTGAGGAAGAGCTTTTTCCAGAAAGCCGATCAGATAACATTCACAGCCTTGATTCATATAGAGCAATTCAATTTACATGCAGGCAATTAGTTAGGTATGAAGACCCATTTGTTTCTGAGTTTAAAAAACTTAAAAGTTTTATAAATAAAAATCATTCCAGCGATGAGGTGCATCAAATGATAAATAAAATAGATACTTCAAACCTGGCTAGGGATATTGAGTTCTTCTATCCATATGAAGTCCAAGTTATTGATGAAAAAAGCAATAAAAACAATCTTCAGGGTGATGCAAGTCATAAAGAATATAAAAAGTCACAAATAATATCGGCACGAAACCGCTTATTTAGAAAATTAATTTAGTTGATAAAATAATCTATCTTCTCGTTAACTGTCTCGTGAAAGTCAACTTGAGGAACATGAGATCCATCCTTAATTAAATATAAGCTCGAGTTCTTTAAATAATTTTCAAAAATAACCTGGCCTTCAATAGGAGCGATATTGTCGGAATCCCCCCCCATAATTAGAGTTTGGTTCATTACAAGATGAAGTCTTGATGATAAATTATGATTTTTCATTTCTTCAATTAATTTGAAAAATAAATCAAACCCTAGTTCACCAATTTTTTTGGCATAATACTTAACGAATTCATCTGAAACCTGGTTTGGATTAAACCCACCATCAAGAATCATCTTCCTTATTATTTTTACTTTATAGAGACTTTGCCAAAACTTAAGTCCAAGATTTTTGTTCGAGTTAAGAATTTTTTTAACAGATGGAAAAATGTAATAACTCATATTTGTATTAAACATGTAATCTTGTGGCCGAGATGGGCTTCCTGAAATAAGAATTAGTTTCTCTACTATATCTGGATCTCGCATAGCGATTTCTAGTGCAATATTGACTCCCATTGAGTGACCGATCAGGTGTGGTTTTTTTATCTTTAAAAATTTTAAGAGCAATATGATGTCATCAGTAATATTTTTAAAGGTGCACTGGTGAAGTCCACCTGGGTTTTTTGAACCAAAATGCTCTCTGTAGTTTAAAATTAATAGAGGGTGATTTTTTTGTGTGAAGTAATCAATTTGGTATTGGAAGTGTCTGTTATTGCAAACAAGCCCATAAAGTAAGACGATAGGCTTCTTTTTAGATTTAGGGTTAAAAAAGCTATATTCAATCTTGGTTTGATTTTCAAGCGTAGTGATATTGTAGTTTAAATTTTCAAAGTCTATGTTCATTTGTCTCATGGTTTATAATTTCATCTTCAATTTGAAGTATTAACTCAAGCCTTTTTAAATCCTCTTTACTGATATCTTTTTTAAGCTCTGTTATTTTCTCCGATAAGTTTAATGACAAGTCAAAGTCTTGATTAAAACTTATTATTTTAATTTTTGTAGACCCAAATGAGATGACATCGCCTGTTTCCAGATGTTTTGTGCCTTTAAAATTTCGATTATTAACTTTGTAACTTTTATTTTTATAATTTATAAATAAATTATTTTTGATTATTTTTAAGCTTAAAAAGCTGCCTTCAAAAAAGTTATCATAGATAGTAAAAAATGAGTTTTTTGTATCGCCTAAAGTAATTCGGTCAAGTTTAAACTCATATTCTCCAATCGAATCAAGGTCCTGTGATTCAAATATACTTATACTTATCATCTAATAATTATAATCCAGAGGTGAAAATTAGATTAGACTGTAAATTCTTCCATTGAATGATCGTTAGATCTCATTAGCTTATTAAAATAAATAGAGTCATTCTGTTTTATTTCTTCTATTGCTTCAATGGAGAATTGTAGCAAAGCTTGATGCTTTGTAATATCAGCAATCCTTCTATTTTTTTCACCTGACTGATTTATTCCCAAGATATCTCCCTCGCCTCTTTGAATAAGATCTTGCTCGGCAATTTTAAAGCCATCAGAGTAATCTTCAATTACTTGTAATCTCTTCATTGATTCTTGTGAAATATTTTTTTCAATTATCATAAAAAAGAAACCAGGTTTTGCGCCTCTTCCTACCCTTCCTCTTAATTGGTGAAGAGATGAGAGACCAAATCTTTCAGGGCCGTAGACTACCATTGTTGTGGCATTTTCTACATCGATACCAACTTCAATAATACTTGTTGAGACTAAAATATCTATCTTCTTATCTTTGAATTCTTCAAGTGCCAGTTTTTTCTCATCTGAGCTAAGCTTTCCGTGAATGAGGCCTATATTTAAACTTGGAAATAGATTAGATAGTTTTGAGTAAATATTTTGCAAGTTTTCAATATCGATGGTTTCAGACTCATCAATCGCTGGGGCAACAACATAAACTTGTTCTCCCATTTCGATTCTTGTTAACAAGAAGCTAAAAAACTTGTCCATTGTCTTGTGGTTTATGATTCTTGATGGGATTGATAGTCTGCCATTTGGTTTTTCGCGTATTATTGAGATATCTAGGTCACCAAATTTTGTCAGACTTAAAGATCGAGGAATTGGTGTTGCGCTCATTATGAGTGTATGGCCTGTGATTGATTTTTTATTTAAGGCAATTCTTTGTTTTACACCAAACTTATGTTGCTCATCAATAATTGAAAGAGCGAGAGATTTAAAGTTGACTCCCTTTTGTATTAGCGCGTGCGTACCTATAATTAGCTGGATGCTTCCATTTTCTAGATTATTGGTAATTAAATCTTTATTTTTTTTATTAGTACTTCCAATTAAAAGGTTAATACTTGTTTCACTATTAAAGAATGTCTTTGCATTGGAAAACAGCTGAGTCGCAAGTGATTCGGTTGGGGCCATAATAGCAGCTTGAAAACCTGCATTTATAATGATTTGGCATGCCGCAAAAGCAACTGCCGTTTTTCCGCAACCGACATCTCCTTGAATTAACCGTGACATTGAAAAGCCTGAGTTATAGTCTTCGGCTATTTCATTAATTACATTCTTTTGGTCATTGGTAAGTGGAAAGGGAAATGAAGTGTATATTTTATTTTTTTCTTTATTTGTTACTTTTATGGAGTAAGAGTGTTTTTTTTGTTCTCTCAAGAACTTTCTCTTTTCAATGAGAACCTGCTCTTTGAGAAACTCTTCGACAATAATCCTATCTAAAGCTTCATCGAAGCTATTGCTATTGTTTTCAATTCCATGAATTTTTTTAAATGAGTTGGAAAGTGTAAGAGTCTTTTGTGGTAAATAAATGATTGGTGAAATATTACTCCACATTTCATTTGGAATTTTCTTAATAAGACTTGCGACTTTTTTTCCAGGGACAGAGTTAATTGTCGGATATTCAATGACACTTTCAGAGTTAATGTTTTGAAGTTTTGGATTAATTATCTGAAACTTTTCATTGGCCTTTTTTACAGTACCGTAAAAATGGAGAGACTGCATTTCCTTTGATCTTAATGATTTTTCAATATTTGGATATGCATTAAACCACCTTAGCTCAATTACTTTAGTTTCATCTTTATTTTCAATTTCAACTAAAGCGGTAATATTTGAAAGAGGGACTCGATTTCTTCCCTTTGCTCTAAAATTTCTAAAGGATCGAATGCTTCTTATTTTTCCCGAAAACGAGTATATATCGCCATCTTCGCAATCATCAATGTGAGCTTGTATTGTTCTTGATCTTAATGGAATTATCCATAAAAGGTCTTCTATTTTCTTTATGCCTGCGTCTTTTAAATTTCGAATGTAGAGTGGCTCTATATCTACCTTTTTTTTATTAAGTAAACTTAAAATTGGAGACTGCCACTCTAAAGTCATTACTCGTATTTCACCTCAAGGATCTCGTATTCGAGGTCACCTTTAGGAGCCTTTACAATAATTGTATCACCCTCTTCTTTACCTAAAAGTGATTTTCCAAGTGGGCTTTTGTAACTTATTTTACCGTGTCGATTATCACTTTCTTCATGTCCAACAATTTTATATTGAATGTCTTTATCTTTTTCTTCATCGTGTAATAAGACAGTGGCCCCAAAAACGATTTTATCTTGCACCGGTATTTTTGTTGTATCAATAACATTACAGTTTGAGACGATTCCCTGTAGGTGTGCAATTCTTCCCTCAAGTATTGATTGCTTTTCTTTTGCAGAATGGTATTCCGCATTCTCTTTAAGATCACCCAACTCTCTGGCTTCTTGAATTTTTACTTTAATTTCTTCACGGTCGATCTTGATAAGTTGATCAAGTTCCTGGTCAATTCGTTGCTTTCCTTCAAGCGTAATAGGCTCTTTGAAATCCATTTTTTAGTCCTTTTTTTTAAAAAGTGCATCAGCAGCTGAGAAGAGTTCATTTTTTGTAGCTGCATCTGAACTATCTCCCCCTCTAATTTTGTAGTAAGAGCAAAAGTTAGCTTTTTCTTTATCTACAATTCTTTCTGCTTGAGGCTCTCGACACTCATTATAACTATTTTTATCGTAAAAAATACACATCCGACAACAATACAATGAAGTTTGGCAAAAAGAGCATCCTTCATGTCTTAAGATTTTTTCTTCATGGCCAATTTCTAAGACATTATGGCACTGATAACAGACGGCATTATTATTTTGTTTCATTAAAATCTCCATGTTGCAGAAACAGAATAACTATTTAAATTTGGCGTTAAGCTATTGAGTTGTATCATTAGTTTGTTTTCTTTTTTGTAGTAGTCTAGAGACCTTTGAAGGTTTTCCTCGTTGTAAAATAATAATGTTTTTTGGATTAGAAAGTTTACACCCGCAGTGACACTACTAATCAAAACGATGTTATCTCTGGTGTTTTCATTCCCTTGATAAAATAGTCCGGTAAGAACTCCCCCAGCGGCAATTGCGCCTGTAATCTTTGAGTATTTATTTAGCTCCAGATTATCTTGGTATTTTTGAAGGTACATATATGATTTACTTTCTTTTTTGAAATACTTTTTTAGCCCTTCTCCTTTTTTGCCATCAGGAGTATCGATATAGATAACCTTTTCGCCTATTGTTGCCGTGCGCTGACACTCTGCGGCACTCCTGACTGAATAGGTAGAGGAAGCCAAAATTAGTATAAATAATGTTTGTTTTATTAACGTCATGGGATTATTTTGCACGGATGTTCCTGCATTGTCAGTTTCCACTAAAATAAGAAAGTAAGGAATATAATGGATCTAGTCAAAACCAGTCGCAACATAACAAAAACGATCAAGAATGTTACTCGTTCAAGAGAGATTATTGCCGTTTTTGCAAGGCATGGGTTTGAAGAATTTATTGTCGCGACACCTGGAGGAAAGATACCGAGACTAGTTTTTCCAAAAACAAGAAAAAGAATTCAAAAACAACTCGAAAGAGAAGGCCAATATACTTGGCAACAGGCACTTGGTTATCGGTTACGAAAAGCATTTGAAGAACTAGGGCCTGCCTTTATTAAATTTGGACAATTACTTAGTAGCAGAGAAGACCTATTTGATGAGGCCTTCATTGATGAGATGAAGAAGCTAAGAGATAAGGTAACTGGTATACCTTATACGGATTCTAAGCATGTTATTGAAGCAGGTCTTGGAAAAAATATTTCAGAAATATTTGAATATATAGATGAGGAGCCCATTGGAACTGCCTCAATAGGAGTTGTCTATTCAGGTCGCCTGCTTAGTGGAGAGCCTGTTGTTATCAAGGTAAGAAGACCTAATATCGAAAAAATGATTGAGGTTGATTTTTCTATTTTATTGTTTCTAATGAGACAGGCGGAAAAAAGTTCAAAAGAAGTCAAAGGACTTGGTCTCTCAAGGATCATTAAAGACTTTTCCTCATCTTTAAGCTCCGAGCTAAATTTCAATACAGAAGCATTAAACTGTAAGCGATTCAAAGAAAATCTAACGATAAGAGATGAGCAAAATATTTTTTATGTTCCCAAGATTTACTCTGAACTGGCAAGGGAAAATATTCTTGTAATGGAGAGGCTGGATGGAATTCCTTTCAGTGACAAAGAAGGTATTGCTCCTGTTTTAGACAGTGTTCATGAGCAACTAGAGACGGGACTAGTTTATTTCTTAAAGTCTTTTTTACAAGATGGATTTTTTCACGCAGATCTTCACGGTGGAAACTTTTTTTATCTTAAGAATGGTAAAATTGGAATTATAGACTATGGACTAATGGGTAGTTTAAGTCGAAGAAGTCGTAAAAACTTCATCGCTATTGTCTACGCCCTTCTTACATTTAATTACGAAAATTTAGTTTACGAATTTTTAGATGTCGCCGAATATGAGAAAAGTCCTGATGTAGATATTCTCATCTCAGATGTAAAGGAATGTCTTAGCCCTTATGTTGGTCTAACAGTAAAGCAAACAAATTTTTCTGAAGTTTTTAAAAAGATCGTAGGGACTCTTACTAGACATGAACTATTTTTACCAAGAGACTGGTTTATTGTTTTTAGGTCTCTAATGACCTTGGATGGTGTTGGTAAATCTTTAAACATGGATATAGATATCTTTGGAATGCTAAATTCAGACATTAAAGATATTATAAGTTCTAGCTATGATAAAAATGATGTTCTAGAGGAACTTGTTTGGGCGAGTAGAGATGTTTTGCCAATAATAAGAATTGCTCCTAGATATTTAAAATGGTGGCTTAAAGACTTTTCAAGAAAAAACTATCAATTCCACATAAAAAATCATGGATATGAACGTCATCTAAAAAAAATTAGCCGGTCAATTAATTTCGGTTCTTATTCAATTTTTGCCTCAATCTTAATTCTTTCTGGAAGTATGCTCGTTCCAAAAGGTGCAAAGATGGATTTTTTTGAAATCCCAAATGTGAGTTTTGTTTTTTGGGCAATAGGTTTTTTGATTTTTTATAGAGGTATTTGGCAAACCAAATTTAAAAAATAACTAGACACCATCGACTCCGTTACAATAGAGATTTTCAATCTCAGAAATATTTTTATTACTCACTATTTTGACTAGGGCACTTGGGATTATCGAAAACTTTTTGTTTAAAGGCTTGAAGGGTGTGATCTTTGGTTGCCTTTCGATTGCTGCATTTGTGGCGGGGTCATTTGTGAACTCGTGAATAATACCATTTAAATCCATGCCCTTGTTTTTTAGAAAATAGCTTTCTATTTTTTTTTGCGAATCATAATGAATAAAAATATCAATGGATGAGATTTTTTTTATATCATCCCAGTCCTCTTGTGATCTTTTGAAATTTGAGATTACTTTATCTGTTTCGTATATTTTCTTTAATTGAAATAACTCTTTATTATTTATCTCTGAGATAGATTTTCTTTTGAAATTAGAAATATCTTTTTGAGAAGAGCTTACTTGGTGTTCGTAATAGGTAGTTCCGACAGGTCTAAACTTAAACTTTTTATAAATGCTTTCGTTCTCACTCCACAATAAAAATATGTCGGTATTATCTTTTTTTAAATGAGCTAAGGCTTTATTTAGAAATGGAGAAAAAAGCCCTCTCCCGCGATGTACTTCATTTATGAAAATCCCACCGAGACAAGCAGCCTGAAAAGAGCATTGTTTTATATTAATTTCCCTATACGTACAAAATATCGCCCCAATAATTTCATCTTTAAATAGAAGAAAACAAGCATTTTCGAGATTTCTCTTAGTGAACAACGGAAAAAAGTCAGTTTTATATTGGAATGGCTTTTTATAGCCAAAAGATTATTCGATATCTGAAATAATTTCTTTTAGCTTTAATTTTGATTTAATTTTTGAATATGGCCCAAAGCTATATCCCGATGGGAAAATTATTCCATTCATAAAGAAATCATAACATGAAATAAAAAAAAAAAATGAATTGCCGATTCATTAATCGAAGGTGCATATAGCATTCCGAAAAAGGATTTTTCGGTAACCAGTAATCAAGGAGGATTTTATGGGACTTCGAATTAACACAAATGTGGCATCACTAAATGCCCAACGGAACTTATCTGGAACTAAGCTGGCCATGGATAAAACCTTGGAAAAGCTCGCATCAGGTCAAAGAATCAACCGAGCGGGAGACGATGCAGCTGGCCTAGCAATTTCGGAAAACTTAAAAGCACAAATAAGAGGATTGTCCCAGGCAGAGCGAAATGCTCAAGATGGTATCTCTTTAGTGCAAATAGCTGAAGGCGCACTCTCTGAAATTTCAAACATTTTGATAAGACTTAGAGAACTTGGAGTACAAGCGGCCTCAGACACTATTGGGTCAACCGAAAGAAAGTTTCTAAATGTTGAATTTGAGCAGTTACTAGCTGAAACGGATAGAATTGCGAACTCAACTGAATTCAACCGAGTTCCTTTACTGAATGGTACTGGTGCTGTTTTTGATATTCAAATTGGTACAAGAAATGATCCCATGAGTGATCGATTAACATTTGATGCATCTAGTGCAGACGTAAATGTTGCCGCTTTAGGTTTAAATCTAGCATCGATTGGTGACAAAATTTCAGCTCAAAACTCACTAGCTGCAATTGATCAATCAATTATTTCGGTTTCAGGTATCAGGGCAGATTTTGGTGCTCTTCAGAATAGATTACAGTCAACGATTAATAACATTTCTGTAAATGTTGAGAATCTGTCAGCGGCTAATTCAAGAATTAGAGACGCGGACATCGCGAAGGAAACAGCAGAGCTTACAAAGGGTAATATTCTAGTAACAGCTGGTACTTCAGTGTTAGCTCAAGCGAATAACTCGACAAAAATGGCATTAGGGTTAATTAACTCTACTGGAATGTCATAGGGATAAATTCACTTATTACCTGCAAGTATGTGAATTCATTTTAGATTGATTTTAAGGTTTTATTGCATAGCTGAACAGGACGTTCAGTAAGCGAACAGGAGGTTTATTATGCTTGAAGGAGATTAAATATGGGTATGAGAATAAATACCAATGCGAGCTCATTGGCCGCGCAGAGATCCTTAGTGCGAAATAGAAATTCCTTAAACTCAAACTTGAGAAAGCTTTCTACCGGACAAAGGATAACAAGAGCGAGTGATGATGCCGCAGGATTAGCAATTAGTGAAAATTTTAAATCGTATCTAAGAGCAACACGTCAGGCTCAAAGAAACGCAGGGGATAGTATATCCATGATACAAACAGCTGAAGGCGGACTAGAAGAGATTTCGAATATAATCATTAGATTACGAGAACTCTCTGTACAGACTTCATCTGATACCATTGGAGATAAGGAGAGAGCTTTTTCAAATATTGAATTTACTCAGTTGGTTGATGAAGTAGACCGTATTGCAAAATCATCAAGTTTTAATGGGATAAATTTACTAGATGGAAGTTCTGGAGTGCTTGAGTTTCAAATAGGTCAAAGAAATGATCCAAATTTGGATAGATTAAACTTTGATTTTTCGCAAGCAGGTGCAACACCATTATCTTTAGGTATGGCAGCATTGGATATATCTACAAAGCAAGGCTCCCAAAATAGTCTTGCGAACCTCGACGATGCTTTAACCAAGGTAAACGGGATTAGAGCAAAGATGGGGGCGACTCAAAATAGGTTGCAGTCAATTATGAACAACCTAAGTATAACTGACGAAAATATTAGTGCTGCGAATTCAAGAATAAGAGACTTGGATATTGCAAAAGAAAGTGCTGATATGGCAAAAAATAATATTTTGGTTCAATCCGGAGTTTCTGTCTTGAGCCAAGCAAACAATTCACCAGCAATGGCCTTAAAATTAATCAATTAAAAAATAAGATCCCTTTGAATAAAGGGATCTTATTTTTTTTTCATGCTAAAATTAACCGTGAAGAAAAAAACAGTACTAATTTTTGGTATAAGTTCTTTTGTTGGTTCCAACTTAGCAACATTCTTTAAAAATGAATTTAAAGTAGTAGGAACATATCATAAAAATAAAATTGATATTGATGGAGTTTTGTCAATTCCATGTGATGTCTTAAAAAAAGAACAAGTCAGACTTACAATGCTTGCATTTAAGCCTGATATTGCTATTTACTGTGTTGGAAATGCTTCTATTTACTATTGTTCAGAAAACTCGGAGGTCTCGGACGCTCTTAATACAGGTGGCCTAGTCAATGTGATTGACTTTTCCCAGCGTTATAAAACTCAAGTTTGTCTTGTGTCTTCTGCGAATGTGTTTTCTGGAGACAAGTTGAGTTACTCCGAGCTTGATATTCCAGACCCTAGTACGATTTATGGCAAACAAATGGCCTCAAGTGAATTTTACCTTCAAAAGAACTGTTTGAATTATCTTATCTTTAGAACTTGTAAGCTTTATGGACATTCATACGCATTAAAATCTGAAAATATTTTTGAAAAAGTTGGAAGTGCTTTAGCAGGTGGCTCAGTAAATACATTTGATAATCGAATTGGGTTTGGATGGCTTGATATTTTGTTCTTATGTTCAATTATGAAAAATATTTTAAAGAAAGAACCGACGAATAGATTATTTCAAGTTTCAAGTACTGATGTAAAAACAATGTATGAGTTTGCAACAACAGTGGCAAAAATTAATCAGCTAGATGCCCAGTTAATAAGTAAGGGAAGAGTCTCTTTTCCCATGATCAAAGATATTGAAACAAAGTTTGATGATGGCCATGAGCAAAAGTATTGCCTTGAAACGGGAAACATTGAAAGTTACCTAAACTTTAAAATGCCATCAATTGAGGAGTCTTTAATCCTGACAAAAGATCGGTTTAACGGTACTTAACGAGCGGAGTTTTTAATAAACTCTTCAAGGTAATGCCTTACCATTGCATGAACATCAACAACTTCACCTTGGAATCGCCACGAAATTTTATTAAATGCTCCAACATGGGCAGTTATTTCATGACATGAGAAATCACTTGTTTCTGCTTGGCCAGGCATTCTTGGAGCATAAAGATCTTTACCATTAACAAGTAGACCAATGGAGATTAGATTTGTGTTTTTTCTTGAAAAAATTAATCTTAACGAATTTCTGAAAAGCATAAAATCATTTACTGTATTGGAAATTTTGAACGTTTTAATTTGGGCACCAGAGTTATCACCACCACGACATTGATTGAACTTATTTATATAAACTTCAAAAAGGTCCCTTATTTTATTCATGAACCTTATTGAGTCTTCTTCAAGAAGATTGTTAGGGTTTAAGTGGTCATTAAAATTTACAACTCCAGCTTCATCCATATTTAATTCGTCAAAAGCTAAGTTTTCGATCCAGTTTGTTGAGATTAATTTTTCTTCATTCATTATTAAATGATCTTAGAAGCTGGGATTTTAGTCAAACAGAATGTGTCGCACTTTTTTTGTCAGATAATACTTTTTGGAATTTGCTTTGGATTAAAAGTGAGCACGAGGACTTTGGTGTTTCCGCCCGCCATATGACAGGTGGACGCAGTAAATAATCACTTTAGGCTTCCCACTATTTGTGGGCTTGCTCACCGTGACCAGGGACCACTTCCTTGAAAAAGATTGTAGGGCGGAAAATGCACTGCCCCGTACTCACATCCACAATTATAACAGTTTTCATTAATAGAAAATAATTTTTTACGACTTTTTTGTCTAAATAAAATTTATTTGTAGGTATATAAATTTCAATGATTTTGGTTACTTAGGTTGCCTGGGGTGGCGCTTATTGCAACGAATGCCGCAATGCGATATAATGGTGTCTAAGTAATTTCTCTTAAGTCCTCAAAATTATTTCCGTAAAGGAGAAATACCGGACATAAGATATTACAGGAGTATGGGTATGTTTCAATTGTTAGTTGAATACTTTAAAGATGAAGAAGGCCAAACTTCTACAGAGTATATTTTGTTAGTTGCTGTTGTGGCGATGATTGTCCTTAAATTTAAGGAAAAGTTGAACACAAAGCTTAACTCTGTACTAGATGGCGCTTTTGGTAAAGTAGAAGGTGGAATTAACGATTTCTAGACTTCTAATGTTCAGACTCTAGAGATCATTTTGCCCTCTATTTTTATCTAATACTTATGACATCATAATTCATGATGGGTGATAAGTTTTGTTTTCTTTACCAAAAAAATTCAGGCCAGGCACTAGTTGAGTATATGCTTATTTTTAGTCTATTTGCTCTAATAGCCTTTGGACTAACCAATAGCTTTAATACGCTGATGGGAGAATTTACAACCTCGTTTTCGGTAATTTTGTCACAGCACCTATCAATAGGAGTTTGTGAAACGGAGTGCTTTTTTAATGGTTATGGAAATTAAGGATATATTCCCCATATCATTATTTTTTTACTTGATGGTTCAATTATTTGTAGTCTCTTATACGGATTTAAAGATAAAAAAGATTCCTAATATTTGGCCGTTATCTAATTTATTTGTCTTTTTTATTTTATTTTTTTTATTCCCAGGGCTATTCGAATTAAGTTGGAGAACACTATTTTACCCGACGGTATTCTTTTTTGTTGGACTATTCTTTTTTTCAATAAAGATTGTAGGAGCAGGAGATTCAAAGTATCTAGTCAGTCTTTTTTTATTGGTACCTCTTAATTTTCAAGAAGTCGCTTTAGCCTCACTTGTTGAAATAACTTTTATTACAGGTGTTGTGAGTTTTTTTATCAATACAATTAAGAATTTTAAAAAGATTTTTAGGGCGTTTAAGGAAAAGAAAATTAATCTGATAAAAGAGTGCTATGGAAAAAAATTCCCTTTTGCTCCTGTTATTCTAGGATCATGGATAATTTTTGGGTGGAAGATTCAAAAAAATCTATTTTGATAAATAACCCCAAAGGTCAAGCGCTGATGGAGTACATCCTTTTGATAAGTGTGATTAGTTTAATGTTTATCTCCATTTTAAAAAGTGATAAATTTCAAGATGTCTTTGGAGAGGATGCTAACTTTTTTAAACAAATGAGAATTAAGATGGCGTATGAATATCGTCATGGATTAAGTAGAAAAAAAGGAAAGAATGATCTGACAAATAATTCATATGCTGGCAGGCATGAGACATATACTGATGGAAGTAAAACAAGATTTTTTATTACAAAAAAGCCTTATGAGAAATAATAAAGGACAATCTACGGCAGAATTTATCTTAGCATTTGCCTTTATGTCTTTGTTTGTCATCATATTCATTCAAATGGCCGAAAACTATGTCAAAGGATATATTATCCACTATGCTACTTTTATGACATCTAGATCATATATGGTTCAAGATAATGGAAGTAATACAATATCTACGGCAGATATTGAGGCTAAAAACCCTGCTCAAAATCAAGTATTAAAAAAGATGTTAAAGCTGAACAACAAAACGAAGGTCGAATTTAGAAACCCTGGTTCTGCTGGTAAAAAATTATTCTCTGGGACCATTCTGACATTTAGTGAGTCCTTTAGCCCGTCTGAAATGGTTGGAGGTACAGATAAAGTTAAGTTTGTTAGCGAATCTTTTTTAGGGCGAACATTTACTACATCTGAATGCGCCAGAAATATTTGTCTTCTCTTAAAAGAGACAATCTCGAATAGGGAAGTTGAGTGTACTAGCGGGCATATGACTTTGTTTGATAATGGGTGCTAGATGAAAAAAAATAGCCTTGGACAGGCAATGTTCGAATTCATAATTTTTCTTCCATTTGTTGTTGTTTTATTTAAAATGTTTTTGAATATCGGAGGTGCGATTAATGGTTCTATTAATCAGCAAAAATCACTTAGAGGTTATTTCTTTTATTTAAATAAAGGAAACTCATACTTTCCGGATAAGACACTTCTTGAGAACGAACTAAATTCGTTCTCTCAAGTTGGTTTTTATGCATTGGGGTATGTTGAGCAATTAAAAGGCGAAACACCAATCGCTCCTTGCTATAAAATTGAGCCGTTTTTCGGTGAAGATTTTGATAAATGTTTGGATAAACCAAAAAACAATAAAAGCCAATTCATTAAACCAAAGACCATGTATGGTCTGTGCGGCCCCGTTTTTGTTAATAATAGTGGAGAATGGGGGATCGCTCACCAAACCTCTGGCACATGTATGACGAGGTAATTTTTTCCTAGGCCTTCATCTTTTTAAACCTGATAAAATAATAAATGTACAAAAGGACGTTTGATGAATTCAAAAGCATTTACTCTGGCGCTAGTTATCGCAGGTTTTTCGATGTTTATGGTCTACTCATACATTGAGGATCAAACTAAAAGTCTTTTTAAAAAGTTTGGGCAAGAACAAACCGTTGTTGTAGCAAAACAAGATATTTTGGATCTTGAGTTAATTGATGATTCTAAAGTTATGCTGAAAACTGTGCCATCTAAATTTTTAGCACCAGGGCATTATAAAACAATTAAGGACATTCAAAACACAATCGCACTGACGCCTATTATGAAAGGTGAGCAAATTACTAAGCCTAGAGTAGCATACCCTGGTGAAAAAACGGGACTATCCCGCCAAGTAAGTGTTGGAAAAAGAGCAGTAGCTCTTCTTGTGAATGAAAATCAAGCAGTAGGAAAGTTGATCAAACCAGGTGATCGGGTCGATGTTATTGCAAATATTTCTTACATACCAGGAAGAAAAGATAAAACAAATACAATGACTGTCCTACAAGATGTATTGATCCTTTCGACGGGATACAATATGTCTAATAGTATTCCAATGGTAGGTCTTCAAACGGCGAAAGAAATTAGAGCATTGAATCTTAATACATATAATCAATACAGCAGTGTCACTTTAGAACTTGATCCGTTTCAGAGCCAGAAATTAATTTTTATTATAAAAAATATGGATAGTACGCCATTTTTTAGTTTAAGAAATAATGACGATAAAGATCAACTAAGAATTCCAGTAACAGAACTTTTCGATATTTTGGATGAAAACAAAGCAGATGCTAGAGAATACTTTAAAAAGATTGACGAGAGGCAAAATTGATAAAATCTTTGCTCACTTTAATAATTTTTTCACTTTATTTTTCTGGAAGTTCTTTTGGTCAAGACCCAAAACCCAAAAAAATTGAAGTTGTTATCGGGCAAGATAAGGTAATTAGCCTTGATTTTGCTCCTTATACAAAAGTAGAAATAGGAAACGATACAATCTTGACTTATAAAATTGCGCCACAAAAAAGAAGGCTCACTTTAAAAGGAATTAAACCATCTAGTACCCCAACCTCTGTTCGTGTTTTAAATACTGTCGGAGATATTAAAGCTATATATGAAGTCACAGTTACAGAAACGGCAAAAGGGAAGCTTGTTCAAAAGTTGAAAACTTTCCTTGGTGACATAGAAGGCCTTGAGATAAAAATCAAAGGTGGAGAAGTCGTTTTAGAAGGCAAGATTATTGTTCCCGATGACCTAGGAAGAGTTTTTACTATTATAAATAGAGATGAATTCAAAGAGGTTATTTTTTTAGTTGAGGTTCATCCACAGGCGCAGGTTTTAATCGCAAGAAAGATGCAGGACGAAATCAGAAAAGCAAGTATGAAAAATGTGACTGTCAGAATTGTCAACGGAGTTTATTGGCTTGAGGGAGTTGTGGATGCTGACGGAAAAAAAACTAAAGCAGAAGAAATTGCCATGGCTTACTATCCTGCGACTTTAGATTCTACGGCCAGAAGAGAACGTCTCGTGAAAACTTTAAAAAGAGATATTATCCAAAATTTTATTCAAGTGAATAAAAAAAGTTCACCTCCATCAATACCAAAGCTTGTAAAAATCACAGCTCAATTTGTTGAACTAACGAGGGATTACAATAGAGTCTTTGGTTTTAAGTGGATTCCATTAATGAATGCAAGTGGGGGCTCGATTTCAATTGGGCGTGGCTCTTCAGGTGACTTGACTTCGGAATCTTCCAATACACTTTCTGCAACAATCTCTAACTTATTTCCAAAGCTCGCTTCTGCTCGAAATGCAGGTCATGCAAGGATAATACAATCTGGTGTTATTATCACGCAAAATAATGAAAAAGCCTCAATTTCTAAATCAAATACAATACCTTTTGCTTTAGGGACAGGAGAGTTTACAAAGTCTGAAAGCGCCACAGCTACTTTTTCAATTAATGTTCAACCAGAAATCTTACCCCAAGAGAAAGTTAAGCTTGATATTGGTATTGATGTTTCAGCAAATTTCAGTAGTGGCGTTGGGAATTCGCCCCCACAAACGAATAAAAATTCATTGAAAACAAAAGTTGTAGTTAAGTCTAAAGAGTCCGCTGCAATTGGGGGAATGGTAATAAGTAAAACCTCAACTGAATTTGATAAAGACCCTCCATTTGGAACCGCAGTTTTTAGTGAGGCTGAAGGTAATACGCCATTGTTTTCATTTTTAAGATCAAAAAACTTTAAATCAAGTAAAACTCAATTTGTTATTTTTGTAACCCCAGAACTTGTAGACTCTGCATCAGAAGGAACGGCGGAAATTAAAAGAAAATTTAGACAGAGGGGTAGGTAGAAGATATGCCCGGATATATACTTTCTGTCATTGGAGGAAAAGGTGGAGTTGGAAAGTCTCAAGTGGCAGCCAATATTGCTTTTGCCTACGCGGTTGCGACAAAACAAAAAACTCTTCTTTTAGATTTCGACAAAAAAGCTGCAGGTGACCAAAATGTCATAACAGGAATAAAGGCCAAGAAAAATCTAAAAGACTTGTCGGAGTTTTCTGGTGCCATTGACCCTAAAAGTTTTCAACAATTTGTCACCCCACATCCAAGCAATGTTCACTATATAGGAATGCCTAATGATACGATGGCCGCCGAAGGAGTGAGTGCTGAGGCATTAGGAAAAAGTCTTAAAGCAGTCACGAGCATGTATCAACTTACTGTCATCGATGGAGGGTCAAGTCTCGATGACTTATGTCTAAAGGGCTTAGAGTTTTCTACCATGATTTTTTTAGTGGTCACTCCTGATATTCTTGTGGTGAACCAAACGAGAAGATTGTTTTCTGAACTAACAACAATGTTGTTTCCAAAGGAAATGACATTCCTTCTTTTAAATCAAGTGGTCAAGGGGCACCCGGTATCTCCTGATATTGTTCAAAAGCAAATTGGAAGACCTGTGTTTTCTATGATTCAAAAAGATGATCAAACTTGTACAACCTCTTTGTCACAATCTAAGCCTGCGGTGCTTATCGCAAAAAATAGTCCGTTCTCAAAAGGTATTCTAGAGACGATTTCAAAAATAAATCAAAAAAATGTATTTAAATCCCTTGCCTCATTAAATCGTCCAACAGAGATGGGGAAAAAAAAGACAGGAGAGCCTGGTGGTAGCTCTGGTAATGCATGGAGAGATTTAAAGAAAAGAATTCATCATGCTTTAGTCGATGAAATGGATGTATCTAAAGCTGATTCCAATGATCCTAAAGCACAAATAATTTTAAAAGAAAAAACGAAGAAAATTGTTGTTGAGCTGTTAAGTAAAGAGGATACATCTGGAGTAATTAACTCCAGAGAAGATATGAATGGAATCGTCAAAGAAATTCTTGACGAAGCCCTTGCATTAGGTCCCCTAGAAGATCTTCTTAGGGATAAAGATTGTTCTGAAATAATGGTTGTTGGCCCTAATAAAATTTTTTATGAAAAGGGTGGGAAAATTAGAAAATCTGAAATTGTTTTTACTGATGATCGCCAGGTTTTAAACGTTGTTGAAAGAATTGTAGCGCCAATCGGTCGAAGAATCGATGAAAAAACTCCATACGTAGACGCTAGACTTCAAGATGGATCAAGAGTTCACGCAATTATTCCGCCTTGTGCGCTTGATGGTGGAACAATTACTATTCGAAAATTTCCCGAAAATAGACTTGGCTGGAAAGATCTTGTTAACTTTGGATCGATGACTCAAAATATGGCCGACTTTCTTCGTATCGCCGTTCAAGATGCCCACCGAAATATTGTTATTTCTGGTGGGACTGGCTCTGGTAAAACGACACTTATAAATGTTCTTGGTGGTTTTATACCGACAAATGAAAGAATTATTACTTGTGAAGATTCGGCAGAATTAGACTTTCCGCAAGAACACGTCGTTAGGCTTGAAACAAAACCAGCTTCTCTTGAAGGAGAAGGGGAAGTAGATATACGATGTCTTGTAAAGCAAACCCTTAGAATGCGTCCTGATAGAATTGTTGTTGGGGAGTGTAGAGGAGGGGAAACTTTAGATATGCTTCAAGCAATGGGTACGGGACATGACGGCTCAATGACGACTGTGCATTCAAACAATCCAAGAGAGTGTATCGGAAGGCTTGAAACTTTAGTTCAATACGCTGGGGCAGGACTTTCTCCCAAGGCAATCAAAGAGATGATTGCAAATGCTGTACATATGATTATTCAACAATCGAGGTTAGACGATGGCTCTAGAAGGGTAACCTATGTCACCGAGGTGGCCGGAATGCAAGGGGAGGTAGTTACTCTTCAGGATATTTTTACGTTCCAGCAAAGAGGCTTTGATAAAAATGGAAAAATTCAAGGGGAGTTTCAAACCTCTGGTTTTATACCAAAATTTATCGAACTTTTAGAAAAGAAAGGATTTAATATACCGAGAGGTTTATTTAAAAACGATGCACCTCCACCAAAAAGTGCTGCTCCGAAAACAGCCGCTCCGAAAACAGCCGCCCCACCAGCGAGACCTGCTGGACAAAAACCTCCAGCGAAACCAGGTGCGCCAAAACCACCTCAGAAAAAAGGGTAAGCGATGGAGTTAATTGCATCTCTTTTAGGAAAAGGTGGTTTGGTTTTTGCTGTCGGGATAGCAGCTTTTTTATTTACCTATAAATACTCTGTTGGAATTTTTGATTGGTTTGAAAGGCAAACACTAGGAACCAGAACATTTATCTTAGAGAAATGTGATTTGTTAATGATGGATATAAAAAGTGACCATATCACCTATGGACTCTTAGGGATGTCTTTAGGCTTAGGGTCTTTAATTACGGTACTCCTTGGTTTCGGAGTTAATTGGGTTTTTGGTCTCATCGTTGGTGGGTTAGTAACATTTTTTAGTTTTAAAATTCCCAAGCCAATTTTTAATTACATGGTTGGGCAAAGAATAATTGCTTATCAAAATCAAATGGTTGATGGGTTAACTTTATTATCAAACGGTCTTCGTGCAGGATTATCTGTACCTCAGTCTATATCAATGGTTGTTGATGAAATGCCTGCACCCATTTCTGAAGAATTTAATGTCATTTTACAACAAAATAAAATTGGCGTTCCGCTAGAAGAATGTTTTGAGAATTTATCAAAAAGAATGCCTACTGAAGATAATGATATGTTTGTATCCTCGGTAAATATTCTACGAGAGACAGGTGGTAATCTTGCAGAGACATTTGATACTATTATTGCTGTTATCAGGGAAAGAATTCGAATTAAACAAAAAATAGATACTTTGACAGCAACAGGTTTGTTTCAGGGTTACACTATCGCGGCCATGCCTTTTGCTATTGGGGGAATATTTGCCTCCTCTGACCCAAAAGGTTTCAGCATGATGATCGGGCATCCGGTGGGGATTGCAATGATAATTGTGGCAATCATCTCTGATGCAATTGGTCTGTTTATCATTATGAAGATTGTTAAAATTAAAATATAAAAAAGGCTAAATTGACATTGCTTTTTAGCCGATAAAATTAAAAATCTTTAAAATAAAGAGGATTAGATGAATAAACTATTATTATTGGGTCTTTTGATTTTCTCTTCAGTCGCACTGGCAGGAGTAAATATTAAAAATGGTAACTTCTATGTTGTTTACAAAGATTTAGAAGTTCCAGGTGGTGGAAAAGACCTGGTTATTTCCAGGACATATAATTCATATAAAGGAAGAGTTGGTTGGTTTGGCTTAGGTTGGGCCAGTGAATTTGAAACAAGACTTGTGTCTAGCGCAGATGGCTCTGTTACAATTCATGAACACGGTTCAGGTGCACAAAGAAGATTTACACCAAAAAGTTCAGTAGACCCAGCTGCAGCTGCAGATAAGATATTAGGTGAGTTTCGAAAGGGGAAAACTTTATCTGAAAAGGCTGCAAAGACATTCAGAGACAACCTTATAAATGATTCTGATTTAAGGTTAGCCTGGTCAAATAAATTGAACATTAGCGTTCAGTTGGCCAATGGAACAAAGCTTTATTCATCTGAAAGAGGTCTTCAACATGTTGAGGTTACAAAAAGTGGCTATGTTCGTGCAAAGCAAGATGGTTCAGAGCACCACTTCAACAAGTCAGGGCAGCTTATTAAGATGAAAGATAAATATGGCTACCAAGTTGATATTAAATATAAAGGGGGATCTGTTGAAAAGATTGTGGATTCTCAAGCAAAAGCAATTTACTTTGAGTGGTACTCGGGAACTCCAAAGAAAGTAAAGCATGTTTGGTCAGCAAACGATAAAAAAGCATTATATAAATATGAAGACGATCAAATGGTTGAAGCGACTGATGTTGCAGGCAATAATTACAAATATAGTTATGATAATCGTTTTAAAAACTTAAGTGAGGTTTCATACTCAAACAAAGAAACTATGGAAATAGGCTATGACCTTAAAAAGGGTTGGGCCACTCGTGTTAAAACAAGAGATGGAGATGAAACAAAATATGTTTATGGTGCAGATAAAAAAAATCCAGATATGCATTATTGGACAGAAGTTAAAAAGAAAGGCTTTGATGGTAAGTGGAGAACGAATAAGTATGAGTATGAAATAAAAAAGAGAAAGGATGGATCAAGCTATACTTATAGAACCTACACTAGTTTATCAGGCAGAGAGACAGAGACGATATACTCAGAGTGCTGTGGACTTCCTCTTAAAATTAATCAAGGAAAGCATACAACGACGTTTACTTACAAAGATGGATTGATGACCTCGAAAGTTTCGACGAAGGGAGAATCTGTTAAGCTTAAATATGATGATAAATTAAAAAAGATTACATATGTTAAAAATAATGAAGGTGAAACATACTTCAAGTATTCAAAAAAAGGTGACTTAAAGCAGGCGAAGAACAAAACGAGCCAGGTGAATCTTTTCTATGACAGAAAAGGGCGAATCAAAAAAATGATTAATGCTTACCGTGTAACAAAGAAAAAGCAAGTACTTGAGTTTAAATACAATAACCAAGGAAAGCCAGTTGAGATTAAAATGGGCGGTATTGGTAGTATAAAGGTCAGCTATGATAACTACGGTGAGATCAAAAATGTAAACTCTAAAGAAGGACACAAGATGGCACTTAAGGTAACTCAAGCTTTCCAGTCTCTTCTTGCAATCGTTAAGCCTGCGGGCGTGAATCTAAACTTATAGGAGAAAAAATGAAATATTTATTACTAATTACTCTACTTTTTTCATTCTCCTTAATGGCCAATGCCGGAGAAGGGGAAACACTTAATCCCGATGCTTGTGACACTGCAAATTCACCAAGGGAAGTAGTTCAGTCAGATGATAGCCCGAAGGAGCCTGTTGAAGGTGCTGATGCCGATTCAAAGGAAATATAAATTATAAAAAATTAATCATGTTGATTAGTTTTCTTATGTATAAATATTGACCAGAAGTTTCTCATAAGTGATTAATATTAATAAGTAAAAATTGGCACTGCCCTTGCTCCATGTAAAAGAAAACAACATGGAGCAATTTATGAAAAAACTAATTTTACTATCACTTACATCAATGTTTATTTTCTCATCTGTATCTGTTTTCGCATGTGGAGATGGAGAGTCAAATGAGGGAAGGGCTTCAGTTCAAGTAGAGTCAAGTGATGATTCTTCTTCAAATGATGATTCTTCTGTATCTGGAAGATAATAAATTAAAATAAAAGCTCTACCTAAACGTAGAGCTTTTTTATTTAAATAATTCTTATTTAAATTTCTAAAATAAATATACACTGACTATATTTTTCTACTTTTTACCGTTTAAATTGTCTTAATAACTATGTTTACGTTGGCATAACCTGTGCATGTTATAGGTTAACTTTAAACAGGGGCAACAAAATGAGAAAGACAATTATATTAACAACTACTCTATTAGTTCTTTTTTCTACTTCACTAGTTTTTGCTTGTGGAGATGATCAAAATAGTTCAGAAAGAACCGTTCAAACGACGGATAGTAGTGGTTCAGACTCAAGTAAGACTGCACCAGACTCTTCTGACTCTATTTAATTTAAGGATCTTTGTTTTTTTAAAACCCTCTTTTAAGTGCAAAAGAGGGTTTTTCTTTTTATAATAAAAAAAAAGAGGTGCCATGGAAGTTGCAACACGAAAGTTTCTTATAAAAGAAATTGAAAAAGATATACTCAAATACGAGGAAAAAATTCTTGTTGCTCTTAAAAAAGATCTGGGGAAATGTGAGTTTGAAGGTGTCGTCGCAGAGGTTCAATATTGCCTTAGTGAAATAGATCACATATTAAAAAAAATAGATAAATGGACTCGTCCTAAAAAAGTTTTTACACCAGCAGTCCATTGGCCGGCAAAAAGTTATATTTTTTACGAGCCATTCGGCCATGTATTAGTAATTGCACCTTGGAATTATCCTTTCCAGCTTTGTATATCTCCTTTGGTAGGAGCGTTAAGTGCAGGTAATAAAGTAACAATTAAGCCAAGTGAAGTAACGAGTGAAACGGAAAATATAATTGTTGAAATTTTTTCATCAGATAAATATAAAAATTATGTCGATGTAGTCACGGGTGGAGTAGAAAAAACAACAAAGTTATTAGAAAAAAAGTTTGATTATATTTTTTATACAGGAAGCACTAATGTTGGTCGTATCATTATGCAGGCTGCATCAAAGCACTTAACTCCAGTAACCTTGGAATTAGGAGGTAAGTCTCCTGCGATAGTACTGGAAGATGCAGACCTTGAGGTAACTGCTAGAAGAATTATATGGGGGAAATTAATGAATTCAGGTCAAACCTGTATTGCTCCTGATTATGTTTTGGTTCCTCGCTCAATTAAAAAAAAGCTTCTTTCTTTTATGACTAATGAGATAAAAAAGTTCTATGGGGATAATCCGATAGAGTCATCGGATTACGGATCTATTGTTAATCTAAATCATTTTAAACGTCTAAGATCTTTAATCCCTGAAAAAGTTTTTTTTGGTGGGTATTGTGATGAGTCTACATTAAAGATCTCCCCGACAATAATAGAGGCTTCTGAGAATGACTCTATTATGAGTGATGAAATATTTGGACCTATTCTTCCCGTTCTAGAATTAGAAAGTTTAGATAAGGGAATCGAACTTATTCGTTCAAAAGATAAGCCGCTTGCTCTATATCTTTTTACCAAATCAAACCTGGCTCAAAATAAGGTAGTTAAGAGTATTTCCTTTGGAGGCGGGGTCATAAACGATACTTTAATACATATTGCCAATGGAAACCTTCCCTTTGGCGGAGTAGGCCCCTCAGGTGTAGGGAGTTATCATTGCAGGCATAGTTTTGTTACATTTAGTCATAAGAAAAGTGTAATTAAACGTAGCTTCGCGTTCGATTTATCATTGCGCTATCCTCCTTATTTAGGAAAATTAAGAATCATTAGATGGTTGTTAAAACTAATTGGTTAGTGTCTAAACTATAGACAATAATGCTCATAAATTATTTCTTTGTGCCTTATTTAGTTGGCATGTTCATTGCTTACTAATTGTAGATAGCTGTGTTGTCGCGGAGGTTATATATGAAGATGGTATTTACGTTGTTGTTGATCGGAACTACATTTTCTAGCTTTGCTTCTGACCTTGGAGAGAGCCTTAAAGGAGAGTGCATACATTCTCCTTTAAACTCAAGAAAAGCAGATTTATCTGTTTCAGTTGAGGGCGCTGAAGAGGAAGAGTCAAAAGCATCAGAAATGTAAAAAAAACGGCCTTATTAAAGGCCGTTTTTTTTACCTCAATAGGTTTAGAAGCTTTTCTTTATCTTCATTATGGTGATGATGATCATGCGAGTCTTCTTTAAAGTGATGGTTCACACTTTCTGCTCTTTCTTTAATTTGATTAATAATTCTTTTTTGTTTCTTTATGCCACTTAGCTTTGTGGAGACAGTGTCTACTTTTTTATAGATTGTTGTCTCAATTTTATTTACTGAGGGCTGTATAATTTCTTTATTTAGTTCCATTTTAAGATGAGTAAGATTTTTGTAAATGATGCTTGTTGCAGCACTTGTATACTCATACATATAAAGAAAAATGGGTTTGTTTTTTAGTGGAAAACTTAAAAAAATATAAAAAACAATAAATGAAATTGATGTTTTTAGTATGAAAAACATTTTCTTCTCCTCTTATAAAATTTTTTCTTTTATGGCGCTATGGAAAAGTCGTTCAACAGATTTTAAAAGATCATTTTCTTCGAACGGTTTTTTTAAAAAATCATTTGCGCCTGCGGATATTGCTTCAAGGATATACGTCTCGGAACTTAAACTAGACGTGACGAGTATATTTTTTGGCGAAGGTATTTCCCCCAGAGATTTGATTAAGTCCAGTCCACTGGTTTCAGCGAGCACAATATCAACAATATGTAGGTGATAGGTGTCCTTTTTACTTTTGAAGTATGCTTCCTCCGCAGTGGAGGCAGTTGTTAAGTTGGTGTATCCGTAATTTGTTAGAACTTCACATACGACTTTTCTTGAAAGTAGGGAATCATCGGTGACAAGAATTTTAAGATCTTCTTTGCTTGGTTGGTTGTCATCCATAAACACTCCTTATTATCTAAAATTTTACTAAAAATACAGATAATTAATAGAGCGTGCTTGATTTACCTTTTAAGCGGCAACATTTGGTGGTGCTGAAGGTTTTTTGTACTTTTGTTTTTTATTCTCTTCAGATGACTTATTAACAAGTGCAATCTCGATTACCTCTGAGAAATTTTTAACAGGAATAAAGTTGATCTTTTCTCTGTATTCTTCAGAAATCTCAACTAAATCTTTTTTGTTTTTCCAAGGAATAATTACGGTATCAATATTCATCCTCATTGCTGCGAGAGCTTTTTCTTTTAAACCGCCTATTGGTAAAACCTTTCCCGTAAGTGTGATTTCGCCAGTCATTGCAACGTTTCGCTTAATCTCTTTTTCAGTAATTAAGGAAACAAGTGCCGTCGCAAGTGTTATTCCAGCAGACGGCCCATCTTTCGGGGTGGCTCCTGCTGGTAAATGAATATGAACTTCATTGTCTTCAAAGAAATCCTCGCTTATATTTAATTCTTTGGCATGACTTCTTATATATCCGATGGCCGTTTTCGCAGACTCTTGCATTACGTCTCCGAGTTGGCCTGTCAGTGTCATTCCTTTACCTTTCATTTTCGTTGCTTCGATATACAGTATCTGTCCACCAAAAGATGTCCACGCTAAGCCTGTCGCAACCCCAACTTCATCAAAGATCTTCGAATCTTCCTCTGTATATTCTGGAGCGCCTAGAAACTTTTCTACAGACGCAGGTGTTATGTAGGTTTTTTTGATTTCACCTTTTGCAATCTTCATTGCAACTTTTCTACATAATGCACCGATTCTTCTTTCAAGATTTCTTAAGCCTGCTTCCATTGTGAAGTTTTTAATGACTGTTGATATACCATCTCTTAAAAATTCAATATTTGTTTCATTTATACCATTTTCGTGCAGCTGCTTAGGAATTAGATACTTTTGAGTTATAGAGATTTTTTCTTCATGGGTATAGCCACTTAGGTTTATAATCTCCATTCTATCTCTAAGAGGGCTTGGTATCTGCTCCAAATTATTACAGGTAGCAATAAACATAACATTTGATAGGTCAAATGGTACGTTTAAATAATGATCTCTGAAGTTACAATTTTGTTCTGGATCGAGAACTTCAAGAAGAGCCGATGATGGGTCTCCTCTAAAGTCGCCACCCATTTTATCTACCTCATCAAGTAGTATTAAAGGATTATTTGATTTAGCTTGTTTGAGAGCTTGAATAAATCTACCAGGCATAGAGCCAACGTAAGTTCTCCGATGTCCTCTTATTTCAGCCTCATCTTTAATTCCGCCCAAACTTATTCTAACGAAACTTCTGCCGATTGCTCTCGCAATAGATTTTCCAAGCGATGTTTTTCCAACTCCAGGAGGCCCATTAAAACAAATAATAGGACCTTTCATTTGGTTCCCTTTCAGGGATTTTACTGCAAGGTATTCTAAAATTCTCTCTTTAACCTTCTCAAGGTCAAAGTGGTCTTCATTTAAGATTTCTAGTGATTTATCAAGATTTATTTCTTCATCAGTCTTTTTTGACCAAGGAAGTTCAATCATCCACTCAAGATAGTTCCTAAGAATACTGCTTTCAGAACTATCTGGATGCATTTTCTCAAGTCTTACCAGTTGTTTTAGGCTTTCCGTTTTTGCTTCGGATGTCATTTTACAGCGATTAATTTTTTCTCTTAGTTCTCCAAATTCATCATCTGTTTCACCTATGTCTTCGCCTAACTCATTTTTTATCGCTTTAATTTGTTCTCTTAAAAAATATTCCTTTGAGTCATTGTCCGAATCACCACTAACTTTGTTTTGAAGAGATATAATTTCAAGTTCTCTTTTAATTATTTCATTTATTTTTGAAAGCCTTTCCAGAGGATCGTTGGTTTCTAAAACACTTTGCGCTTCAGAAACGTGCAGATTTAAGTTCGATGCAACAAGGTCCGCTAGTCTACCTGGATCAGTTATATCTTCTAGAACCATCAATATATCTGCGGATAAAACTTTTCCCATTGAGATTATTTTTTCTAGCTGTAATTTTACATCTTTAATTAATTTTTGAGTTTCGTGCTCGTTAGAATTTGAGATACTCTCTTGTACTTTTTCAAGCCTAACCTTGAAAAATGGAAATTGTTGTTCGAAGTTTGTTATTCTAGCCTTTGAGAGACCCTGAACCAATATTTTTAATCGACCATCGGGAAGCTTACGCATCCTCATGATCATTGCAACAGTACCTGTTTCATATATCTCATTGGGTTCTGGTACTTCTGCCGTGATGTCTTTCTGGCTAGAAAGTAAAATTAGGCGGTTAGTTTCATTTAAGGAATGCTCTACAGCCTGAATTGAAGCGTCGCGTCCCACAAACAGGGGTAATATCATAAAAGGATAAACGACAAGGTCCCTTATTGGAAGGAGAGGCATTACTTCTTTAAATTCAATATCCGCGCCATCATAATTGGTTACCATTCTTTTACTCCGTCAAAAATCTGGTCTACATATGTGCTTCGGAAAATAAATTTATTTCTTTATGATATTTTTTGTTAAAAAACAGGAAATTATCCTTTAAAAACGAGCTTTTCGGGCGGATAATAGCCGAATAAAATTGTATCAAAAGAGGCAATAAATACTACCCAAGGGGAGTTCAAAAAATGGATAAAGTTAGTAGTGTAATTCTTGCTGCAGGTAAAGGATCAAGGCTTAATTGCGATATACCAAAGCCATTATTGCCGGTTTGCGGAAAAAACATGTTGGACTTTGTGATTGAGGCAGTAAGTTTAAGGGATACGGCAAAGGTTACTCTTGTTCTTGGCCATGAAAAACAAAAAATTGTTTCTGTTTATGAGAATAAAGTTTGCGAGATAGTTACCCAGGAACAGCAGCTTGGTACAGGACATGCAGTCATGAGTTATTTAGAGCAAACAAAGACTGACTCAAAATATATTCTAATTGCTTGTGCGGATACACCTCTTTTAACACGTGATATTTTAGAGCACTTTTTTAATCAAGTTGAGAGTAAAGATTTAGATGCTGGTGTTTTAACATTTGAGGCAAAAGACCCAACTGGTTATGGTCGAATTCATAAATATAAAAAAGGGCTGTCAATTGTTGAGGAAAAAGATACATCGACTGATCAAAAAAAAATAACTGAATGCAACTCAGGTATTTATATTTTTAAAAGATTATTTATTGAGAAGATGGTTAAAAATCTTGATACGAAAAATTCTCAAAATGAATTTTATTTAACAGATGTTTTCAAAGAAAACCTTAATGTAGAGTCATTTGGAATTGAAAACGGTGAGTCAACATTAATGGGAGTAAACGATTTAATCCAGTTATCTTTAGTTGAGTCTTTGTTGAATAAAAAAAAGGTTCAACAACTTCAAAGGCAAGGTGTTCTTTTTAGAGACCCCAGCTCATGCTTAATCTCTATTGATTGTCTTATTGGACCTGGGACTGTTGTTGGTAGAAATGTTGAGCTGAGAGGTAAGTGCACTATTGGTAAAGGCTGTCTTATAGACTCAGGAACAATTATTACAGATAGTATTATTGGTGATGAGACTTCTGTATTACCTAATTCAATTATTGAGTTATCGGAGGTGAAAGAGAATGCTTCTGTCGGCCCGTTTGCTCGATTGAGACCCGCTACATTGATTCATTCTAACGCTAAAATTGGAAACTTTGTTGAAGTTAAAAAATCACAAATATTTGATGGCGCGAAAGTAAGTCACTTAAGTTATGTAGGCGATAGTGAAATTGGAAAAAATACAAATATTGGATGTGGTTTTATAAGTTGTAATTACGATGGAAAGAATAAACATAAAACGGTTATCGGTGAAAACTGTTTTATAGGTTCAGATTCTCAAACAGTAGCACCAGTAAACATAGGGAATAATTGTTTTGTTGCGAGCTCGACGACAGTTACAACTGATATGCCGGATGGATCTTTTGGTATCTCAAGATCAAAACTAAATATAAAAAATGGAATGGCATCTAAATTTATTAAAAAGTAGGAATTAATATGTGTGGAATTGTTGGTTATGTTGGACCAGAAAGTGCCGTTAAGATTGTCATAAACGGCCTCTCGAAACTTGAGTACAGGGGTTATGATAGTGCAGGCATAAGTTATATAGATAAAAACAATAAGATAGCGACAAAAAAAGAAAAGGGTAGGCTTTTAAATTTAGAAAAAACTCTAGACTTTTCTGAAGTTCATTCTGCGGCAATAGGTCACACAAGATGGGCCACGCATGGTAAGGTTTCCAGGGAAAACTCCCATCCTCACCCAGGTCAGGGTTTCTCTCTTGTACATAACGGAATTATTGAGAATGCTTCTGTCTTAAAAGAAAGCCTTAAAAAAAGTGGAGTTGAATTTTCATCAGAGACGGACTCAGAAGTTTTTACTAGATTGATTGAAGTTGGAAAAAATAATGGATTGTCGCTTAAGGAAGCAATTGTTGATGCTTTTAAAAAAATCGAAGGAAATTCTGCATTTGTTATTATTGAAGAAGAAACAAATACTATATATGGAATGAGAAAAAATGCACCGCTTGTTTGTGGAGTTGATTCTACAAAAACATCAAAGTTTATTTCATCTGACCCATACGCTGCTTCTGGAAATAGTGAATTAAGTCTTGAAACTTTATACTTCCCCGAAAATGACGTTTTGTGTGAATTAAAAAAATCAGAATTTGATATTCACTTTATGGATTTAAACCTTGAGAGCACGAATCTTTATAAGATGGAACAAAACTTTACCGTTGGCGAGGAATCAGGCAAAGGAGAGTTTGAGCATTATATGCTAAAAGAGATTCATGAACAGCCAAAGCTCATTCGTGAGTCCATCATTCACTATTTCGAGAATAATCCAAACTCTGAGGTTATAAAAAATCTAAAGCCATCTCAGGTTTCTTTGACAGCTTGCGGAACTGCTTATTACGCATGCCTTGTTATTAGAGATTATCTTGAGGAATTTGCTAGGATACAAAGTCGTTGCGAGGTAGCGAGTGAGTTAAGATATCGATCTTCTTTTTTTAAAGAAAGTGAACTGGGTGTTTTTGTAAGTCAATCTGGAGAAACTGCAGATACATTGGCCACACAGCAAATGTTTAAAGAAAATGGTGTTCGCTCATTATCAATACTGAACGCTCAAAATACATCCCTGCAAAGAGAGAGTGATCATACTTTATTAATTCACGCTGGTCAGGAGATTGGTGTTGCGAGTACAAAGGCATTTACAATGCAATGCTTGATTGGACGGTATTTTGTCGAGCTTCTTTCTGGGAAAAAGCTGAATAAAGATTTAGAGGAAAAAGTAGTTTTATTGTCTCAAAGAGTTGAAGAGGTCATTAATAGATCTGAGGAGATTAAGGCAATTGCGCATGCTTTATATTTAAAAACAGCTTATTTTTTTACCGGTAGAGGAGAGTTATTTCCAGTAGCATTAGAAGGAGCTCTAAAATTAAAAGAGATCGCTTATGTCCATGCCGAGGGTTATGCATCGGGAGAGCTAAAGCATGGGCCAATTGCAATCATTGATGAAAATGTTGTCAACATAGCTTATGTAGGAAGAAACTTAATTGATAAAACTGTTTCTAATATTCAAGAAATTAAGGCGAGAAAAGGAATCATTTTTTCAATTGGTAACGTTAATTCAAAAGAACTTGAAGAAATATCTGATTATCGGTTTATGATTAATTTAAATGGCCTAGAAGAATTGACTCCAATACTTTTAAACGTTGTAGGTCAGTTATTTTCATATTACGTGGCCAAGCATAAAGGAACAGACATTGATAAGCCTAGAAACTTAGCAAAATCTGTCACGGTTGAATAATGATGTTTGATTTAAAATCTTTAAATAAAACGCAAAAAGATGCGGTTGTTAATATAGAAGGCCCGATGATGATTCTTGCAGGCGCAGGTTCTGGAAAAACAAGAACTCTCGTTTCAAGAATTAGTTATATATTGGAGTCGAAAAAATTAAGTCCACATCGACTTTTGGCACTAACGTTTTCAAACAAAGCGGCAAAAGAGATGAGAGACCGTGTTTCAAAAACCACTGAACTTGATATCGGTGCGTTGCAGATAACAACTTTCCATGCTTTTTGTGCGAGAGTTTTAAGGTCAGAGGCGACTTACCTAGGTCTTTCAAGAAGTTTTAGTATATACGACACATCAGAGCAAAAAAGTGTTGTTAAAACAATTCTTTCAAGACATGGAATAAGTCATAAAGAGATTAGTCCATTTGAGGTAATGTACTTCATTGAGCAAATGAAAAACGTGGGTCATTACGAAGGCCAACCTTATCCAGAGGAGTTTGAAGAAGACGAACAGTTTTATCGATTTTTTAAAGATTATGAGCATGAACTCGCAAGGGCCAATGCGATTGACTTTGGTGGATTAATAACGGCAGTTATTCGACTTTTTGAAACTCACCCAGAGGTCCTGGAGAGTTACCAGAGACGATTTGAATATATCCTTGTTGATGAATATCAAGATACAAATAAGGCACAGTTTAAATTACTCACAATGTTGTCAGAAAAAAAGCGAAACCTATGTGTTGTTGGAGATGAGGATCAAAGTATTTACTCCTGGCGTGGGGCGGATATAAACAATATCCTTGATTTTGAAAAAGTTTTTCCAGAAGCTTCTCTACTTAAGTTAGAGCAAAATTATCGATCGTCTAAAAATATTATCAATGCTGCAGGACATGTCATTTCTCAAAATAAAATGAGAAAAGGTAAAAACATGTGGACGTCTAACCCTGATGGTGAGTCTATTCAAGTAATTGAGCTTGCGAACGAAAAAGATGAAGCAAGTAAGACAGTTGATACTATTTTGAGTCTTACTAAAGATGGAAATTCTTTAGATGATATGGCGATATTTTATCGAACTAATTCCCAGAGTCGCCAGATTGAGGATGCCCTAAGAAGGTCCTCAATTGCTTACAGAGTGGTGGGCGGGATAAAGTTTTACGAAAGAAAAGAGATTAAAGATATTGTTAGCTATTTAAGAGCTGTCGTAAATGAAAAGGACTCCCTTGCCTTAAGTAGGATCATAAATGTTCCGGCAAGAGGTATTGGTGCAACGACACTTCGTAAAGTTGAAAATATTGCGATTCAACTAAACTGCTCACTTTGGGAATCTCTCTATAAAATAATTTTTAACTACGAGGACTATAAGGATCTGAGGTTTTCTAAAAATGTTAGAAGTTCTTTAGAGAATTTCATAACTTTGATTGATGATTCAAAAAGAATGTTAAAAGAAAAAGAGAAACCATCAGTAATTCTTGATAAAATACTTAATGAAAGTGGTTATGTTGATTTTTTAAATCTTAAAAAAGATCACGAATCACAGGCTCGTCTTGAAAATATTGAAGAATTTAAAAATAGTGTAATTCAGTTTGAAGAATCAATGGAAAATGCATCTCTTATAGATTTCTTAGAGACGATAACTCTTGATACAAGTGTTGATGGAGATGAGTCTAGTGATGTTCATGGCGAAATTTCTTTAATGACGGTTCATGGGGCTAAGGGATTAGAGTTTCCTTATGTATTTATTTTGGGAACGGAAGAGAATTTATTCCCTAGTTATAAAAGCATGGAAGGGGGCGAGGTTGCACTTGAAGAAGAAAGACGACTTTTTTATGTCGCAATGACAAGGGCAATGAAAAAACTTTATATTATGTTCGCTCAGTCTAGAATGTTGTTTGGGCAAATGAAATTTAATGGGCCTAGCCGATTTATCTATGAAATCCCAAACGAATTTTATCAATGGCAAACAATATCGACTAAAAAGACCTCCTTTCCAGAAGGTAATGAGTGGGACGACTTTAATCAGGATATATATTCAGATGATGAAAAAGTATATCAGAGAGGGGAGTCATTTAGTTCTTCTACTTTTAAGAAAAGTCAATCAGTGAAACACGCTATATACGGTGAGGGTCTTGTTGTTAGTAGTGCCGGTCAAGGTGCTAGTGAGAAAGTTACTATTAAGTTTTTTGATGGAACAACAAAGAAATTTCTTGTTAAATTTGCTCCTCTTGAATTGGTATAGTTGAAGGATGAAAATGAAAATGTTCGCCTCTGTAGATATTGGTTCAAACTCTGTAGTTTTATCAATTTGCCAAAAAAAAGATAGCTGGATTGAGGTACATCATGAAAGTAGAGTCACAGAGCTAGGGCGAGACTTAAAAACAAAAAAAGTATTTTATGAGAGATCCTTTGATAAAACAATTGATGCATTAACCTTTTATAAAACGATAGTCGAAAAATACAATATTGACCCAGTTGATGTTACTGTCGTTGCGACAGAGGCTTGTAGAGTCGCCGAAAACAGAGATGCGCTTTTTGATAAAATCTATCAATTGCTTGGTGCTAAAGTTCAGCTTGTTTCAGGAGAAGAAGAAGCAAAGCTTTGTATGCTTGGACAAAAAATGCTTTATTCCAATTTAACCAATGGTGTGATCGTTGATATTGGAGGTTCCAGCACTGAGGTACTTGATAGTAGATTTAATGATGGCAATATAGAGCCATCTTTTATAAATAGCTTTAAAGTCGGAGTTGTTAAGTTAAGGGATTTATCACTTGAAAATAAAACACAAATATTCTTGGAGGAATCGTTTAGAAATTTGCCGGAGAATTTATTCTTAGGAAAGAAAGTATTTTTTTCAGCGGGTTCCATGACGGCCTTAGCATCCATACTGCTTAACGACGATATTATTGATTCAGAGAAAATAAATGGTCTTTGCTTAGATAAGGTTTTCGTCGTGCAAGAAATTGAAAAAATATTGGAGATGGATGATAATAGTTTATTGAGGAATTATCCACAGGTAGAATCAAGAATAAAAACGATAAAGTATGGAGCAATAATTTTAAAATATTTTTTTGATTTTAAAAACTTGAATCAAGTAATTTTTACGACCTATGGCCTTAGGCATGGAGCGTTAATACAAAGGTATGGTGAGTAGTGAGTCTTAAGTTTGAAACGAATAATTTTAAAAAAGGCGATACAATCTTTTTACAAAATGACCAAAATAATGGGCTCTACATAGTACAAAGCGGTACTGTAGGTATTGTTAAAAAAATCGAAAAAAAAATAAGCCTAGTTGGAATTCTTAAGGAGAAAGATTTTTTAGGAGGAGCCTCTCTTTTTTCTCAGAATCATCGTTCCGCAAGTGCTGTTTGTGTGACGGATGTTGAAGTAATTAAAATATCTTTTGATCAAGTTAATTCTTTTATTGAGACAAAGCCTGAATGGATTAAGGATATTTTTATAGACCTCGTTGGTAAATTAAATAAATCGTCAGATCTTTTAATTGAAAATAATATTGAAAAAGAACTTTCATTTTCGGAATATGGGATTGAACCTAATTGGTTAAAAAGTCAGATTAAATCTTAAGATGATTGGATAAATGATTAAGAATCTTGTTTTGTGCCCTTCCAATTAGTCTAACTTGCTCGCTGCCTAAAGGAGTTCTTAAAATCTGATAAGCCTCTTCAGCGAAGTCTCGTTGAGCAATCTTAAGAATTCTTTTTTGAAAATCTACTGATGAGTTTTTAATGGCCAAACCGATGACCTGCGGCTGCACTCGCTCTAGTAAATTTTTAATGGAATTGTCTGATAGGTGCTCTATATCATTAAAACTTACACAATTATTGTTGAGATCATCGGCGAGGGATGGGTTTTTTATTTTTATTTGTGAGAGTATTCGATTTCGCTCCTCTCTCGTGAGGAGTTTTAGCATCGAGATAGCCTGAGATTTTCCATTGATGAATATTTTATTTTCATTGTTCATTTTTTACCTCTTGGCTACGTATCAGCGTTATATTTGGCCATTTCTCTTTCAAATTTTTGCTTGGCCAGAGTTAGTGACTTTTCATGTTTAATACTTTCTTTTTCTATTTGTTTGAACTGAGACTCTTTTAGTTCGGCAAGTTTATCAACGTGACTCATTTGAAGTAGCTCGGTTTCTTTTTCGAGCCTCTTTTTCTCGTTAGCATAAAATCTTTCGTGACTGTTTCTTAATGTAATCAATTTTTTCTGTAGATTATTTGAAAGTAGCTCTGATGAGCTAGTGTAATTGGATTTAATCCTATCTATTTGGTTCTCATATGTTTTTTTATGGGACGATATCTCTTGTTTTTGCTTCTTTTTCATCTGACGCATTTCACGTAGATAGTTGTTATACTCCTGCTCCTTATAAATATTTTTATTGGCCGTTGAAACTTTATCCACGCTAAACCTTTGCTTATGGTCCTATTCGATTATGGCAAAATTTAGGACTGGAAAGAACCCGGAAAAATAATTACTATAATCTAAATATGTTTACTAAATTAAGATGTAAGGTTCTGATTTTATGGAGCTAGTTTTTTGCGAAGCTAAAAAAAGGTTGTTTAAAAAAAAGTTGGGAGATAATTTTTTTGAAAATCACTCTAAAATGAGTGATGGAGATCGCTTTTTAAAATTTTGGTCATTAGCCTTTGAAAGCAGTGAAAAGCCAAAAGATGTAATAGGTTTTCTAAATATCTCAGAGAGTTATTTAGATGATGGCCCTGCAAGAAAGTGGATTTCATGGCTGACGAATAAATTTATACTTTTTATGTGGGCCGATTCGGATCTAAATTTAATTGATTTATGCACTGAGCTTAATTTAAAAGATAAAAGTTTTAGAGATTACTTATTCTTTTTAGCTTCCGAGGATGGTTATTCGAATAATTTTTTCTTAAAAGAAGAAATTGCTATAAACAATACACGATTTGATGAGTTTAAAGTTTTTTTTACAGATGAAAAATTCAGCAATGACAGGTTGGCAACTTTAGAATTATCTCTGTTCCCATCCTGGTATAAATTGCTAGACGATTTAGAAAAAGATGTGACTAGTAAGACTTTGAAAAGAACAGGTAGTTTCTTGAAATACTTTATTGGTTATTTTTCGACTCTATCTTTTGGTGTGGTAATAATTTTCTTTTTTATATTTACCTCATCAATGGAGGCAGAGCGAATTTTAAAAAAGCTAACTATATCTATTCCCTCATTTGAAAATATTGATTCCTTAAATACTTTTGACGAACCAGTCACTAGTAATTTTGTAGCCGAAGAGGATTTTAAGTTCGATGAGAAAATTGAAGTTTTAGATGATTCCGAGAGATTCGATACTGAATCAGAAATTGAGTTTGTAGACTATGAAAAAATAAAAACTCACTTTAGCGCCTTGGGTAGGGAGAAAACTGAATTTGAAGAAGAAACAAAGGGTGTTTTTCGTGAGGCTCGTTATGGATATTCCACTGTATACAGAATTATGATTGAGACTTCGGATAGTTACTCATTCTTAAATGATTTTAAAAAACTAAAAAAGCGGTTTACGTTCGAAAAAGCGGGAAAGGTGGAACCAGGGCTCTTTATTCCCGGAGGTAATTATTTCAACTTGTTAGTTTCCAGTGATAAGTTTGGAGATGTCTTGAAGGAGTTACAAAAATATAGGCCAATGATTTATGCATCGAGGTCTAAAGGACGAAAAATTCCAGGAAAGACAAAAGTATTTATTTTTCTAAGTAAAATATAGTTTACATTGAGTTATGGTCAATCATGAAAAGGCTTTTAATCTTTCTAAGATGGAGATGAGCCTTTCCAAGATATATCCATTGCCTCAGGAATCCGATTAAGCTTGCACCTGCAAAGCCATAGGAAACTCCAGAGTGAATATGTTTCGCAACTAGGCCTGTGTCATGTGCACCACCAAGTAAAAAAGCGATTGTCCCAAGAGTTAGCATGAGCATTGTCCATGGAATTGTTTGCCTTTTAAATGTTTCACTATCAAAGAAAAATTTTTTAACTTTCTCCTCGTATTTCTTGAAGTTTTCTGGGACCTCTTCAAAAAGCTCATCAAGCCGCTGTCCTGTTGAAATAATTTCATAGATGTTCTTTGTAAATCTTCCAACCCCTATAAAGTAGAACATTGTGAAAGCTTGAACAAAAATCGCAAAAATAAAATAGGGTATAGCAAGGCCAAGATGGTTCTGGCCGTCAAAGTCGATAATTCCCTTTGCTGTAAGAAAGACTACTCCTAGTCCGAGGATCATCAATATATTTAGAACTCTGAGTAAAAAAGCCATGTAAAACCTTTATAGAAGATTTGTATAATACTACTTCGTTGTCAGTTTCTGTAAGATTTGCTACTTATAAAGTCAATAATCATTATTAGAGAAGACATGACAAATAATTCTAAGACACCAAAAGCTCTTAAGTCCGGAAATGGATCAAATTTCGTGATTCCTCTTGCGATAGTTCTTATTGGTTCCCTAATTATTTTTGGGATCACTAAAATGTTGCAAAATGACAGGGGGTATAAGGATTTAGTAAGAGACCTTCATTCAAAAACCTTTGGAAATAGGTGGGTTGCGGCGTTTGAGCTCTCAAAAGTGATTTCTAGTAACAGTGTTAAAGAAGAGGACGTTCCTTGGTTAATTGAAAACCTTGATGATCTCTATGCATCGGCAATGGATTCTAGGACTAAAAACTTCATTATTGTGGCGCTGGGTTCTCTTGGGGATAAAAGAGGTGTCCCAACTATTGAAAAAGGCATACTTGAGGAGGATCCAGCGACCAAGTTTCATGCTGTTGTTGCTCTAGGTTCGATTAAGAATTCAGCCACTATTAATTTTGACGCTTTAGAAAATCTCTTGGCCAGTCAAGATGAGGGCCTCAAGCAAGCGGCTATCTTAACATTGTCTACTCATAAATACGGGCCATCAAAAGATAAGATAGTTAAATTACTTAGAGATACGAGCGTTTCAATTAGATATGCTGCAGCGACAAGCCTGATTTACTTTAAATCTCAAGCATGTATAAGTATTGTGAAAGAGATACTCAAAATACATTCAACAGAGCCTCACCCAAAGTATAGTACTGATAAAATATATGCTTTAAAAATTAATATACTTAATGCCCTTAAAAATTCAGGTTGGACAGAGCTTAATACGTTTCTAGAACAAATTGTAGACTCGGAGAAAAATTTAAAAATAGTCTCTGTTATTAAAGAGTTGTTGAGTGCAAACAAGGTAGATAAAATTTAAAATGGCTTTTACAGATAGTCGTTTGATATATATAAGCAATTGTTCATCCAATTGTTTTAATTTATTGTAATAAGATTTTATAAATGGAGATTGGTTCATGCCACAGAATGTAAAAAATAGTCTCAATCGTAGGGAGTTTTTAAGCTTTCTTACGTTAGGATGGGCTGCATTTACTGCTGCTGTAGGGGGACTAGCTAGTTTAGCTTTTAGATTTTCTTACCCAAACGTTAATTTTGATCCAGAAATGGAGTTTAACGCAGGATTTCCTTCTCAGTATGAAAATGGAGTCGACGAAAGGTGGAAAAATGGTTTTGGAGTATGGATTGTAAAGCAAGAGGGAAGGTTGTTTGCCTTGTCAAACATCTGTACACACCTTGGCTGTATTCCTAACTGGCAACCTGCAGAGCTAAAGTTTAAGTGTCCATGTCATGGTTCTGGTTATTACGCCAGCGGTATCAACTTCGAAGGCCCTGCACCTAGACCTCTTGAGAGGTACAAGATTGGGATGCAGCCTGATGGAACTATTAAAGTAGATAAGACAAAAGTTTATAGATATGAAAAGGGTCAATGGGATCACACAGACTCTTTTCTTGATGTTTAATAAAGGAAGTTAGCGAGATGTCTGGAAAAAGTATTGCAGATTATGTTCGAAAAACTCAGGTGTGGAAGTCAATCTTTCGCCACGGTCCGCCTGATAATGCTAGAAATAGAGCCGCGATTGTGGCAGGTAACGTATTTTTACACCTCCACCCAATTAAGCTTAAAAAGTCAGGAGTTCAACTAGGGTACACTTGGTGTATGGGTGGGCTCTCTTTTTTCGTGTTTCTTGCCCTTACAGTTACTGGTGTTTTGTTGATGTTCTATTACAGGCCAACAGCAGAATATGCTTACAATGATATCATTGCACTGAAAGAACATGTGCCCTTAGGTATTATGAGAGAGATTCACAGATGGGGTGCCCATACGATGGTTATCACTGTGTGGCTTCACATGTTTAGAGTTTTTATGACTGGTTCTTATAAACCACCTAGAGAGTTCAACTGGGGAGTTGGGGTAATATTACTTGTTTTGACTCTTTTACTTTCTTTTACTGGTTATTTACTTCCTTGGGACCAACTTGCAATTTGGGCCATTACTGTCGGTGCGAACATGGCAAAGGCTACGCCTTTTCTAGGTCACGGGGGCCCCGGAGCAATGCTTGCTCAGATTGGTGACTTCGTTATGGTCTCTGATAAAAATGATGTTAGGTTTCAGTTGTTAGCAGGAAGATTTGTTGGTGAGCCTGCCTTGTTAAGGTTTTATATTCTGCATTGTGTTTTTATTCCATTAGTTGTGGGCGTTTTAATAGCGGTCCATTTTTGGAGAATTAGAAAAGACGGTGGTATTTCAGCTCCTTTATAAACTGGGAATTAGGAAGGGTTTTATAAATTATGAAAGAATTAATAAATTACATGGCTGACCCGATACGATCATTTCCGGTGGTTGTGTTTCTTTTTTATTTTTTAATGAAAAAATATAAAACTGTTGGAACTAAGAAGTTTGCATGGATATCTACTATTTTGTCTTTGCCTATTGTAATTTGGGCGGCGATGGATCCAAACTTTTGGTTAATTATTACTTGGCCTGATAATATTCCTATCGCAATTTTGATAATAGCTGTGTCTTACTTCACTTGGTTATGTTTTTACAAAGCGGCTGTTAATGATATTCGTCTTGAAAACGGACTCGGTCCTGTCGAAGGTGAGCCTGAAAATAGAGAGAAGGTTTGGTGTTGGCCAAACTTAGTGTATACGGAGCTGTTTACAATTATTGCTGGGACAGTATTTCTTATAGTTTGGGCAATTGTGTTTAAAGCGCCTTTAGAAGAACCTGCAAATATTACTTGGGCACCTAATCCTGCTAAAGCTCCTTGGTACTTCCTTGGACTACAGGAAATGTTAGTTTATTTTGACCCTTGGATGGCCGGTGTTGTTTTGCCCGGTATTATCGTTGTTGGTCTGATTGCAATTCCATATATAGATACTAACCCAAAAGGTAATGGTTACTACACTTTTAGTGAGAGACCGTTGGCCATATGGTTATTTCTTTTTGGCTGGTTGGCTCTGTGGTTTTATTTGATTATTGTTGGAACTTTTCTTCGAGGTCCAAACTGGACATTTTATGGACCTTTTGAGTTCTGGGATTTCCATAAGGTTGTTGCGGAATATAATGTCAATTTAAGTGAGTTAATTTGGATAAAGTTTTTAGGAACATCAATGCCTAAAAACTTAATTGTGAGAGAAATTTTTGGGATTATCCTAACTCTTATTTATTTAACAGCGATACCTCCTCTTTTTGCAAAGTCAAAGTGGGGTAAAAAGTTAATAGAAAATATCGGCATGATTAGATATTTCGTCGTTATTTTTCTAGTCCTGGGAATGACAAGTCTTCCTATAAAGATGGTTCTTAGATGGACTATAAGTTTAAAGTATTTAGTTGCGTTGCCTGAGTGGGAACTCAACCTATAGAACGCTAGAAAAATTTTTGGTGGTGGAATGAAGAAAAAAATTGAACCAGGTATGGCATACAACGTAGAAAAGCTTAATAAAGTGTTTGCTTTTCTTTCTGTTGTTTTTCTAATTACGGTGTTCTGGGTTTTCCTGGATGATTACACTCGTCCTTGGAAAAAGTACCAGCTAGAAGCTTTGCAAATTAAGCAACAAAAAATAACTGAGAAAGTTAAAAAAGCTGAATCAGAAATAGATCAAAACAAACGGGCTGATATAAACCTGCAAATAAAAGCAGGTGAAGCACTTGCTAGAAAGCGTAAGAAAGTTATTAAGGAAGTTGAGGAACATTTAAGAATTAATAAAAGAGACATGACCGATGAGACTATTGTTAATGGGCAATTGAATGCGAAAATCGGTGAGGTTAATTTTAAATATGAAATCGCTCACTCACATCATGATAAGTCAGCAAAGAAGTTATTTAGAGAACTCAAAAGGCTAAAAGCGGATTTTAGTGACTCTAAAAACAGATTGAAAAAACTGATGTTTACTTCAAAGGCTTTAAAGCTAGAACTAGAAGGTTTGAATTCAGAAAAGCTAGAGGCTGAAAAAGAAAAAAAAGGGCTTACAATAAAAGCAGAGCTTTTAGCTAAGAGCCTTGCAAGCACCAAGATTACTCCTGTTTTTGTTTTAAGAAACCTTCCGTTGATTGATTTTCTTGATCCTACTTTAAAAATACAGCAAACGGTTCTTAAAAATATTACTGATGATAGGTTCTTCCAACAAGTACCTAAAGTAGATAGATGTATTACATGTCACACTTTCATTGATCAATCTGGCTATGAAAATCAACCAAACCCTCATAAGACTCACCCTGATCTAGAGGCTTATGTAGGAAAAAAATCTCCACACCCCATGAAAGAAGTCGGGTGTACAATTTGTCATGGCGGTGAAGGACATAGAGTTAATGATTTTAATTCAGCCGCTCACACTCCAAGGGATGAAAAGCAAAAAGCTGAATGGGTTGAAAAATACAACTGGCATGAACCACACAAAGTGCCTCAGCCAATGTTGAGAGTCGGGCAGACGGAAGCTTCATGTGTTAAGTGTCACTCTGAGACTGAATTTGTTGCTGGTGCTCATGTTTATAATGATGGTGTTCGTAATATGGAAAAATATGGTTGCTATGGCTGCCATAAAATTGATGGTTGGGAGCACAAAAGACCTGTCGCTCCTCCGCTTAATAAAGTTTCTTCAAAGTTTTCTAAGGAATGGTTTAAAAACTGGGTTTGGGCTCCGAAATCATTTAATAAACATGCTAGAATGCCTCAATTTTTTGCTCAAACAAACAACTCAAAACCTGAGTTTATGAAGAAAAATATTGCGGAAGTAAATGCGATAGCAGAGTTCATTTATGAAAACTCTAAAGAGTATAAAACTTTTGCGACTCATCAGACAGGTGACCTTGAACGGGGAAAAGAACTTATAAAAGAAGTCGGGTGTATGTCTTGTCATGGCGTAGAAGGTTATGAACAAGAATCTAGGGCCATAGGAGCAAATGCTGCACCTTATTTATCTGGAACAGGATCTAAGGTTGATAAAGATTGGCTTGTTTCCTGGTTGTTAAAACCATCTCACTACAACCCTAAAACTATTATGCCTAGCTTCAGGCTAAATAAGAACGAAGCTGATGATATAGCAACTTATCTTCTTAGCTTAAGAAATAAGGAATTTGAGAAACTTAAATTTGAAAAGCTAGATAAAACTGCAAGGGACGAAATTTTACTTACTTACTTAGGTGCATTCAATACGAAGGCAGTAGCAAAAGAGAAACTTATTGCGATGACAGATCATGAAAAAACAATGGATTTAGGAAGAAGATCTATTGGTAAATATGGTTGTTACTCCTGTCACAATATTGATGGTTTTGAAAACCATGCGCCTATCGGCCCAGAGTTAACAAAAATTGGCTCCAAGCCATTAACTCAGTTTGGGTTTGGTCATGAAGATGTTGAACACTCAAGGGATTCATGGATAGAGGCACATTTAATTAACCCAAGGCGTTGGGATAATGGAGTTGATAAAGCATTTGCTGATTTGACTAGAATGCCTAATTTCTACATGAGTCAAAAAGAAGCTGAAACGATCACTGTTGCTCTATTAGGAAGAGTTTCTGATTACATTCCGCCAAAAGGTGTTAGACAGCTTTCAGCTGAAGAAAAAATTGCCAATGATGGAATGAAAATGGCCAATTATTATAACTGCCAAGGTTGTCATAAAATTGATGGGTGGAGAGGTGATATAACAGCAATTTACGAAGATGATCTTAACGAAGGTCCACCTTATCTCGTAGGTGAAGGTCATCGAATTCAGGCGGAATGGTTGCACTACTTCTTGGGTAACGTTCATAAGATTAGACCTTGGTTAAACGTTAGGATGCCAAGTTATAATCTTTCAAATGATCATAAAAATATAATTGCTCAAGGCTTCCAAGCTAAAGCAAATCAAAAGACTTTTGAGAATAACCTTGAAAAAGTGATGTGGGAAAAAGGTGAGAGAAAGGCAGCTTTAGCGCTCTTTGAGGACTACGCTTGTACATCTTGTCATGCGGGTGGGTTTACTAATGACGAAGAATTAGCTCCGAACCTATATCATGCTAAAAAGAGACTCCGTGGTAGCTGGATTAAAAAATGGCTTAAAAACCCAATGGCAATTTTGCCATATACAAATATGCCTAATTTTTGGGAAGATGGGGAGTCTCAGAACGAAGAAATTTTAGACGGAGATCCGAAAAAGCAAATAAATGCTCTTACTAAATACATACTTGAAATTGGTCAGAATAAGTTTGCTAAACCTTGGGAGAGAAAAGAATGGGTAACTCAGTAAGTGAAGCACAACTAGTAAAATACGGTAAAGATGCTCAGTTTGGGAGATCTACTCCAGGTAAGATTGGGATGTGGATTTTTCTTGGAACAGATGGCATGTCTTTTTCAGGTCTTCTCATTGCATACGGTATTTTAAGAGCTTCGGCTCAGTCGCTTGGTAATTGGCCTAACCCGGTAGATGCAATGGGGGGAGTCTTTCTTTCAGGTTTAATGACATTTCTTCTTGTCTGTTCTTCTGTTACGATGGTTATGTCTATTGACTCTTGTAAAAGAGCGGATAGAGAGGGCATGCTAAAGTGGTTACTTTTTACCATTATTGGTGGGGCTATTTTCCTTTGCCTTCAGGTCTATGAGTATAACCATATGGTTAAAGACCTTGGTATGACCTTTAATAATTATACTCATGGAAATAATTTATTTGCCTCTACATTCTTTGCGATAACAGGCTTTCATGGACTCCATGTTTTAACTGGTGTTCTTTATTTATGTGCAATGTACAAGATGGCGCTGGATGGTAAGTTTGACAATGGAAATTATAATCAACTCGAGATTTGTGGGTTGTTTTGGCACTTTGTCGACTTAGTTTGGATCCTCGTTTTTACATTTGTTTATCTTCTTTAAGTCGTTGATTGGAGGGGAATTGATAAAATATATACTAAGTTTTTTATTTATTTTACTTCCGGTAATTGTTGAAGCTTGCCCGGGATGTGCTGGATCAGTTAATAATAAAGCTGATAATTACACAGTGTATATTCTGATGGGCTTCATTGCTTTAGTTTATATCCCATTTTTTATGCTTTATAAGTTATTCTTTAAGTACAAGAATTTTAATAGCGTAGAAGATAGAAATGACTAACACACCAACACGTCAAAATAGAGACAAAAAAAATCTCATAATAATTGGATTGCTTTCTGCTGTTACCCTTGTTGGACTTGTTTGGTTGATTTATTTTGGACCTAAAGACTCTAGTGGTTACTCCCAAGAGTTCATTGAGTTTTTACCTGTCTTAAATGTAAGCTTAAATTCTCTCGCGTCGCTTTTTTTAATAGCGGGCTTTATATTTATAAAAAAGAAAAAAGAAATCATGCATAGAAATATGATGGTCTCTGCTTTTGTCGCATCATCATTATTTTTAGTTAGCTACCTGATTTATCATTACGCTCACGGTGACACGAAATTCATTAACGTTGGTTTTATCAAGTATAGCTATTTTTTTATATTAATATCTCATATTATTTTATCAGGAGTGGTTCTTCCCTTAATTTTTACAACCTTTTACTACATCTTAACTAATAACAGGGCAAAGCATAAAAAGTTCGCAATGATTACTTTTCCAATATGGCTTTATGTTTCTGTTACTGGGGTACTTGTATTTTTTTATCTAAGGTATTTCAATTTACAATAAATAAATTTTAAAACCCTCTGTTTGCTCCACCATCGATACAAATCTGTTGACCAGTAATATAAGCAGCTTTTTCAGAGCCCAAAAATGTAGCTAAGTTTGCTAACTCCTCTGGTTCTCCAAGTCGCTTAGTCGGGACAAGTGATTCTATTACTTCCTGCTTTAAATTTAAATTTTGAATTCTTTCCGTGTTGGTATACCCAGGGCAGAGAATATTAAAAGTGATACCGAATTCTGCATATTCATTACTCATGGATTTAAAAAGACCAGCAAGGCCTGCACGAAAACCATTTGAGGTTGTTAGATCCTTTAGTGGTTCTTTGGCCGCAATAGAGGATACTAATAATACTCGGCCGAAGTTTTGTTTTTTCATTAGTGGAAGTATTTTTTTAAGTGACTCACATGGTGTTAGCCAAAGAGAATTAAAATCTAATTTCCACTGAGACTGCTCAACATTTTCAAATGGATTTTTTTCAGGGCCTCCAGTATTTATAACAAAAATATCAATGCTGCCCATTAGTTCTATTGCTTTTTCAATAGATGATATACCTTGCTCTATATTGGTTAGGTCTGCGGTGATAAAATGATCTAAGTTATTTTGTTTACAAACTTTTTCAAGTTTTTCTTTAGACCTTGAAACGACCGTTACAGATGCTCCTTCTGATTTAAAGGATTTTGCAACTGCTAGTCCGATTCCTTGAGATGCACCCCAAACTAAAACATTTTTATTTTTTAAATTTAATTCCATAATTTCTCACTAGTTATTTAAGGTTCCGCATTTATTACATTGATAGTTTTTATAATTATTAAAATAATTATTAAAAATAGCATCAAAATCTTTTTCAATATTTTTTAAGGGGAAAAATTCCTCGTAAACTTTATGGCCACAGTTTTTACAATACCATTGCAGTCCATCAAGCTCACCTTCTGTTCTTTTTCTTTCAATTACCAAGCCTACGGTATTCTCAGGTCTTTGTGGAGAATGTGGAACTCCTCCAGGGAGAAGGAAAATTTCACCTTGTTTAATCTCTATATCTTTTAATTCACTCTCTTCGACAACTTTTAATGTGATATCACCTTCAATTTGATAGAAAAACTCTTCCCCTTGATTTACATGATAGTCAGTTCTTCCGTTTGGCCCACCGACGACCATGACAATGAATTCTCTATCTTCCCAAACCATTTTATTACCAACCGGAGGCTTTAAAAGGTCACGATGTTCATTTATCCATTTCATGAAATTTATTGGAGTGAGTTTATTCATACTATTCCTTAATTGTTGCAATACACTTTAACTCGATGGCGATTGGTGTAGGTAAACAATTTATTTCCACGGTTGTTCTGCATGGACGATTATTTTGAAAGAATTCCTTGTAAATCTCATTATATTTTTTGAAGTCATCTTTCATATTAGTCAAAAAAACTGTGACATCTATAAGTTCTTCCCATGAAGAACCTGATGAGTCTAATACTGCACGTACGTTATTGAAAACGGATCGACATTGCTCCTCAATATTGTATGAAGTAATTTTCCCTTCATTATCTAGAGTAACGCCAGGGATATCTTTACTGCCTTTTTTTCTTGGACCTACTCCGGACAAAAACAAAAGGTTTCCTACTTTTTTTGCGTGTGGATAGTGCCCAACCGGTTCAGGGGCTTGTTCTGAATTAAATTCTTTACTCATTAATTTTCCTCCGAAAAGCAAATGTTTTTAGTTTCTGAAAAAAAGTTTAAAGCATAATGGCCCCCCTCACGTCCGAAGCCAGATGCCTTGACTCCTCCAAAAGGGGTTCTTAGATCACGAGCTAGCCAGGTGTTCACCCAGATTATTCCGGCGTCTATTTGAGAGGCAAGTCTATTCGCTTGGATTTTGTCATTTGTAAAAATGGTTGCGCAGAGTCCGTAGTCTGTGTTGTTGGCGAGCGTCGTAAGTTCCTCCTCATTTTCGTAAGGTTGTATTGTCGCGATTGGCCCAAAAATTTCTTCCTGATTTATGGCATGATCTGCAGATACATTTTCTAAAAGAGTTGGTGCAATAAAATTACCAACGTTCATATTATTTTTAGATTGGTGGACAATTATGTTTGAGTCACCAGTGGCAAGATTTAAATATGAGCTAACTTTTTTAAAATGTTCTTTGCTGGTTAAACTTCCAAATCTCGACGTTTCAAGTGCTGGGTCCTCGGGAACTAAGTTTTTTAATTTTTGAAGCATTATATTTTTTACTTCTTTATATTTACTTTGATGAATATAAATTCTCGATCCACATAAACATACTTGCCCTTGGTTGGTAAAAGCAGCTCTCATTGCAGTTGATGAGGCATTTTCTACGTCTGCATTTTCAGTAATGATAAATGGGTTTTTACCTCCAAGTTCAAGAGATACTTTTTTCATTTGATCACCGCAACTTTTTGCGATGATTTTTCCAACTCGGGAACTACCGGTGAAACTAATCGCTTTAATATTTGGGTTATCTACAATCGCTGTACCTACCTCTGGCCCAAGTCCATGAAGAATATTTAAGACACCATTTGGTAGGTTGATCTCTTGGCAAAATTTAGAAAGCATGAAAGCAGTTGAAGGTGTGAACTCAGAGGGTTTTGCAACAACAGTATTTCCAGCAATAAGAGCTGGGGCAATTTTCCAGGTGAATAAATAAAGAGGAAGGTTCCATGGAGAAATACACCCAACGACTCCAAGAGGAGTTCGCTCTACAATGTTTTGCATTCCGCTGCTAATGTACTTTTCATCAATTTGGTTTAACGCAAACTCTGCAAAAAACCGAAGATTCTTGGCACTTCTAGGGATATCTATATTTTTGCTCGTATGAATTGGTTTTCCCGTATCTCTAGTCTCAATGAGGGCAAGCTCGTTGAGGTTTTCCATAATCTTTGTGGATAACCGAATTAAATATGAGGCTCTTGTTTTAATACTTAATTCACTCCAGGCTTTGTGAGCCTTTTTAGCAGAGCTGATTGCTGCTTCCACTTCACTTGGTCCTGACCTGGGAACTTTTCCGATAATTTCATTTGTCGCAGGGTTTATATTATCAATCCACTGATCGGATAAAGACGCGGTAAAGCTCCCTCCAATATAATTTAATATTTTCATTTACTACCTTCTTAAGATTGCTCGGACAGGCGATGCATCAAGTCCTTCGAGTTTAAGTGGAAGAGCGATGAGCTCGTAAACTCCTTCGGGGACTTCGGATAAGGTGATACCCTCTAGAACTCTAATATTATTCTTGTAAAACTCTTGGTGTCCAAGCAGGTCTTTAGAGTCACTTTTGTCTACTGACGGGGTATCTATACCAATTAATATTACATCTTTTTGTTTAAGATATTTAATAGTTTCAGGCGATATTGCATTAAATGTTTCATCCCAGGATTCATGAATTTCAAATGAGTTTGTTTTGAATAATATTCTTCTGGCTTTAATTTGATGGCTTGAAAAGTGCTGGGGCTCTATATGTGAGTTTTCTCCAAGCTTAACTTCAATTACCTGAGCATTTCCAATATATGGTTCTAATGAAACTTGATCAATATCAAGCCCTCTTGGATGGTAGTGAGAGGGGGCATCAACGTGTGCACCAATATGAGGAGTTGTATTTATGGATGATAGTTTTAAGTGGTCTCCGTTAGGGAAAGACATGGAGATTTTTTGAGAAAATGGAACGTCTCCAGGGAAAACAGCAGTTCTTGTAGAGATTAACGGTGAAATATCCCAAATTTCCAAGGTTGCCTCCTAATATTTAATAGATCATTTCTTGAAAAAAATTATCAAAAAACCTATGATTCACCAAAGTTTTAATTCGTTTTAAAGGACCTTTTTTTATGAGTGATTACGCAAAAATGTTGCATGTAGCCAGAAGCACGGCGAGACCGATTGAGCAATTAACCGCGTCAGGTGCGAAAATTACACGAGCTGAGGCTTATGATATCCAGGAAAAAGGGATTAGCTTAAGAGAATTAGATGGGGAGAAAGTTATTGGGCTTAAAATGGGGCTCACTTCTGAGGCAAAAAGAAAGCAGATGAATTTAGATGCGCCCTTATATGGGGTTCTTACCGACAAAATGGAAATCAAAAACAATGGTGAATATTCACTCCAGGGTAAGATACACCCAAAGGCAGAGCCAGAGGTAGCCTTTATGTTTACAAAAGAGCTTGATTCCTCAATGAGTTATGAGGATATTTTTTCATCGATCAAGTGGGCTGCACCAGCAATTGAGATTTTAGATTCAAGGTATAAGCAATTTAAATATTTCAGTATGGAGGATGTCATTTCTGATAATTCATCTTCATCATATTTTATTATTGGAAACCCATTCCCAGTAACATCTAAAAGTAATTACTTCGATAAGACTTTAAAGTTTCTTGTGAATGGCCAAGTCGCCCATGAGGGAAATAGTAATGCAATTAGTGATGACCCACTAAACTCAATTTTAGAGCTAGTAAAACTGATGGAAGTTAGGAGGAAAAAGGTTCCTGCTGATGTGGTTATTCTCGCAGGTGCAGCTACTGCTGCGGTAGCATTGGAGCCTGGTATGACTGTTAGTCTGGAAGTTGAAGGGATGGAAAAAGTAGATTTTAAGGTAGAGGCGTAATATGTTTTCGAGTAATGATCTAACAATTGAAGCTGCTAGAAAATTTGATCAAAAGGACTCTTTAAGAAGCTTTAGGGAGAAGTTTAATTTCCCAAAAGATGAAGAGGGGAAGGAACTTTTATATTTTACAGGCCATAGCCTTGGACTTATGCCAAAGCAAACTCAGGATTACCTGGATTACGAATTAAATGCATGGGCAAACTTTGGTGTGGAGGGCCACTTTAAAGGCAAATTCCCATGGATGCCATACCATGAGTTTTTAACAGAAAAGATGGCAACGGTTGTTGGTGGGAAGCCTAGTGAAGTTGTTGTGATGAACTCACTTACTGTTAATCTTCACTTAATGTTGACTTCATTTTATCGTCCAACAAAAGAGCGTTTTAAAATTCTTATTGAAAATAATACGTTTCCTAGTGATAAGTACGCGGTCGATTCGCAAGCGCGTTTTCATGGTTATGATCCAAGTAAAGCGATTATTCAATTCGATCCAAGTTCACATGACATGGTTGTGAGTGATGAGGAAATTGAAAAAACAATTCTAGAAAACAAAGATAGCTTAGCGCTAATAATGCTTGGTAATGTTAACTATCTCTCTGGGCAGAGATTTAACTTCGAAAAAATAGTAAAACTTGCTCATGATAATGGTATTATGGTGGGCTTCAACCTTGCGCACGGTGCAGGAAATATTGAACTTAAGCTTCATGACTGGAATGTTGATTTTGCTGTTTGGTGTACATATAAATATTTAAACTCAGGGCCAGGTGGTATTGCCGGGTGCTTTGTTCATGACAACCACGGATACGATTCAAGCATTCCAAGGTTTGAAGGTTGGTGGGGACATAAAAAAGATTCAAGGTTTAAGATGCCGCCAACTTTTGAGCCAATTGGTGGTGCTGAGACTTGGCAGCTTAGTAATCCGCCAATTTTTCAACTTGCTAGTCTTCGCTCAAGTCTTGATCTTTTTTCAGATGCAGGTATTTCAAATCTTCAAAAAAAGAGTCGTCACTTAACTAGCTATTTTAAGTTTTTAATTAATGAAAAATGTGAGGGACGCTTTCAGGTTATGACTCCAGAAGATTGTGGGGCGATGATATGTATTAATACTGGCGAGCATGGAAAAAGTTTAGTTGATGATTTTATGAGTAAGGGTGTTATTGCAGATTTTAGAGAACCGAATATTCTCAGAGCTGCACCGATACCAATGTATAACTCCTATGAGGATGTTTATCGATTTGTAGAGATCATGGAAAAACATTAGATAACGGAAAAGCACTGATGATTAGAAAAACCAAAAAAATCACGATCAATGGCGCGGGCTTAATAGGCCCATATCTTGGGGTTCTACTGAGAAAGCGTGGGTTTGAAGTAGAGATCATTGAGAAGAGATCAGATATTCGTAAGATTACTGCAGAAGCGGGAAGATCAATTAATTTGGTGTTAACCAGTCGCGGGATTAATGCTTTAAGGAAAATTGATCGCTGGGAAGAAGCAAAGAAAATCACGATGCCAGTGAGTGGTCGAATGATGCATTCAGTGTCTGGAGAGTTGACCTACCAACCTTATGGTGGCGAAGGTGATGTTAATTATTCAATCAGTAGGACTGAGCTGAATAGATTCTTAATAGATGAAGCAGAAAAGCTTGGTGTTAAGTTTTATTTTTCGACAAGTGTTATTGAAATAGATGACATTAAAAATAGTATGACACTTAAAAATGAGTTCGGTGAAAAATCTCATGAGTTTGAAGTGTTAATTGGAGCGGATGGAGCGGGCTCAGTTGTCAGAAAAAAAATTCTCTCTCTTCAAAATATTGAGGATCGAATTGATTGGCTTGGTGTTTCCTATAAGGAATTATTTATGCCGACAAAGGAGGATGGGTCCGAGGAAATAGATAAAAAATCACTTCATATTTGGCCAAGAGGAAAGCATATGCTCATGGCGCTTCCTAACTTGGATAGCTCATTTACTATGACGTTATATCTTCCTGAAAAAGATTCAGAAGTAAATTTTGACCGATTGAGAAGACCTGAAAGCGTACAAGATTATTTTGAAAAGTTTCATCCAGATTCGATTTCGTTGATGCCAAACTACTTAGAGGACTTTGGTCAAAATAAAACAAGTAAACTTGGAACCGTTCGGTGTTCTTCATGGCATTATAAGGGGCAAATGGGAGTTATTGGAGATGCGGCTCACGCAATAGTGCCATTTTTTGGCCAAGGGACAAACTCGGGTCTTGAGGGCTGTGTGGTGTTTGATGAGTTAATGGATAAGTATGAATCATGGGATGATTTATTTGCAGGCTTTTTTCAAACTTATAAGCCCAATTCTGACGCTATCGCGAAAATGGCAGAGGAAAACTATATTGAAATGAGTGAAAGGGTAGGAGACGAAAAGTTTCTTCTTCGAAAAAAATTGGAGTCTTATCTTCATGAGAAGTTTCCTCGTAAGTTTATGAACCGATACATGATGGTCACCTACTCAAACATTCCCTATGCAACTGTATATGAAATAGGTCAAAGACAATCAGACTACCTAGACTCTTTGGACATTAAAAGCAGCGAAGACTTTGTAGGTATAAACCTTTTTGAGGTAGAAAAATTTTTGGACTCAAAAATAGCAAACATGACCCAGAGATAAATCACATATTAAAAAGCTTTTTTAATTTACCGTCGGGTGCTTTTTCTCCGCAGCGGTAGTCCATTATCTTTCTTCTGGTTTTATTAGTGTAGTAATGTAGGTGAATCAAAACGCCGAAAGTATCACTAAGTTCCATTTTTGAGATAATAAAATCTTTTTTAAGTTTAGGGATAATAACATTATTATTTGTCGCGTTGTGGCGGCTGTAGATGAGTTGGAAGCCTTTATCCTTAAGTATTTCAATATTTAAATCAAGGAGTGCGGAGTAAATGCCTTTACGTCGGTATTTTGGTAGAACAGCAGAGTTACACATGTAGTATGTATTTGGGTTTTCCTGCCATCCAAAGCTCCACCCGATAAAGTTTTCTTTTTTATCAAAGACAGCTAAGTTCATCGAAAAGGGCTGGTCATAACAATCTTTTCCAAGTTCTTTTATTTTTTTATTTTCTTCTTCAGATAAAAAATTTCTAAAGTGTAGTGAATGATCTTGAGAAAAAATTGAATCACGATGTTTTTCAAATAGTGGGAAAAACTCCTCTTTATTTAAGGATTTTATCGTAAAGTGATTATCTTTAATTTTTAATTTTTTATTCATAAACCTTAATATCCTGAAAAGTGAAAGCTTAGGTTCTTTTTAAGTTTATTTGGTAGTTTTGGTAATGCAGACTTTGGTATCAAAAAAGTGGATAGATTATTGAAGTCTTCAAATATTTTATTACGGTCTGCTGTCGCTTTTAAATATTTATGCCCCGATGACCCACCTGTGCCAATTTTTGTGCCTAGCATTCTTTTGGCGAGTTGAGCATGTCGGTATCTCCAAGTTGTAAAGTTCGAATCCAGAGTCATTAACCCATTTAGAAGTCTAAAAGGTTGATTGAAGATAGGTTCATGTCTGTAAAGAAGTATGAATAAGGCTGCTTGAGTTGCTTTATGAGACAGTCTTTTTTTTCCGTCTTTTATGTTCTGGTTATGAGTTTGTTCATCGAGTAAAGCCTCAAATGTTTTTTGGGTGATTTCAAGATTGGATAGTTGTGCTTTTTTTTGATTCTCATCTAATGTTTCATTGTCCTTTATTATCTCTGTATCTCTTTTAAACATAACCTCTACTGAGGACTTGTAATTTTTCCAAAAATCGAAAGCTCCATCATTAAGAAATGGAGTTCTTTCTAGCCACTTTTCAACTAGGGCAAATAATGATGATTCACTCATCGTGGATTTTAGTTTCTCTTGATCTTTACTGCTAAGTCTTCCCATGAAGTTGTATTGCTTCATGTCGGGTCGCTGACCCTCATTTATTCCGAGCCCAATTTCAATTTCTCTGAATTGTACACTCTGAAAGCCACTTGCCGGAATTAATAAATCTCGGAATTCAAGAAAGTCCATAGGTGTCATCGTTTCGAGAATATCAATTTGAGATAAAAGAAGGCCTTGAATCTTGTGTATCCTCTCAAGTTTTAATGTACATTCGGATAAGTCCTCATCTAGTACTTTTTCATTATTAAAATTACTTTTTATAAAATTTAAGTCGTGCAGTATTTGTTTAAACCAGAGTTCATATGCTTGGTGTACGATAATAAAGAGCATCTCTTCATGAGCCTCGTTTCCGAGTTCAAGAGACTTAGGGTTTTGAGCTTTAAGCAGTGTATCTAATTTTAGGTAGTCATTATAGTAAGTTGGTTTTTGATCTTTGAACATATTATTGCTTGTCCTTTGGCAGATAAACTTTATATATAATATATAGTATAAAACAGACGATCTTGTCGAAATGTCATCGCATATGTATAAGCCTAGGAAATCCTTGTTTTAAACCTTATTTGAGATAAAGAAAGATTAAATGCTTAAAGATTTAATTAATTTAACTAAACCTAGACTTGCAATGTTGAATGTTATTGCTGCTGGTTTTGGTTACGCGCTCTCTGTTGACAGTGTTAGTTGGGTTTTATTTTTGGAAGCGATGATTTACACTACATTAGTAATTTGCGGTGCAGGTGCTCTAAATTGTCTGATGGAAATAGACCTTGATAAAAAAATGACTAGAACAGCAATTAGGCCTTTGCCTGCTGGAAGGTTGGATAAGAAGTCAGCGCTAATATTTGGCTCAATTTTAATTTTCTGTGGTTCGATTGGTCTGCTGCTTAGGGTTAATGTCCTAACTGGTATTATTTCATTGAGTTCTGCTATTTTTTACCTTGTTTTTTATACACCGATGAAAATCAAATCACCTTATGCAGTATTTGTCGGCGCTGTGCCAGGTGCGCTTCCCCCTGTTATTGGTTACGCCGCTGGTTCAGGTCGGCTTGACTCTATGGCGTTAATTCTTTTTGTATTTCTTTTCTCGTGGCAAATACCTCACTTCTTGGCGATATCTATTTACAGTAGAAAGGACTATGAAAATGCAGGAGTGGTCGTTTACCCAAACATTACTTCAATGAGACACACCTTAAATATCATGAGTTTTTTTACATCGTTAACTTTGATCTCCTCTCTAATGCCAGTATTCCTGGGGCGGTCAGGAAATGTTTATGGTGTGGTTAGTCTATTACTAGGCTTAGGCTTTCAAATGACTTGTACAAAAGCTTATTATGCTATTGGAGATGTAAGTGCCGAGAATAAGGCAGCGAGGAAATGTTTCCTTGCATCAATTATTTATCTACCTCTACTTCTAAGCTCAATGTTTATTTTGTGATATTTTTAATGTAAAAGGCTAATATACTCATATATTTAAAACATAATAAATTAACAATTATAGGAAATTTTTTATGATATTTTTTGACTCCGCCCATGCTGCGACAACAAACATAGAACTCCCCCAGGATATGGCGATGTGGGATAGAATTCAGGCTCCGGTAGACATCTCTGCTAACGGTCATTTGATTATGAGCCTATTCAACTACACGACGGGAATGGTTATTTTCTTTTTTATTCTTGTGTGTATTGGTCTGTTTGGTTTTAGTTATTTTTATTCTGAAAAAAGAAACAAAAAAGCTTACTATACCTACGGAAACAAAGGCTCTCACAAGAAAGTTGGATTGATTTTTGGGATGGCAGTATTTGTATTAATCGATATGGCCATTACAGTTCAATCGAATAATGACCTGGTTAATACTTTTTTTAATTTTCCTAAAGGCAAAGACGTCGTTCGAGTGCAAATTATGGCACAGCAATGGTTGTGGAAGTTTAGATATCCAGGCGAAGATAACGTTTTTAATACAGATGATGATATTGTAACTATAAATGACCTGAGACTTCCTATAGACAAAAAGGTTGTTGTTCAGATGACGTCTAAAGACGTTATTCACTCTTTTTATCTACCAAATGTACATCAAAAAAGAGATGCAATGCCTGGTCGATTGTCACGGATGTGGTTTGAGCTAAAAAAAACGGGTGAGTATGATATAGCCTGTGCTGAAATGTGTGGAACTCATCATTATATTATGAAGGCGAAGCTTACTGTGTACACTCAAGAGGAATACTCTAACTGGTTGAATAGAGCTAATAATATTGCACTTGCAGAAAGTGACCCAGAAGATCTTGATCGTTACTGGGGATGGAAGTGGGAAGAATAAAGAATTTGGAGATTTAAGTTATGGCATTTTACGAGCAACATATTCATGCAAAACCAAAGACTTTCTTAAGCAAGTATGTTTTTTCTTTTGATCACAAAGTGATTGGTAAGCAGTTTCTTTGGTATGGTATATTTTTTCTAGGTGTTGGCGGTATAATGGCGCTCATGATTCGCTGGGCACTAGCGTTTCCAGGAGTTGCTTTCCCTGTTTTTGGTTCATTTTTGTTTCCAGAGACGGGAGGTGTTATTCCCCCAGACACTTACGCCTCATTGTTTACGCTGCATGGAACAATTATGATTTTTTATGCCATTACTCCAATCCTGATTGGTTGTTTTGGTAACTTTTGCATTCCCTTAATGATTGGGGCAAGAGATATGGCTTTTCCTTCGGCTAACATGCTGAGTTTTTGGTTAGCATTTGTTTCTGGAGCTGTTTTGCTTGCATCTCTGTTTACACCTCTCGGGGGAGCCGCAGGAGGCTGGACATCATACCCTACACTTTCCACTTTGATCGGTTCACCTGGGGTTGGTCAGACCTTGTGGACATTAGCGATTTTCATATTAGGGGTTAGCTCAACGATGGGGGCTATAAATTATATTACAACGGTTATTACACTAAGGGCGCCTGGAATGGGGTATTTTGATATGCCTCTAACTGTTTGGGGTCTATGGTTGACAGCGATACTAAATGCAATTTTTTTACCTGTTCTTGGAGCTGGCTGTTTACTATTAATCTTTGACCGAGTTTTTGGCACTCATTTCTTTCTTGCCGGTGCTGCTGCCACTTCAGGAACTGGTGATCCAATACTTTTTCAACATGTATTTTGGATTTTTGGACACCCGGAAGTTTACATACTAATTCTTCCTGCTTGGGGAATCGTTTCTGACTTGTTGTCTTTTTTCTCTAGAAAGCCTGCTTTTGGCGCTAAAGCGACTGCACTTTCAATGACAGCGATCACGATTCTCTCGACCTTGGTTTACGGCCATCACATGTTTACGACATCGATGAGTCCATTGCTTACACAAACTTTTATGACTCTAACGATGACAATCTCTATTCCTTCTACAGTATTTTTCTTTAACTGGTTGGGAACAATATGGAGAGGGTCCATTCGGTTTCATTCGCCGATGTTGTTTTCTCTTGGCGTTGTATTTGTATTTGGCTTAGGAGGTTTAACAGGACTTCACCTTGGTACAGTTACAACTGACTTATATCTTCATGATACATACTTCGTTGTAGGACATTTTCACTACACAATGGCCGCCTCGGTACTGCTAGGAGGGTTCGCTGGTATTTACTTTTGGATGCCGAAGATGTTTGGCGTAATGATGAATGAAACTCTGGCAAAGGTTCACTTCTGGATCACGATGGTAGGGCTAAATGGAGTGTTTTTCGGAATGCTAATTCTTGGATATGGAGGAATGCATCGAAGGTTGTATAACCCATTTTGGTATGAATTCTTACAAAAGCTTATTCCAATTAATACTTTTGTAACCTGGTCTGCAATTTTAATGGGATTTGCTCAATTCTTCTTTCTTTGGAACTTTATTTATTCATTGATTAAAGGCAAAAAAGCAAAAGATAACCCTTGGGAGGTTGGTACTCTAGAGTGGACGATTCCTTCACCTGCTCCGCATTACAACTTTGATAGTATTCCAGTTGTGAAGTGTGGCCCACATGAATTAGGAAATCCGGCTCTGGGCGAAGAAAAAGATTTCCAATATCAAACAGAGGAACTTGCGAAAGTTTAATTTTATGAATGAGTTAACCGGAAAAAAGACATTAGAAGTTCAGTCGTCAATTACGATGACGATTCTACTGGTCTCTTTTTCGATGTTATTTGGTACATTAATTCTTGGTTATTTGATCTTTAGAGCAAGAGCAGTTCAATGGCCTCCTATGGGAGTTACTATACCTGGCTTATTTGCTCCTTCATTGAGTACTGCTTTTATTTTATTAAGTAGTTTTTCGTACTTTTTAATGGAGTCTAGTTTTAAAAAGTTACTTGAAAAAAGAAAGGCTTATTTTTTCTTAACTGAGCTTTTGATAATCTGTTTCGCTTTATCTCAATTTAACCTATGGAGTGAGTTAGCAAAAGTTGGGATTAACTCTGATTCAGGTATCTTGGGATCTATGATGTACGGTTTTACGTGGATTCATGCTGGTCATATAGTAATAGGTTTTTTGCTGATATCTTCCTTGTACAAAACTATTTTTTCCAACGAAGTTAGTTTCAGGGGAATTTTAAAGGTTAAAAACTTCGGTTTGATATGGCACTTTTTAGGCATAATTTGGATTTTACTATATTTAATGTTGTTTATATTTTAATTTTAAGGAAATTGAATGAAGCTATTATTACCCATTTTTATTATACTCAACTTCGTTTCTTGTAAGGAGAGTGAGTTTAAAACAGGTCGTTATTTTGCTGGTGGAGTTTATGCTCCTGCTGAAAAATTAAATCTTGGAAAAACTGTTTATACTGAATACTGCATGGCGTGCCATGGTGTTGATGGTGGAGGAAATGGAGTTGCTTCAAAAGGTTTGATACCTCCTCCTCGAAACTTTAAAAAAGGTATTTTTAAATTTGGTAAAGTTATTGCGGGTGATTTACCACATGACATCCACATGGTTCATATTATCCAAAACGGTTTAAATGGCTCAGCGATGTTTCCTTGGGACATCTCTGATGATCAAGCAGACGCTGTTTGGCAGTACATAAAGACTTTTGCTCCAGAGGTTTGGGAAGGTAAAGAGAAAGAACTTGGAGAAGAGCTTGTCGCTAAAAATGATCCTTTTGGGTTGGCAAGAAAGTCTTATGCCATCGAAAAAGGTAAGGAAGTATATCACGTCACAGCTCAATGCCAGGCATGCCATCGAGCCTATGTCTCGAAGCAGGAATTGTCAGATTTAACTTACAAGGTTGAAGGTGAGAGAATTGCTTCTGATGAGTTTGATGAAGATCTATATCAAATAAAGCTTCAAGATTCAGAGCATGATTATAGAGCTCTTCCACCTGACTTCACTTGGCATTGGGTTCGATCTGCAAGCAGTGTAGAGGATATATATGTTCGGTTGTTGTCTGGCGTAAATGGTTCAGGTATGCCCTCTTGGAAAGATACAATTACCGACGAAGAAATTTGGGCAGTAAGTTATTACGTTAAAAGTTTAATGAATTTAAAAGATTCACAAGGTCGAGAAGCTTTTATGAAAAAACTGGAAACAAAAAATAAGGTGTTTGAGGCTAATGGTTACAAAAGATAAGAAAACATTTGTTCACTTACTTGTCTCAAGTAAGGCTTTTTGGTTCATATTTATTTTATTTGGTTTCTCATTCCCTATATTTAGGGTTTTAACCAGAGAGTTGCCAAAGCCACTTCCTAGCTATGGCGTAATTCCTAGTTTTGAGCTTCTAACTGAAGACAACTTAAATTTTAAAAACACGGACCTCTTAGGTAAAGTTACAATTTCTCAGTTTATTTTTTTGAACTGTCCGACAGTATGTAAAGCTAGTTTGAAAAACATGAAGAAGATTCAAAAAAGAGTGAGAGGTTTAGGCAATAAAATTGCTCTCTTGTCTTTTTCTGTTGACCCAGAAAATGATACTTCAAAAGATTTATTTAAGCGAGCCAGAGAGCTAAAGGCTAATCCTTTTGTTTGGAAGTTTATAACTGGTGAAAAAATTGAAATGGAGAACTTATTGATTAAGGGATTCAAAGTACCAATCGGCGATAAAAGTCTGACCGAAAACGTTTATGATATCGCTCACTCTGAAAAGTTTGTTCTTTCTGATAAGAATGGAAAAATAAGAGGCTATTACGGTAAGGACAAAAATGAGATTAACAGACTAATGATTGATGTTGGGTTATTAGTTAATAATGCATTTAAAAACTAGGAGAAGAACGTGACGTCTAAAGCAACGAAAAGTCATACAAAAGAATATTTAATCATATTCGCAGTTTTGGCATTCCTAACTGTACTTGAACTATTTGTTCCGGAGTTAAAGATAGCTTATTCACATAAGGCAATATCGCTTACGCTGCTTGCCCTAGCAAAAGCATTTTGTGTTGCATATTTTTACATGCATTTGAATGAGGAAACTCGCTGGTTAAAATTTATCGCAGCTATTCCAATAAGTGCTTTTATATATTTTATAGTTGTCGTTCTTGAATCTTTAAATCGTTAAAAAGGAAGGTTGAAAAGTGGAAGCAAAAAAATCAAGCATAATAGTAGAATCTTCTGAGCTAATAAAAAAAGACCCTTTAATTGCCCCAACATGGCTTGTGTTAGTTCCTGTTTTGATAGTTGCATTGGTTATATTAAAAAAGTTTATCTACATTGCGGATGATAAAAGAGATAATAGTTAAACGTTATCGATATTTTTTTATTAAAATTAATTTTTTCAGAAAAAAGCCAGTTGAATGACTGGCTTTTTTTTTGTGAGAAAAAACTGTTAACGCCTTCTGTATAAGCCTAAATAAAAGTATGAAATTAATATATAGGAAAAATGAAAAAAAATAATAAAATATTGTTGACATAGAAACCGGGTTCAATTAGATTCTGCCTCACCTTGAACGACGAACTAATGAAAAATCAATAGTTTCTGAGTTAACTGGGGGTGTAGCTCAGTTGGGAGAGCACTTGATTTGCATTCAAGGGGTCGCAGGTTCGATTCCTGTCATCTCCACCAGGGTACTTTAAAATTTTAGAATTAAGTTAAAAATTTTATTGCTTCGGCAATAAAACAAGATGAGAAGGAAAAAATCAGCATACTCCGTTTAAGATCGGCGTAACTGAAGGAAGAAAAGTTAGCAAAGTTAA
>Ga0233434_1000196_pt1 | contig 78513 bp, 98 predicted proteins | sample SI_122_August201_4_FD_182738 | JGI IMG/M metagenome (GOLD analysis project Ga0233434, IMG submission 182738) | Seawater microbial communities from Saanich Inlet, British Columbia, Canada - SI_122_August2016_120_MG | ecosystem: Environmental > Aquatic > Marine > Inlet | place: Canada: British...
AAATGTTTGCATAATCAGAACCTGTATTGTATATACCAAGTCCAAACTTTCCAAGCGGTGTGAGTCCTTGTGTATTGATTTGTTTTGGTTTGTTAATTAATTTTGGTTTTGTCTTTGCCCTTCTTACAGTTCTGGCCTGTTCTATGTTTGAAGTGGTTGGCTGAATTTGATTCTGTGTTGACTGGTCCAACTGACCGCTTGCTGGTCTTGGCTGGTATTGTGTATTACTTTGTGACTGTGCTGATGCAACCTTATTATGTGTCTTTGCCTGCTCAATCTTGTTTGCTGTAGTTCTGCCTCTGCCTCTTGTCTGTATGCCAGTCATGGTTAAAACAGGTCTTTATATGTTAATACTTTAGGTTTAAATGTTCCATCTGCTCTTGTTACTTTAGATTTATTACCAGAATAAAGTACTGGGTTTCCAGTCAAAGTTTGGTATTGATCCCAATCTTTACCTGTAAAATTACCTGAATCTATTTTACTTTTTAATTGTTCTGCCTTGTTAGGATTTCTAGGTGATGATACGCTAGTGCCTTGCAGTTTATTTTTCTTTTTTTGAAAAACACCGATTAGTCTTGCCTTCTCTGTAGCTGATATATTTGCTTCACCAATTCTCATTTGTAAGTTAAGATATGTTACATCATCTACTGCATTACTTCTAACCAAAGTTGACCAATCCTTTTGTAAAGAATTTTCAAATTTTCTTAACTGTTGTTTGTTTATTGTGTTTGTATGTACTTCTGGAGTTATATTCATACCTAGACCATAATATGAACTTCTTACTTCATTGTTAACATAATCAGGTATGTCAAATAACTCATGACCTTCTTTTGCAGTTGCAAATGTTGTCTTATCAGTAATTGGATTATTAAAAGATCCTTGACCTTGTAAATCTGACCTTGGCATTTCATCTATCGGAAGTCCTTCTGCATGAAAATCTGCTGTTATATCTGGTGTTGGAACACTACCTTGTTTATCTAATTCGCCTGCTGCTTCATTTGGTGTATGTATAGTTGGTGTGCCAAAACTGAATCCTAATATACCATCTTTAGAATGTAATGCACCTAATTGCCAATCATATTCTGAATTATTATTAACTGTTTCAATTTTTTCAAAACCTGCATTATGTCCGTCATACTTGTCCATGCCAAAACGTTTTTCTATTGGAGTAGAAGTTGGTTCTGGTGTTCCAGTAACCTCAGAAATATCTGGTATTTCTTCTGCATATGCTGGTGGGTTTGTTTTAAACAAATCCTTCAGTCTCCAGTCAGAAGTATAACCTGTATTATAATTTTGTCTTCCTTGTGATACTGATGTTGGCTGTATTGTTGTTTTTACAGGTGGTTTATTACTAATATTATTTGTGTTTATGTTACTTGTGTTTATGGATGTTGATTGTTTGAATGTTCTGGTGTTTCTTAAAGTATTACGTTTGAAGACCATATAAAGGAATATAACTAGTCATATTTAAAATTTTATTGCTGTAAGTTTGGTGGCTTTGGCATACATCCACAAAAGAAACAACATTCTCCTTCATCGTATAAAGATCCGTCCTGTTCCATACCATGACACATACAGGTACAGCCTTGCTTTATACCGAATATTTCAGGCATCTAGGTCTCCCAGAATTTGTCGCCTAATTCTTTATAAAGTCCGTCTCCTGGTTCTTTATGTACATGTTTTTTACCTTTGCCGTGTTTGCATCCGCATGATCCTGACATAAAAAAGTGTAAGCGTTACTGGTATATAAAATTTAAGTTCTTCGTACCATTGAATCTAATCCACCGAAAAGTGAACCAAAGCCTTTGCCTACGCCTGAAATTACACCGTTACATCCTTTTACAGAGTCAACGCACATTGCAGTAAAGTCTCCTAATCCCATAACTTGTATTAAATTACCTTCTATTTAAAATTACTTTTTTACCTTTAAAGCATGTTTATGTGTTAATGGAACCCAAGTCTTGCATTTCTTGCAATATTTAACCCTCTTTTCTCCGCCTTGTGCAGCGGTTGCTCCGAACATCATATTCATACCCATACCAAGCACGCCTAGACCTACGCCTAGTCCAATAAGTCCACCTACTCCGTCAGCATCCATTTAAACCTCAACCACCTTTGTGCCTCTGTTACGTGACTTTACCTTTGGTTCTGGTTTTGGCTCTGGATCTGGTGTATCCTGAAGTTTCCTTGAGCCTGTTCCTCTTCCTGTTGTGACTGTTCTATTACCTGCCAAGCGTTTGCGTTCCTTCTGTAATGCTTTAAACTCTAGACCAGAAAATTTTAAATCCTCTACATCCACTTCAATAGTGCCTGTACCTCTGCCTGTTCTTATCTTAACTTTTACCATGTTATACAGAAACGTTAGTCATATTTAAAATTTTAAATATAAGTAAGATATTTCATACTATATGCCTTCAATGTCTAAAGTAAAAGGTGGATATAAAGTCTATAACAAGGAGACTGGAAAGTCAAAATTTGTAAAACATAAGAAACAGGCTGAGGACATGATAAAGAAAGGCTACTCAAAGTCAAAAAAAAGTTATAAACAAAATAAAGATGTGACTGCCGATGACGTATCTTTTGACTACGGTGGACAACTTTTTAAGGCAGAGAACTGGGTTAACTAACCACACTGATTATTATATTGTTCTTTTAAGTAATTTAATTGTGTTGGTGTGAACGGTGTGCCGAATGGATACTTGCCTTCAGTAATTTCCTTCGACATGAACATTTCCAATTCCTCACATGACATTCCCTCAAAAAAATCTATACTGCCAAACGCAATCATTACCGAAACAAGTGTAACAGATGTAGATATTATAACAAGTGAAAGTTTTACTTCCTTTGTTACCATTTTGGCTGTTCCTTTGTAATGGAATCTCCATCATACCATCCGTGATGATTTAATCGGTGCTCTTTCATATGTGTCTCGTCCTTGAGGATTGTTCCGCAGAGTTTACACTGGACGGTCAAGTCTGTATCTCCACCACCTTATTTTAAATATGATAAAGTCTATGAGTGGGATGATGCCAGTTTGAAAAATCATTTTATTTTATGTACCTTCAGTTCCTCTTCCTCTGCTTCCTGTGGAGGATGTGCCTCTGGTTTCTCGGTCATACATATTTCCTTGTAGTCACAGTATACAACCTTCTTTTTGTTCTTCTGGTTGCATAGCCAGCATGGGTTTGCAGTTGCATCTCCAGACTGTAGTTCCTTGAGAATTGATCTCATTTTGGCTTTTGTTTCATCAATCGGTGCAAGGTCAAATGCTATCGGTGTTGCTGCCATGTCTGATTTTTTGTCAAGGTATAGAAGACATCCGTATTTTGCATCAATTCCCAATGTTGCTTGCAGTAGAACCCTGTAGATTTCCAGTTGAAGTTTGTAACTTGCATCTGGCTCTGTCTTTTTGAACCAGCCTCCGCCACTGTATGTCTTCTTGTCAGCGATACACCATTCTCCGTTTCCCAATGGAATGAGATCGTCAAGCGTTCCAGTGATTACATTTGCAAGCTCGTCAAGCGGTCTGTTCTGAACTTCCTGTGCAGTAAGACCAAGCTCTGTTTCGATGTTGTAGCACATCTGTACCTCGTTGAGTTTTGCCAACGGAAGTGCCTCGTGTATCACGTGTCCAAGCCAGAATATTTTTGCCTTGCCTGGATCAAACTTGCTCGGGTGTGTCTTTGAGTATTGTGTCTTTCTCAAACACTCACTTACAAAGTCACTTACGTGCCAAGTGTTGAGTCTCTTGTGGTTACTTCCCCACAGATAGTTTCTTTGTGATTCCTCCATAATATTGAGAACATTGTTTTGTATTGATTCTAAATTATCCATAACGTATTACCAAAACTCCTGATATATAAAGTTAAGCATTGCTCATTTTTCATTTGAACTGTCATGTAAACTTGCAACCAGATCTGCAATCCATTTCAAATATCTCCACTGTGCTGAATCCTCTTTTTTTATTTCTGTAGGCTCTGAAGTTATGATTGTCTGATAGTCTGAAAGGTCTGTCTTACACTTGTTTAGAACATGAAGTATTGCATCCTCTATGGCCTGTAAGTCTGGGCCCACTGTTACCTTGCTACATTTGTCGTCAACAAACATGTTTTTCCATTCCGTTCTTTCCATTGTTGCACTGTTATAGGATGCCGACTTGTTCTTTCTTCCAGTGTCCTCCAGTATTACAAAGTCCTTTGCCTGGACTGTTATGTTGACACCTCTGTCAAAAAGATCTGTATCTGCATCCACACTAACCACCCTTGTCTTTGTCATCTGTTCATAGTATTGCCAATGTTCTTGCAGCGGTGACGGAAGTCTTTTTACGTCGTATCCTACCTCTACAAATGCACCTGAAATTACTGGCAATGTGTTGTCAAACAATGGAATCATTTCACGATAGGTTGGACACTTTGTCTGTAATTCATATTTTATAAGGGTCTGACATGTCTTGGAAAGATTAACATTAATAAATTGATAGTCCCTGAATATAAGATTGAGTTTTGTTCTTACTTCTGCAAGTTTTTTAAGCAAGTCATCTAACTCGTCATTCAGTTCAACCTCTCTGTTCTTGTTTTCAAACCATTCTTCATAACCTAGATCATACGCTGCCAATGCCCTGTCGTATTCCTTTTCTGCTGCAGTAAACAGTCTTACCTGTATCTTATAGTCCAAGAACGCTGCATCCTGTTCAAGTCTGTCATCATTGTTTCTTAGTGTCATGTCCTGTGCGTGTCTGTATGTGGTCTTTGCCTTTTCCATGTCTTCCTCTGCATCCTCGAACAAATCTTCTGCTGTCCATAACTCGTTGTCAAGCTTCTGTTCATCTATGTTCCATGACTGTAGATCACGTTCAACTTCAACAAGTTCAAGTTCGGTTGTATCGAGATCAAGTCTTATCTGATCTATGAGTTTTGTCAGTGAGTCCTTGTCTTCTGGAAGTTCATCCGTAACAAATTCCAAACCAATCTCATTAAGTGTCTCTGCTATTGGTGCATCATGTTCTGCATAGTTGCTCAGATAGTCATGTGTTCCGTAGGCCAGTGGCAGTATGAAATTACCTATTTTAAAATCCTTTAGTATGTCAGCCCATTCCTCGTCTGAAAGATCTGATTCAAAATCTGTATTGCTTTCTCCTCCAGGGGGCAAGAAGTCCTGTTCCTCTGGAGTGTACTTGTTGCCCAAGTCTGGAAGGTCTACAAACGGATTAAACTCTGCGTATTCAGAGATGGTTCCACCGTCCTTGTACTCCCTGGTCCACTTGTAGTCATATATGCACCACTTGTCGTTGAAATCTATTGCCTCACATTCTGCAAAGCTTAAACGTTCTGGTTCGACATAGTTTGGATCCTCAAATATTGGAGATATTGTAAAAAGTATTATTATTGCTGCCATACCGCCAAGAACATACCTGCTTGTCTTTGAAATTTTAATTGCATTCCAAAGAATTATGTCACCGTTCTTGTCCCTTCGATTCCATTCCTTTGGTTTCTTTGGCTGTGATTTTTTCTCATCCTTTATTTCCTTCTCGCGTATTTTTACTTTGTCTCTGTGATCCTGTCTGGCTGCTGCCTCACGTCTCTGCTTGCGATCAAGTCTGCGCTCAGCCTTTGAAGGACTGTTCCTACTGCTACCCATATCGTGTTGTGGCAGAAGACGAATATATAAAATTAAAATTTAGGTTTGATGCTCAATATTTGTTTCATATCAGTACTATCAACCATTGACTTGGCTACCCAGTGTGCTTGGCAGTGGGTGTAAGGACAGGATACAAGTGTGTCACAAGCACCGCTTAGCTCTTGGCATTTTCTGTACATGCCTGTGATGTTTGTTCCTTGTGGTGCTATGTTAATACTTGTCATTCCTATCCTCGTAGTTTCATGTTATCCAGAACAAAGTCATACTCGTTTTGAAAATTAGCATCGTAAGAATCTTTTCTATCCAATCCTTTTGTACCCCAATTGTCAGTTATCTCATATTGACATTCTAGATATTTGTTTCCAAGTCCTAGCCATTGTATATTCTCTGGCAAAAACTCTGTTTGTTGTTCTAAAATTTGTGACATAAAGTTTAAGATAAATTAAGTCATTAATAAATCTTTCTCTTAAAGTTAAATTAAATTTAAGTTTATATATTTGTGTTTTGACGATATAACATGTATCAATTTTTCAAGTACCAGTTACAGGAAATAATGGCTTTAAAATCTGACAAACATTTCTATTTTGCACTGTTACTTTCTTTAAAATTCATCCTGATGTCTGCAACAATAACAACATACCTTTACATAACAATGATGTCAGATGTAAGCTGGGCCCGTGGACTACAGGAAACATCTACGTATATATGGGCTGGCTCTGCAATTACTTTGTTCATATTTGTTGGTAAGTACATCATACAGTTTCATATGAAAGTGTTTAATGCAATTGACGAATACTTTAGAAAGTTTATAGACTGGTACTCAATTCGTTACTGGAAAAAACACAAGAAGGACTCCCCAATACTCAGCGGTATAAGCAAAGTCAGCATGAAAATATTTGGATGGTATTACAAGATGCCAGCAAGACGAAGGAAGATACTTTTGTTTACGATGATATTCTGCTACGGATCATACTTTATCCTTATCAACTTTGTCGACGACCTTGCCCTTTGGATTGACCACGTTTTTCCTGAGGTCTAGTTTCTTTTTCTTGTATTTTCTCATATAGACCTTCATATAGTTCTTGATTTTTTCCTTGTTATCTACATAGTACTCTGACTGTTTTTTCAACAGTTTTTCCTTGTTACGCTGATAGTAATCCTTCATGTATTTTGCATGTGATTCCTTTATATCGTCTCTGGAGTAATAATCCTTATTATATTTCTTTGTTTTGTCTGGGGTCATGGCTATCCTCTCTCATCATCAAAGTCTCTTTTCAACTGCTTCATAGTCAAGTAATATTCCCTTAACTTTGGATCATCAGAAGAGTCTACAATTTCTTTTAATTCGTCAAAGTCTATATCGTCAATTTCTCCCTTCATTGATGTGTCCAGTTCTGCAATTGATTTTTTTGCAAACATGTCTGGTTTTGAACTTGATTCGTGGAACATCTTGACCATCAAACCAAATACGTCTTTTTTGTGATTGTCAATGCCTGCTGCAACCTCCTTCCAGTCTTGGTCTGTTACTCCTGGATATCGCTCTTCGCGTATAAATTGTAATATATTTTGTCTGGTCTTGCGGTCTACTTTTTTCATTTCGTTTGATACGACCATAATAACGCTTGCCACGATGAAATTTTCCCTGTCTGTTAGAGGTTTTACCATGGCAAACGTCTGAAAAACTAATATATAAAATTAAAATTAATCTTATGTCATGGAGCTGACATTATGTAATAGGTGTTACAAGTCATTTTTTTTGTAACCGTATGAAAGAAAAAACTATTTAGGAAATTTGAAGATGTAAATATAATATAAAATGATATGAAATAGTTTTTTTCCGAGTTGAGTTACAAATTACGTGTGGAGTGGAAATAAAGGTGTTAAAAAATAGAATATTTTGTGACTGGAGTGGAAATTTCTAATCAGCCAAATCTTTTGGAAATTCAAAGTGACTCGCGATCCACTGCACCACGGGAACAGTGACTGCGTTGCCACAGCACTTGTACCTTTGAGTGTCCGAGATACCCTCTGTCCAGTTGTCTGGAAAGCCTTGTAACCGCTCGCATTCCACTGGAGTGAGTTTTCTTATACGTATACCGTCAGATATCAAAGACTCTTTGGTCTGACCTGTAGTCACACAGTTTGCCAAGTCATCATTTCTTATGGCTAGTTCTTTGCCTCTTCTTGGCGACCAGTCTACACCGTCTTCTTGCATTGATTTTTTTCTAATTGCCTTTGATTCTTCCGTTCTCTGTTCTGTCATTGCTCTGAACTTGTTAATCAATACACCATGTCTGTCAATAGTGTTTACTGTAAATGCTGGCTCTCCGTACTCTTTGAACCTTCTGCCGTTCTGTCTTTTTTCTGCTCTGTCTGGAGTAAGTACTGCCTTGACCAAAGTGTATATCAGTGTTCTGGCACCGTGATAGTCATGACCTTTAAAGTAATTGGCATCCAGACATGTTGCCCTTTCAACTTCTCTCAAGCCACCCCTGTCGTTTACGACTGGTATGTTGTTGTCAGGCTTTGATGTTATTCGTTTTTTAGTAGTTTTTTTGTCGAGTCTTCCGAGAGGAAATACTTCTCGTCGACGTCCTCTTCTAAAATTTGCGATAATGTAGATACGGTTCCTGTTTTGTGGAACGAAGTATTTTGAGTTAAAACATTCCCATTGCACATCGTACCCGATTTCATCAAGACATTTGAGGATGGTTGCAAAAGTCCGTCCTTTGTCATGTGAAAGGAGTCCAGGGACGTTCTCAAGAAATAGAATCTGTGGCTTGATTTCCTTTGCGAGTCGAGCAATTTCAAAAAAGAGAGTACCTCTGGTATCATCAAAGCCTTTTCGGTTCCCTGCAATGCTAAAGGCTTGACAGGGCATGCCACCAACGATGATAAGCTCTTCGGGAGAAAGCACAGCGTGTGGTGAGAGTGACTCAACCTGCAACTGTGTTGCATCATTGTGTATGGTAACGTCGGGGAAGTTTTTTCGGTAGATTTGTCTTGCATATTTATCAATCTCCACCGCATCCGTAATTGTATGACCAAGATTTTGTAATGCTAGGTCGAATCCACCGATCCCTGAAAATATACTTATTACATTCATTAAACAACATCAACCATCAAAACTACTAATATATAAAGTTAACTAAGACTCCTGTCAAGTCTGTGTTGTTCTTTGTGACATTCATGACATAAAGTAATACCATTGTCAGGGTCAAGTGCTTCTTCCTTAGTACAGTATATTTTATGAATTATATGATGGGCCCGTAATTTTTTTAAGTCTGATTCATCACACCAAGTACACTTTAAACCGTCTCGTCGCTTTACTACCAAACCCCAAGCGTGAAATAAATATCTAACTTTTTGTAGGTTAGTCTCTAATACATCAGCTTCCTTTGCAAGATAGTTTTGTTTGCACTTCAAAACTATATCAGGATTATCTCTTGCATATTTTGACTTTCTCTGTATATTAAATTCTTGATTTTTATAATACTGATTTTGATCCATTTGTTTATAATGTTCAATATTATCAATTCTGTGTTTTGCTCTTCTAGTCTTAATTCTTAGTTTATTTTTAATTTGATATTCTTTCATATATTCTGCTTTATTAAAGACCATGACTACTAATAAAATACCTTATATATAAAATTATATTATTCAATTATTTAAAAACTTAAAGTTTATAGGAAACTTTATATAGATGGGGATTTATCAATAGATATGCACACCAGTACCACAAGTACAAACGAACAAGCAATTTTGGGAGTCAATACAACATTTGATTCTATGCTCGCAATAGAAGCATTGATTCTTAGTAATCCAATGATGAACGAACTCAAGGATATAGGCAAACTCACTAAAACATCTTTAGTAAAGATGGCATTAATGGAATTTATATCCACACCAGTAAGTTCACGTAAATTGAGACGTCTATTCAATGCAGCAAGGGACGACGACAAATTTCGTGCAGTTATGCAAGGTGGCCAGTTAGAATGACCCGAGCAGTAGAAGTTCACGACAACCATGTCAAATGTCCGAATTGTAAATACAAAGTCAGATTGATTCAACACAAATCAACAGGGGCCGTCTATGCGAGACCCTGGAAATCACTTAACGTACAGAGATGTATGTTCTTGAAGATGTGGGTTGAGTCAGACTTTTACAATTCATATGTTACAAAAAACACGCTTCATAAAAGACTATTGAAAGAGATCAAAAAGCAAAAATTACAAGGCTTTATTAAACCTTTGAATTTTGCAGCAAGAGTCTCAGAGTTAGTCGCTGCAGGTACGGATTACAAGAATGCTCTTGTGAGGAAAGATACCACTGTCATGTCCTATGAAGGAGATGCCATTCGTGGACCTTTCTATAAACTAGACAGCAGACGTGTAAGAAGTGTCCTGAAAAAAGGAGGCAAGTTAAACTAATGACACCAAAAGCTGAAAAAGATGCTTTATGGAAAGACCTTAAACTTCAGTGGTCGTTTCTCAAACGAGATTCTGGCGCAGACGAAGTAAAGAAAGGCGAAGCCAAAAAGCGTATCAATGAGATTCAAGAATCATTGAAGCTTGAGAAGACAAACTGGGATGCCCCAAGGCAGGGCGCACCAGGCAGCCACCTCACAAATGCAGGTGCTGCTGCAAGTCCAAGCAACAATGCTTTAGTTGAAAAAATCCTTGGAACTCTCTTGGACATGAAGAGAGAGTTGAACGAGGATCATGCAACATTGAGTCGAAAACTTACAACATTAGAAGAGAAGGTATTGTCAGGTGCGTGCAATTGTGCACCACCTGCCGAGACACCACTCGACTAATTTTTTTTCTTAAAAGTTTATATAAAATAAATTACATATTACGATCATGACAGATAAAAAAACAATAGACATGTACAGGACACAGGGGGTTAACATAGTTCCAATCGCAAAAGGCGACGGTAAATCTCTAAGAATTTCAGGATGGAATATTTACTGCAATCAAAAATACATTGAGGACATACCAACAGATCAGGACTTTGCAGTAATGAACGGAAAGGCAAGCGGTAATCTTGTAGTGTTAGACTTTGACCATTGCGACTCAATCGATGTATTGAATGACTTGGTACCAAACTGCATCAACAAAACTCTTGTAGTAAGGTCAGGAAACGGCTATCATATTTATCTTAGAGTATCAGACGTTGCAACAAAAAAAGACGAGTCCCCGATTGCCACAATATACTTGCATAAAGAAATTGAAGGCATAACTCAAAACTTGGAACTAAAGGCCCATGGTTCATACGTAATAGGCGCAAGTTCTGACCATTATGACAAGAACGATGCAGGGGAATATTACAAGACAGGCAAAAATTACAGGGTCATTTCAAACACAACACACATTAAAAAATTGGACTTGACACATCTTGAACTTCTTGACCAGATCAAGAAAAAAGAATGGCTTTCAAAGTCAGAGGTAAGAGTCGGAGCAGACGGAACATTTGTAGAGAAGGAATCCATCATGGAATTGACCATGAGAAAATGGCACCAAGGAGAACGCTACAACAACGGCTGGAGAATAGCACTTGACAGATTTATGAATGACTGGGATTATGACAAGGTATTGACAGAGGCAAAGTCCTTGAACAACAAGTGTTGCGATCCCCCAAGGGGAGATACCGAGGTAACCAGATGGGTAAACAATGCAATACCCCTCGCTGCAAAGAACAAGGAAGACGAGGACTCACCATACTTTAAAAAGAATCGTGTACGTGGCAAGTCCAAAGAGAAACAGGACGTAGAGGACGAGATAGGAACTGTTGCAGACAAACTGCTGGAAGAGTTCCACTTTAAGACCTACAAGGATACCGACCAACTGTTGATTTGGGACGGCAAGATTTACAATGATCTGGTTGCGGAAAGTGTGGTCAGAGAGCGTTGCGAGACAGAGATAGAGGAATGTACTGCACACAAATGTGCCGAGGTCATTGCAAAGATCAAGAGACGTTCATATGTAATGAGAGACTTGTTTAACTATTATCCGTGCCAGGAATGTCTTGGCGAAGGAATTGACAAAGACCAGAATATGTGTCAGTTATGTACAGGCAAGGGCAAGTTTAACATTGTCACACTGGAGAACGGAATACTTAACATCGACACAATGAACTTTATGGAACACAACCACAAGAACCTTGCAACATTCTATATTCCAATTAAATGGGATGATACGCCACTTGGCCATACTGACATAGAGTATGAACAGTTGGAGACTTTGCTAAAGGATACAAAGTTCCTAAAGTATGTAAAGGACTGCTTTACCATTGACGGAAAATTTGATGGCGATGCACAGCGAAACGTATTCACTGCATTCGAGTCAATGGCATTGATACTGTTAAAAAACAACTCCATTCAAAAGTCAGTGATGTACATCGGAGGCGGTTCAAACGGCAAGTCCGTCATGCTCGAGTATATTGACTCAATGTTTGGAAAACTAAACATAACACACATTCCTATTCAGGAAATTGCTGAGGGCGGTTTTGTTTTGGCTAGACTCGATGGAAAACTTGCAAACATATTTGCGGACATTGAATCCACAGAACTTCGCAAGTCAGGCAAATTGAAACAGATCATTGGTGGCGAGGGTATCGAGGTACAGCGCAAGTACTCAGATCCATTTACAATGTACCCTCGCGCCAAGTTCATATTTTCAGCAAACAGGTTCCCACGATCCTACGACCAGACAGACGGTTTCTTCAGGAGGTTCGTAGTGCTTCAATGGAAACGAAAGTTTACCGACGACATCAAGGACACAGGTCTTCTTGAAAGGCTCGTCCAGGACAAAACTGAAGTGTCCAAAGTATTCAAAGTCTTGGTACAACTTGCAAAGAACATGGACCAAAGAGGCGACTTTAAATTCACAAAGACAATCAACGAGATCCGTGATACTTGGAACGAACTGGCAGATCCGATACTCATGTACATTCAGGAAAGACTTGAGGATGCAGGCGGTTCAATCTGTACAAAGCGTGAGGTATACGAGGATTATGTGCAGTTCGCAAGAGGTCATGAAATGGTTCCGCTAAGAATCGGAGCATTTGGCACAGAGTTCAGAAACTACTATGAGGAAGTTACCGTAAGAGACAAGGACACGTCAAGTGTATCAAAGTACTGGTGTGACTTTAAGATAAAACCAGAGGTTTCACAAGAAGGTGCCCTTGACAAACACCTAGGGTAAACTTTATATAGACATTAATTGTTTAGTTTTATATGTTAAGGAATATTCCTGTTCTGATATTGGGTGTTGTATTAACTGCACATGTTGTAGGCATATTCATACTGCTTGGAGTACTTGATTAGTTTGTGGGCATTAGCATCTTGTGTTTCCTGTGGCAGACCTATAGACCTTGGCTCCAGAACGAAACGCAGAAAATACTGTGAGACCTGTAAGAAGGTAAGGCAGAAACTAGGCGTTCAGGCATTTGTCAAAAGACAAAAACTTTTATCATAACGGTATGGATAGTATGCATACTGTTGACTAGAGTCTACCAAAAATTTCCCTTGTCTGAACAGTCCAAGTGAGCCCCACAATTCGGGCATATCATATGGCATACCTGCACGTCAACCATTTCATGATCACATCTCGGACATCTAGGATTCATTATTTCTTCTTTGTCCAAACTTGATCGGGTTTAACACATGCAACTCTTTGTGACATCTTCTGCAAAGTATGCATCCGTTGTTTTCTATTAAGGCAAGCTTTATTTGTGTCTTTTTGTATATGATGTGATGACATTCCAACTTTGCCCTCTTTCCCTTTGCACCGCAGTATACACAGCACTTGTTGTCACGTTTCATTATGACACCCTTCCATGCCATAATCATATATCGATAAGCATCAGAAGTTACCTCAAACGCATATGACTCCTTTGCATATCTTTTTTCCCATGCCCTTCGTTTTACTTCTGGATTCTTTTTATTGTATTTTTTAATACGCTTGATTATTTTTTTCTTGTTTTTCTGATAATATACTGCGCCAGCATTGCATTTCTTTTCCCTGTTTTTCCAGTATCTTTTTCTCTCTTCCGTTGCAAGGTGTACCTTGTTTGCCTGGTAATATGCATTGCCTTTCTTACGTGCTGCCTTTGGGTCTGCTGCACGCTTTTCCTTTTGTACCTTTAGTATGTCTTCCCTATTTTCCTTGTATCTTTCATTGGCTCTGGCAATTGCCTTTTTTTTATACTTTGGATAGTTTGCCTTTGATCTTGTATTATAATAATCCTTGTTTTTTACATAGTCATGTTTTCCGCAAAGACCAAACCTTGCGACTGGCCTGTCACAGTTCTTTTTCTTGCATATGGACCTAGCCACTGTCGTCCTCTATAAACAGATTCCATAATGCAGCCTTCTGTTTGCATCTTCTGCAATCCTCGCTTATTGGTATTTTCAATTCTTACAGCTATGCTCCCTTACGCACGTATCACAAAACTCTAACTTACACTTTGGACAGTCTGCAAGCATTCCAGGTCTGTAGCCTGCTCCACATTCGTCACACTGTATTCCATTCACTTCTTACTCTGTTTCACACATATTAATAAACTTTTCATTGTGTTTTCGCCATACCTTAGCAAACGCTCTACTGCCTGATGGTGTGGAGAACATAGGTAAATAAAGCGCCTCGGGTTCTTGCGAATCAATGGTGCCAGGTCCTTATAGTATTGCAGCGTGCCACTTGAGTTCTTGGGATAGTTGGAATGTACCACGTCGTTTGCTATGTATCGCTTGTGGTGAAACGTCATGCCTTTCTTGGACTTTGGCTTCTTGCATACAAAACAGACCCCCTCATAATACCTCTCGGCAAGTTCCATCTTGATTGCCTTTATCTCATCTGGTATCGTCAATGATATCCTCTTTCTTTTTTTCCCTCTGTCTCAAGTCTTCTATAATGTTCTTCAACATAACAACTTCGTTTTGAATGTCTATGATATGCTGGGCAATGTCAATTGATCTTATGTGTGGAGAATGTGTTATAACTAACTCATGAATGCCGTCATAACTTTTAAATTGTGACTTTGTTATTTCCATGAATATCACCCATGGTTATGGTACATGCCTTGCTTGGCTTTCTTTTCCTCGGCACGTCTTTTGTCGTCGTTGCTTATTCCCTTGTACTTGAAGTATTTTGCATTGAGTGATTTCTTTGTAGGGTGTTCCTTGTAGTCATCCTCCTGTTGGTATGATCCAAGTCTGTGTCTTAAGCCATAGCGATAACGCTGGTCTTCTTTCTTGCCCCACTTGGCGCCAACATTACCTTTTGTGGTTCCGACGTATACTGGTTTTTTGTCCTTGTTATAAAGCGTATAATTTCCAGCAGAGTTTGGCACCTTAGCCAGATTATCCTTGGTTAATTTGTATACCCTTCCGCTTCTAAGCCAACCCATAAAAAGGTAGTATCTATCTACTATATAAATATGACCCTAAAGGTCTAGACCAAATGACTGTGATATGGCATCCCATTTCTTGTACTCCTCAAGAAACATTCTGCCCCTTTCTGTTATAATGAATACCTTTTTGTTCTTTACTAATATCTCGTTTATAAGATTACTTTGTGTCAGTTTCTGTATGAAACCGCTTGCCCTTCCGAATGGCAGGTTTGAATGTCTTAGAAGCGGTGTTATGGTTATGCCGATTTCTCCACTCTGCATAACTGTCTCAAGTATGTCTTCAGTAATCTGTTGTTTTGATCTGTTCATATCTTTATTATTATTATGGTTATATAAAGTTAGCGATTTCTGTACCTTCCGATAAGTGTGGGCCCGTAGTCTTCTGGGTGTTTGTTGACTGCACATTTGACACAAAGTTGGTACCTTATCCAGCACTGATACTGTGTAGCAACCCTTGTTCTAAAACCACACTCTTTACATTTCAATATGTATATCTCCTTACTCTGTTTGACCTTGTCCTTGGGTTGCTTCGTGTTCTGCAGCCACAGCATTTGCAGTGTGGCTTTGGGTTGTCTTCCTTCAAGAACATCTTGCTACATACTGAACAGTATACATGCAATCCAAGTGAGTAGTTATGTCTGCCTATTTTTTTAGTTCTTTTGCATTTGCCTTTACATACGTTAGTCATTGTTTGTTAATAAAAAAACTAGTCATCCAATACTTTCTTTTCAGAATCAAACCTGTCCTTCTCGGCTGGCTCAAACTGAATAAGTGCAGTTATTGGATTCTCTGGGTCGTGAATTTTTTGGTGGCATTTTGAATGCACCCATGCTATGGTCTCTGGCTCGTAGTACCTTATGTGGTGTCTTACCATTGGATTGTCATCGTCAGAAATTCCTACATGGCATACAATGCATGTTTCCTGAGTGTTGATGAAAGGAGTACCTTCTACAATCAACGCTCGTCACCAGCACCCGTTATGACTCCCCTTTCTTTTCTATCGGCAAGTTTCTGTATGTTGGTCACTGCGACGTCGTCCATTGATATGTTGTATCGCTTGCCTATCATTGCAACATACCAGATAACATCACCAAGTTCTTTCTTGAGCTTCTCTCCGTCTATGTTGCCCTCGTCTCTGAGGAATCGTTTGCGTAAACCAGCAACTTCTCCAGACTCCTCTACCAGCCCAAGGAAGTAATAGTTCAATGGGTGGCCCAAGTCTGTTTCATCTGCTAGTTTCTCATATGTGTCGAAATTCATTTTATTTAAACTGAGTATTTTTCTCTCATACTCTTATTTATAGCTTGCGATATACAGTTCTTTAATTCATTCTCTGAATGCTTGCTTGTAATTTTTCCGCAGTTCTCGCAGGGGATCTCCCCTATCGGGGATGGGGTTGTAGGGGAAGGGGTTTCTGGTTCCTTTGACGAAAGGTCTTCTTCAGGTTCTCTGAACCAAAAGGTCAGAACTTTCTACCTGCCTTGTACTTGGCTGCGTAGTAACTTTTTCTGCCAGTGTTACTGCTTCCCAATGATTGGTTTAACCATCTGCTACCGCACGCATTACATGATATACTGGACGGGTATTTCTGTTCGAGTACTCCGTTTTGACATGCTGCACATATCATGGTTCCTCGTCCTCTCCTCCGTCAGTCAGCCATTCCCATTCTGGTCTTTCCATGTTAATCGTCATATCTTTTACTATTTAAATTTTGTTAAGAAAAAAATGTCACTCTCTTTCGATGTCGTGACGTTTGTAGAATTTGTCTAGTTCTTCCTCACTCATTCTTGGCTTTGCATTTTTGTTTTTCCATTTGATGGCCATTATACCTCCTATGGCTGCCAAAGCAAAGAATAATGCTGTCGTGATTTCTGTGATCATAGTAGCATCATGTCCTCATAGCATTCAAAACATATATACTCTTGGGTCTTGAACGGTGTCCAATATGGCTCGTTAGGTTTGGCTTTCCAATAACCTCCACAATCCTCACACTCAAATGACATTACAAGTTCATTTATCTTGTTCTCTTTGCAGTGTTCATGGTTGCATGATATCATTGTCGTGGCCATTTCCTTTTCCAGGTTGCCTATATATACACCACATTTGTCACATGGCGTATGGTCTGGTACCGTCTCTTTCAACGTGGCAACAAACTCGACTTCCTTAGTTATGCCTCTTGCATCTGTTACTGGAATTTTATATGGAAAGTTTCCATGTGTTATTACTTCCTTGTAACCTGTGATCTTTTTTGCTTTACCTTTTTCTCTCATAAGTTTAATCTACTCCTTCCCTTTCACTGTGTCCCACTTCTTTGCATAGAATATAATGTTTACTAACAGGATACCAATGCTTGTGATAAAAGTACCTAGTTCGATCCATATCAAATCCTTGGTATACCTCTTTTATTAAGACATCTTGCTAGTATCTCTATCATTACTTTTCCTTTATTAGTCAAATCAAAATTATATCTTATTGTATCATATGTAACCAATTCTAATTTTTGTAATTTTACTATGTCATAAAACCAAACATATGTTTTTCTAGGTGGCGCACCATACATTGATGTTTTCCCTAATACTCCAAGCAATGATAGATATAAACCATATCCTTCTTCATTAAGTCCTCCTGTTTTTGTTACATATCCCTTTTGTACTGCATATGTAAAAATAACAAAATACTCTTTTGAATCTGGTGTATTAAGTTTCCATGAATGCATTAGATGTTAAACCTCCTGTGAAGTTTTATCAGTATGTTCGGAGCATAGAATCCTGGATTCTCGTTCATTGTACATTCTGCACAAGTTTCAAACTGCTGGTAACATCTTACCTTGTCAGCATATCGGACACGCTGATGACATGACTTGCATCTCATTTCTCATCCTCGTCACATTTTTCCTGATTGTAACAGGCAAAACATTTTGGGATACCTCTGCATAAGATCTGTTCCACATTGCTGGAGAAACATTTTTGACATAAACCTTTCATCTTTTAGTCCTCTGTTTTTTTCTCTTTTTATATGTTTGCTTTTGTTTAGATTTGTTTTGTCCTATGTCAATACCTGCTTGTGACATATCCATCTTGACAGGATCACCTGCTAGTTTTCCCAAGCCTTCCATTAATTGTGATATCCCTGCACCGACCTGTACAATTGTTTTGATTGCAGAGTCCATCTTTTCCTGACCTGATTTCTTTGGTTTCTTTGTATCATCCACTTGATTGATCTGAGAAAAAAGACTTAGCAATCTGTGCTGTTCAAATCCCTTTGCAGTTAACATTGTTACAATTCCATACTGGCCTATAACGTCAGCAATAAGTCCGTCCTTTCTTAGTTTGTCAAATGCCTTATCAACTTCCTTTTGTTTTTGATCTATTGTTTTTTCTGTTTTATTCATGTTTAACTCCATTCATTTTATCACTTGCATAAGTTGGAAACAAGTCGGGTATCCATGCATGGATGAATAATGCGACTGACATTGACATGGCTCTCCACCAATGTGTCTTGTATCCCATGCAGTTATCTTTTAAGTGTTTAAACATCTCTCATCTCAAAACTACCTTTAATGTGACCATGTAGCATACAAAAATCCATGTATATCTCTTTACAGATTAAACAATATGGGTGTTTTCTTGGTGTGCCTGTTAGTTTCATAATGGAGTTCCATCATTCCATGATTCTAATTGTTTTATTCTTATTTGTAGTTGTATAATTTCATCTTGCATACCTAAGATATAATCTGCTATATCCCTACTCTTTTCTTCTGGTTTTATACTTATGATTAATTCATCATCTAATATAATGTCATAATCCTCATCTATATCTTCCCAGTTGGTGAATCTGTCTTTAGTTAGTTTCATTTACAATCATCACAATTTTCATCTACACATATTGTATTATTATTTACATCTCTAGTCATACTCATTGCTCTCCACCAATGTGTCTTGTATCCCATGTAGTTATCTTTTAAGTGTTTAAACATTATTTTAATTTCCCCATTGTTTTGCCATTGCCCTGGCAATCCCTGTAAATGTTCTACTTCTATCAGTAGAATTTCTTGGTGTCTTGTACCATCCCCTGGTATATTTATTACCGTTTGGTGTTGTTATGTAAGTCAGTTCAACCATCTTGGTTGGTTTTATTTTTGGCAGGTTCTTTAACCACAGACATGTTTTCTTTGAGTGGTCGTGTCCGTGCTGGTAAGGCTGTATGATCTGCGTGTACTTTGGAAGGCCTGCTGCCAGAGATGGCACGGGATTCTCAATGCATATCTTTTCAATGTCTGCGTTAAGCAGTGTCATGAAAAGGCTTGTGTCAATTTTTATCTTTTCTTTCTTGTTCAACTGTGCCCTGTTTCTGCACATGAACGTGCACACTGGATGACCTATCATCATGTCCCATCCCTCGTCAAGATGTTTTAGAACGTCGTCCTGTATGTGATAATCATTATTGTTTTTCTCGTCAGGCTTTATGTCGCATGACCAGGTATCGTGACCTTTCTTTCTGAATGCATCTCTTATTATTCCAGAGCATTCGCATGCTATCAGGACTTTCATTCCTTTCTGTTAAACTCCGATTCTTTTAATTTGTTTATCTGTTTTAACATGTCCTTCATTCTGTTTCTTATTGTTACTTCCGTAATGCCTGCTGCCAGTGCTATGGTTCTTTGTGTATAGTCCCATCCCTTTAAGGAGCAACAGTAATACAACGATGCTGCTGCAAGTCCCACTGGATCCTTTCCTTCCTTGCTGTTAAGCTCATTCAATAGTCTTATTGCCTGTTGCTGTGTCTTGACAGTTATTGGCGGAATGCAGTTTGTACCGATTCTTGATATGTAACTTATCGGAGACATTATGTTTGGCTTGATGTCAAGTGTCTTTATTATGAGTCTGTAGTATGCGCTGATGTCGCTTCGCCTTGCATAGCATACGTTTGTAAAATCAGTCAGTGTCTTGCTTGTGCCTTCCTCACGAGATGCTGCATAAAGACATGCTGCAGAAAAGACAGTAGTTGTTCTTCCCCTCATCATCTTATAGTTTTCACATTCCCTGAATATTTCAGCTCCTCGCTGTTTTATATTTTCATTGATTCCCAAGACCTGGCACAGTCTTGTTATCTCACTGTTTGCTATGTTAAGAGTCTTCTTGCCGTTTGATTTCTGACGTTTGTCCCATACCGAAATTCTTTTTGCCATGTCCTTGGCTTCCCCTCTCAGGTATTTTCCAGAAGCATCCTTGTTGCCTGCTGCAATCATTGTGCTTGACTGCATCATTGGATTCTCTGGAGGGCCAGTTCTGCCAGTTCCCTTTTCACTGATGTCATAGTCCCATGTGTCGTCGGCAAATCTTTCTGCCCATACTACTCCGCACTTGCTACAAACTATCTCGTGATCAGTTGTTATTAGCATACTGTTGCATCTACCGCATATCTTATCCTTTAAATTTCTATCTATTCCTTGAACCATTTTATTTATATGTTTTTACCGTTATATAAAGTTAACTATTTCAGCACCAATGATATAATTACAGTACCTACTGTCGTACTCACAACAGCATCAAATATGACACCGTTGTTTATTTCATAAGCAAATATTGGAAAAATAAAAGCAAGTGAAACGCATGTTAACAAACCAAACAACCTTAACATAGTTACCAATTGATTTGTGGGTCCCAGTTAGATTTGTTTGTTTTGACTTTTCGTTTCACTGACTTTTTTGGTTTAGGTCGATCGTCCTTCTCTGCTGCTGCAGCGAGGATATCTATAACCTTGTCAAGTCTTGACCTTGTTACGGGTTTGTTTACCTTGAGGGTATGTGACCTTTTATTTTTTGTTTTTTGTTTTCCGAACATTCTTTGATTTCCTTTTTGTTTTCTTTTTTGGTTTTGCTGCAACCACTGGGGAGTCTCTTGCGAAGCTTGATTTTCGCATTATGATTCTGTCTCCTTCAGTTGCCACAGTGTCGTAATGACTTCCGCCATGCTGACTGCCAAACAGAAGTGCGTTCAGGTCTACTAGGTGTACGTATGTTGTACGACCGTCGCAGAGTGCTATTGCATCACCAAGACCGTTATAATTGAACTTGATAATTTCTACTATCTCCCAATCATAAGGATACATGGTTCCCAAAAAGTCATCCCAGCCCTTCCATTGAGATCTGTAGAACAGATCTGGAACTGCTGGCATTCTCGATATGTCGTCTGTTGTTTTCTTTGCCATATTAATCATAAGTTGTAATGAAAAAAAAGATTAATTTTTTTCTATTATTAATTTATCTTCAATACGTGCAGACTTTACACCATATGTTTTATAAGCATTTTCTAATTTTATTACTTTTCCATGATATCTTTTATCAAATATTTTAACTGCTTCCTCATTTGTCAGTTGTATATATTCTGGTATTGAATCATAATATTTATTTTGTTGGTCTGTATCATTAGGATCCATCATATTAAGATAATCCTCATCCTCATAATAATCTGGAAAAGGCTTATTGTGCACTATGATTTTACTATCAGGATCTGTAATACATTCAACCTTACCTTTAATTGTTTCCCAATCCCAATTTCTACCACCTTCTATGTGTCCAAATGCGTAATGTACTTCATACATTTCATTAGCCATATCCTTCCAGTTTAATTTGTATGTGTTTCTACCAGTTTCCTTAACCTCTCCTTGATAATCAAGTATTGAGAATAATATTATATTTCCCTCACATAAATCTCTATTATCATCTTTGCTCCGCACTGCTTTTCCTGTTTGATAGAGTTTTCGTACTTTATCTTAATCTTACAGTTCTCCAATTCAAACTCTGACATCTGCTTTTCCACATTGTTTCTGACGTCCCATACTACAAGTCTGTTTGGCTCTTTCAGCCATCTGTTGTAGCGAGCCCTGTATGCCAGAACCCATTCAGGTTTGATTTTGTTATATCTGTAATCTATTTTCATTGTCAATTTAATCCCTCCATAACAAACTCTGTTGCTATTGGAACACCTCCGTTATGTATGTAGTCTGTAAATATGTTTACATATGTTTTTGTCGGTGTCTCGTTTTCTGGTATTGTAAATCCAAAGCTTATTGGCACCGTGCCATTTACTAATGTAGTCTTGTACATCATGACACCGATTGGCGTTGAGTCGATTCCCTCGATATACATTGTAACAAGTACTGGCTGTTCCATAGTGTTCTCTATTTCTATATGTGTCTGCATCATGTCATGGTTTATATGCCTTTCATAATCAGAGTAGCCAGATATGACCTGTGTATAGCCGTCCACACTTTGCACACCCACTAATGCTGTTACAAGTAACAGTGTTAATAATGTTTTCATTGTCATGATCTGTTTTCCCAACCCATTTCCAATTCATCTTTCAAATTATTATACCAGTTTTTAGCAATCTTAACAAAGCATTCATCACAATTTTCTGACCAGTTAGATTGTAATAGATATGATTTCGGTTCTGCTTGATGTCTCATACTCCAACGATGGTATCTTTGACCTTTTTGAAATTTTTCATTGCATGAGTAACAACCTTTAGAATACATGCCTTTTCCAGTTGACCTTTTTACCTCGTGTATTATCATGGTATCCTGTCCTGGAGTTCCTTGTCTTCCATTGCTAAATACACAAACTCTTCCATGACTTCCTCATGATTTACCATGATTGCATCACTTAACTTTCTTTTTGCATATGCCCAGACATAATCTTTTTCTTTTTCTGAAAGACGGCTGTACGCATATATGTTTTCAAAGTCTTCCTTTTGAATTTCTATTGTTATTTTTTCACTCATTATTTAAAGTCCTCTGGATTTTCTACATTCTCTTTGAACATTGTAGTTATTCTTAGATACGCATGTCTTTGCTGATGCTTGAATGCCTCTGTCTTTGCATCAAACTCTGGCTCTATGTTGTCAAAGTACTGGCCACATTCGCAATACCATATGTCAGATTCCTCTGCATAATTCATCCATGGTATTTCCCTTGTAGGTTTGTTTGGCTTGTCGTCAAAGTAGTTGTCCCATCCTTCACAGTGCTCGACATGGTTTTCCAAAGTTGTCTCGCTTTCGTTGACTGGAAATATTTGGTCACATGCTATGCATGCTTTGCCGTTTGATACTCCCTTAAAATATTTATTCACGTTCATTTATTATCAATCCCAAATTAACATTTTCAACAAATTTTATCATATCTTTCTTTTTAAAGGTTTTTTTTATTTTTAATAATACTTTGTCGCACCTTCCTTGGTCTTCGTTATAATATAGATCACCGTTAACTAATTCAGATAGTATCCATTTTTGATATAACCATTCTGTGTATAATACATAATCCATTTTTTTTAATATTAAGGAATTGTTTATCTCATCTTGTGTAGATACTCCACAATCAGTCATTACTGTTTCAATTGTATAATCTTTATCACAAGGCCACCACATATTTTCATAGTCATTATAGAATTGTGTTATTGCTTTAGTGTTCAATATAATTAATTCTCCTTTTTGACTTGTAGCACATGTCACAGCTTCCGCACTTGCTTCCGTGATCCGAGTCAGCGTACACTGGGCAGTCGAAGCCTGGTGTCTTGCCTAACCTGTCTTTGGTAATTACCACACTTGTGGTCATTCCCTTAAGCTTGATTGGCTTTCCGTTTACCATGAATCCAGACACCCTTACGTTTAGATTGCTTGGAAGTTTTTCTCCAGTCTTTATGAATGCCTGCATAAGTTTTACTTCCTTTGTCGGTAGCCAGTGCTTTACTTTTGGAGTCTTTCTTGCTATCTCTATTATCTTTCTAAAGTGCTCCATTGACTGTAGGTCTCCAGAGTCATGCCATCTGAATTTATCTATTAATTTTCCTTTTATTTTTTTATGATTGATTATGTATATCATTGCATCTGCCCAGTATGGCTCGTTCTTTATCTTATCCATGCGAGCGTTCAAACATTTCTGGCATGAACGAAAAATATATCTTCCCTTTCTTGCATAGCAGTGCTCACATACAGTTCCTTTTATCTTATGCAGTTTGCCACCCTGCTTGCAGTCAAGTGCAGATGTACTGTAGCCGAACGTCTCCATCTTTCCTGGTCTGGAAAGGCTTACGACGTAAGGAAGTGCCTGCTTGATTGATTCAAAGTCCTTGTAGATTTTGATCATTTGGAATATTGCTTTTTTATTCAATTATTAAAAAGATATTTTATAGAAAGTTTGTGCAACGATAGCTGATTGGCATATCCTTTTTTAAGACGTTTGTAAATTTGCCAAGTAGTACGTTTAGGGTAACACAGTTTGTTACAGTATTCATTGAGTGACAGTCTGCCACAAGTCTTGCATTCAATCTGTTTTGTTCTCTTTGTGGATTTTCTGTTTTTGTTGTTATATTTATTCTTGCATTCCATACTGCACCATGTCTTGGGTCTGCCATGATGAAATATTATTTCACTTCCACAAAATTTGCATCTGTTGTCTGCTTTTTTCCTATGCTTGTTTAACGCATTCATTTATCTACCCTCTATCATTTCTCTAAGTGAAATAAATATGTTTGCCAAGAGATTTATATTGGTACTTTTTTTCCTTATGCTGTCGTCCTTTAGTATCTGTATATAGTGCTCAATGCCAAGTATTATTTTCTGTTTGTCCATCTGTCTTACTGTCTGCTTTTCTCCACATTTTCTACAGAACCCAACCTTGAACAGCATGTTGTTGATTTTCATATAATTTTCAATCTTTCTGGCATGGTAGTAATGCTTTTGGTTGTTGTCATAAAGCACGTTCTGCCAGTTGTTCTGCTGCTTGTAGACAATGTCGTGGGCATCTTCTGTACTGACACCAGCCTTTATTGCAACCTGTTTCTTTTTTCTGTTGGAAAAAAGATGCCATTCCCAGTTTATTTCTCCCTCTCCGTATCCTACAAAGTCATGCCTTTTGCAATATTTATTCATTAACAAGTTCTCTCCCAAACATGCTGTTGATAAATTTTCCATTGAATGCTCTTTTCTTTTGAAGGTTTACCATTGTCTTTATCACAATAACTTTTATAAGTGCCTTGGACTCTGCTCTCTTTAGCTCTTCCCTCAATGAAGGATCCTTGAACTTGTTTGACTGAGTCTGTATCTCTGAGACTATCTCGTCCTCTATCATCAATACAAAGTTTTCAAATCTTTTGGTTTCCTTGTCCAGTACTACCATCTACTTATCCTTTCTTTGAACATAAGTTTTCCTTGATGTTTGACTATGTCGTAGTTGCTGGACGTGTAGACTAACTGAGGTTCTCCGTTGTCGTCTATTACTGCTTTCCATGAGGTTCTGTCAGGGTCCATGCTTGCTGCATAGTACTCTCCGTCTATCTCTATTGGAACTGTGTAGTCTTTCTGTGTTGACAGACCGTATACCTCTTCGGTTCCTTGGGAACTTTTACTTGTAACTGTAATCTCCCATCCGTTGTCACGTGCCTTTTGTTCGAGATACTTTGTAGGAAATATTTTTTCATATTCAAGGTTGTAGTCCCATCTTGATTCTCCATGCTCTTCAACTATTGTTGCAATTATTTTGTTGTATGAATCCTCGGATGGCTTTTCAATTTTACCGCCTTGTACCTTTGCAAGCCAGCTCATAATTGCAGCCCTGCACTCAAAGTTTGATTCTCCGTACTTTCCAGTCATTTGAAGATACTTGCTCCATACAAATCCTGAAACTTCATTGTCCCATTTTGTCCATTCTGGTATGTGCTTCAACTGCTCTATCATGTGCATCTCCTTTGTGTTGTATGATGCATATCCAAACAACTTTGCTGCATGTATAAGTTTTGCTGGCATGAAGAGTATCTCTATGTTGGTATACCTTAAGAACGGAAGACTCTTTGCTGCCTGTATTGGCAGAATCATTGTGTATCTAAGATTTGCAAAGTAACTTTTTACTTTCGAGTATGAACGTCGTAAAGATTCGTCATCATCAGGATCTCCATGAACTTCAAGATATTCTTCATCAGCCTTCCATCTGAGTTTTATTTCCTCATACTGCGGATTGCTGTCTGGGTCATTGTTTGTTCTGTGCATATGTATTATCTGACCGTAGTCTGATGCCTCAAGAATCTCGTCAAACAATTCAGTTACGCTTGGGTAAAGCTTTTTTCCTTTCTTTGCAACAACTATTCCAGACTTGCATCTTTTATGAATGCCCTGCATTAAACTGCTGTCCTCGCTAACGTTGTTAATCTCATGCTGTCCTATCCAGTCGTCTGCAAAGTATATGCCTCCTGGATATTTCTTTCTGATCTCGTCCTCGTCGTCAGTTGTTATTCTGTAGTTGTTCCAACTTCCGTCCCTTACCAACAGGCCTCTTGGGCTTGATCCTCCAGAACTTCCATGTGATATAAGTGATTTAATTTTGTTTCGTTTTTTGTATTCCTTTGCATCAACAATTGGCTGGTCACAGTGGTCGTCTACAAGTACCAGAGTGCTTTGTGAATTTGGCAACGGATCAGTATCAGGATCATGTGTTTCCATATACTTTTCATTTGCTGCATTTCGTAGGTGTTTGTCAATAGCATTGAATGTTCCCTTGTGAAGTGACGGGTGGAACATGACGTCCTGATAACTTCCAAACAGTGTCAACAATGTCTCATGTCTTTTCTGTATTCCGTTGGATGTCCTGTACCTTACTGGAACCCTCATCTTTTGAATGAACTTGTGAGTTTCATGATTCAACTTGTCGTCTATGCTGTATCCGTTGAGTACCCATCTTTTGTCAGATGTCTCATACTCATCAAAGTTTGTTATGTCGATGTCATGAATCATGTCGTTGCATGCCTTTTCTATAACCTCTGAAAAGTACTCGGTTGCTATCTCGTTGACCTCGTCTCTGTCTGGCTTTGGAACTTCCTGGAGTTTTTCCTTTCCGTTTTTGTCCTCTCCCCTTATCTTTTCCTGTTTGATGTTGAGGTATGTGGTAAAGCCAGTGCTGTAACTGATGTCAATAGGAATCCTACATAGGAATGTCGAGTTCTTGTTTCCGCCCACTGTGGACAGATACAGTTCCATCTGCTCGTTGTCTATTAACGTTACAAACCTGTCGGCAGTTCTTTTCTTCACATAGTCTTTGAATCTCATCACTGGAGCGTACTCCTCGTATGAGTCGTTGTCGTTTGTGTTGTATGTGGAGATTGTCTGCTCTGACTCAGAGTTTACAATTTCCAGCACAGTTTTTACTGGGTAGTTTGATGCAATGGTCTGAACCATTTCAACAAGACTTGGTATTCTTACATGTTCTTTTAATGAAATTTCTGTCCTTGTGCCGTATCCTTCAAGAGTTCTGTTTGCCACAAACTCTGATTCGTCAGTGTTTCTTGTCATGAAACAGAACCTCTCGTCTGTTCTTCGGTCCCATGACTCTACGATACATGCTGATGCAATCCTAAAGAATGATATTGCACCAAGCCCGAACATTCCAGACCTTGTGTTGTTTGTTTCCTTGCCTACTGTTGAGAAACCAAACGACATAAAGTTGTCGGAAAATATGTTTTTAGTCATGCCCATACCGTTGTCTGTAATGGTTACCTTTCTGGCACCATAGTCAAACAGTACATGTACAAAGACATCGTCTGTGTATCCATGTTCCTGGTGGTATGCAACACAGCCGTGGCTCAGTGCGTTGACGTACTGTTCCCTGAAGGCACTGGCATCTGACCTGTAAATCTTGTCAGACACAAGTTCCTTTATCATTGGAACATTTATTTTTATTTCAAAGTTTGTTTCTGTCATATTAATCGTAATTTGTAATGAAAAAAAGCTAAACCAAATTTTCCGCTTTGTTTCTTTCAAGTATTTTAAGCACCTTCTTTGGTATCTGATGTGTGAACACGGTGTCATTCAAGTTTGGATCCATGAGGAACTCTATCTTTGAAAGTATGATATAGCCCATCTCGTCTATCTCTACAAGACCGTTGCTTGTTTTTAGTTTTAGTCTTTGTGTCTTGTCTACCACAATGCATACTGCTCCGCTTCCGAGGTTTGTTCTGTGGGTTCTGTCAGCCTCTTGTTTGTCACTGTTCCATATCCAGCATACCCCAGTTCTGTCAACCAAGAATATGTCGTCTATGACAAAACCAGAAGGCAATATTCTTATCCTGTCTCCGTGTTTTTCAAGAACTCCCTTGAGCAACTGTATGTTGTACTTGTTGTTGTTGTACTTGTCAAATATTTCGTACAATGAGTTTGTATCAGTGAATGACTTTACAACGGCATCTGCCATGTTGGGTCTTGTCGTTATGGTCTTCCCGTTCAATGATATGTTGAATATCATTCCGTTGAATGTTTCCAGTACTTCTATTCCCTCTATTGGCAAGTCAAACTTTATTCTTTCGTTCTTCCACTCCACAACCTTCATGTGAAAGTATGGAGTGTTTGGGACGATTGACACAATGCCATTGTCTTCCTTGTAAATTATATGTGATTTATTTTTTTCTAGTATCTTCATTATTATAACTTGTACATTTCCGTCTTGTGTATGTTTTCCATATGCTCGTTGACTTCCTTGTAAGTTCCAGTCATGTGGCAGTATCTACAATTCATTTAGTAAAAAAAAAGATTAGCCCCCAGACACTGCGGAGATGCCAACTAGTTGTGACGACTCGTCACGTTGGATCACTGCTGATCTAGGGACCATTTGTTGTGGGCGCACGCTGAATATCTGTGACTCACCGCTTACGTGGTGTGGAACGTCGACAAATATGGAACTCAATCCTTTGCTGAACTGTGCGTGGTCTGCTGTCGTCATCAGTGATGAGACGGTAACCATGCTTTCAGCTTTTGGAATCTGAGCTTCAGGCTTTGCGCTTGACACGAGTTGTTTAAACTGTTGTGTTTGATTGGTCATGATCATAATACTTTTAATTGTTGTTTGTAATATTTAATTGTTTTGTCTGTCATACGTTGAATGAGTCAGGTCTCCATGGCATCTGTATATCATGTCGTCCATGTTTTTCAATGCCTCGTTAAAACTTTCTCTTATTGATTCCAGTTTCTCCCTTGCACATTCCACATGCAGCGTGTTAAAGTCTTGCTGTGAAACCTGCTCCCTTATGACGATGTCATTCTTTCTGAACGGATTTTCATTGCACCATTCACATTTTCTTTTCTTTGCATCAACATCCGTGGCATATCTAAATTCCATATACTTCCATCTTGACCAGTCTCTTGATATTACTGACTCGTGACGTTGAAGGTAATGCCATTTTCCATGTTGCCTATCATCATCTTCCCAATCCCTGTTTGCCTCGGCTTCCAGTCTTGCGCCAAGGTTGCTCCAGTGTGGAAATACTGGCTCGTTGATTGGATAGTTATTTCTGTTCATAAAATTCAATTTGTTTGTTTAGAAAAAAAAGTAGATTTACTTGTTTAGAATGCTAAAAAATTAGCATTGTTCTAAATCAAAGTAGTCTCTACCGTTTGCAGACTTTCTCTTAAAGGTTTTCACTTTAAGTGCGTTGTCTGGTTCGTTGACTGCGTTGAAAAGACTTGTTGGTTCTCCAGCATCATTCAAGAATTTGCCGACAATGGCTTGTCTTGTTGTGTGGAATTTGTTAACCTTCTCGCCTTCTATTTCGAAGTCTTCGCTTGTTGCGATTTTGATGCCCTTGTTCTCGTCGTAATCCTTACGCTCTACTCCACAGATAGTAAATTCTCTATCGTCTAATAGTGCTAATGATCTAGAATCTCCAGAGCTCACAAACTCGCTTAGTTTTAATTCACCTATTTCCATTCACCTCCTTAATTGTAATATGTAATGTTATATTATATTTAATGCTTTCGCACATTTCACATGGTACCAGTACGCTCTGCTTGTCTTTGCTGTCCTGTTGCAACTTAGAGAATGCTTTGTACATATGTTTGTATTTATTCTAAGTCTCTTTCTGCACTGCCTGCACTTGTGGTCCACGTTCTTTGACCTGCCTGAAAGTTGTTTGCTAAGTTTTACTATTCTGGCTGGCAATCCTTGCAGTCCTTGCACAGACACAACGGCCTGTGTTTGCCGTCCCTTGTAGGGTTTGCCGTATCTCTACGTCTTTGTGTTCTGGTCATTTCTTTTCCCAACCTTCATAGGCATCAGATGTTTCACATTTCAGACATGAATTAAAGAAGCTTGGTTTTCCACAAGTCATGCATTGGTTAATGTTTCTTAGCCTGTCCTTTCCGTCGAATGATTTTTTAAGGTTTCTAAAAAAGTTCATTATTAGTTCACACATATATGTTATAGTTCTACGTTTTATTTAAGCTTTTCTTTTCTGATAAAACATTATTATTATTATCAGTGTCATCAAAGGCACAACGTTTCTGTGATACTTTTCATCTATGCTTTGAGACAATGCAGATCCGTCTCCGTCAAGTCCCAGTGACATTACCTCTACTATGTTCCAGAGATATGACTTTAACTTGGTACATGCTTCGTTTCCGTCAGGGTCGCTTGCTGCATCGGGACAGTTTGTATTGAACTCTATGGTCGGGTAAAGCATCATGAATGCCAGACCTGCAACGCAGAGTCCCAGCCAAAAGTTTGAGTTACTGATAGTTTCCTTGATCATTCCACATCTCCTCGAATACCTGCTTGTGTCTGTCGCAAACACAAAGGTCTTGTATCACTGTTCTTCCAGTCTCCAATACAATTTCACTTTTGTATACATTGGTACCTTCCCTGCCACATACATTCTCGTCGTCACCGACAAGCACTACGCATGTGTTTTTACTCAAGGTCTTCTCCTTCTATCTGTTCAATGTTAAAATGTTCAAGTATGTCATCTGGTTTCATTATCATATTAAATAATTTTTCTACTGCTTCCGACTCATAAATTTCAGTGTCTACAATTGCAGTAAACTTAAAGTACTTTGTCATTGTGGCACAAACCCCGTGGTGTTGCATGTAAAGCATTCCTCGTCGTTTCCGTTTGGGCCCACGTCCCTTCTCCATCCGTGGAGACAGTTTGGACACGGGTTGTGTACCTCTTCAAACTTTACAATGTCATTTCTTGAGTGATGAAACATGTGGTAAACGCCTGCCTCGTCAACACCCCATACACCGTCAGTGAAGGTATTGGTGTTGTCTTCAGCCCAGTTGCTTACTGCTGTATCTGCCTCGTCAATGTCTATTGTTACTCTTTTGTAATTCATATTAATCATAAATTTGTAATGAAAAAAAAGTGATGAGTGTTAGCTCACCACTCTTGTACTAAGATAGGTAGGCGTGCCTGTTCATCAGTCAGCCTTAAGCCGACTCTGAGAACGCCTCGTTTTGTTTGGGTCAGTCGATCTGTATGAATACAAGAAACAACGGTTAGATTTTTCTGACACCTGTTTGCACGAATTTTTCGTGGTTCACCAAGGTTCTAATACCGCACTGGGCTTAGTGTTCTCTTGGATCCCCTTTTCTCATCTTCTAAGTTAAGTTAGCCTGCTGGATTTTATTCCACTTTGTGATCTTAGAACTTAGTTTTGTAGTCAATTCTACGGACAAATATGCTCCTATCGAATTACTGTAATTAGTCTCTGTCGTTTGCAAAGTCGTTCGGATCTATTTCAAACTCCTCTTCAAACTCGTGTCCACATTCGGGACATTTGCATTGTACTTCTGTCATTGTTTTTCTACCCTGTCTATGATTGCCCATATGTCATCATCAAGATTATTTTGTGTTTTTCTTAATAATTTCATTAACATTTGTTGTATTTCAATTTCTTTATCTGTCATAATCTAAACTCCACACTTGCAGCACTTGAGGATGCCCTTGTTGGTACCACATAATGTACAAGTCTTGTTTCTTTTGTAACTCAATATATCCCTTGGGTTGGTATGAACAAAAAGCCATACCAGTGCAATCAAGAATATTGAAAGTATTAATAAGTGTATCAATTTTTTGCCTCTATCGGTGTGCATGTGTGTCCGTCGCTCCAGCTAATTCCACTGGGTGTCCCGTGGTCGCTGTAGTACTCTTGGCCACATCCGCACTTGTAATATTTTAATTCACTCATTATTTTCATCTACCAATTTCTGATGATCTGATAAGTCACGATGGACTTTCATGAATGAGAACTCATCTGTCTTGAATCCGCATGCTTCACATTCGTATACTGTCATACGTCAGTCCCCTCTACCTGCCAGCAGTGTATTCCGATCTCCCTCCACTTGTCCACGACCTGCTGTCGGTCGTCTATGGCGATGCGTGGGGTGTAGCCGTCCTTTAGAATCTCTGCAAAGAGTTCCGCCTTTATCACACCGTCCTGTCTAAAGTCATCGTCTTTTCTGAGGTAGATTTTCTCGTACTTGATGCCCCATTCGTTCAGTTGTGCGGTGGTGACATTCCTGTGCCTTTCGTTTCGAGCACTGGTTATGATGATTCTATGGCCTGTCTCCTGTAGCATCTTTACCAGATGTACCACGTGTTTGTTTGGCAGATCCTCTTCCATCATTACCCTCTCGTTGAGAAAGATGTCCCAGTTCATTCTTTTGCCAGGTGGCGGATTGGCTTCCGCCCTTTTGACACGTTCTCTGATGTCGGCAAGAGTGCCGTCAACGTCTACGATTATATCTTTAAATTCGTTCATTGTAATTTCCTTATTTTAATTTTCTGTCTTCTGACTCTTTGGTAAGCCCTTGACTCGTCGGCATGCTGAAGTATGATGCAATGGTTGCAATACTTTCTTGTTCTACTGCCTCTTTTTTCGTTTGGATTTGTCTTGTATTCAAATTCCTTGTGGCATCTGATACAGCCTCTTGTTATGGTACTATGCAATCTCGTCGTCGGATACACAATAATGACATTTGTTTGTACCACGACATGTATAGCATAACTGATGACCAAACTCGTTACAGTTTCTGCATGTTTCTATGTTGTGGTTTTCATATCTGTTGCTGTTGCATTCGTAGCCTTGCATCTGTCCTTCTTCGTTTTTTATTTGCTCTACACCTTGCCAGCATCTTGAACATTCTCTTGTTTGATTGCACATGGTACATGAGTACATCATTGCCCTCATAACCTCCTTGCCTGTATCGTTTAGTATATATCTTGAATAATTCATTCCACCAACCTCTTCAACAAGCTGGTATGTCTTTAGCATTGGCAACAGTGTATATATAATTCCGTTTCTACCCTGTCCATTTTCTGTTAGTTTGTTTGCAGACCACGGCCTGTCTTGTTTTAGCATTTTTACAATCACTGAATTGTATACCAGTGAGCCGAATGCCCCTGCATACTCTTTCCATGTTATTCCAATCTTTGCAAGTGCCATCTGGCCTTCTGGAGACATACTTGATATCATTTGTTCCAATGTTGTTGCTGTTTGTTGTTGAGACATATTAATCATAATTTGTAATAAAAAAAAGAGAGTGCTTGTGTATTAATATATGTATAACACAATACACCTCTTTCTGACTCGATGGGTTTTTTACGTCATACCATTGTTGACGGACAGACTAACTCTGTCAGTTTGTTATGAATTAACTGTAATATTAATCGTTGAGTTGTAATAAATAAAAAATTTATTGATGACAGTTACAATTGTCATCGTCACATTTGTCGTCTTTGACTGGCTCGTTATCTGGAACGTTTACCCTTTCTGATAGGTCGCACAATCTGTCATACACTTCGTCTAAATTATGTAGTCTTGAAAGTAGTCTTTTCTTATGTTCTGTACATGAAGGCTCTTCATCGTATTCTGTTTGAACATAATCCATTTCTATTGACCATAACTTAATTGTGTCTATCAGGTCGCTGAATGCTGCCTTGGCTTCTAGGTTGTCGTACTCGCAGGTCATTGACTTTCAGTCCTTTTCAGTTTGTTGGCTGCCCTTGTCTTGGCTGCCTTTCTTGCACGGGTCTTGTTCTTCTGGGTCTTGAACAACTTGTAGGTGTCCATTGGTTCTTCATTCCATGGGATGTCAAGTTCCATTTGAAGTTTTACCAGATCTACTGGGTCATACGTATTTATTTTTACGTCGTACATTGGACTTTGTTGTCCTATTGTATTGTCACCTGTTTTTAGTACGGCAATAATTCTTCCTACTGTTTCTTCGGAATCGTCAAGAAGTTTCTTTTCGTCCATTGTTAGTTTTGAATCTTTGGCTAACAATTCTTCGATATTCTTTCTTGCAAAGTATACGCTTGTCAAGAGTCTTTTTACCTTTTGGTCGGACAACTTTCTGTCGCCTTCGTTTAGGCACTCTATTGAGAAGCCCATTTTGGACTTGCACTCTGCGTTGATTTCTCTGTCACCGTATGTCTTTGGTTCCCAGATGTTTATCATTGCCTGTGCAGTACTTTTTCTTATTGCCAACAGTTGCTCTATTGGAATTTTCTTTTGCATGTGAGGTGTATTTCCTGGATTTACTAGGTGTGCATAACACGTCTCATGGATGTTTCCCTTGTGGAATGCATCGTTTTCAATGAATCCTGAAGACTCAAATCCTTCCCTTGGCTCTATTGTAAATACCTGTTGTACCACTTCGCCCTTGACTTCTGGACTGTTTTCTGCAAGTTGAGTTGACTCTGCAATTTCTGATTCTATATCAGATAGTATGTGGTCATGGTCTTCTGGTCCATGTGAATCCAGCATACTTGCTTTTGCCTTTGCATACATCTCATGGTTTGCCAACTCTGCTGCCTCTACCCCTGAGTCATCTGGGAAGTCGAAGCCTTTTTGGTTTCCACAATTTCTGCACTTTATCGGTAGCGGTACTAGGTCTTCGCTACTGAATCCGAATCCGCATCCCTTCTTACATGTTTCACCATGCAAGCTGAAAAACTTTGGGTTGTGAATCTCGACAGAGTTACAGTCTCTACACTGCAACACTCTATCTGCTTTGGAGGTATCTACAATGAGTTCTTGGAATCCATTGTTCATCTCTTTTGTTAATTTGTTCATAACTGTAAGGTCTATAAAATTCATTAAGTTGTTTAGAAAAAAGAGTGCTTACGCACCTATTGGTAATACGCTTGGATACATGCCGGGACCGTTGTCCACTTTTTCCAAGACTAAATCCTCATCTGGTAGATACTCTGATATTGGAGCCTTTCGTTGGGCTACATATTGTTCCATGTATCTGACACCTGCCTTTGAATTGATTTTCAAAGTTCGAACTATACATTCAGGGTCTTCCTTCTCGTACATTTCGACGACAAATCCTTTTACAGGTTTTGTCTCAGTTGTTTGTTTCCCAGTCTTTGGATTAAACTTTGTAACAGTTTCCATTTTCTTTGACCAAATTTTCGTTTCTTTGTCGTATTGTGTTTGTTCTATTTCTAGAATCTTAACAATTCCGACTTTGATACGCTGACCTTCTGTCTTGAAGTCCAGTGCATTGAAGTTTGGTTTGTCAATGTTTCCGTTGTTTGTGTTTTCAGACATGAGTGTAATGGGTAATGTGTAATTCATAATAATCAATTTAATTGTATTAAAAAAAAATAATAATAATAATAATAATTAATATTAATTATTATTAAAATCTATTTTCCATGTTTGGATTCCTGTTGGAATCCATTCTTTCCAGTTTGATTCTGTTCTTTTGTATGCAACTTTTCCATCACTTGTGTAAGAGATTCCATGAAATTCTTTATTCCATATCTTGTGTGTCTCATAAGAAGCTCTTTGGAACGAACTGTGTTCTGCTGCATTGGTTCCGAACTCTAATAAACCTGCTGTCCCTACAACTGGATCTAGACCTGAATTGATACAATCAAAAGTTATATCAGGCTCTAGATATTCCTTGTAAGGAATTGGAAGTACTTTATATGACATAATTGTAATGAGAAAAAAAGAAAAAATGGGTCATCGATAATGCAAGGTTACATTATCGGAAATCCCCTCGAATAGGGGACTCATCTCTGAGTCGGTATAACCTGCGAGACCACAACCGATTCTAGTTACGATGAAATGTAACTCGGGTGTCTCTATTGCATACTCTATGAACTCCTCGACATACGGACGAATTGACTCTATTGGAAGAGTCTTTATAAATTCGTCTTTTGTCGGAATTGCATACGAGCCACCTCGGTGTTGCGAGGTCTCTACATTCTGTTGCATACCTACTCCGTACTGCCCACGTTTCCCATAGTGAGCAGTCACATTCTTTTCATAGACGGCTCTATGCTTCAAGACTGCATCACGTGCAGCACCTGCACCATGAATGCCAGCCAAGTTCGAACCGAACACGAATACTGTATTACACGACATAACCGTAATGAGAAAAAAGGAAAAAATATAACCCTAGAAGCCACACCCTTGTGAAGCCTTATATTTCTTCTTTAAATTAAATGTAATAAAACTAGTTAAGAAAAAAGAAGGCTTACGCCTTTTTGTTGAAGAATGCTTGTCTCTCATCCCCGACGATTACACCCAGTTTCAAGAACTGCATGTTGGTCTCTTCGAGGTCACCGAAAGTGCAGTCAATGTTGTGAAGATTTTTCACGATGGCAATGACTGTACCTTTTTCGATTGGAGACAAGTTGACAGTAAGACGAGTTATTAAATCATCTTGTGTCATTTTGACTGTAGAATTTTTTGAATCCATGACTGTAATGAGAAAAAAAGAAAAAATGTAGATTAGTAAAAATTAAAAGAATGAATCTAAGGGATTCATTCCTTCTTTGGTTTTGACGACTTTGATGAACTCGCCTGTTTCTTGGTCATACACGGCTTTAAAGCCCTCTGGTATGTTTGCGAGTTCTCGTCTTTTCAACTCTGCTCCACTTGGAGGAGAGTATTTTTTGTCTTTAATCATTTTTGATTCCATAACTGTAATGAGAAAAAAGGAAAAAATTAATAGAAACAACCTAATTCTTGTTCTAGGTCATTCTCTATTTGAGACTCTACTGAAGGAATCTCTTCTTTACGAGGTTTTACAAAGTACTCGTATTCTTCGTTTTTAGCTTCTAGTTCGGCAATGAATTGCCCAAGAGACATTTCAGCCATTTCTTTAAAAATGTGGCTGACTGCTTCTTGTTTATCGGATAAAGTCGTTGAATCCATGAGTATAAAATCTATGTAATTGTACCTAACAAAGAGATACCTGTTGTAAGACACTCATTGAGCGCCATTCGAATCACTGTATATTTCATTGATTATAATGAGAAAAAAAGAAAAAATTATATTTTTCACGGAGAACCGTGTATTTTTATATATTCAAAGAAACTTACTAATGCTAAATTTCTTCTTGGTCGGACTGAAATGAACTGTGGAGAACAGTAATGACAGTCAGGTACAACACATTCTAGTGATTGTTTTAACTGCATTTCAAGTTCAGCATCTATTTCAGCCTGTAACTCTTTATTATTTTTCATAATTATAATGAGAAAAAAAGAAAAAAATGGGTCTTAAGAAAGCCTCTATATTTCTTCTTTCTTCTTTACTTTCTTCTTTCTTCTTCTTAATACACTAGTAGTAACAGTAGTATATATAATAGTATATATAGTAGTATATATAGTAGTAATAATAATCATACCTATAATGAGATAAAAAAGAAAAAATTAGTCTTATATTATTATACCTAGAGACACCTTTTCTTCTTCTGGGTCGATTTATTTAGGCATTGAAAGACGTTTGGATTTTCTTCTTCGGGGTCGATTTAAAATCCTATTGATCCAAGGTCTTCCCAATTTGTTTTACCCATTGCCCATATGTCCTCAATTGTTTGTTTTGGTTTAGTATTTTTTTTACTTGGCTTTTTGGTTGTTTCTGATCTAAATTTAAGTATATCCTCATTCGTGAGTTTTTTTGGCTTTGGAGCCTTTTTACCCTTAACACGTAATTTATTCATATTGATAGCCTTACCTGTAGCACCGCTGTACCTAGTGTTACGTAGAGTGTCTTGTGTCTTACCTAGGCTAAAGCCTATATTACGCATGTCCACAGACTGGAATATTCTTGGTCCAGCCTTGCTTGGGGCTACATCGAACCGCATTGCAGTGAGTATACTCTCAACGTCTTCCTGTACAAATTTGCCTGTTTTTGGATCATAATAGCCTGGACTTGTAATACGTGCATTCTGATCCTTTACAAACTGTGGTGCCTTTATGCCTGTTTCTGATATCTGTTGTGGAGTCCATTTTCCTACAGTTTCTGGATATGGATCTGTTTTAATTCCTGACATGTCACCCTGTGTTAATTCTGTCTGCTTTCTTGCTCGTATACTTCCTACAGTTGATTGTGGTTTCTTATTCCACATACTTCCTGTCTGTGGTGTTTTATTGATACTCTTTGCAATCTCCTTTTGAGCAGACTCGACCGTTCCTCCCCATCCCTTGGCAAAGAACAAATCCTTTGTTTGTTTCTTGCTTAATCCAAATTGTAACATAAACTGTTCTGGTTTGACTGGAAGTGACTGTCTTGCTTGTTCTGATGCAAGTGCTGACTTTGCACCTGGCTTGGCTGTTCTAATTGTATTGTATTGCTGTATGAAACCAGCATCGTCAACTGGACTAAAGTATTCCAAACTGGCTTTGTAATCTGCTGCAGTGTCAAATCTGTTCGACATCTGGGAACCTACATTTTGTTCATCCTTTATTATTGCACCACCTTTTTCTAATGTTCCACCCATATTATACATGGCTTTGTTTGCATCATCAAAAGCGCCTGCTGGCTTGCCATATATTCCGTAATTTTCACCAAACACAACTGGTCCAGGTTCAGAATCATATTTAACTTTAACCAGTTCACCAGTTTCTGGATCAGTTTTAACACTTGGTCTTACATCATCAACCAAGTTAAACTTAACCATGGGCGAGCCAACATTGTCTGCTGGAGTACCCAATGAGCCTAATGTGGCAGTGGTGTCACCGCCAGCAGATCCAGCCTCCTTGGCTACCTGTGCATCCTGTCTAACTGTTTCATTTTTGTACCAGTTTATAATTTCATTTACCTTTGATCTTGCCTCTGCCTGTGATCCGCCTTCTGATATTGTTTTATGTATCTGTGCCTTTGCAACCTTCAATACGGCATTCTGGTCAATTGGTATTGAACTTGGCGAGCCTCCCATCATTTCCATTGACGTAACACCGTCAACTGGCTGTATAATTCCCTCTCTTTGATCTGCCATGCTTACCTTGGTTGCACGTTCTCTGGCTGCCTTTAATCCCTTGTTGTTCTTAATTTTTGTAGTAAATTCCTTGATAAGTTTGTTTGCAACAGGTCTTGTCTCATCGTTTAGTTTAGTGATATAATATTTGTCATCTGTTCCTTTATAGTATTGTGGATTGACATCTGATGCATCAAGAACACCTGTTGGTGGTGTATTATCTGACATTCCTGTTATACGAGTTAAACCTGAATCAAACTCAATAACACCTTTTGTTGGTGATCTAGCAGGTGCTGTAATACCCTCAAATAAACCAGCCTGTTTTTGTGGTAATGATATGTTAAAGCCTTCCCCAGATACATATTGTCTTGGCAACTGACCTGCTTGGAACTGTTCATATTGTTGCATGTAACCAGTGGTTGCTTCAGAATCAATGTCTGCAAACTTGCCAGCTTCACTTCCAACAACCTTTCCCTTGGAAACAGATACCTTTGATATGTCTGGTAAACTGTCTGCAAATGTAACTGGCTTTGAACCGCCTGCAACAACTGGCATAATTACAGTCTGAGCCCTTCCAGTTCTTCGTGCAAATCCTTCGCCCATACTTGTAGACCTTGAAGTTATGCCTCTTGTCCAACCTGAAATACTGAGATCCTTTGTAAGTTTTGCTGTCTCCTTGCCTTGTTTATTTGTCTTGATTGTTAACGTATGTCCTTTCTTAAAGTCACCTGAAATAAACTCCTTGCCACCCCTGTTGAACGGACTTAGTCTGGAAGTATTTCTTTCATAACCTGAAATTCTTTTGGTTCCAAGTACCTTGTCCTTTCCAATTTTTGTCTTTGATACCCCTGCCGTACTCTTTGTTTTTATGAATTGTTGCCCTGCTTTAATACCTGTTGCTCCGATCCTTGCACCCTTTAGTGCTGCACCAAATCCCATGGTACCAAGCATTATTGCCGTCTCGGCTGCAACCTCACCCACAACCCTGCCTGGCTCTTGTGTTACTCTTCTGCCTGCTTCATCCCATGCGCCACCTAGATTGCCTTCAAACAGACCTCTTCCAAACACGCCTGCCAAAGTCTCATCCTGATAACTTCTCTCTTCTCTTTCTCTTCCTGTTGCTGCTGCCTCAGCCATGTCGTAAAAGTCAGTAGTATAACTCTTTCCTGTGTCAACTGCACCCCTTCCTATGTTCTGAACAAACTGTGATGCCCTTGCCAACGGATCAAACTGGGTTGACTGTGTACGTGCCTGTGCAGGCTGATTTTGTGTAGGGTTTGATGACTGTGCGTGTGCCTGCGGTATGATTCCTCCTCCTGTATTACCACTGGTTCGAGCAACCTGTACCTGTTCGTTTGAACGCTTGTTGTATACTGAACTGCGTGAGGAACGTCTAGCCATGAATACCTCTGATATTACTAGTATATATCATTTAAAACCACTTGCTCCTTACACCGAATGGGGAATCATTTACGCCAATACCAAAGAATCTCTTCTCGTACTTTCTAACCTTGCCAGGTTCCTTTCCTGTGAACGTGACATACCCTGCACCCATCTGATCCTTTCCTCCCCAGTAATATGGCTCGTACCAGTTCTCTGGAGTCTGCCACCATGTCTTTTTGGTCTTTTTCTTTTTGATTTTTGACCTTCTCTGCTTTGCGGCCTCTACAGGATCAAACATTGGGAATACAATAACAGGTGCTATAATTCTTTGTTCCTGTGGTTTTGGTAATACTGGTTGTTGTATGGTTTGTTGTGTTTTTAATCTTGGCAATGTGTCTAATTGAAACATCTGGTTTTGTCCTAATTTTGTTTTTGCTTCATATCCAAGTCCAAGAACTGTTCCAAAATCAGGTATTACAACAGTACCTGTGTCCAATGGCTGATCAAGTTTTAATCCATCAAGCAGATTTGTTCCAGTCACCTGACCTGATTTTTCCTGAATATCATTTCTACTCAGATCCATTCTTCCAATGATGTTTGTTAATGTTGACGGTGCCTCGTATGATTTTACCGTCATTCCAGATGATGATGTTCCTATCTTCTGATTGCCAGTTGTAATTCCTTCTAGTGTCTTCTGCACATCTCCAATGGCCTGATCTATAGCGTTTTGCTGTGGCTGTGCCATTGCCTCTTGTATTGCAAACGGATTTGGCAATTCAAATGGCTCTGGCTCTGGAGCGGTTGTCTCGCTTGGCTTGAACAGTTCTCCCACGCTTGTTGCCAATGAGGTTGCAGGCACTGCCTGTCTTGCACTGGAAGGTTTTTGTTTTGTTGAAATCCTTCCAAACATCTTGTCAGTATCCATACCCATCATTGTCTTTCCAGTTGTATTGGATTGTGTTGTAGTGTCCTGTTTTTTACTCTGTGTCATCTGTTGATATTTGTCTATCTTTTTAGACATTCCTGGCTGTGACATTCTTGATGCAGCATCTTCAGTTCCAAGCCAATTTTCTAAATTTGATATTGTGTCATCGCCAAACCATATATTTTTTTGTTGTTTTGATCTTTGCTTTGCAAACTCGTCGTCAAATCCCCTAATTATCGATGTTGCCAATGCCTTTCTGTCTGAACTTGTAACTGGACCAGAACGTACACCCAATGCATCCTCTATTGAACTTCTTAATACATCCTTTGTATCCTTTAATGTATCCTTGAATATTACTGCATCTTCAATATCTGGAGACACTGAACCTCTTATTGGTATGCTTTCGTCTCCAAGTCTTACAGTCTCTCTTCCCTGTTCAAACTGACCTGCCCTGCCATACTTGTCTACTACAGCAGCATCAGGGTTGTCAATGTACTTTCCAGTCTTTTTATCAAACACCTTGCCTTCAATGAAGCCATCATACTTTGCAATCTTTTCAAGATCAGAACTGTACATCGGTCTCTTGTCGGTTATTGTATCTGCCACAACCCTTGCCTTTCCTGTACTGTCAATTATTGGTTCTCCTGTAAGAGGATTTCTTAATGTTGTTGTCTTTACATCGGTCTGACTTTTAATCATTTTTTGCATTGCACTTTCAAACGACGTGTCGCTTGCGCCACCTATCTGTTGGAACAGGTTATAAATCTGCTTGTTGTTTGACGACTTTGCTGCAAGTACAAGATCCTCATCCTGTGAAAGTTCCCTTAGTGCGCGTATGACAAACGGATTTGCCTGCTCTGTTATAACTATGTTCTTCTTGTTCTTTCTTTTGTCTCCTACAGATCTGAATATTTTTGTTATCAGTTTTGGCTGTTTTATTGTAGTGTCTGCATCTGTCTCTTTTGGTCTGTATTGCTTGTAATCACCCATGAATGCCATAGGCTCTTGTCGTACCTGTGACTTGTCCATGAGGTCGTCAAATGCTCGTTTTACTGGATTTCGTGTATCCACACCTCCATCCATTATGTCCTTGTATGCGGTGTTTGGATCAATCACATAATCCTTCTTTTTTCTTCCCTTGTTCTTTGTCTTTAGTGCAATGGATTCGCGCCTGTTAAGTGTCTTGAATTTTGCATTGTTTCTGTCATTCAATACATTGATTATTTTCTTCCTGTATAACTGACTGTTTGGCTCCAGTAATTTTTTCATTACATCTGCTTCTGGAAGTCTTTGGTTGTTAATTTTTTTATAAACCAACTCTATTGTTCTTTCCTTAAACTCTTTTGCAACTCCAGCAGTTTCTGCCTGTTCATACATTATTTCATAGTTTGTACCCTTGTTTGCCTGTAGACTCTTTCCATAATTTTTCTCCTGTCGTGTTGATGCTGTCTCATCCACAAGTCGTGCAACAGGCATTATGTCTGAGATTGGTGATACCCTTACTCCTGGTGGTATGGCTGGCTGTGTTACCTGTGACGACTGTGTACTTCCGAACAGTCTGCTCAGACGTGTATCCGCACCGCTTACCCATATGGCATCTCCTTCTTCCAGTCTTGTTATTGATATTTCTGATCTCTGTCCGAGTGTTGTTGGATCTGGCGTAAAGTCTGTTTCTCTTAGTTCAACAAAACGTTCTCCCTTTGCAAAATTTCTTAGTTTCTTTCGTGTTTTTTGTATGCCTTCTGCCTTCTTCAATAACTGTTTATTTGTAACAATTTTAACGTTATCTGTAAATATTTTTTTATCTGTTGTTTTAACATAATCAAAATTCTGTATGTCTGGAGTTCCCTGACTCACAGAGTCCATATCTGTCTTTACCCTGACCTCCATGTCTCCAAGTATTCCAGATTCAAGTTTTTTCTGCTCTGTAGGAGAAAGTTTGGTTAGCAGTCCTTTGTATGTGTCCTGATCACCAAGTATTATCAGGTTGTCTTGCATGTCTGCATTCAACTGGTTTGACATGTCCCATCCCTCGTCCTTTGGAGCAAACTCTTTTCTGATTCTTGGAGCACCTAGATTTATTTGATTTGACTGTGCTGCAAAACGGTCTTCTGGTGTCTTGTCTGGAGCAGGTGTTCCTTTAAGAGTATCCTTTCTTTTGGTTGATTTTGTACCAAACAAATTGTTAAGATAATATGAATCTGATCCGTCAGGCATCATTGTATATGAACCTCCCTGTACGTATACTCTTTCCTGTGTTGAGTGAACTACATTCTTGTACTGGGAAACCATGCTTGGTCTGAATCCCTCTTTGGTCTCATACCATGTGCCGTCTCCGCCAATATAATACTCCTTGTTTGTCTTTTTATCCTTTATCATACTAGAAGCATACTTGTCTTTCAACAGGACATCCTCCTGTTTAAGCACATTCAACGGCATTGAGAAAAGAGTACCCTTTGTGTTTCCCACTGCATGTGTCTGTGACTCTATATATTTTTGACGTCTTTTATCAAATGAAAGTTTTTTATCCTTGCCCAGCCTGTAAGACATGTCCAAAAGTCTTTGTCTCTCCTCTTTTGCATTCTTCTCAATTTTCTTTATTGCCTTTGCTTTTGAATCCTTACGTTTGATTTTATTATTTGACTCAACAGCCTCCAATGCCAGTTTTTTATTTGGTTCTATCTGTGATATGGCCATGTCTGTAATACGTATCTTTTCATCAAGTAACTCGTTTGCCTGCCGTGGCTTGTTTTCCAACACTGCCCTGTTTATCAATATCTCCCTTATGTCTGCTCCAGTTGATGTTTTTGGAGACTTGCCATCCTTTATTTTTTCAATGTCTTCCAATGATATTCTTTCATACTCAAGAATCCTTCTGTTCTCGTCAGAGCCCAACGCCTTTGCAATACTGCTGTCTCCCTTGAACTCCACAAGTCCCAACTGTCTCTTAATCAGGTTCAGTTCCTGTACAGGAACAAGTTTGTCTGTCATGACAATGTTTGTGGCTCCAGTGATACCCTTGTTTGATGTTGTCTGGATAGAGTCTGTTGCCTCATAAAAATGAATTATGTCTTCCATTGGCTCAACCTTTTTTGGTATTATTGTTCTGAATCGTCCTACCCTTCTTGTTCCTATGTTTCTGAATATTGATGGTGACTTGCTTACGGCACCTTCAGTGTATGCAGTAATTGCCTGTGACCTTGGTATTCGTGAGACCCAGAATGCCTTGCTTGAATCTATGCTGTCTCCAACAACTCCCTGCCACATGCCTTTGACCTTTCTTACACTGACTGACGGCTTGGTTGCCTTTATTATTGTCTCTGGTATTATTTCATTAATGTCCTTTCCCATTACCTTTGCTATTGCACCAAAGTCATATCTGTATACATTTGTATCTGGCGTTGAATCCTTTTTGGGTGTTCTTGTGAATGACAGTGCCCTTTGAAGTTCTATCTGATTCTTGTCCATATCTGTAAGTGCTGCATCTATTTCATCTTGGTTCTGCTTGAGAAGCGACTCATTCACGTCAAACGTGTTTCCATCCTTGTCAGTAACAGTGTCCTTTCCCTTTTCTATTGCTGCCTTAATCTGTACATTCTCTTTCTTTTTTGTTGCAACAAATTCCCTCAAACTCTTGTCCTGTGTAAGCAATTCGTCCCTGCTTATATTTCTCATGAATGGGACAGTTCTTGAGACCAATTGGGAAAGTTCCTTTGCCTTCTTGCTTGTTCTGTTTATTCCCATTGCCGTTGTCAAAACATTTCCATAAAGATGTCTGTCTAATTTTACATTGCCCATGACACCAGAATATTTTCCAGCATTGAGGTCATCATATGCCTCTCTTTTCAAAAGTTCCAACGCAGTCTTTTTTGAATCGCCTGCTGTCTTCATCTGTCTGTTGAAGAATTTGTCTATCTTGTCACTTGCATTCTTTGGTGAACCTTCCACAAATTGTGCAAATTTTTCAACCCTACTGTTTCTTGCCGTTCTTGATGCCTGTGAAACATAGCCTTCCTTGAACTTTCTCATCTCTGGCAAAAGAGTTTCCTGTACTGCAGCATTGAACCTGTCCACCTTTACCTGCTTGTATATCCTTTGTGCATCAGTCTTCTCAGGAAGTTTTTCTATTGCTTTAATTGCATTATTACTGAACCTGTCAAGTTCGTTTGATTTTATTCTGTTAAATGCAATTGCCTCGTTTGAATCCTTCATGTTGCTTCTTTGGTTTTCTATCTCCTCTGGAGAATATTTTTTCTTTCCAGCCATTCCGAGACTGTCCTCATCTATTATCTTTTGTGCATCCTTGACACCCTGTTTTTGTACGGCAGTATTCTTTCCAAGACCGTCCTTTAGTAATTTTACAGCCTTTAGAACCTCTGGCTTTGTAGTTACTTTTGTTCCAACATAATTGTCTGCCTTGTTTGCAACTTTCTGAAGTTTGTCTGTTACGCGCTCTATCTTGTATGCAATTGATACAACCCTTGCAGTATTTACAACACCACTACCCCTCGCAACGCCTGCCGTTGCCTTGGCTGCAACTGTTCCTACTGCCTTGATCTGACCTGCACCTATGATAAAGTATGGAATCTCTCCCAGTGCTGAGCCTATGTAATAGCCTGGTGCTCGTTCAAACCTTTCTCCTGAAACTGCAAACTCCTCGTCTCTTATTTTGTGTCCCAGATCACTCTGACTAATTGCACCTATGTTTCCAACGTTTGCACTGACACCGTCAAAGAACGAACGTTTTTCTACAGTGTCACTCTTCTGCATAAATCCTGGCAAAACATTCCATGTTGATTTAAGTTCCTCTGGCCAGTACCATTCCTCTGATATGACTCCCTCGGTCTTCATCCTCTCGTCAACAAAAGGTTTCATTAACGGATTCAATACCAAATCTAAACCACTTTCCATTGATCTTTGATCTTCCGACTTTACACCGTATGCAACATCCTTTGCAATACCAACCATCTGTTCAGTCGGAACAACTGAACCACGAAAAAGTTGTTCAATAAAATTTTTCTTTTCAATCTCGTCAAGTTTCATTCTTCCTTCATCATCAACCCGTATTTCCTGACCTGTAATTGTCGAGGAAACTGGTCTGTTACCGCTTACTCTCTCTGCTGCTCCTGGTGCTGCAACAACAAGACCTGCCGAACTTACAGTGTTTGATGCTGGCACTATCTTGTTTGCTGGCTGTGATGATGGCTGTGATGATGGCTGTGATGATGGCTGTGATGATGTCTGTGATGATGTCTGTGATGATGATGCCTTTTTAATATATTTTCTACGATTGATATTACTGGTACCTGCTCGGTTCCTCATATTAATAACCTCCGCTTATCTTTCTGTAATATCTTGCTATCTTTGGATCAACAGTTACGTCTCCAGCATTGAATCGTGGATCCCACAGGGTTCCCATCTTGTTTGAGTTTGTGCCAACCCTTCTTATCGGGCTTAATGCAGGTGTGGATATTGTGTCCCTGTATTCCTTTCTTCCTTCAAACGGACTTGATGCCCTGATACCCTGAAATGATTTCTTTGCACGTCCTACTGGATTGTCTCCCTTTATTGTCTGGTAAGTGTTCTCTGCAAACTGTGATTCCTGTTTAAGATAATTGTATTGTTTGACAAGTCTCTTTCTCTGTGATATTAGCGGTGTTGTTGACTGATCCTGTTGCAACTCAAGTTCGTTCGGGGTCTTGTTATATTTTGCCCTGTACTTTCCAACTGCACGAGAAAGATGCTGGTCAACCTTGTTTATTTTTTGAATTATTTCTGTCATCTTTGTCTTGCGAGGATCTTTTTTTATTCCAGTTCCAAAAGGAGATGTTTCTTTTATTTTCAAATGCTTTGGTATCAAATAACTAGTCCTCCAAATGTGTTCTTGCCTCCGCGTGTACGTCTGTTTTTATACTGTCTCTTTGAAAAACTTTTTAGACTTGGTCTTCCACGTGACTGTGTTGGAGTATATGCAGATCTTGCTGGAGCATTAGAACCAAACATCTGTGCTTTTCTTGACTGTTCCAACTGTTTTCTTTCCTCCATTGTAAGGTCAAGTGACTTTGACAGATAATCTTCACTTGCTTTTGTTTCCTCCTCAGTTCGTACATCAGAATAATAATCAACAAGACCTTCCGTTTTATCAGGCTCCATTTCTTCTACTACTTTTTGACTTTCTTCTATCTGTGATTTAATTTCATCCTCATAGTTCTTTGTCTTTTTAATCAGACGACCTGCATCCTGTATATAATAATCTCCTCCCCTTACCTTTCCTTCATATGACTGGAGTACATGTCCTACATGTGAGTCTCCTTGTATTGTGTCAGTTCCAAAATTCTCCTGTGCTATTTTTTTCTGCCAATCATGATTGGTGATTTCATCCTTTAATAAAGATGCTTTGTCATCAAGTGTTTCAGTAGTTGCTTCAAGTGTTGGTATCAGTTTTTTACTCCTGTCTTTTTTCTCAATAGTTTTTGTATCTATGCCAAGATCCTTTATTATGTATTCTTGATTTTCACGTCTTGCACCTATTGATGATATCAAGTTTTGTTTGTATGTTTCGTAAGATTCAAAACTTTCATCCGTTATAGGGTAATAATTATAGACCTCAACATCTGGATCAGTTTTGTAATAAGTTTCATATTTTGCCTTTTTTTCTCCAGCTTTATTAATTAGTTTAGAATATAACACAGAAGTTATTTGATCTTTGTTTTTAGGTGCATGGGTTGCATATCCTATCTTCTCGTTATAACCTGTAAGTCTAGTATTACCATTATGTGTCCAATAATTTGGAGCTGAGTAAGATCCTGTTCTGAATGTACCTGTATCAGTCTCCTCTAATTTAAGACCTTTTGTTTTACCCCAATCAACTACAGCTTCTTTTTTGTAAAAAGATGTTAAAAATGATTCTGGAGATTCAACATTGATATACTCTTGTCTGTATCTATAAGCCTTACTCTTACTCCATGATTTTACAACCCATTTTGCTGCAGCATATCGACCTGCTCTTCTCAATCTGGCATGTGGAAATATTGTTTTCATGCCAAGATTTTTTCTTATCACATTTGCAGTTTCAAGGTTAGGATTACTTCTCATGTAGCTTGTACTTGCAGCAGCTCTTGCAAAAGATAGTTTATTTAACCTTTTATTGCTATAATTAGTACTATCTGTAGTGGTGCCACCTGGACCAGGGTTTGATTCTTGTGGTTTGTTTGTACCTACAGAAGGTGGTTCTTTTTCTCCAATCAAACCACCTGTTTGTTCATAAAGATCATATTTTTTCTGGTCATTTTTCTTTTTATTTTCATAAGCATAAAAGTCTGGGTTTGCATAATTTTCACCCCTTACAACATTGCCAAACTGGTCAACCTGCTTGTTCATTCCCAATAATGTGTCTGCACCTTTCTTCAACGTATCCTTATGTATCCAACCACCTACCTCTGTCTCTTTCTTTAGTGTGTCTGGATTCATCCATTCTGATGTTGTATATATACCAGTTTTATTTTCTATCTGTTTTAATTTTTTGCCTTGTGGCGTAACTACCACATTCTTTGTATTTGGTTTTTGTGTTATACTAAAACTTACTCCTTCATTATTCCATTTTCCACCATCTGACCAACCTCCAGTTATTGAAAATTGTGGTAATTTCTTGTTACTATATATAGGCTTATATTTATGTGATAGATCAAAAGGATTTATATTAAACTGTTTTTTAGACATAGACATTATAAATACGTCTATTATTTAAAATTAAAAATTCAGTTCAGAGAGGTCTTATTTATACTTTTTTGCCGTCTCTTCACTGGCGAATTTGTAGACTAGGCCTGATTTAGCTTTACCGATTAGTTGGAATCTGCCATTTACCTTTTTGACCTTGATGTCTTTTGCATCCACTTTCACTTTTTTACGAGTGCGGACGTCATAGAATGTTTCTGTTCCCATGTCTAGGTTCAGATTAACCGTGTATATAAACTTTTAATTTATCCTCTGACCGTTGTTATGTGGTCTAAAATGATCTCCATAATCTCTTTTTTGTTGGGATGTTCAACCCATAATGTCAGATCTTTCAGCGGTATGTGATAACGTCTGCCCTTAAACTCGGTCTCAACCCATACTGTTTCTCTGTACGGTATGATTCTGTACTCATCCATGACCTTTTCATGTAGGAGTACTGCATGTTCTAGAACTTGTTTTGTGTGTCTGTGATGTACCTTGTGCTGTACCCTCTTGCGACAGCATATGCAAAATGTCTTGTTTGTAAATACCCATGCACCGCATGTTTCGCACCATCCTTTTACGTATGGTGTTCCTTCGGTTCTTGTTCTTTCTGATATGTGAGCGTGTTTGCAATAACCGTTTGATTCTATCGGTCTACTTTGTTCTGTGTTACTATCCAAATGGTCCGCCACCGCCACCGTCTCCACCTCCGAATCCACCACCCTTCTTTGCCATCTTGGCTTCTGTAGTGTGTTTGATTCTTGTTTCTGTGAGTACGTTCAACATTCTTCCGTCTATAGAAGTTGTTGCAATTAATGTGTTACGATGTAATTTGTGGAATTTCTCCAAAGTTCTACGTCTAACGTCATTGACAACATCAAACAATATTGTAAAATGCTCTAACTGATAAACAACATGCGGAAGTGACTTGTTTCCAAACAATGTTCTGTAAAGAAAATCATCATGATCCCTTGCCTCACTGATAAGTTGAATTGTTCTATCTGGACTAACAGGTCTGCCACTTTGTTCATCGTAGGACATGATCTATTTCAAAAACACTGCTATATAAAATTAATATTATTGCGGACCTGACAGTACACGTGCCACAATCATCTGATAGAATGCTATTCCGAATGATATCACAAGCAATATTACGCCTACAATTCTTGCCATCTCAAACTCAGGCGTAGGACTTGCTCCCTGTGTCTCAAGATATGAAAGATAGCTTGCAACCATTGCAATACCTACTATTCCTACCAGTTGTGGAGACTCTGTTCTTAACCAAAGTAGACCTACAACCATTGCCCAGAATATAACTAGGGCAAGACCGCCAAAGACTGCATCAAACGGCTTGAGCATTGTTCCCAAAGGATCAGATGTAAACTTGCATGATCCCTGTTCCCAACAATAACATTCCCTGCCCATCTTGTCTGCACATTCTGAATCGCTTATCATTGATCCTTCCAAGTGGTCGGCAAATGCTGTATTAACAAAAGGTAAGACTGATAAAATCATTAAAGTTAAAAGTATGTTTTTCATGTTTTTTATGATTATACCATCCATTTAAAATTTATTTATGGAAGTGATTGACCTGGCATTGGCTGTATCTTTGGAATTATGCTTACTGGTTCCACTCCTTCACGCACATTGATAGTGATTGTAAAGTTTACAGTGCCTACGTTACCTGCAACATCTGTTGCTGAACACTGGATGTCATGTGTTCCTATCTCGAACACTGCGTTTCTGCCAGGCACACACTCTGCAATCAGTCCCTCGTCAACGTTGTCAGTTACAAGTACAGACAGTTTTGGCTTCATGCCGTTAGTATTGTCTGCTTCATATATTAATATTTCTGGTGCTGTCAATTCTGGTGCAACAGTGTCAATGACAGGTATTATTTCATCTGGTGTCACTGCTGGCTCTATCTCTACACCGAGGTATGTCTGGACCTTGGATTCAACCTCTTTGTTGTCACCCTGTGACACGCCAAGGAATGTCTCCTCCTCAAACTGAGGTGCTGTTCCGCCTGCATCAAGATAGTCCTGATACTCGTCAATGCTTAAGCCTGCAACATACCTTCTGTCTTTTTCATCCCTCAGACCATTATCTATCTCCCACTGCTCGTACTCCTCTGGAGTCATGACAAACACGTCTGGTTTTCCAGACACCCTGTCAGCGACTGCATCAATTACTGGCGGTGCATTGGACATCACTACTGCAATGCCCATTACCCCACCGAATATTAACATGATTGGGATTGCTTTCTTTAGAGGATCTGACAGTTGTTTAGCTACTGCTTCCTTTGTCAGATGAAGTTCCTTCATCGTCGTGTAACATACGCTCGGAGAATCCGCTTGAAATTGAACTAATTTTTTTTCCGAAGAGATTGAAACGCTTCTTGGAATTGGTTGTTTTTTTTTGAGGTGTTCCTTTGTATTCTTGCCATTGGCAGGTATCGGTTTGATGAAACTGTCTATCTTGTCCCATCTTTTTTTCTTGATCATTGTCTTCATAACTTTATATGGTTCTTTTTTCATTGGCGGTCTTATCTCGTCACGTTCGTTTGAAACTATAAAGAAACATAGCATCTGTTTTTTTAGAAAATATACGTTGTCCTTGTCTATCTCGAATACACCGTACTGTGTGTATGCCTTGGCATCATTGACATACATAGGCACGATGTCGATTCTCTGGTATGCTATCTGAACAAACGCAAATCCTGTCCTGTTCATTCCCATTCCGATAAGATGCGGACTGTATTTTGGTATTGGTTTTGACTGGGTATGCACGTTGATCATCATGTCTGTCTTGGAAGTTTCATCGTCAGTTGCGTGATCCTGTAAGAATCTTTTTGTTGCTGGTGTCATGTCCTTTGATATGTCTTTTGGTATGTTCAGTTTTTCAACATCAATGCTTGGATCATTGCCAACTGTTGACATAAATCTTTCCTTGTTGAACAGTTCAGATTCTCCAACGTCCTTCATTACCTCGTCTATCTCGCTTATTGATGAAAGGCTTAGAGGTTTGGAATTTGAAAAGTTATAAAAATATACGCCTGTCTTCTTGTAACGGTACTCGTACTCGTCATCAAGTTCATAGGTCTGGCCGTCCTTTGTTGTAAAATACTTTGAATTATACTTGTTTATTTTTACAAAACTGACGTTACGGTCACCCATTTTGATTACAGCAATGGGTTTCTTTGACAGTTTAATTTCAAATAAAGGAACAACCATACGATAAATTTCAGTAAACGAGGGTATATAAAATTAAAATATTTTCTAAGACCAGCGTTTGCCCAGGAATATACCAAGTATTGCTGCAATTATAAGCAGTGACCATGTTGCTGCATTCATCATATCGTTTCCAAAGTCAAGATATCCTAGGAATGACATGATTCCAAGTGTTACAACTATGAAGATGACTCCCATTGGTGCACTTCTTCCTGTGAATATGCCTGCCAATGCTATGACAAATATGAATACCATATTGACTCCGAATAGATTGCCCATTGGTTCAATTCCTAACTGTCTTGTTGATTCTGGAGACTTGAATGACTTGAAGGTTTTCTCTGATGGAACTCCATTTGGTACGTCATTCTGTACACCTGCTGTGTTTGGATCGGTGTCCTCGTTCTCACACATTATATCATTTGGATCACATACTACAGTGATTGTTTGGTCAGCATTAATTGTATATTCAAACTGTGGATTTACTATGATTGAGCCGTAGTAGTCAGTTTCAGGATCAACATCCATTGTCTCGGTTATTGCCGAACTGGTTGCGGTAAATGCCTTTACAATTGCTGGCTCATTTAGGTTCTGTGGTTGGTAAGATATAATCACATCTGCACCTACTGGCTGAACAGTAAACTCTAGTACTGATTCACTGTATGATGTACTACATACAAATGCTGCATTGGACAATGGGTTTGTTGGTGCTGCCCAAGTAGCATTAGGATCTGATGCAAGGCAGTCAGCAGAATTATCATATACAGTTCTGTCCTCACTGAATGATATTTCGCCAGTGAATGGTGCTGATGGTGTCAATGTCTCGGCATTGCTTTGAATTACATATCCTGTGTCAAGTACAAGTGTCATTACAAATGAACTTGTCTGTGTCGGATAGTCAATCATTGATGGAACTGTTGCACCGTTTGTTAGAGGTATGTTGAGTGATTTTAGATCTACCCTTACGTTATCCCTGTAAAGTGCCTGCTGTACAATGGTTGCACTTGATGCGCCAGACGTAGATACAGCAGGTGTTACAGACACACTGTTACCTCCTGTCGGTGTTCCAGTGATTGTTAAAGTTACAAGTATTGGATTGACTGTTGCAGTGTTACTTGGAACACCTTCGCCAACTGCTGTGATTGCTGACACGCGGTATACGTAACTGGAACCTGCACTAAGTCCTGTGTTTGTATATACAAATCCTGAGTTGCCAGTGTCAATTACCAAGTCTGTCCAACCGTTTCCGTCAATGTTGGTTTCAATATGATAACCGATTATGGCATATCCAGATGTGCTGGATGGTGCAACCCAGTTGAGTACTGCAGCGTTGTTGTTTGCTCCAGTCAAGGCAGCAGTAAGGCTTCCAGGTGCAGTTGGCAGTGTTGGAGTTAGATAACTTACAGTGTTACTGTTTCCACTTACACCTGCTGCTGTGACTGAGTTGACTCTCCAGTAGTATTGCTGTCCAAGTGTTAGGTTGTTGTCATCAATTGTTGTTGTGGTTGATGGAAGATGTGATGTCCAGTTTGAATTGTCTTCACTTCTTTGCAAGGTGTAAGTTACTGAAGGTGCTCCTCCAAAGTCAGTTGGTGTAATCCATGTAAATCTTGCAGTTGTTGGTGTCGGGTTTGTAATTGTTAGACCAGTTGGTGTTCCTGGCAATGACCATGTTGTTGCTGTGGCTGAGGCACTCTGTACACTTTCGCCTGCTGCGTTGGTTACTGTTACTTTGTAGTATACGGTCTGTCCCAATGATAGACCTGTTGCCTGGTAGGTTGTTGCACTGATGCCAGACTGTAATAGTGTGAATGTAACGTCATTTGCAGAACTGTATACTGAGTATGTTGTGGAGCCTGAAACTGCTGGCCAAGTTAGGTCAATTGTTGTTCCACTGCTTGCAGTTGCTGTAAGTACTGGTGGGTTTGCAAATGTTGTGATTGCCTGTGCTGGGGATGTGACAGAACCGTATGAGTTTATTGCAACAATTCTGTACTGGTATTCTGTGTTTGTTTGAAGATTGTTATGTGTATTGGTCAAGCCACCAGTTGTTGTTAATGTTAGCCATTGTCCGTTACCAACACCATTAACAAGGTTTAGAATTTCAACCCTGTATGATGTTATACTGGAACCGTGATCATAAGGTGCAGACCAGTTGACAGTTGCACTTGTTGTTGTTGATGAGGTTGTTAATGGTATGAAAGGATCAGGTGCACCGAATGTATGGGCAGATGCAATTGGACCAAGTGCTCCAAGACCAAGTGCGTTAATTCCAGTGACTTTGAAATAATAATCAGTTGAATCTGTTAGACCAGTTACGGTATATGACACTGCCGTACTTTGTGTGTTGACAGTAACGTCAGTGAATGCAACACCGTCAAGTGACTGTTCAACCTTGTAACCAGTCACGACATAGCCGTTTGCTGTTGCTGGTGTCCATGTTAACTGTATACTTGTGTCGGACTGTGTAATTGCTGTTAGTGCACCAAGTGCTCCTGGTGTGTCACCTGCTATGATGGAGACAGCAGAACTGAATACAGAATTGCCAACTTGGTTTACTGCCGTTACCTTGTAATAGTATGTTGAGCCATTTGTCAAGCCAGTGTCCTGATATGTGATTGCATTGACTGATGTTAGCGGACTCCAGTTTGTACCGTCAGTTGATTTTTCAACTGCATACGTAGTGATTGCAAATCCGTTGTCTGACGGAGTTGTCCAGTCAAGTTGAATTGTACTGTTTGGAAGTGCTGTTAATGTAAGTACTGGAGATCCTGGAACGTCCCCAGCATTGGATGCAACTATTGAGGATACTGCACCTGTTCCTACAACATTGATTGCGGATACACGGTACTCATATACAGTGTTTGCTGATAGATTTATGTCAGCATAAGTTGTTGCTACAGATGAGGTGTCAGGAACAATGGTGACCCAGCCTGCACCAGCAATGTTTCTTTCGATTGTGTAACCGCTGACTGCATATCCGTTACCGTTTGGCGTTGTCCATGAAAGGTCTATGGTGTAGTTGATGGTTGGTGTTGCAGTAAGACCTGTGACCTGTGACGGAACGTCGGATGCTATTGCGCTTGCCTCTGTTCCTGGGCTGCTGACTCCGTATATGTTATAAGCTGAAACTCTGTAATGGTATTCCTGTGTTGTTGTAAGACCAGTGTCTGAATATGTTATGTTTAGGTTACCAGTGTTTGCAACAAGTGGTCCCCATGTTGCTCCTCCATCTGTTGATCTCTCAATCTTGTATTCAGTTACTGGAGATCCGTTGACGTTTGTAGGAGCAACCCAGTCAAGTTGTATCTGTGAGCCAGGAAGTGCTGTTGCTGTAAGGCCAGTTGGCACATCAGGTGCACCAAATGTTGTTGCAGTTGCAACTGGACTTGGCACACTTGTTCCTGTTGCCTGTGGAAGCATCTGATTGACTGTTGATACCCTGAACTGGTAGTCAGTTAAAGGTGTTAGATTTATTGCACTGTATGCAAGATTCTGGTTTGTTGTGGTTGTCACTGTAGTCCAAGTACTGCCAGCATCAATACTTTGTTCAATCAGGAATCCTGTGTGTGCTGTTCCTGTTGGATTATTCCATGCTAGGTCAACCTGTGTATCTGACTGAACCGTCGGTGTTACTGCTGCTGGAGGTGTTGGTGTTGTGAACGACATCTCAACATTTCCAGCAAGACTCGTACCGAATGAGTTCTGTGTGTATACTCTGTAATGGTATTCTGTATTATCATTTGTGTTTAGTGTGTCTTGGTAAGTTGTATTTGTTGTTGTTGCATGTGGCTGCCATACCAAACCGTCAAAGCTTCTTTCTATTGTGTAGTCTATAAATGCAAATCCGTTAAGACTTGGCTGTGACCAGGTCAGATCTATCTGGCTTGTTGAAATGGTTGTAAGTGAAAGTGTTGTAATTGGATTTGGAACACCAAATGTCTGTCCGTTGGCAGAGTTGGATGGTGCACTGGTTCCCAGTCCGTTGATTGCTGACACCTTGTAGTAGTATGCAGTTGATGTTGTAAGTCCTGTATCTTGATAAACATTGCTTTGGAAGTTAGGATCTATTACAGTGAAAGTTATATTGTCGGTACTGCGTTCAACCTTGTATCCTGTTAGGGTATAACCGTTGTCGTTTGGCACACCCCAAGCGAATGTCAACTCAGTTGCAGATATTGGAGTTACAGAAAGACCTGTTGGTATTGCTGGAACATCGCCTGCCTTGCCAGATACACCAGCAGTATATGCTGATGTACCTAGTGTGTTCGTTGCGGAGATTTTGTACTGATAAGTCTGACCGTTAACTAGACTGGTTTGAGTTAAGGTTAATGCAGTTAGTCCAGTGTGAGTTGTCTCGTCCCATGTTGCGCCACCGTCAGTGCTGACTGCTGCTGTGTAAGTTACAGCATAGCCGTTTGGTGAACTTGCACCCCATGCAACGTCAATCTGACTTGGTACCACTGGCGTTACTGTTAGGTTTGTCGGAATGCCTGGTATGTCACCTGCTGTCATAATGGATGTATTTGATGTAGCACTGGTTCCTAGGATATTAGATGCAAGTACGGTGTATGCATATGATGAACCAGAGTTAAGACCTGTGTGTAGATGAGTGGTTACTGCTGGGGACGTGGTGATTATCTTAATTGGCGTTCCACCATTTTCTGAAGCATACACATCATAACCAGTTAAAGCATAAAAGTTATCATTTGCTGGTGACCAGTTGATATTGATTTCATAATTTACCAATGCTGTTGTGGCAACGTTTGTAACTGTACTGGGTAAATCACCTGCTAACATATTGGTTGAGGTTGAAGGTACACTTGTTCCTTGTTGATTAATTGCTAGAACCCGATAATGATATGTGTTACCCAAGGTCAAACCTGTATCAGAATAAGTCAAGACGTTGCCGACCTGTTGTACAGTTGTCCAAGTTCCAGCATTGCCAGATGGAGAACGCTCTATCTCGTAACCACTGATTGTAAATCCACCATTGTTACTTGGGGCAGTCCAATCAAGTTGTATTACTGCATTGGCTATTGGTGTTGAAGTTAGACCAGTAGGTGATGCTGGTACAGTTCCAATAATTACAGTTGCAGGCGTTGACTGCGGAGAGTCGCCTGCCTCGTTGACTGTGACTATCTTGTATCCGTATGTGTTGCCCTGTGTTACTACACTGTCAGTGTATGTTGTTCCAGTTCCACTTGGCTGTGCAAGCAGGGTGTAGGTTCCACCGTTGGTGTTCTTGTAAATTTTGTAAGCCAAAACAGAACCGCCACCCAAATCAGTGCTGGCATTCCATGACACGTTGGCCTGTGTTACTCCGTTGGTTGCGGTGACACCTGCTGGTGCGTTGGCTGGATTGACTGTCTGTGCACCATCAATATTACTTGGAAGGCTTGAACCTATGTCGTTGACACCATAAATCTTGTAAAAGTATTCGTTGCCAGCCACTACCGTGTTGTCATTGAAACTTGTTGCAGTGGTTGTCACTGGGGATATTGTATCACCCCTTTGTTCAATCTTTGAGATTTCAGTTGCGGTGAGTGCATCAGAGTTTATGAAATATTCGTCAAGTGTTCCGTCAAGGGTTGTTGTGTAATCCACTCCTGTATTACTACCCAAACTTTTACTATCAGTTACGGTAGTTCCGACCTGTGAACCACTTTGGAATATCTTCCAACTGTTTCCGTCACGGGTAAAGGCGTAGTGCTTTGGGGTTACGGTGTTATCAGTTGTGGTTGCTGTGATGATGTTGTTATTTGAGATAGTTATAAAATGTTCACTTCCAGTAGATCCAGTAGAAGCAATATTTGCGTTCATTGTTTCTGTTCCTGTACCTGAATTATACAAGTGTGCAATCTCTGCATCATTTAATACTCTGTTCCAATATCCCCAATCATCAAAATCACAAGTACCACCTGATTCACAACTATTACCACCACCACCTGACCAATATCCACCCAACAAAGGTTTTTCTTGTGATAACGTTGTTGTGCTAGCATCAGATGTGCCTTGACTTGTTCCGTCAATCCAAAATTCTGCCAAATCATCATCATCCCAAGTTACACAAACATGTTGCCATGTATTAGATAATGCTGCACTACCTGTGATTGTAGTAAATGTTGGACTTGATGATAACAATGTAATCATACTGTTTTTGTATTGACTTCCTACCCATGTACTAGTATTATCATTACCACCATTCCAGTTTGCCATGTAGTAAGAATATGGACCTGCTGTACCATAAATCCAAACACAACTTGACCAATCAGTAGGTAGAGCATAGGTTGAAGAAAACAAACCGTCATTGTTTGGATCTACTTGTGTATTGCCAAATTTACCCCCTGCTTCTTTTACACCCCCAATAGTAGTTCCAGAATCAACACAATCTGGGGAACTTGTACTTGAACAAACATTAGATGAATTATCCATGTCAAAATACAATTCTAATCCGTCATAGATGTTATGTGGAGTTACAGTTGTTACAGTTTCATCAACACTTGCACTGGTTGTTCCCACGTTGAAGGTTACGTCATTGATGTTGAGGAGTTTGGTGTCAGTTGGTGGGACTATTAATTGATTTTCCAAAGTGTTACCAGTTTGTTCAAAGTTATAATGAGCAACTAATCCGTTTGTGTCAGGTGTTGAATCACCTGAACCTGAATTGTACAATGCAGAAACTTCTGAACTGCTTAATGCTGTATTATAAACTGCAACTTCATCTAAAGCACCATTATATTCTACTGTATACCAATCCCCTAAACCAAAGTTTGCTGAGGTATCCCATGAACCTAACGTGCCAACATCTGCATCAGTGGTTGTCGTTGTTACAGAACCATCAAGATAAAATTCTACTGCGTTACAAGTGAAATCACCACCTGTACCATCATAAATCATTACAACATGATTCCATGAATTTTGAGTTAATGCAGTTGTTCCAGAACCACAGGCTAAGTATGATGAACCTGATTCAAAGTTTGCTTGAATTTTTGTATTACCATCCATTCGTAATTCCCAACCATCCCCACCTGAAATATCTCTATCAAATATAACTGCACCAGCACCACCATTATCAGGTTCTACCCAAAATGATACTGAGAACGGTGAACCACTATCAAAACCTGTATTCCATGATGTAGTTACACCATCATCAACACCATCAAAATCCCATGCGTTTCCTATCTTTCCAGTTTGTGAAACGGTTGCACCGTTGTTAGTTCCGTCAAAAGTTGAATCTCTACCTTGATTCAGTTCAACCCATCCCCCCACACTAAATGGTGCTGTGCCACTTGGTAGGTTTGCATTGGAATATGATAAATCAGGATTCTCAATGGCGTTGCCGATTGTTCCAGTTGTTGAGGTTGCAGGGGTTGTTTGGGTTACGGTTACACTGTTAGTTGAGGAATCAGTAATTGTAGTTGAAGTAATAGAGTATGTTGCAGATATTATAATACCTGTTGCACTTGATTCAGTTGCACCAATACCTTTTGCATAATAATCCCCACTTGCAGTTTTAGTTGAAGTGTAAAGTAATGTACCGTCTTTATAATATTTCACCAAACCGTTTGAATCCATTGTTATTTTGTAAACATCAGAATTAGTCCAAGAGCCGATACTAAACATTGATACACCATTCTCTCTCACATTAATTGAACTGCCTGCATATAACATACCGATACAAAATTCACACTCATTCAAATCTGCATTTGAAAGAGTACCTGTTGTAGTCCAAGCATGATTATCTAATCCAAAAACAAAATAATTATACTGTCCACCACCTGCACTTGATGTAACCGTACTATCAAAAGATACATCACCACCACTTGAATTAGGATTGAATAATTGGGTAGACTTTACTTTCTGATGCCATCCACCGTTACTTGCAATACTTGTTGCAGTTAGCCCACCATTACTCACCGTCCAAAGGTCAGCAGTTGTACTATCCCAAGTTACATCACCTGAAGAAGTTGAACTTGAAATATCATGCAACAAAAATTCATTATCAACAAAGTTAATTTCCTCGCCAGTTGAACCCGACTCGTTTACCGATCCGTCAGGCAATTCGACTTGTGCTTTTACGTAGTCATTTGGATTTGGTAGTACAGCCCAAGCATCAGTACCACGACTTGCGATGTTTGTAATTTCTGTGCCAGTGAGGGCATCAGAGTTTATGAAAAATTCATCTAAAGTTCCATCAAGTTTGGTTGTAAGGGTTGAGGATGAAGCACCTAAACTCGTACTATCAATTACTGTACTGCCAACTTGTGATCCAGATTGAAATATTTTCCAGTTGTTAGAGGAATCTTTTGTAAAGGTGTAATGCTTTGGTGATACAGTATTGTCAGTTGTTGTTGCTGAAATTATTGTGCTAGTACCACCTGTCACACTGACACTTGTTACAGTACCACCAGTTGCAGTAATTGAACCATCATCTAAATATTTGATAATTACAATACCATCCCCACCATCACCACCATAATTATTTCCCCATCCTGATCTATTTGAACCAGCACCACCACCCCCTGCACCTAATCCATCACCACCATCACCACCAGCAATACCACCACCACCCCCAGAGCCCCCACCACCTGCACTACCCACCGCAGTAAATGAAGCCCCCACATTATCACCACCACCTGAACCACCACCACCATAAGTTATAGCTGAACCTGTAATACTATTAGATACACCAGCACCACCAACATGACCTTGATTGCCTAATGGTGCAGTTGTTCCAATTTCACTTGCACCACCACCACCTGATGCACCACCTGATGAACCGTTTGTAGTACCAGCATATCCTTCTACTGGTGTGTACCCACCTGTATTACCACTACCACTTGTTTGAGCCCAAGTACCCCCACCACCTGAACCACCTGAACCACCTGAACCACCATCACCTGAACCACCTGAACCACCACCAGTTGCAGTTATTGAATCAAAAATAGAATTGCCACCTTGTAAACCATTTGCACTATTACCACCACCATTACCACCATTACCTACGGTTATACTGTAACTTTGTGCTGTAACTGCATAACCTGTATCTGCTCTATAACCCCCTGCACCAGCTCCACCACCACCTCTATAACCTGAACCACCAGCACCACCACCACCTGCGAGAACTAGATATTCTACATCCCCACTACCTGTAACTTGTAATGTTCCTGAACTTGTAAATGTATGGACTTTGTAATTTTGCATACTTGCTGCATCAACACTTGCACTTGTCGTTCCGACTGAAAATGTTACATCATTGATGTTTAATAATTTGGTGTTGGATGGTGGGATTTCAATTCCAGTTGCGGAGGAATGTATTGATGCGATTTCATTTGTTGTTAGTAATCTATTCCAAATTGATAACTCATCAATATTTCCATTCCACACATAACCATTAGATGCAGAACTCCACGTACCAATCACTAGGTCATTTGCTGTTCCCCCTAATTGTGTATTGATATGTGTATCTTTTAATATATTATCAACATAGAACTTCATTTCATTTGAAGTAGAATCATAAGTTAAAACTATATGATGGAATCCTGTTCCAGATGCCCCTGAACCTGTATTGTATAATTTGTAAGTGCCACCATTGGTTTCATATCCTAATGCACCATTGTTATCAGTTCCAATAGTCCACCAATTTGCAGATCCACTACCATGTCTAATTCCAATAAGACCTCGATAACTGTTACTTGTACTCGAATCTAAATCACCCCATATTGAAACTGTCCAATCATTATTTGTCCAATCAAATGAGGGAGATAATGAACCTGATTTCGCTGTCATATATAGCGATTTATCTGTTACACCTGTTTGTCCATAAGTGGGTGAACCTGATACAGTAATGTCAGGAGTCCATGAATCAGTTGAGCCAATGGAAGAAGCCTTGTTTATTATATTTCCTGATGTTTCATCAAACTGGTAATATGCTTTAAGATTATTTATTGGGATTGAACTGTCATTAAGTTCAACCCATCCCCCCACACTAAATGGTGCTGTGCCACTTGGTAGGTTTGCATTGGAATATGATAAGTTTGGAGAAGCGATAGCGTTGCCGATTGTTCCAGTTGTTGAGGTTGCAGGGGTTGTTTGGGTTACACTCACACCGTTGGTCGAGGAATCTGAGATTGAACTTGTTCCACTGACACTTGTTACAGTTCCGCCAGTTGCGGTAATACTTCCATCATCTAAATATCTAACAATTACAATACCTGAACCACCTGACATTGTTGTACCGTCAGTTGCACCTGCACCACCACCACCACCACCAAGACCATCTGTTCCAGATGTTTGTGTACTTGGATTATCATAATGTTCACCACCGTTACCACCGCCACCTGAACCACCTAATCCACCGTCAGGATCACCACTAATGTTAGCCCATGTTCCACCACCACCGCCACCTGCATAAATCACCGCAGTTCCAGATATGCTATTAGAAATACCATTACCGCCATTACCTGCTTTTTCACTTCCAGAAGCAGGGGAAACACCAACTTCACCTGCACCACCGCCACCACCGCCACCTGTGTTAGTTTGTGTACCGCCAGATTCACCCGAACCACCTGCATATCCTTGACCTGATGGGGAAGCAGAACCGCCAGTATTTCCATATCTTCCACCACCGCCACCACCAGAACCACCATCATTACCTGATGTGCCAGTGTTACCACCACCACCACCACCAGTGGCAATTACAGAAGTTCCAGTTGTTGGCACAATACTTGACGGATCACCATTAGAACCTGTTGTAGATGGTGAAACACGACCTGCACCACCACTGCCAACAGTTATAGAGTAAGATTGTGATGTTGTAGATAATATACCTGAAAGCACACCACCGCCACCACCACCACCACCGCCACCACCAGCACCACCACCACCGCCTGCAACAATTAAATACTCAGCATTACCTGAACCTGATGTTACTTGGAATGTTCCAGAGCCAGTGAAGGTGTGGACTTTGTATTGGGGTGTTGCAAACCCATGTAACAATAATTCATTATCAGTAAAGTCAACACCAGCGTTGCTTCCAGAATTGTCAGGGAGTTCAACCAGTGAGGTTGCAGAACTAGTCCTTGCGACATCATATCCAATCAATGCAGAGTTGCCGTCAGAACTTGGCTGGTTCCATGCCAGTCCGATTGGCAGACCGTCAGTTGCGACAAGGGATAATGGAGGTGTTGAGACTGTTGGGATTGCGTATGTTAATGTTAATGTAAAAGCATTACCACCATTCCCACCAAATACTGTACCATGTGCTGAACCATCTCTTACTAAATTATTGACAAAAGAACCAATAGAAACTTCGTTATCCCCTGCAATATCTGTATCAATTAAAGCATGGGAAGCAGAATTAAAAGTATCAACTTTACCATTACCTATTGTTATGAAATTACTTGAATCAGAAACTATTGTGGTTACTGAACCAATGTCTTGAGAAAAAGCATCATAAGTTGCTTCGTTATCCCCTGCTGTTGTTGCTAAATGTTTCCAATCCCCATTTATCGGACTACCAAACTGTACACCTGTAACATCATAAGTGATAGATGCAGAAGATACCATATTCCCTGTACCAATAGAACTTATATCATAATTTAACCATATGATAGCACAGTTAGAAGAACTACTTGATGATGGGATAGAAATTTCCATATATCCATCACCTGTACTTCTACTTGTAGAACAGGCTGAGCCACTTGCATCAGTTGAATATATCCTACCTTGTGATGATGTTGTTAAAGTTAAGGTAGGATCAATCTCTAAATAATTTACAAAGCCACCGTCAGCGTAATCGAGATTAACTTTATAATCAGAATCGTAAATGATGTTTACGTTGGACAAGCTCTCGATACCATCATCAAATTTGTATGACACACTATCTGTGATAGCGAGAATTTCTGCCTTGTTATCTTGGATGTATTGTTTGTCGAAACTTTGACCGTCAAGTGCCTCAATGTCTATTGAGTTACCAGCGATTGTTATCTCGCTTCCAGTGTGAAGTGTTTGGGTTACCCCTAACTCGGTATCATCTGTATTCCAAACCTTCCATGTTTCCTTGATTCCAGAATTGACATTAACGTCAAGGACTTGGGTGAATGTTTGGTATTGTGGTATAATATTTGAGGTTCCGTTAACTGAATTAACAACTGTAATAGAATCCAACTGAACTGATTTGGTTGAAGTGAGCATAATACCTTCTGCATCAGAAGTTACTGTAACATCACAAAGGGAATCGTTCACTGGCAGATTGACCCACTCACCGTTGACCAGTCCAGTTGCGAGTGTACTGACTGATGGGATTACCGTATTACCGTTGTAACCATTCTCTTTGATAGAGTAACTACAAGTTGAAAGATCATAGACCAAGCCACCGATTGCATTTGAATTGAAGATTACTTTTTGGTCACTTGCAGATAAAACATAGTTCTTCCAAGTTGGGATTGCAGAACCGTTGTCAGCCAAAGTGTGTCCGTCTTTTATTTTTGGTGTGGTACTTTCCCATATTGCCTCGCCAATTACAAAGTCCTCATACAGATTGTAGTTGTCACCGATGGTTGTTCTCTTGGCAAGTTGTTCCTGAATCTCGTCTACCACTACATACTCGTCAGGGAATGTTGGTGGTGTGTAAGTTTGAATGGATAGGGAACCAGTTGGTAGGGTTGGAACTGGTTCGGGTTGTTGAACTGGTTCGGGTTGTTGGGGTGCAACGTATGGTGGCACCCACTCGGAAATCAGAAAGGTACCTGTACTGTTGGTAAAGGTTGGAACGTCAAAGGTTCCAGTTGAGTTGGTTACTGTTATGGTTGCGTTGGAACTGACCTGACCGAAGGCTTGTGGTAATTGTAAATAACCTTCATCATCAAGTCCAATTAGAACTGGAACAGCAATTATAAGTGATGCCACTACTGCAATACCCATTAAAGTGTAATCTGCGCGGTTCAATCAAAGACACCCCATCCGTGCAGCACCGTGGGTTGATGAACTAGTAACCATAGTCTCTCCTTGTTGTGCTCATGTATGCCCACAGGAACACTGCTCCTATCATGAATAACGGTAATGCCATGAATGTGGCGTAAATATTGTCTCTTGTTGCCAGCGCTTCTGCTGGTGCATCTATCCACAAGTCTTGGTTGTAGTACAAATCCCATACCGCTGGCATGAATGCAACCATGGCGATGCCAATTGCGAAGACAGAAATAATACCACGAAGAATAATATTAATTGCCAGTTAAGATCCAGCCCCTAAAATTTTCTTTAAGTACTGTTCATAGGTTAATTTTTTCTTTCTTGCCTTAATCTTTTTTCGCAATGCCTTCGAAATAGGTATTTCAACTAAACGTTCACCCATAACATACCGTACCGTTTCTGTCCTATTTAAAATTTAATTTATCACCTAAACTGACATTCGGCTCCCTTGTTGAGAGTATTTGAAAAAGTCTAAGGTGATGTGTTTTTTTTAAATGGATTCACTATTATGCCATTCTGGAGAATCCACCAAAGATTGCGAATAGTGCAAAGAACATTGATATTGGTAAGATACTAATTACCGTCCATGCAATGGATTTTGCTCTAGTACATGCCTCGTTACCATCAGCGTTTGTTGCTGCTGGAGGGCAATCAATAGCGGCCTCTACTTCACTGTATATCAAGATACCAATGATTAAGCCAACGGCTACACCAATGAATCCCATGATATAGGAAATATCGATCATGTAGAAGGTTCTAAATAACTCATATATAAAAGAACATAAATGTAAAAGGAGTTTATATACTCAATAATATGAAATAAATTTTAAATAGAAGATGTTTATGAGGTTTAAATCCCGAAGCCTTTTCCAGTAACAAGGTATAATATAAACAATACCAACATAAATCCAAATATTATGTTCAAGCCTACCTTAAAGTATTGCATTACTGGATCATCAGTTACAGGAGTGCCACTCTGACTAAAGTCACATCTAAGTGTTATACTGTCAATAGCGTTTGTAACAAAGCCACCAAGTACTATGCCCTTAATAAAGTCGATCGTGCTGTACCCTGCATCTATTGCCTGTGTGACAGGGTCATATGAACCTCCAAACTGGTCACTAAACTGTTGCAAGTTGGCAATGTTCTGTGTTGGTGTGTTTGCTGTTGAATTTGTGCTTGCTGCTGTTCTTTCCCAAGTACTTGTATTTGTATTGTATACAATCATCTTTTCTTGCGACTGCGTGAAACAGTTCTGTAATTGGGCAGATTGTGCATTGTCTATGTAAAGAGGTGTGTCTGGTATAGAAGTTACACCCATGCCTACGTTAAGACAAATAAAGAACAGTATCACATGCATATACAAGACCATCTTAATACCTTCCTCCTATGTATCCAGACAGAAATCCGAAACTTGTCAAAGCACCCACTGCTATAAGAATCCAGCCTACCCATGTACTGTTCTCGTTAAATGTTGACGGATCCGAGTCTCCGATCAAATAAAATATTTCAGTTGTTGTTGCGCCACCAGTGACGGTACTCGTTGTTTCAAAGCCGACATCGTACCCTGCAATCAGTACGGTACCTAGACCGAAAAAGATGAATACTGCCATCAGTTTGAACTGTATAGGAAAACGTGGTATTATGAATAATATGCCTATACCAATCAATAAAAGGAATAATCCTCCGTCAAACATGTTTAGAGTACCAACCCCCTATATATGAAATTTCTTTTTATAATCAACTATCTGGCCTCACATAGGTTGAATCATAGTCTGGGAACTCATTGTAAGGTTGTTCGGTTGATTCGTCAATAACTGTATTATCATCGGTATTTTCACTTACTTCACTTGGACTTACATAGTCCTCTGGCAACTTTGTTTCATGTTTGTGCTCTCTTTCTGATATTTGCCTTGGTGTGAGCCTTGGACGTCCTGGACCTCTTGGTTTCATAACTTCGCCAAAAGCATCGACTTTTTTGGCTAATTGTGAACCTTTTGACATACGTGTCCTTCTTGGCGATTCATCCCTTAATTCATTCAAAATCTGCTGCCAAGGTGCTTTTACGTCTTTTGACACTTTTTCAAAGAAATTCCAATATGCCTTGTGTGCATTCTCCAATGGGTCTACGGGCCCAATGTTATGGGTTTTACACCAAAATGCCAATGTTGTCATAAGTGCCGACTGGTTCTTATATTCCTTTAACATCTTCTTTACCTGTTTTACCGTCTTTACCTCCAATTTAGGGGGGGCTCCTGGTCTGCATAACTCACATGACTGTCTTGGGTAAAGAAAGAAATGAAGGTCTGTTATCTCGGAAACAAGCCCTACCCTGAAAGGCTCGTTAATTACATACTTTGCTGACTTTCCAGTGTAATAGTCCAAAGGCACATAAAATGACCCATTAAGAGCCATCTGGCGGTATTTCTTACCAAACTGCCGTACAACAGGCATTTTGTCCTGAAAGAGATCTTTTAGGTTACCGAGCTCTTCAGTGGTTACGGAGGTAAGGAAAGTGAAGTGCTGATTTCTAAAAAATTTCTTGGTTGCACGACTGTAGTGAATATTGAATATAATAATAACCTTTGATTTGACATGGTGTCTGATAGTAGTTAGGGCATTTGCCAGTGTAGCCATTTGTGACTTTGTTGCATCTTCCAAGGTATATGAAGCATCATCAAATACCATTACGTGCGGTACACCTACCTGTAGTTTGTCTATATGCTTGTCTAACTCTGTAAGCTGATGACCGTTAAACCATTTGAATACATAGTTCTCACCATAGTCATGTATCTTATGTAAAATAGTATTAGTTAAAGTTGTCTTACCAGATCCCGACATGCCTATAAGTACACATCCTGTGAAGCCATGAGCCTTATTGTGATTAAGCATACGTTTGACTATATTACCCCAATACCACCTTTGTGGCACTGCATACCTTTTATCCTCCCATTTGAATGTAGTGACCTTTGATCCATCAAAACCACCTCCACCTTTACTTTGGGCAACACCTTGATCGGTAATGATATCCATATCAAAGTCTCCCCATCCACCATCCTTAACGACTGTAGACTCGTCATCACCCATATCTGGCATATCTGACTCAATAGGTATATCAGAGGTATCTGCATAAGGTAACGGAGGTAAACCCTCTATATCATCTTCAACCATTACATACTTATCCTTGCCAAGTTAGTGTGTATCCACTTGGATATAGACTCTTCCACTAAATAACATGAATCAGTAACCCATCTCCACTTGGCAGCCTTATTGCTTAAATCCGCCCTAATGTCTCCAGCAACTGGGATAGGTGGTAAAGTGGGTCTATGGACCATTGGTAGCATTGCGACCATGGCGCGAATAAATACTATGGCAGCATCGAAATCTCCACTTTGAATCGCATATACGCAGCCAGCCCGATATTGTGTAAAAGCTGATGCCATAATTTCTATTAATGCCAATACTACACAAACGCATATTACTACTATATAAAGTTAATATTTCACTTTTCCCATATCTAATACTCAAAAGGCATAATATCCTCTTTTTCCCACTCCTTTATAATTAAACTATCTAAATAAATAATTATTATTATAACTATATTTATTAATAAAAATTTTTTGAGGTTTTTGATGTATTCTATAAGATATACTTAACTTTTCTATAGTAAAAGTAAAGTAATACTAAACATACCCAATAATGAACCTAGATACGTCCAATACAGGGGGGTTTTTTTATGAAAAGTTTTGAAAATCACAAAGTCCGCAAATGCCCTTAGCTAATTTTTCGATATTTTGTAAAACTCTCAAGTCAGTTTATTAGTCCGTCAAGTGCATTATACACGTCCTAATAGTGACGACAGTGTTCGTATGCTAGTCGTCATTACTAATGCATGTTATATCAAAAAATTTTTGAAAAACTTAGAGGCCCTTTATGGACCTCCTGGAAAAGACTAAAAAAATGTAAAAAGTTAAGATTGTCTGGATTAGAAAAATGACACTGTGGACTTTGCTTTCTTTACTTTTGGTTTCTTAACTGTTTTCTTTTTAACGACTTTGGCTTTCTTAACCTTTGGTTTTGCCTTGGTCTTTACGACTTTAGACTTTGCCAATTTCTTAGGTTTCTTTTTAGTAACCTTTTTGGTCTTAGCCTTAGCCTTCTTTGGTTTGATCTTTGTGACCATGTGGAGACATCAGAATTATGTATATATAAAGTTAACTATTCATGCATTTTCTTTGAGGCATAGTCATGTAATGTATTGGGTAGCCATGCATGTATGAATAAGGCAATAGACATTGACATTGCCCTCTTCCAATGACCTAGGTATGACATATGATTGTCACTTAGATGGTTAACCATAGTGCACATCCACCATATGTTCTGCTAAATCATGTGTTGTCTTTTTACAAAGTAAGCAGTAGTTGCCTTCCTTCCTTGTACTGAAGTCTATTGTGCAACACCTCGTTTCTGTGCTACTGCCCAATGTAACAAGGAACTCAATGAAAGGCAGTTCCTTTTACACCAATTATAGTCTTCTTCATCGAGTGAAACACTCATTCGTTTTGATGCCATATTATACAAATTATATACCTTCTATAAATAGATGACTATTGGTCTTGTTCTGAAATAACAATTAAAGCAAGTGTTGATCTTACATGTTTAATTTTTCGTATTTTTTCTGTTATAATATCTCTCATATCAGTTGAATCATTACCAGATACCTTTGTAAGTATATCGTAAGCACCAAACGTACCATGCACCTCGCTTATTCCTGGAACTGTAGTTAACTCTTCTATAATGTCTTCTTCATGACCTAAAGCACAATTGATTAATACATATGCTTCAGACATCAGTTCAATGGTACCACGATTAGATCTTCAGGAATTGGTTCAGTTATTTGAGGAACAATAGGTACTGCTTCAGGAATGACTGGTTCTACTAAAACCTCTGGTACTGGAAATGGTTCTACTAAAACCTCTGGTACTGGAATTGGTTCTACTAAAACCTCTGGTACTGGAATTGGTTCTACTAAAACCTCTGGTACTGGAATTGGTTCAGGTACTGGTATGTTAGGCACTGTTGCTGTTGGGAAGTTAGGTACTACAACCTCTTCTTGCTGTAGAGGTACTACTATAACTACTTCTTCCTCGACTACAGTTTCAATTGCTTTTTCTTCATAGTTACCGTGATGTTCATCGTGATCATACTCGTGTACATAAGGTGGATATAATGATGGGTATAATTGTGATGCTAATTCATAGGCTTTCCATTCAGCATGTTTCTTTTTCATATCCTTAAATTCTTGTGCAGTCATTTTGGAGTGTCCTTTATAGTCTGCTTCATCTACGTCCCAGTGTGTATTGTCTTTAAAGTTGCTTACACGCTCAGGCTCTGATTCTGTGACTATTACTGTGACATCTTCTGTGATCTCAGGCACAATTTCAGGTGTGATTACTGTGACATCCTCTGTGACCTCTGTTACATCCTCTTCAACTACGACTGGGGCTTCAATCCAGGTAGATACTGCTACCTTTTCTCTAATCATATAGTCTGGATTAGCAAAAGGTCCTTGAGGTTGACTTGACTCAGATGTCTTGATGTATTTCCATTCATAAGTTATCACCTCTACCATATTGGATCTTTCAACTTCCAACATGATAGAAGGATTGATAGTCGATGTGCTCTGATCCAAAGCAGTTTGTGCTAGATATGCATTGTGTTCGCGTTGAACACTGCTAGACTCACTGAAATAATCTGTATACACTTGCTCGCCAGTTAGGGGATCCGTCGACCACCAGAAGGGAACTGTTTTCATTTCCTTAGCATCGGCTGAAAGCATATATGGTACCGAAATCAAAACAGTTGCTGCAATTAAAACCAAGCATATTGACTTCATATCGTATCAGGAAAATTACTGCTATATAAAGTTAAAGTTTAGTTGTGCAAAAAAAAAAGGTTTCTTTATTAACTGTCTATTTGTGTGAGACAGTTGTCCAGAAAGTTTGTGCTTGTAACAGCATTGGGTGTACTACGTCTTTCCAGTTTTGGTAGCAAGAATCGCAATACTCTATGTATAACTTTATGTTGTCCATGAGTGGTAATGAAAACCAATACTATATAAAGTTTTATTTAGATCCAGTCATTAAAAGACCATATGGCTCTTTTCAATAACTCATGTTCTTGTTCTATATCCATAGATTCACTTACGTTCATTTCTCGTTTATCAGTTTTTTCCACATCTAATGCCAACGCATTATGTAGTGATTCGTGGAGTATTGTCGAGACAATATCCTGAATTGATTCATGTGTATGCAAAGTACACCAGACCTGTTTTGTCTCATAATAGCATACTCCCTTCTCGGTGTTGTCATTCATATTAATATATCTAAAATCATAGGTCCAAGGAGATTCGCGAAGATGGTATTTTTTCTTAGACAATACCTAGAAAAGCGTGTCATTGCAGACTCCAGTTTTGTCCTAGGACTCCCACCAGATAAGTGCTAGACCACGCTTAATTTAACTAAAATTTACCTATATTTATAGATTGCGTTTAAGCAATTTTACCTCTTCGTCGTAAGACAATCCTTTGACTTTACAGTCACACCAGTCACCATTACCTTCAGAACAGTAACCCTCACCGTGCTCATTGCCATGCAATATCATGCCATGATTACATTCCTTACAAACTGTCATTTCATTCTCTTTTGGTGGCAGTGGAAACATACTACCGTTTCGTATTTATATTTAAGTTTACATTTGCAGTCCTTACAGTGTTTGTAATGTAACACTTTCTTTTTCTTTTTTGTTACTACCATCACTAATCTTCTTCCTTGTCCTTTATAATATTTTCTTTTTTATAGTAATGCTCATGTTCTGGATTGTCACAACAGTCATTACAACAGTGGTCTGGATTTGTCATTGATTATTCTTTCTCATACCATATATATAAGCAAGACTATGTGGTGCTGAACAGAACACAGGCATGTCTCCAGTCACGCTTGGAGGAGAACAGTAGTAACAAATACCCTTCTCCATAATATTGTTCGTGGAGATTCGGGCATAATATTTGGTCAAAGTATCAGGCTTTTCCCAACCCATCGTGGCCACCAGATTGACATCAAATGATGTTCTGTTAATCCACTGTACCGCAGCAGAATGTCTTATGGAATAGATCGGCTTGTTTTGCCAAAGCCATCCTTCCGTTCCCTTTGGATACTTTTGACTTTGGTCTATCTTTCCAATTGAATAATACGAGTCCTTTAATACCTTTGAGTAGTCTGTTATGAACTCCCTGAAAGGCTTGTCAATTATCTTTTTTCCAACGTATTTCTGAAGGCAAGCCAATGCCTTTGGATCCAGTATGAGTTTGTTGTAGTGCTTGTGCTGTTTGCTTTCATACACTGACGACTGACCGAATGTGAGTGACTGTCCGTCCACGTCCACATGCTTTAGATCAAGTGTCGGTATCCAAGAATGCAGTGTTGCAGGTCTTGGAAAAATCTCATGGTGGATTCTGAACAGATCCTCATATGTTTCGCCCAGTTTGTCTCCCACATAGCCTGCTACCTGCTGTACCTGATTAGGCGTAAGAGAGACTGTTGCATAGTCCCCTTGTGAGTCTGAACCCCCTCCTATTAGGGGATCTTTGTTGGGTATGTTGATACCCGAAAACTGCAAGAATGAACGCAGTGACTTTCTGTATCTTTCATTGGTTAATGTCTGATCATCCTTGTGATATAGGTCGTCAAAATCCATGAAAGCCTCTTTTGCTGCGTTTAGGTCAACTGTTATCTCGTCTGGTGTCTTGTTGGCTGCATTGCATATCCTAAACAGATGCGAAAGGGCTGGGTTCTTTCTATTCAGTTTGCACTGTTTTGCGTATGCCTCTATTGAGGGTATCTGTATAAAGTTATTGTAAGTGTTGACAGGTTCCTTTGAATCCAGTTTCATGGGTATAAATATTGTCTTTCCAGGCTCTGGCTCTATTATTGTCTCTGGATAATACTGATCAAGTTTCTTTTTCCAATCATAGAATGTTGTTCTGCCGATCCCTATGTCAGTACATATTTCTGGCACTGACCTTTTTAACGGTTCTGAAAGCTCAGTATACAGCCTTCGTAACTTGTTAACCTTTTCCTTGTGTCTCAATGACAAAGTGGATGTACAACCTATATATAAAATTAGAATAACAAGTTCATATATAGAAAAAAACACCTGGCTTTTTAAGGCTCAGGAGAATATAACTAGTTGATGCGTTTACAACCCAACGCACACGAATGTCTCTGACTCCCTCAAGGTAATTTGGCTAGAAGGTTCACCTATTTAAATTTAAAGATGGTCAAGAGGTAGTCATCTAGGTTTAAGGGTCAGTACTATCTCCGCAACGACCATCTTGTATTTCTGTATGAATTAATGCTATTTAAAATTATTGTTAATTTTAGGTACTGAATGAACTGCCACATGAACATGACTTTTTGACGTTTGGATTGTTTATCTTGAAGCCTGAACCAAGGAGTGACTCTATATAGTCAACGCTTGCACCTTCAAGATGGTTAATACTGTATGAATCTATCAATAACTTGACTCCGTTATCTTCTATAACTATGTCATCATCTTCTGGCTCCTTTGCAAGACCCATTCCGTAAGATAAGCCAGAACATCCTCCACCCTGAACATACATTCTAAGGTAATGACCTTCGTCTTTGTCATCCTTTATGAACTGGTTGATCTTTTCAGATGCCTTTGTTGTAACTGTTACCTGACTCATCTCTTTAAGGTCCCACCAGTGGAAATCGAAGTACTGAGCCTATTGTTATGAATTGTGATATTGCAACAATTACACACCCTGCTCCAATAAACCCTAGCCCTGCTAATAATTTTAAATCCATATCTTAAACAAACTCCTTTATTTCTTCTGGAACCTCGTCAATTATATGATACTTTACTGCACATGGCACACACCTTGTCTTTCCCCTATTTCCTGACACTGTATATGAGTCGTGCAGGTCGTGACCGCATGAAAAGCATGAGATATCTCTGGTATAGTTAAAAAAGATCTTACGATGGTTGGTAATACGAAGTCTGAAATTATTACTCATTTTGTAGATAGGGACTCCTTCATCTTTTTTTTTATTTTTTCAAAGACTTCGTCTGGGATGACGTCACTCAATTGTGGTAACTGCCCATCAATACGTTCTGGATTTTGTTCCTCTTCTGTAGACACGATAGGTGTTATATATAGCTAGTATATAAAGTTGTTGTTTTACAGAATATTTAGAAGATTTTTTTGCAACAGATGTTCCAGCCTTCCAACTTCCTGGTTTTGAAATTTCTCCTCTCTTAATAAATACTTCATCTGACATGTTAAGTGTTATATTTTTTCCATAGGTATATCAAAAGGACTATAATACCACTTTTCTCTTATTTTACCTTTGTTTGTTTTATACCACCATTTGGTCTTACCTTTTGTTGCTAACTCCCTAACTTGTTTTTGTGATATAGCACTTTTTCCAATATTTGTACCTGATGCTCTTGCTGCTGCAAATGCACCTGGTGGTGTCAATTCACCAGGAATAATTGGACTTGATCCCTTTTTAATAAATGCCTGATCAGGATATTTTGCTTGATTATGTTTTGATATTTTTGCTGTTTTTATTGTAGTATCAAATCTTCTTTCAATTGGAAAATTTGCTCCAATATTGGATCTGTTAAATGCATTACCTGAAAACCCTGAATCTGATTTTTTGACATAGTTACTGTAAGATAAATCAAGTGATCTTTCTTTCACTCTTTCTTTTGAAGTCATTTGATTCCAGTTTTTTCCATGAATATTTTGTTTACCTGTTGCTTTAGACCAATAAGAATAATTTGTATCTCCTTTTGCCACTTCTGATAAAGTTTTCTTTTGAACATCTTTCACTGTTGGTGTGTCATCAAGTATGTTTCTAATTTGAGATCTGGTAAATTTAGTTCCTGTTCTTTTCTCCTCTGCTCTTATTGCCTTCATTGCAATTGTTTTACCCTTGCCTGATCTGGCTACTGCACTGCCTACCTTTCCAGCAATGCCTGCTCCTCTTGCTACCATGCCAAATGGTATTATGGCAAGTCCTACCTCGGTTGCAACGTTACCTGCAAATCGATAAGGATTGTCTGAAATGACCCTGCCTGCTGAATCCCAGTCGCCTGCGAATGCATGCTCTGTTGCCCTGTTCAATACTGATTTAACCTGATAATCTTGACCTGTAGCAAGTCCGTGCACGCTTCCACCTATGTCGTGTGCCTGATTGCCCACGCCTGATGCAAATAATGTAAGTGGTGAATGCCAGTCTCGTTGTTGTTTAATTGCCTTTGCCTTTGATTTTGCTTTATATGCAGTTTTAGATACATTTTGTTCTTCTTGAGCATGTGCCTGACGAATTGTGCCTTTAGCAAGGCGTTGTACTGTTTGTTTCGGGTTTGTACCTGTTGATGGTTTGTTTGATGCTCTTGTAATAGGTTTAGGCTTGTTATGGAAAGTACGTGTAATACGAGATCTGCCCATGATAAGTGTGAAGGTTAGTTATATTTAAAATTTAATTAGAGGAACTGTCCGTATCCACCGAGGGATTGATCCTGATTAAACCTTCTTCCAGTACCTTTTACTGCTGCCTTGGCCTTTGATACAGTGCTTGTAGTGATAGGGACAAACATTGCTGACACAAGTCCTATGTTCTTTCTTTGGTCAGATTGTTTTGCTAGTTTTAGTTCCTTTGCTCGTTCTTTGGCTAATTCTGCTTTTTGGAATGGAATAAACTCATCTCTCCATTTATTTTTTGATAGTTTTTCAGGATATAAAGTGAGATAGTCTGGATCATTTGGTGAACTAGATTTTGGTGTATTTCTTAACTTATATGCTTCGTCAAGTTCCATATTTCTTTGATTAAATATTCGTTCTGAATATCCATAACCTTTATTTCCTTTAAGTCCTTTGTCCGTTGTAGTCTTTATAATATCTGCAACATCATCAGCATGTACAGAATCACCATATTTTATTATGGCTTCACTCATAGGAGTTTTGGAAACTGAACTAACATAATCAAAACCTGTTATACCATGTTGTCGAGACTGAACAATTGTACCCCTTGTACTGCCAGGCATATTTTTAGGACTCATATCATCTACCATCGCATCTACATGTGCAGTTATTTTTTGGTTTTGTCTTAATGGACCTACATTAAGTTTATCCAAAGTCTTTGCCCTGAATAGTCTTGAAGCATATGAAATATTGTCATATTGTAATGATGCTGTGGCAGAAGTTGATGATATTTTTTCACCAGACATAATTGCCTGATGTATTGATTCATGTGAGATTGTATCTATTGCCTGCTGTGGTGTCCTAATATTTTTAGGATTTAAGGAAATAACATTACTATTTAAAATATTATTATAACCCATCACATCTGGTGGCACTGATTGTGGATCTATAATTTCTATTACCTTATTACGATTTTTAAATCTTGTTACACGACCTTGAATTTTTTGTTTAATTGCTTGTGTATTTGTGTCTCCAACACGACTAATATAACCATCACCTGATAACATGTTTGCTTGTACAGACTTTTGTTGTTGTTTAGTTAAAGGTGTTCCAGCAGAATCAAGATATTTGGTTATGGTTTCAGACTCATTAATTTTTTTCATTACAGCATACTTTGCCTTCTGTGTTGCCTTTGCGACCTTTGCAACCTTGAGGATTCCACCAACTGGTACAAGAAAAGAGCCTGCCTCAACAGCCAGATTGCCTGCAAACCTGTATGGATTGTTCTGTATAACCTGACCTGCCTTGTCCCAGTTGCCCTCGAATACATGACCTATTGCCTGGTTAAGAACTGACTTATCTTCATAATCTGTATTTAAAATGTTTGCATAATCAGAACCTGTATTGTATATACCAAGTCCAAACTTTCCAAGCGGTGTGAGTCCTTGTGTATTGATTTGTTTTGGTTTGTTAATTAATTTTGGTTTTGTCTTTGCCCTTCTTACTATTTTTGCCTGTTCTATGTTTGAAGTGGTTGGCTGAAGCTGGTTCTGTGTTGACTGGTCTAACTGACCGCTTGCTGGTCTTGGCTGGTATTGTGTAGTACTTTGTGGCTGTGCTAATGCAACCTTGTTCTGTGTCTTTGTCTGCTCAATCTTGTTTGTTGTAGTTCTGCCTCTGCCTCTGGTCTGTATACCAGTCATGGTTATAAGAACTGTTCAAATCCACCAAAATTAGAATCTGCTTTTCTAAGACTTGATCCTAATGGAGTTCCAGTTAAAATAGAATATTGTTTCATTTCTTTAGCAGAAACTTGTTCTCCTGATAACAATTTTAGTTTTATTGTTTCTGCCTTATTAGGAGTTTTAGGGGATGTAGTTCCGAAAGACCATGGTGTGTCTGTACCGTAACCGCCTGCTGCCTTTTGGTAGTTTTTCTTTTTCTTTTTATACTCTTCAATCAGTCTTGTTTTATCATTTCTAGGTATATTGGAATCATTAATTTTATTTTCAAGTGACCTGAATGATGTGGAATCTAATAAACTAGGATTACTTACTAATCCTTGCCATTGAGACTGAATTTCATTTTCAAATTTATATAACGACTGTGTATTCAATGCTCCAAGATGTTTTTCTGGTGAAACATTTTTTCCTAGTTTGTAATATTGACTGTTTCTTTCATTTTCAATATAATCTGGAATTGTGAACTTTGTTGCTCCTTGTGGCATTGTTGCAAATTTTCCATCATCTGTTACGGCATCTGCCTGATGTCCCCATGGTAATTTATTTATAGATATTGAATCTTTTATTTTAAGTTCTGAATCTGGATTACTTTGTCCAGGTGTAAATAAAAATGTTTCTGAAAGTGTATCCTTTATTTCCTGAGATGATGGTGTTGCTTCTGCTTCGGTAGCAGAATATCTACCTCCAGCGTTTTGTCTATGACCACCAGGAGAGTTATATAATTCTTCATAAGTTCCTAAAGATTCTGATTTAGGGTCTACTTTAAAATCAGTTTCAGCAATTTTCTCAAAATTATCTCCTCTATCTGCATATGCTACTGGTGTTGTTGGAAATAAATCCTTCAGTCTCCAGTCAGAAGTATAACCTGTATTATAATTTTGTCTTCCTTGTGATACTGATGTTGGCTGTATTGTTGTTTTTACAGGTGGTTTATTACTAATATTA
>Ga0233434_1000199_pt1 | contig 78153 bp, 73 predicted proteins | sample SI_122_August201_4_FD_182738 | JGI IMG/M metagenome (GOLD analysis project Ga0233434, IMG submission 182738) | Seawater microbial communities from Saanich Inlet, British Columbia, Canada - SI_122_August2016_120_MG | ecosystem: Environmental > Aquatic > Marine > Inlet | place: Canada: British...
AATCTGAAAATTAAATTTTTTATAAAGGTTGGATTTAAATTAATAATAATAGTAAGAAGCAGCGCATTAATAAGATGATTCGGGTGCGGGAAGTCGCCGTGATTGATGATGATGGCGAGTCGATGGGTACTATCCCCACAGAGGAAGCCTTGAGCATGGCCCTCGACCGAAATATGGATCTTGTAGAAGTTTCCCCAAACTCCAACCCGCCTGTTTGTCGGATCATGGATTACGGCAAGCACAAGTACAAGGCCAGCAAAAAGGCGCACGAGGCCAAAAAGAAACAGAAAATCATTCACGTCAAGGAAGTCAAGTTTCGGCCTAATACCGATCAGCACGATTTTGATTTCAAGTTGAGGAATGTACAGCGGTTTTTGGAAAATGGCGACAAAGCCAAGGTGGTGATTTTCTTTAAGGGACGTGAGATCGTACACCGCGAATTTGGCATGAGGGTTCTGGAACGTGTTGCTGTGGCGACGGAAGAGACGGCAGTCATTGAGCAGCAGGCCAAGCAGGAAGGGCGTACTCTGGTCATGATCCTGGCTCCGAAGAATACTAAAACTAAAAAAGGCGGAGTGCTTAAAGCACAGCCGGTTGCCAAGCCCGTAGAAACGCCGGCAGAAGCACCAGCACCGGTTGCCAAGCCCGTAGAAGCGTCAGTAGAAACGCCGACAGAAGCACCGGCAGAGATACCCGCTAAGGAACCTGATACAGAATAAATAGAAACGGAGTGAACAATGCCAAAAATGAAAACCAATAGTGGTGCCGCGAAAAGGTTTCGCAGAACGGGTACCGGAAAAATTCGTCGGAACAGTGCTTTTACCAGCCATATTCTGACAACTAAAACAACCAAGAGAAAAAGGAACCTGCGAAAAGCCAGCATAATGGCAAAGGGAGACGCAAAACGCATCAAAGCTTTAATCCCTTAACCCCGCAGGTTACTTTTACAAAATTTTAATTTTTTAATTGGGCGAGCGTTAATTGGTTTGCCTCCCACAGTAGGTGGGTTAGAAGGAGAATTTCAAAATGCCACGAGCAGTAAGCGGGACAGTTGCCCGAAAACGACGTAAAAAAGTTTTAAAGCTAGCCAAAGGCTACCGCAGTGTGCGGAGCACCTGTTTCCGCAAAGCACGGGAAGCTGTTGAGCATGGTTTGTGCTATGCCTATCGTGATCGGAAAAACCGCAAGCGCGAGTTTCGGCGACTCTGGATTGCCCGGATCAACGCCGCAGTCCGAGCCGAAGGCATGAACTACAGCCAGTTCATGTACGGTCTGAAAAAAGCCTCTATTGAGCTCGACCGCAAGGTTCTCTCTGAGATGGCGATCCACAATGCAGACTCCTTCAAAACCCTGACCGAGACCGCACGCGCCCAACTCGGCTAGGCGCGGGGCCAGCGAATACGCACTTCCTCTGGTGGGCAACCGTTTTTCTCGGCTTAAAAATTTTTTGCCCAATTTCCCCTGCGACGAGCAGGGGCTCCTTGCTGAAAAATGATTGAAACCATCCAAAAGCACCGGCAGGATTTCGACTCCCGCATCTGTTCTACCTCTGCCGCAGAACCTCTCAAACAAATTCGTATAGATTTCCTCGGCAAAAAAGGCTGTGTCCAGGCCCTGATGAAAGAACTGCGCCAGGCCAGTCCGGAGGAGAAACGGCAACAGGGCAAACTCATCAACGATTTTAAGCAGCATGTTGAAAACCAGCTCAAGGATAAGGAAGAAGAGCTGGGCAAACCCTCAAAAGGCCGACCTTCAACAGGCGCAACGTTTGACACCACTTTGCCGGGCAGAAGGGAAATTCCCGGAACCCTGCACCCTGTCACCCAGGTGATGGAGGAAATCAAATCCATTTTTCTAGGGTTGGGATTCCAAGTGGAAGAGGGTCCTGAAATTGAAACAGACTATTATAATTTTGAGGCCTTGAACATTCCCAAGGACCACCCTGCACGGGATATGCAGGATACTTTTTATGTGGACGGGGAAGCAGTTTTGCGGACCCATACTTCACCGGTACAGATTCATGTGATGGAAGATCGCAAACCGCCATTACGCATTATCGCTCCGGGAAAAGTTTATCGTTGCGATTCAGATGTCTCACACACTCCCATGTTTCATCAAATCGAAGGGCTCATGGTAGATGAAAATGTTTCCTTCAGCCATCTCAAAGGCATCATGAGTATTTTTCTCCAGGAAGTGTTTGGCAAAAAAACAAAAGTCCGGTTCCGTCCCAGCTTCTTTCCCTTCACCTGCCCCAGTGCGGAAGTCGATATTCAGTGCGTGATTTGTAGCGGAAAAGGGTGTCGTGTTTGTTCGCAAACAGGCTGGGTAGAAATTCTTGGGGCAGGCATGGTCGACCCAGCAGTATTCAAATTCGTTAATTACGATGCAGAAAAATGGACCGGGTTCGCGTTTGGACTCGGCATCGAACGTATCTCCATGCTGAAATACGGCATCAACGACATCCGCCTGTTCTTCGAAAACGATCTGCGCTTCCTCAAACAATTCTAGCCAGCTGCTGGCCGCAGGGACAATTGGCCATAACCCTCGCGGGCTAGCAAACATTTTCTCGCCTTCAACTACTAGAGTCCAGCCTCCCTCCATTAATGAAACTTTCAACCCGACTACTAAACCTTCTCACCGCTATCGGCTGTTTTGCGATTTCCGGAATCGCTATCGCTTATTTTCTCATTAACGAAAAATTTGAATGGATACCCGAATCGATTCTTGAGCTGGCTCGGGAACCTGATCTTTTGGAAAGACCCGAAGCCAAGCGGTGTGCCGATTGCCACAAAGCCATTTACGATTCCTGGAAAGAAAGCCGACACTCCATCTCTTGGACCAGCAAAACTTATATCGAGGCTTCCGAAAACCGTACTAAAGAAAAATGTCTGGCCTGCCATGTTCCGGAATCAGTAAGAGGAGAAAAACCCACACCCAGACTGGACCGACGCGATGAGGGAATCTATTGTGTTTCCTGCCATTTCATCGACAATAAAATGCACGGGCCCTATGATTTGGTTTCTCCACCTCATCCCACTTACCGCAATCCCGATTATGTGCGTTCCAGTTTTTGTGGTTCCTGCCATCAGAAGACATTTAAAGAATGGCAGGCAACGAAAGAGGAAGATACTTGTCAGGATTGTCACATGCCTCGGACCCGTGCACGCCTGACCCAGAAGTTGGGTCTAAGCCTATTGCATAAAAAAAGGGGCGTGGGCAATCATCGCTTCTTACACGGAGAAATCAGCGAAAAGGATATTTCTGTGGAAGCTTCATTTCAAGAAAGTTTTTTTAAGTTAAGCCTTGTGAACCAAACCGTTCCGCATTCAGTACCCACCGCAGATAACGGGGACCCCAGGCTTTATCTTTACATCATATTTTTTAACGATGCAGGAGAAGAAGTAGATCGCGCAAAAGAAGTCCTCGCTCCCCAGCAGGAAACCGCTCTGCCTTTTAATAAAAAAGTTAACTTTCAGTACAGACTTTTTGAACCTGCTTCTCAAGCCAGTCTTGCTTTAAAATATCAACCTGCCTGGTCTAAAGAAAAAGAGCTGATTTGGGAGAAAACGATTCAACGCTAATCAGAATATAATTTGATTGCTCTATTCTGTTTCATTAAAATTTAGATAAAACTTTCTCATTTAGTTATTAAAGGAGATATCCATGTATTCTGCTCGAATCTTATCATTGTTTATTGCTATCACCTTCATCACCATCCTTCCGGCTCAAGCCAAAGATTTTGTTATTAAAGAACCCCCAAAATCTCTGGATCAATTTTATCCTCCTCAGAGTAAACAGCCTAAGTGGACTCAACAGATGCACAAATTGAGCAACCATTTTGGCGGAGTGTTTATCAACCTGAAGGAGAAGGATTTCGAAAACGTCGATAAACATGCCGACAAATTGGTGGAAGAGTATAAAAAGACCTCTGAAATGGTTCCAGAATGGGAGGAATATTTTGACATCAAGGCCGCTGAGGCTTTTGCTGCAGCTGCTAAAACGCATGACATGGCGAAAACCGGTAAAGCTTCTGGTGGACTCGGCAAAACCTGCGGTAAATGTCACGCCGAACAACAAGTCGCCGTATGGACTAAATATCATTGGCCCAGTTTTCATAAAATTAAAGTCATCGATCCTTCCAGTGAAAAAGAAGTCGAGTTTCATAAATTTATGAAACAGATTTCAGGTTCCTTTAAGGCGATGCGGGTGAGTTTTGTCGAAGGCCAATATGGGAAGGCCGCTAAGGCCTTAAAGGCTTTTAAATCTGAATTTATGGAATTGAAATCTACCTGTTCTAAATGCCACACTACCGATGATGTTAAGCGATTCTATGTAGGAGGCGATGCCAACAAAGCCTTCAAAGGTCTGGCAAAAGAACTCAACGCTGAAAAACCGAACCCCGGTAATTTCTGGAAAAATGTAGGATTGGTCGGGAAAACAGGGTGTAAAAATTGTCACCTGACCCATCGAACCTATTCCATGATTAAAGAAGTTTGGGAAGAAAAATAGAAGCACTGGAACATTGAGCGAAAAATTTAAAAATAACTTGATCGGCATTGCAATTTTCATGGGCGGGCTTATTGCCATAAATTTATGGCGAGGCCCAGCCGACATGAGTATGCGCGACCAGTCTCTCAATGAGATGGTCCACACCAGTTTGACGAGGTTTCACTACGCATGCCAGCAACTCTGGGGTGACCGGGGATCGCAGGAAAACTGCATTAAGAAATCCCTTTCGGAAATGTTGCGCAACACCTTCGATCTGCCCGGAATCAGTATCAGCGGAGATGGTAACCAGGAAGACTGGCAGGCCACCGCCCACCACGATATGCTCACAGACCAGATTTTTATCATCGATGCATCGGGAGCCATCAGCAAACTGGACTGACCCCCGACCGATTTCATGGTACACAATAGTCCCAGCCCCCAAGCCTGAGTAACCACCGGTATATCAGAAATTATTGTTTGGCACGGAGATTGCTTTTTTATAAAGCGACTGATAATTTTTTTCCCAACAAAGTGTGATTTCTCATGAGTTTTCTGACGCCGATACCAGGTCGTATCATCCAACCTACTAATTTTATTAGAGTTGTTCCTGTTGTTTTGGGTTCATCTGAGTTGGCTGGAAAGACTTTGTTAGTTCGGGGGATTCCGTCATGACTTACGGAGTGTTAACTATTGTGCTCGGAGTGGTCATTTTTTTAGCCACCAAACTCATTCCGACAAAACCCGAAGAGTCGGCCCAGACAGAAAAAATCGACCCAAATTCTGCAGACAAACATGAGCAAATCCAAAAAAAGGGGGAAACTCCAGAAAAACTTGCCCAATGGGTTTTGAAGACGGAAAAGGCAAAAACCGAGCTGAAAGAGAAGTTGTGTCAGGCACCCATTCCCAATGACTCAAAAATTTTATTTGGCCGCGATAAAGTCCTCATCGAATTGTTCAACGCCATCCATAAAGGAAGTACGTTTATTGCGTTGTATGGCAGATCGGGTGTAGGAAAAACGGCTTTGGCGCTGGAGGTAGTAAGAAAATACAAATACAATTTCCAGAATATTAAATTATATCTGGATTTTAGTGGGGAAAAGGAGAATGCGCTTTCTACCAGGGATGCCATGGTACAAATTATTCTCTCATTTCGGCCAACGATGCGTATCCCTGAAAATATAACCCAGCTCAAAAAGCTATACCGGCTTGTGATGACCAGACATCAGGGTGTTCTCGTTCTGGATAACGTGGCTTCAGCCAATCAGGTTAAAGAACTAAAACCCGCTGCATCCAGTTCCTGGCTGTTGATCGTTACAGCTAGGAAAAAACTAGATCTAAATGCGGCTTATTGCGTTGAGGTAGAGCCACTGGATGTTGAATCTGCCCAGGAATTTTTGATCCATTGCTCGCTCAGACTAAAACCACGGGCCAGGGAAATCGCTAAATTATGCCGATGTCTCCCTCTGGTCCTTGAAATGTGCGGCCAATTCCTGTCCTCAAAAATGAAAGTGCATCCAGAAGATTTTGTCGACCTGTTCCGCAAATACCGGAGTAATTCTTTTCTGGAAAAGGTTGATGATGATGAAGAATCACTGCTCGCCGCGTTCAAGGCGATTTATAATTCTTTAAAAGATAAAGAACAAGTGGTTTTCAGCCAGTTGGCGGTTTTTCCCGCTTCTTTCGATGCGGCAGCTTCTTCCCAGGTTTGTGAAGAAAACGGGAATTGTTTAAAATCACTCACTCAATTCGGGCTGGTCAAAATCAATCTCGTCACCAAGCGCTACATCCTGCACGACTGGGTGAGAAACCAGCTTAAAAATTATCTCCCCGAAGCGATCGCCAGAGAAGCAAAACTGAGACATGCGACTTATTATCTTCCTGTTCTCAATGCAGCTCGCGAAGACATATTAAAGGGTGGCCAAAAAGCCAGCGAAGGGTTTCAATTGTTTCACCGGGAATGGGCTAACATTCAAGCAGGCCTGAACCGGGTGAGTAAAAACAGCGTGGAAGGGAAAAAAGCTGCGGAGCTGTTCAACTCTTATATGATCGCAGGAGCCGAGCTGCTTCCTTTGCGCTACTTCCCTAAAGATTGCCGGAGTTTTCTGGAAACGGGACTGAAAGTTTCACAAAGGCTGAGTCAAAAAAATATCGAAGTTTTACACCTTTTAAACTTGGGCGTGTTTCATAATTCCCAAAAAAAATATGCGGAGGCAGAGGAATATTTAGAACAAGCACACCAACTGGCCTCTAGCCTGGAAGATGCCCAAACCGAAGGGAAAATCCTTAACGAAATGGCAAGATTGTATCTGGCCAAAGACAAAACCGAGGAAGCCATCGATATACTTTTGAAAAAAAGAAAGCTGTGCCAGGAAAACAAAATTGAGGTGGACGAGGAACTCAGTTTGCTGAGGTTGGGCCTGGCTTATGAGAAAAAAGGTGAATTCGATAAAGCTATCCAGACAATGAAAGAAGGAAAAAAGAAAGCAAAAGAAGTAAGGAACGGACCCTGTATGGGAACCCTTATCACGCACCTCGGATTTTATCTGGGTGAAGTCAAAAATTTCTCCAAGGCAGAGGATTATATGGAGGCCAGTCTTTTATTGGCCCGTGGTTTGGGGAAAAGAAAAGAAGAGCTGGGAATTCTTTTGCGGTATGGAAAAATTTATACGCAGTCGGAAGATGTGGAGCAAGCCTTAAGTCTGCTTAGAGAAGGACTCGAACTGGCTGAAAAGTACCGCGATAACAGGTATGAAGGGCTGTTGCGGGTGCAGATGGGTGACACTTATACCGATATGCAGGAAAAGCAAAAGGCTATGGAAAATTATATGAAAGCCCTGACCCCCCTTAAAAAAGCCAAGGAACTATTTCTGCTCGATGAGATCAACCGAAAGTTGAGCCAGTCCTTTGAACTGGCGGAAGGCAGTGAAGAATTTTCTGGGTCGGGAAGAGTCATCGAACCCGTCAAAAAACTCAGCCAAAGCAAAGGGATTGGTCTGGTGCAAGCCAAAACCAGCGAGTTTATTAACCGTGGAGATAAAAAACTGCTTACTTATTACATAGGAAGCATTGAAGAAATCATTAAAACCTATAATTTGGATATCAAGGAACCTTCGACCCGCGAAAGCCTGCTGGAATTGATGGAATCACTTCGCGAAAATAACCACCATGCTTGCGCCACTCTCCTGAAAAATAAACTCAGCTTGTAACCAGCCAGCGTAGCGCTGGCCATGCCTAGGTCAACTCCTGATCAAAATAGTTGATGGACATTCCAGCATCAAGAACCAGACCCTGGGCGTTGATGCCGCTTGCGCGTTGGCTCAATAAAAATACCGCCGCATTCGCCGCCTCCTGAGTGGTCAGGGCTTTTTTCCTCAACGTGGCTTTTTCGGCATGCAGGTAGGAGTCGATGTAGCCGGGTATTCCCGCTGAGGCCGATGTCTTGAGCAGTCCGGGATTGATGGAGTTGAACCGGACTTGTGAAAATGCGCTGAACGACTTTGCCAGGAAACAGAGAGTGGAGTCGAGCGCCGCCTTCGCCGGAGCCATGTATCCATAATTTTCCGCTGCCATCCGTGTGGTGGAAATCGATACCGTAACAACTGATGCCTGTTGATCGAAGGAATCCTTAAAAGCGTTGGCGAGACTGATCAGGGAATAACAACTGATATCGATGGACTGAAGAAAATCCTTTCTCGGCGTTTCATGAAAGGGTTTCCAGCCCTCGGAATAGTTTGCAAAGGCTATGGAGTGAACGAGTCCGTGCAGGGTCTTACTGTGTTGCGCTACCTGGCTCTTTAACCGCTCAATATCTTCCTGTTTTTCCACATCGCAGACAAAAACCGTTTTACCTGCCAGAAGCTTTTCCAGTGACTTTTTGCGATCTTCGGAACGGACGCTATATATGATCTTTGCGCCTTCTTCTTCCAGCGTTTTCGCGATATGCCAGGCAACACTTTTCCTGTTTGCCACTCCGGTTACCAAGAAGCTTTTATTTTCAAGGTCGAGAAAACTCATTTATTTTGTTTCCTCAACCAGCATTGCAGAGAATTCCAGGGTGACTGCGGTTTTACCGTTGACAGTGGCTTTGCCCGTCATGTACGCGGCGGTGCTGACCAGGTCTTTAAGCTTCACCTCGATCTGCATCGTGTCTCCTGGATGAACAGCATGCTTGAGTTTAATATTATTGACCCGTGTGAGAACCGGAATTTTGCCTTCGTTAGCAATACGTTTCCCCATCATGATCGCACCGGCCTGAAAAATGGATTCAAAGATCAACACTCCCGGCATGATCGGTCTTCCAGGATAATGTCCCTCAAAAAATGGTTCTTTCGGGTCGATCTTTTTTTCCGTCCTAATGGTATCGTCACTTTCTTCAAGCACTCGGTCGACAAACAGGAAAGGAGGACGGTGGGGAATATATTGAAGAAAGTCCATTTTATAGTCCCCCGGTTACCTCTAATACGGAACCTGTGATGTAAGAAGATTCTTTTGCGGCGAGAAACAGCACCGGATAGGTTACATCTTCCGGAGTACCAAAGCGTTTCAAGGGAATCTGATCTTTATAGGATTTTTTCTGCTCTTCCGGCAGATCGCGAATAAAATCGGTGTCTATGAAACCTGGCGAAACGCAATTGACTGTTATCTTCCTGCTCGCTACTTCCTTGGACAGGGAGCGTGTGAATGCCACCTGACCGGCTTTTGATGCGGCGTAATTAGCCTGGCCTGCAAACCCGAACTTACCCACCGGAGAGGTTAAGGTGATGATCCTTCCATATCTCTGGCGCATCATGGACTGTACTGCCAGCTTGCACAAGTTAAAGGTTCCTGTCAGGTTGGTGTTGATGACCCTGTTCCAGTCCTCCGCCTTCATCATGCCGACAATGGAATCGGAACGAATACCTGAACTGACAACAAGGATCTGGAAGTTTTCGTATTTCGCTTCGATTTCTTTGTAAAACTTTTCCACCGCCGCATAATCGGAAACATCGAACTTATGAATATCGAGAAAGTCTGCGTGGTCGGCATTGGCGTTTTTAAAGTTTTCTGCTTCCTCATCATTACCCCGATAAGTGGCGATGACTTTTGCTCCGGCTTTGAGGAACGCCTCTGAAATGGCCCGGCCTATGCCACGCGTACCACCTGTGACCAGAGCCGTCTGCCCTGTAAAATCAAATTCCATCCACTTGGCGTGGGGCCAATAGGTCAATACCCATAAAGCAAACGAGTATTTTTGCCCCTTTAACTATAGTTCGTATTAGTTTTCTCAAGGCGTGGATCTGCACGATAGGTGGGAAGAAAGGTCTTATCTTCAAGCCGATGCGGTCACCAGGCTTGGGCTCAGCTGCCGGAGAAATTTATCTGTTTCGTTGGCGACAATGACTCCGTAGTTCGCCGCTCCCAGCCAGCCCGACATAATAATTCCCACCGATCCGGCATGGAACAACCCATTAATCTGGTTAGGAAGGTCCCGGCTTATTTTAAGTCCTTCAAACTTGGTTCCAAACGAAGTGCCCGAAGGGTGCAGGGTATAGCGCTTGAAAGTTTTTGGTGTTGAGGCTTCCACATGATCCACTTTTTTGCGGATGCCCGGAACATATTTTTCCAGCGCATCAAGAGTGTTTTGCTCCAAATCATGCTTATCTTTCTTGTATTGGGATTCGCTCAGCTTGGCCCAGTCCTGATATCGGGCGTTGGTTGAAGAAACGATGGAATAACGATTGGTTCCCGGACGGATCTCCGGGTAGTAAAACGAAAAGGTACGGCTGGTGACATCTTTGCTCAATATTTTGTCCGTACAGTATTCGTCCGCCACGGACGAGAACAGCAGGTCGCCCACGTGTGGCACGGTTTCCCCTTTTTTGATTCCCATATAAACCTGACAACTGGAATTATTGAGCCGAACTTTTTTAACCTCTTCGATAAACCCGGGATCAAAATGTTCCTCGCCAGTCAGTTGTTCGATGGTGGTCAACAAGTTCGAGTTGGAAAGGACGGATTTGCACGCGATGTCCTGTCCGTTGATGCGTACCCCTTGCACCGTTTTATCTTCCACATAAATTTTTTCGACCATGCAATGAGTGCGAATATCCACACCGTTACGCAAGAGCTCCTTCTTCATTTCCGTAATCAGGTGATCGGTACCACCCTGATAGGTGAAAACTCCCTTGTCCATGAAATTGGAAAAAACAATGCCGTAAGTCAGTGCCGGATCATCCAGGGTGGAACCGTTGGCATAGGTGATTGGTTCCATGAGAAAACGCCAGACATCGGTGCGGCCTGGGAAAAATTTCTCAAAAAGATCCCGGGTAGTCATGACCACTTCATCATAAAAATTCATACTTCGGGCGGTCAGAAAGAACTCGTCGACCACTTCTTTAAGGATGCCGAAACGCTCACGAAGGATATGCGTGAAATCTATTTTGTCAAAGGAGGTGTTGAGGGAGAACTGCGGGTTATCGAAACGCACATTTTTAAGCTGGATAACCCGTTCGGAAATGTCCTGGCTCCAGTATTTTCGCAAGGTTTTGATCATCCCGCAGGGGAACCCGTGCAGGGAAACATCCATGATATGCCCGCCCTTGCGTTTGAACCAGGTGGCCAAGCCTCCCATATTGTAGTGATGCTCTGCCAGCAAAACCTTGTGTCCCATTTTCGCCAGAAGGTTGGCAGACGTCATTCCCGCCAGACCACTGCCGATCACAACTGTATCGTAGGCAGATAAAACACCCTTTAACCAGTCTTTCGATGGTTTACTCATTGGTTCTCATGATGAATTTTTTTGATGGGCCTGTCATTGCAAAAGGTGCAGGTTAGCCATGGATATCCCGCTCAACGTGGCCCCAATAATACCTAAAAACCCCTGATCTGTCCCGCAAATATACAGGTTTTTAACAGGGGTTTTGCCATTTTTAATTTTCTGTGGAGACCCATAAACAGCCCCGTTAATATGGCCTGTATATTTTTTAATGGTCTTAGGCGTAAACGAGTCTAAAAATACCACATTATCGCGAAAATCGGGGAAAAATGTAAATAAAGCATCCAAAGCCTGGGCCCGACATTCCTTCTTGGCGGCGATATAATCCTTTCTCGGCAGGCCGTCCCATTTCCCGAAATGAGCCAGGTTGGTCAGGCGAATCAGCCCTTCCTCAGGCGGTTGTGGGTATTGAAAATTATTGCTGCAACACAACACCCCACTGGAAATATCGATCAGATCGCCTGGTACCTTATAGTCAAAACGTGGCTGGGTGGAAAAAAAGACAATACTCTTATCATAACCCAGGTCGCGTGGCTTCTGGTCCACCACAAAAAGGGATTCCATAAACGAAACCTGGCCCGTCTCACACACACTCACCTCGGCAAGCTCAGGTTGGCAACAGTTAAGTGTTTCCACATAACCCATGGAAGAAAGTACCGCTGTGGTTTCTAATTCTTCCTCATTTTCAAGAGTCACCGAGCAAACCGTTTGCTGTTTGGCGTTGATGGTTTTAATCCCGTTTCCCATTCTCAGCTCACCGCCCAGATGCTCGAACTTCTCAGCCATGAGATTGAGAATGTAAGGCATTCCCCCTTGCGGCTTGGAGAACCCTTCTATAAAAATGCTCTTGAACATGATGACAAATTGATAAAAATCCATGTCCCCTTCCCGCGCGTTGCCATAATACATCAGGGGGCAAAACAACATGTCGATCAACACCGGGTCGCTGATATAGGACTCCAGAACAGGCCGGGAAGAAAGACAATCCGCATCATCAAGGTCCAATTCATCAAAAGAAAGAATCTTTTCCACCAGCTTGTTGAATCCGTCAATCTGACCGGGAAACTTTACGGCCACTTCCTGGCGGAAAAACTCAAAATCGTTGGTGAATTTCAGGGATTTTTCAGGAAAACGTATTTCCGACATATCCTGCTGGCACAGGCGAAAATCGTCATGGCTGAAACGCAGTTGTTTAAGAAGCTTGCCAAGCGGGGATGACCGGACTCCCTTAGGAGTAAAATTGGTCATGGCGTGGAGCCCAACATCAAAAGTACGGTTTTTCCTCACATAAAAGGAGTTCAATCCGCCAATTTCGCTATGCTTTTCAACAATGCAGACCTTTTTATCGAACATGGCCAGGCGAATGCCTGCGGCCAATCCCGATAAACCCGCACCGATAATAATCGTGTCGTAACGCATAGCCAAATTATACCACCAGCGTGACGCTGGACCCAAAGTGCCATAGCTTTCGCTGGCTAATAAAATTTACCTCGGCCCAACGGGATCTGTAAGGGTTTTGGAATCAAAAATAGGGGGGAAGGAAACCTAACTGGCCAACTGTCGGTCTTTTAATAACGGGGTGAGATAAGAAACACAACCAGCCATTGTTGCCAGATGTTCGTAATCCTTTTCCGGCACCTCAATATTAAACCGCTTGCGAAGTTCCATGACGATATCAAGAAAATCCATGGAATCCAGGTCAATCTGGTCTCTTAACTTGGTATTGTCATCAATGGAACTGATATCCTCATCCGGGGCAATATCGGCAAGGATATTAAGAATAACCTTTCGTACATCTTCGATCGTCATACTTGTCTCCAAAATCCACGTTAACCCTGATTTTAGTAGAAGATAGGGCAGATTTCAACACTAATTTTCCACTAGGTGCCAGCGTGCAATGCAATACTGGCCCTCCGCCGAGGAGCTAGCGGTTTTTGTAGAGTTGGTGACTAAGGATTTTGCTGTTTTTGGCGAAGATATGCGCCGCAACCAGCATATTTTCCTTGAGGGAGAAATACATTCCCTTTGCAGGGTATTTGGCCAAGCTGGCAGTCATCGATTGAGGTACCCCGTACTTTTCAATAAGGGCCGTAAACTTTTCCCCAATTTTAATGCCCTCCGCAAACCTTCCCTTAAACTGAGGCAGAATTTCCAAAGCCTCAATATTTTTTTTGCCGTTCAGGGAATGCAGGACGATTCCATGGTTGCCATATGCAATGGCAACGCTGTCGAGTTTGGATTCTGTTCCACGTTTGACGCTGATGGAGCCGGGGATGCCGAGCAACTTGATCGCATTCGCCAGAGGCATGCCTACTTTGAGGTTTTTGCCTATGACCAGGCCTTCCGGTTTTTTCTTTTTGGGTTTAGCGGGAGCTTGGGCTTGTTTTGCGCCCTTCTTAGCGGGCTTTGCCGGAGTCGCAGGTTTGGCTGTATCCGCCTTAGCCATCGTGGCGGGTTTGGCTTTTTCAACCTTCTTAGCAGGAGCAACAGGCTTAGCTTTTTCAGCCTTTGCCATAGTAGCGGGTGCTTGCTTATCAGTTGGCTTCGTGTCTGCCAGCACCCCTTGGGGTAGCATCAAACAAAAGATAAATAAAACTGCAAGTTTCAAAATATTCACCGCCATCTCCTTTCAAAAACAAAAGGCCATCAATCCACTTCTCAGGCTATAACTAGATGCTCTTATTATAACCCCAAACGCAGAAAATTAAACATTTATTTTCAATTAGTTAGGAAATTATGGCGGGGCAGGTGGGTTGTTTTTCCGGGGGTTTTACGGGTTCCTATAAATCATCCGGGGAGGGAATATTTTTCCGGCGGTCCCGTTTCGATTTGGTTTTTTCCTTCTGGAATTTTCTCCATTGAGCCCGGTCTTCTTTGGAAGGGACAGAAGACTCCTCTTCTTCATCCCAGAGGTCCAGCGATTGCATCTGAATGCGAGAGGATTTTTTCGTTTCTTTTGTCAGGCACCGCTTGCCTTCTTCAAACTCCTTGGCAGTCAGTGCCGCTTCCATATTGAACAGGTCCTTTTGTTCTTTTTTCCCGCGCCGGGCCGATAAAGCTTCGGCCCGCAGACGGATTTCCTTAGCGTTGACCAGTCCGCTTTTCCAGTCCGCCGGGATTTTATCGAACCCATACAGTGCTCCGGCAAATGCTCCCACCAAAGCACCCAGCATTTCCGTCTCCCTCCCGTGACTCAGAGAATGAGTGAGGGTGGAAGCAAAACCCGACTCTGGCGGCGAAAGTACACAGTGCAAAGCCAGCGGAAGCAAAGTCAGCACAAACCCCTGTGAGGGGTGACGGATTTCCAGTTTGGTGAAGGTGTTGGCATGTTCCGGGAGCCATTGCGGGAAATCCGTGGATTTATCCGCCATGTTCATCAATATTCCGCTCAAAGCATTCGAGCCCTTCTCGCCTGCCGATTCCGGGAACCTTTGCAGGTATTCCGCCTCCGCCTGTTGACATATTTCTTGTGCCTCTTGCAAGATATCGGCAGAAGCCGAGGATGAAAAATTTTCTTCAGAAGGCAAAGCCAGAAATCGGGTCACTAAAAATCCGGTCAATACGGTTCCCACCACTTCAAACCGATTTCGGCTCATCAACAGGCAGGCATCAAAACATTGCCGAGCCAGAGTTTTTGACCATTTACCCTGGAACAAAGCCAGAGGCACAGCCAACAGGGTAAACAGGGATGTGGAAGAGTCCGAGACCTGCCCCTCTTCCCGGTAATCCAGCATATCCACAGCCCGCCACAGACATGCCGAGTGGTTTCTGTAGACCCCGAAATAACCTTCGGGACCCGCTTTCGCTAACTGCTGAAAGTTTTCTGCTGACTCCTGCAGAAATTGTTTTTTGTTTTTAAGCAAAGCATCGCCGACTGCCAGGGCACATTGAGTCGGTGTGCCATAGAGTCCTTGCATGCGGTAATTTGTAATACCCTTTCCCATTATCGGACGCACATCTTTAAAGTCGTCCATCGTCCCGAAAATCTGGCGGATGGCGGCGGGCTTTAATCCTTTTGCAGATCGGCCCATGGCATCGCCGACTGCCATGCCAAACCAACTGCCAATAATTTTATCTTTGTCAACGCCGTTCATTATTTTTCTTGCCGTCAGGCAAGCTCAGTAGCTAGAGGGGTATTAATGGGGTGGGGTGATTCTGTTCGGCGATGATCATTTCCGGTGTGTCCTGCCCCAGGGCTTGGCGAGCAGTGATTCGGGCCAGTTCCGGGTGGTTGTTGGTTTCGCTCATATGCATCAACACAACGAGGCGCAACCTGGAATGCTTGACCGATGACAATATTTCGCCGCAGGCTTCGTTGGAAAGATGCCCGACATCGCTTTTAATTCTTCTTTTAGTGACCCAGGGATAGGGTCCGGCATCCAGCATTTCTACATCGTGATTGGACTCGATGAGCAGGGCATCCAGATTTTGCAGTTTATTTTTGACATCGTCTGTCACTTTCCCCAAGTCAGTGGCAAGCCCCAGGCGCAATCCCCGGTAATGAATGACAAACGCCACCGATTCTTCCGCGTCATGCGGAGTTCCATAAGGTTCCACAACCAACTCGCCAAATTCAACAGGTTGCCCGGCACGGATCGGATTGAAACCAGGAAGCTTGCCCAGAGAATGGCACGCCCGTTTATAAGTTCCTTCTGTGGTGTAGAGAGGAAGCTGATGTTTTCTTAAAAGCGGGCCCATACCGCGGATGTGGTCGGAGTGCTCGTGAGTAGCAAACACCGCATCCAATCCATTCAGGGATCGGTCGATATGAGCCATGCGCTGGGAGAGTTTTTTTTCGCTCAATCCGGCATCGATCAAAATACGTTTTCCGTTCGCCTCGATATAAACCGAGTTGCCACCACTACCACTGGACAATATAGAAAACTTCAAACGTGCAGGGCCCGTAGTCGATAGGTCTGTACCTTCATGATTTAACAAGAATCGTTGCGCTTCCAGATTGGGGTTTATAACTTTAATACCGCAGGCAGTTGCTACTACAATGAGTAGCGGCTGGTGATTGCAATTCTAACACAGAAGCAACCAATATTTTAATAGGTTAAAAGAATCTGTTGGCCTCACGCCGAGCCCACTCCCGTGGGAGGGAATGCGGCAAAGGCTTAATTGAGCCGAAAAAAACGGTTACTTGCCAGTAAAAGTTATTGCAGTAGCCACCGGCGTCTCGCCGGCGCCTAGTGGGTTTTTTTAATCCTCAATCTGGGCTTTCTGCAGGCCACCACTGTAATCGATAAACACCGATTTCCATTCGGTGAAAATTTCCAGAGCAGTGGTCCCGGCTTCACGATGGCCGTTACCTGTTCCCTTGGTACCGCCGAACGGCAGTTGTACTTCCGCACCAATGGTTGAGGAGTTGATATAAGTGATCCCGGTGTCGAGTTTTTCAATGGCCTTGAAGGCCCGGTTCACGTCCCGGGTATAAATTGCCGATGACAGGCCAAACCGCGAATCGTTGACGATTTCTATCGCATGATCCAGGCTTCGGCATTCTAGAATGCTTAAAACCGGGCCGAAGATTTCTTCCTGCGCGATTCGCATTTTCGGAGTCACCCCGGCAAACAAGGTGGGTTCGAAGAAGAATCCGCTTCGGCATTTACCCTTGTTATAAACATTCCCACCGAGGAGCAGTTTAGCTCCTTCTTCCACACCGATCTTGCAGTAACTCAAAACTTTCTGCCGTTGCTCTTCGTTGATCAGCGGTCCGACTTCGGTAGTGTTTTTGAGTCCATCTCCCAGGCGAAGCATTTTCGTGCGTTTGAGGAGGCGGCTGGTAAATTTTTTCATGACTTTTTTATGCACAATGACACGGCTACAGGCGGTGCACCGTTGCCCGGTAGTTCCGAATGCTCCCCACACTACGCCTTCCACGGCGGGATCGATATCGGCATCGTCCATCACGATGATGGCGTTTTTTCCTCCCATTTCCAGGGAATATTGTTTCATGTTCCAGGCGCATTTATGCGCCACTGTTGCTCCGGTATCTGTCGAACCGGTGAAAGAAACCAGATTGATATTGTGATGCTCTATGAGAGGTTCTCCGACTTCCGATCCCGAACCGGTGACAAAGTTCAACACCCCCGGCGGCAGGCCGGCTTCTTCGAAGAGCTTCACAAAACGATATGCCGAAAGGGGAGTATCGCTGGCTGGTTTGAACACCACCGTATTGCCGCACACCAGAGCCGGAATCAGTTTCCATGATGGAATGGCAATGGGGAAATTCCATGGCGTGATCGCCGCCACCACTCCCACCGGCATTCTGACAGTCATGCAAAATTTGTTATTCAGTTCAGAAGGAACGGTTTCGCCCAGCAGTCGTCGACCTTCCCCTGCGGTGTAATAGGCCAGGTCGATCGCCTCCTGAACATCGCCACGGGTTTCGTTGAGGATCTTTCCCATCTCGCGGGTCATGTCCTTAGCCAGAGACTCTTTATGTTTGATCAGCAGTTCACCCACGCGGAAAAGAATCTCGCCACGTTTTGGGGCAGGCAGGTTTCTCCATCCTTCCTGAGCCTTGACGGCTGACTTCACCGCTTTGTTCAAATCGTTCGCGTTTGATTTCTGGAAACGCCCGAGAATTTCTTTTTTGTTGGCGGGGTTGATATTATCGAAGGTTTCGCCGCTGGATGAGACCACCCATTTTCCATCTATATAGTTTTTATAGGTCTTGATTGCCATGACAGAGCCCCCTGAGCATAGATGAAAAAAACAAATTGAATTTTAATGTCCACAATAACGATCTTAATTTAATCCCTATGGAGGGAGTTGGCAAGAAGAGATGAGGTGGGAAGTGTGAACAAAAAGCCGGTTTCCAAAAGAAAAAAGCCCTATATCTTGCTGGAGCTAAAAAGATATAGGACTTTTATTAACTTTCGCACTTCAGGCCAACTGAATCAACAACCCGAATTATCTGTTTCCCCGTTTAAGTTTTCTGCCAGGAAAGGATAGTCACCTTGTCATCCAAAACCGGAACGACCAGATCACCATTATAGGTAATAGTCATGCCTCCAGCGACACCGCTCTCTGTTCCATTAACCGTGGTTTGGTCATCAGTGGTTAAATTATTTCCGATAATATATCCCGTCAAGTTAGCCCCTCCGCTAATGGAAAACTGGTCCTTACAGGCGATCACGCCCGTGGTGTCCTGATCCATGCCGGAAATACTGATATCATTTCCCGCAATTAAAAAAAGGTTTTGCACGTCTTCTGTATGATCAGTATCCCCAGCCCAATTTTGAATTTCTGCGCTTCCCGTCCAATTGATACTTCCCGTAGTGACCATAGTAATCGTCCACGGATTGCCACTAGTACCAACACTCTGGCCTGTAAAATCCTCCTGAAAATAAAAGAAAGCGTCTTCAAGGGTAGGGGTACCTGACGTTCCCCAACCCTGGGGGCCATGGGTAAATCCGTTAAAAGTTCCAGTATACGAAGTGGTCCCTCCCCCCCCGGGGGCGGGTTCAACCTCTGTGAAGGTTCCAGGAGAAGTTTGCTGGTCAATGCTGCCATCAGCGTTAAAAACATAATCGGCATACTGTAGAAAGTCCGTAGGCTCAAGGACCGGAACAAACTCCTCCTCCGCGCCAGAAGAACAATCAGTTCCCCCGCAGCTTCCCGTTGCCGTTGCGCCTTGATCGACTGTGGGATTCCCCGTCTGGGTAACATCGCCATTGGAATGCACTGCCCCGTTTCCCCCGAGAATATTTGTTGAATTTCCGTTAACATCTATATCCCCCTCAGACAGAAGGGCAAATTTGGATTTAAACTGAGGTCGATAAATATACGCTTCTACAGTGGCCGTGACTCCATTTATAGTCCCGGTAGAGGTGAGAATGACATTTTTATCAACGTCGGCATTGGTATCCGAATCACCATCGGCATTATCATCAATGACCACCGAATAGGTACCCCCCCCGCTACCAATTCCAATGGAGGTAAACGTGCTGGCCGGCCAGTTGCTATCATCCAGTTCATCATCAAAGCCATTGCTCGCTTCCCCCGGACTATCACCCACAGAATCATAATTGAAATAGCCTAAAGCTCTATGAATTCCCGCCTCGGCTATATGAGTCGCCTGAAGGGTTTCGGTATAATTCTTGGTGCGGGTGATATCCTGAGTCGCGTATTGAATAGCTGTAATGATCAGCAGAGACAGTACCGTCATGAGAGTCAAACCTGCAACAAGGGCAATGCCTTTTTGATTGCACAGGTACCCTGAGCCCGCAAAGTTTTTTCTGTGGTAGTAATTTTGGGAACTATGATTTTCTAGCATAAGGTTAATTCCTGAAAGTAATGTCAGTGCTGAAATCCTGGGTGATATCCGAATCATCGGGGTCCTCCAGGGTTATCGTAATTCCTATTGTTGACAACTGACTCGTTTCGGTCTCTCCATAGAAACTAAAAGCCAGGCTCGACACATCACTGACAATGACCGTAGAGGTTCCCCCATCGACTGTTTTCCTGATATTTGTTCCGTTCAAATCAATGACAACATCGTTATATTTATTTATTGTAACGAGCTTTGAATTTGACCCGTATGAGTAGGTATTTTCCAAACCACTTCCCAGGGGAATATTGGTGGATGAAGGCGTCCCGCTCACTGTGTTCAGTTCCGAATCTCCATAGCTGGGGTTGTAGATAATAATTTTATCGTTATCACTGAAATCGCCCCCACTTCCAACCACATCGATATCCGTATCATTAAGGCTTCCTCCATTCGCTGCGCTTGGCGGCGTGGAAGCGCGCACATCAAACAGGTTGGCGCGGTAACTGATCGTTGCAGAGTCTGCGACAGGGTCCGGGGATATGAACCCCTCGTTAGGAGGCAAACCAAATCCAATCTCTTTCAGTTCCTGGGCCAGAACTTTAATCGCGTGACGCCCTTTTGCCCGTATATTTGTGGATGCGTTTTGCGTTGTTGAAACATCCTGCTGTTTAGTGAACACATAAATGGCTACGCCCAATACAATGACTCCGAGAACCCCGGAGATCATAAGTTCAATCATGGTAAACCCGCGATCATTTTTCAAAATGCCGTAATTATTTTTCATGACTTGACCCTTATTGAGAAACCAAAGTATCAAGGGTAACCGTTTTATCGGTATCCCATGTTACCGTCACAGACACCGCATAAAACGCGGTCAATGTGGCATCTTCTGTAATCGTCCAGGTACGGGTATATATGGCATCTGAAGTTCCCGTGTCCCCGTTCGCATCCACCACTTCTCCACCGGTAGTGGCAGTCCAGACTCCTGAAGATTCAGTCGGGGAATCCAGTGTATCCGCATCTGTCAACGAAACGGTCAAAGCGGTATTTCTAATGGATTCCACTTTGTCCTGAGCCAAAGTTATGGCTACGGTCTTTTTTTTACTGTGCGTATTTTGCTTCGTAATATTTCCAGAGGTTATAGCGTAAGCAATCATTCCTGCCGAAACAACCAAAGCGGCAATAAGAACCTCAACGAGCGTAAAACCGGAATTATTTTTTAAATTATTCATGGCTTGAGTCATATCTCTAAATCGATAATCTGGTGTTGACCACCTCTCTTAATTATGGCGGCAAAACCCGGTCACGCAATCCCCCGAATGAGGGGGGTCTAAAAAGGATTGAAAGGCGTTTTCCACTCCTGATCTTATTACAGCAAGATAAAGGCCAAAATAGAAAGAATGAAAGCGATGCTGTAATTATAGCTGATTTTTCAATAGCTTGTGGAAACAAAAAACATTTAGGGGAAGGATTCGAAGTTTGGAATCGGAGGTACTGTTACAAATTTTGTTATCTGAAAAACAATTTTTATAACATGGCATAAATGGGAAGTACCGTTTAATCAGATTTTTTTCATACCTCGATAGTGAAGTTGAGTTGGTAGTGACGAGGAACTACTTGTGCGAGGGGTGCTCTTTATAGTCCTGAAAAAATAAATGAGGTAGGCATAGCGGCTGAACCAACGGTAATCCAGTGTCAGCGTGGTCAGTCAGGAGGGGTTGACGGCAACATTATCGAATGTGGTGGTGTTTTTTGTTGTGGTCAATCCTATTTCCCCCTGGGTATAGGTCACGTCAGTCGCGGTAATATCCCAATCTGCGGGCTCCGCTGTGCTTGTCTGCCAGATTTTTGCATTGAGTTCATCCCCGATGGCGCTGACCTTCAGGGAATAATATTCGTTGTCGTCAAAGGTGAATGTTGAACTGGCCAGGGTGGACGTTGCGCCACTATCAAAAGTTTCCAGTGCCACAGAATACACGTCATCGCTTGAACTTCCCCCACAGTTGCTCGAGCAGTAGAGCTTTGCCAAGTAATATTGTGTAGAGTTTTGAAATCTAAAAACAAGGCCGACATACTCAGTCGAACCTAACGAACCGTTGCGCTTAATTTCCACTTGTGCTTCGTAGTCCTGCCATGCGGCGCAACCGTTTGAGGAAACTCCATCGCCGTTTGACGCGGTTTTATATTGTCCGGCTGCGACATTCCAGTTGGTAGCACCTGCTTCGGTCCAGCCATCGCTGTTTCCATCATCAAAGTCATCGGTAAAAATACCGGTGCCCGATTCAAAAGAAACCGGGATGGCACTGAACACCGGGTAATCTTCCCCGTCTACATCAATTAGAGCGCTGGCGGAAACGGTTACTGTAACACTCGGGGATGACCAATCGTAGGTTAAGGTACTGGTTGCGTCTCCGGATCCGCCTGTTGAATTCGAGACCGGGTTAACCGAGCCATCACTGGTGTTAAAGGTGACAGATATGCCTGCATCGACAGCTTCCCCTTCCGAGTCCACCACGCTCGCCGTAACGGTGGTCGAGTCGTCAGGACAACTGATGGGGCTGGGTTCGGCCACTAAAGTAAGTTTTCCCCATGGAGCGGTAACCAGGTTTCTCGGCGAAGTAACCCCTGTAAATGTTTCACGATGGAAACTGTCGCTGAAGGAAGTGGACCCACTTGAGGTGGCGGCGACACTGCCTGCCAAATAAGTGCCGTTGTTCACGTAATTTCCATTCGGGTCTTCATCATTCGACAGTGTAATGATTTCCATGTCAACTTTTCGGATATCGTTCAACTCATCGTCCGGAACGAAGTAGGGTGGAACCGGATTTCCGTCACCGTCAACGGCTACTCCAATGGGCAGAGGGTCCCCATCTTTATCCCAATAACGGATAACCAGGTTGTCAATATTGCGCGCCACCTTGTTTTTCTGGACTCCATTATCACCGTTATTAGGGGTGATGAGGTAAAAGTGAAACGGGGGACCCGTCAACGCCAGGGAAATATCGTAATCCCGCGTTTCTGCACCGTCTACCACACCGTCACCGTCTTCATCGAAAAATGGCGAGATCGTGAAGGTCTCATTGTTAGTGCCGGCCGGGTCGGAGACGGCATAAGTGAAAACCTCATCATTTTGAATTACAGCATCATTATCCTCGTCATAAACCATGGTGATGTAATGATCGGATGCCGCGAGAAACCTTTTGCCGCGGGTGACGTTGAAACCCGCGTTCTGTACACTGCGAGTGATAAAGTCAATCGCCGCCCTGCCGTTAGCCTGCATTTGGCCCAACTGGCTCTGTCTTGAGAACGTATCCCCCTGCGACTGGATGATCCCTGCTATCAAGGCAAGAAGGGACAAAGAGATTGCGGTGCCTACCAGTAGCTCGGTCAGGGTGAACCCGCGCTCATTCATTTTCCATTCAGGTTTTTTCGGTATCTGATTCATTATAGTTTCCTCGTCTTATGACTATTCCAGAAAACCCACCCGTTCCACACTGAATATGGAAGGGATAAAAGGCGGCCAGAACTCCGGGTCCTGGAACCGCACATCCCAGCCCCAGTTCCGCGTTGGACCTGAATAACAATCTCCACCTATGCACCATTCGCCTCGTGCCTGTTCACTGTCCCAAAGATTAATAAATGAGCCGTTTATAAATAATGTCTTGGTAGTATTACCACTGCGGCGTGTCCAATCTTCATGGAGCCGCGGATAGGTATGTACACCGCCACTGTAGGTCGAGCCATCTGCACTTGTGGGAACATGTCCGGCAAAAAGAGCCGCATTAACGGTGGTAGTGCTTGCGCTGTAGCTGTTAACAAGTGTGGTAAAACTTACCCCGCAAGGTTTAGTGGTGAGGGCGTTTGAGAGAATATTTACGGCATCCCCTATCAGCGCGACTCCCTTGGTATCGACGGTGTTGAAATCGCCATGGATATAAATCGGATTATCAGTAGCTAATGTGGTTTCATCCGACAATTGTGGGCTGGAGGTGGAGTCGATAGTAATGACTCTGATTGCCTGAAAGTCTGTGTCATCGTTGGTGAAGGAGGAATCCGGCGAACGTGAGGTATAAATCAGCATGCCATCGCCTGCCAGCTCAAGGCCTTGATCTTCAAGATAGGCTTCATACCAGAGGCCGAGGGCATAAAGATCGATATCAGTGGTATCCACATCTCGGTCATTTTCCCGGCAATCCTGAAAGGCGTTGTCCGTTTCCTGAATGATCGGCAGCGGAAGATCCGCTACTGCGTTGCCGGAAGAAGACTCGCCCGCCAGCACAAGATCGGTAACGTTTGTGAGAGAAGGACGCGAAACAAAGACCTCTATACCCCCTGCTCCCAACCCACCGGTACCAATGATGGTCATGCCATCGACGGTGGATTTACCGGGATCTTCGGCCCTCTGCTCATAAAATCCGCCGCGCTCAAATAAATCTTTAGAAGGTGTGGTGTAAGGCTCTTCATTTATCAGTACAAAATTGTTGAACCTGGCTTCTTCTGATGCTTCGTTGCTGGTAGTAATATCTGTTGACAAAGTTTCAGATGGAGAGAAAGTTGTTCCGGTACTGGCGGTTTTCACTTCAACGGTGTTTGCGTAGTTGGCTCCGTTTCTTTTAGCATAGGTATAAATATTGCCCGCCGCGGTCATGGAATGCGGCGACAGATTGTCGTCTTCGTCGTAATTGCGCATACTGATTGTATTGAAGCTGGATGATCCAATATAAATATCGCCGTTGGAATGAACGCGGCCCCATGTGTTCATATCCGGTCCCGGAAACAGCTCCATGTCTGCGGAGTTTCCGTTTTGTCCGTAAAAAATGAAGTATTGAACCAAAGGTGTTTCCAGAACCCGAATCTGCTCGTTCACGATTTCCCTGGAAGAATCTTTGAGCGATGTCGATTCGGCTTCAATGTCATAGGTGTAGGCATAATGATAAATAATGGTATTGCCCACAACCGTCTGATAAAGAAACGGCTCAAGCGGGTTCGTGATTCTATACTTGACCGCATAGTCGCGGTAGTCGGAAACCGAAATATACCCGTCAGCATCCGCATTCGCGTCGTCTGCTGATTCGGTGTAAGGAATCAAGTCTTCAAAATCAGTGATGATAGAATTTACAGCAAGGTCGAGTCCGACCTCGGCAGAATAAAAGGCGGTCTTTCCTTTTCTATGGGCCTGGGTGGTTTCCAAATTCAAAGTGATCGTCTGCAGGGCGGCAATGGAAACCGCCGCCATCGCAGCGAGAACGAATAGATAAACCAACATGGTGCTTCCCTGTTCCTGCCGGGTCAGTTTTAAAGGGTTGTTGTTAAATATATTCTTCATTGTATGAATTGCCTCCTGTGAATTACCGCAGCCATTTCTACATCCCGAGCTCCGCCCCGGCTGTCGGTCCATTCTGTTTTAACCACCACTTCCAGCATATGGATCGATGTGGGCTCGTCGAAAGTTTCACTCGTCCCCGAAGGATAAATCTGCAAAGTCTGGGTTGTGGTGAAATCCCCATCCGTTTCAGATTTAGAATAGGTCTGGTCATCATCTTCACTTAAACCTTCATCCGTCAAATAATCAGTGACGAGGTAATTAAAGCCAAACGTACCCCCTGTTGGCTCATTGGTGGAAAAACGTTTTATTTCTTCAATTGTGTTCGCCGTGTTCAACGTGGCCTCGGTGATCATTTGGGAATTTTTCTGGTGAAAAATGACTGTGCTGACAGATTTAGTCAGGCCGAAGATACCGACAGACAGGATCACCATGCTGACCAATACTTCTATTAAGGTAAACCCTTCCTGGTTTCGGCCTGATGGCAATAAATTTTTGTTGCTGGAGATTGATTTTTTCATCATTAACTCCAAGGAGGCGAAACGGCTGCGTCATAAGACCAGTAATCCACAGCGCCGGTGGCCTTAAGCACAGAAATGGAACGCGCACGGTCACTGGTTTTGCCGACATCTTCTGTATGCAACATAAATACTGAGCCGCTCGCGCTGGCCTGGCCCCGGGAGTCGAAAGTGACCGTCTGAGACCCGCTAAACGAAACGGCGGCAGAAACGGAGTTGCCATCAATGTCCGAAATTCCGCTGTTGAATGCGAACTGCACGTTATTCTCCAGAGTTATGGTTTTCAAAGCCTCGCCAGAGTCTTCAACTCCATCGCCATTTGTGTCGTCATGAACCTTATAAGAATCGCTAGTTGTGTTGAAAGTGACCCGGACATCATTATTAGCTTTGACTGCAGTGGTGCGGGCCAGCATCAGGTCAAAATATACTTTTTGCGCCTGACCGTTGATCTCGTGCTTTTCTTTCCATTTTGAAAAGTTCGGAGCCGCCATCGCCAAGATTATCCCCATGACTGCTACCACCGTTATCATTTCGACTAGGGAGAAGCCTTCCTGAGACTCAAGGAAACGTTTCCACTCTTTAAATTCTTTTACTGGCAACATTTCGATTTCCATTGATTGCTCCTGATAATGATTAAAGCAAAATAGAGGCCAAGTTTTTCAGCAAGCGGGTCGCGAAAAAAATAAATCTTTATATTCAGTAATTTGCGGGAGGAAAAAATTTTTCATTCCCACAAATAGGGGAATTCAATAGTAGGCACAGGGAATTGATTTATCTTATTTTATACATTTTTTACGTTTTTCGTCCATATTTTATAGGAAAAATGCCAATAAAAAAAATATTAATCGCCTATTTGTGGGGGGGCTACGGGGAATTTTTGAAAAAAAGGCTCCTACATTATTGTAATAGCAGCATAGATGGTGTGGAAATCTGTTTTTCTAAAGGGGGGGGGAAGGTAGAAATATCACGCGTGCCCCGAAGGGGTATTATGCTGGCTAGTGGGTGAGGGCTGTGCTCAGTTTTTCCAGAAGCTGGTTTTCCTGCCCGGCTTCACTCTTCAACCGGTTCATCAGCGTCTGGGTTTGGCGGCGCGATGTAATAGTGGTAGGAACAACTTTCTGGGATTTTTCATCTTCATTAACGCTTGTTTCCAAAAATGCGGCAACTTCCTTGAATAAAGGAAGGTCGTGCGAGGAAATTTGATCTAACAGGGCCTGTTTTTGGGGAGTTGCTCCCGCAACGGCCCCCTTGACAGCACGAAATTTACTCCGGCTGGCTGGCCAGGAATAAAATTTTTCGTAACGCAGTATATCTTCTTTCAGGAAATTAACGACGGCTTCAGCGGCGGAACGCTGTCCTTCCGTCAAGCCTTTCTGTTGGTCGCCTTCTTTGTTTTCTGTTGTGGCAGGTTCTTTAGTAGTGGCTTGTTTTTCGGAAGCCTCTTTATCCTGGACTTCTTTATCCCTGGCCTTCGGAGTTTCTTTACGGGGTTTGGGGTTTTTTACAAAGGGTTTTTTGCGAAATGCTTCCGGAACTTTTGTAGGATCATCGGTAAAATGGGTTTTACCGTTTTCATCTTTCCATTTGTAAATAGCGGCATCTGCAAACAACACCGGCCCACTGACCAAAAAAATCATCGTTAGCGTTAGAATTGCTCTTCTGATTCGCATGGAAAAATCCTGATTATCTTCTTAAAGCACTTTTAAAATTTCTGCTTCTGGCATATGGTCAACGATTTCGATAGACCCGATTTCCTTAACCAGAATAAACTTTATTTTATGGTTCATGGTTTTTTTATCATGGTACAAAGATTCAATTACGGCTGAAGACTCTAATTTCGGCATCTCAACCGGCAGACCCAGTTTTTTCAGCAGGGCCTCCAGGCGCTTCGGAACCTCTTCCGAGCATTTCCCCATTGAATGAGACAGCTTAGCGGCGCGCACCATTCCGATTGCCACTGCCTCTCCATGGATGAAGCTGGAATAGTCCGTCAACGATTCGATAGCGTGGCCCAAAGTATGTCCGAAGTTCAGAATCATCCGATAGCGGCTTTCCCGCTCATCTTTTTCAACCACCTCCGCTTTTATAGCGCAAGAGGTCTCAATGATATGGGAAAGACATTCATGATCGAGACTGAGAATTTCCTTGCAGTGGGCTTCCAAAAATTCAAAAAGACTGGCATCGGAAATGACTCCATACTTAACTATCTCTGCCAGTCCAGCCCGATATTCATTTGAAGGAAGCGTCCTGAGAGTTTCCAGGTCTACCACCACCAGTCGTGGCTGGTAAAAAACCCCAATCATATTTTTTCCCTTGGGATGATTGACCGCTGTTTTGCCTCCAACACTACTATCAACCTGGGAAAGTAAAGTGGTCGGCACCTGTATGAAAGGAATTCCCCTCTGATAGGTCGCCGCAACAAAACCCACCAAATCCCCAATCACTCCACCGCCCAACGCGACTAAAACGGATTTCCGGTCACAGTTCAATTCCAACAGGTGGTCGTATAATTTTTCTGCCTGGCTCAGATTCTTGGAGGATTCGCCTTCCGGGACTTCGATGATGTCTGTCGCCCACCCTTGGGCAACAAAATTCTCCATCACCTCTTCGCCATAAAGATTGTTGATAGAGGGATGCGTAATGACCACAACCCGGCTGGGATCAAAGGCGGCCTTGAGGAGCTCACCGACCCGCTTTCTAAGACCGCGGCCGATAAGAATGTCATAACTTCTCTCGCCGAGATCAATGCTTAAGCGTTGCATATTTTTATTATATTCTTTATGAGGATGTCTATTTTCTCTAAGGCCGATGGCCGGCCCTTATATGAGAGTTTTTTTGCGCACGTTATTTTCCTTGTTTACCCAGCCTTCAGCGCAGAACTCAATTTGTTTCAATGATGGTAGGAGTGATAAACACCAAAAGCTCATTAATCGTGTCTGAATCTGCAAAGCTTTTAAACAGAAAACCCAATAAGGGTATTTTAGACAAGAACGGAACTGCTTTTTTGTTTTTAGTTGAAGTGCTTTCATAAATTCCGCCTAAAACAGTAGTGTCCCCATTGCCCACTAAAACTTCCGTATGTGTTTCCTTGGTGGTAATGGTCGGTACGGTATCCACCAACTGCGTAAAATCTGCAGCGTTTTTGGTTGCGTCAATGGTCATATAGACACTATTGTCTGAAGTGACATGAGGGGTGACCGTAAGGCTGAGCTCGGCATCGACAAACTGGATCGAGTTACCCTCTGCCGAAGTGACCTGATAGGGAATTTGCCGACCACTCCTTATTCTGGCTTCCTTATTATCTGCGGTTGTGACTTTAGGGCTGGAAAGAACCCGTCCTTTTCCCTGCGTCTCTAAAGCTTCCAGCCTGACATTTAAATCTAATCCCGGTAACAAGCCTCCCAGCAACAGATCGAATCCGCTCAGGCTTCCGGTAGCAATAGTGGAGTCCTGCGCTAAATCCACCAGAAAATTGGTGTCCGTCGCGTTAGCAGTACCTTGGATAGCCACTGAACCGGGTGAATTAGCAGACGCTTCACCCGTTAAACCCCATTGGACTCCCAGTTCCTGGATAAAAGATTTGCTGATCTCAACAATCTTTGCCTCAATCAAAACCTGGGGTGTGGGAATATCCAGGATTTTAACGGTCTCCAGCATGTCATCCACATGAGCCCTCAGGTCATTTAAAATTAGCGTATTGGTACGCGTATCCACCGTAATTCCCCTGTCCTTGCGGGCGCTCCCTAAAGCCTGAAGACTGGCTGAAAGCTGGGTAATATCAGCGTGGTTGACACGAACCACCTCGGTGACCAGATCCTGCGAATCCCGTTCATTGAGCCTATCCGTCACTGCACGATTTTTCTCAGCAACCCGGGCGGCATCTTCCGTCGCAAGAACTGCTTTGGTCGCAATGCGGACAATATTTTCCCCGAAGCATTCCCTTCCCAAGGCACTATTAGTGAGAATTATTTCCATTGCTTGGTTCCAGGGTACATCCATCATTCTAATATTTACGGAACCTCCTACTTCAGGAGAAAGAATGACATTAAATCCACTGATCTCCGCGAAAATCCTAAAAAGGTTGCGGACATCGGCATTTTGAAAGTCCAGAGAAATTGCCTCCATCTCTCCGTACAACATGGGGAAACACGTGTCTTCATTTATGGAAACTTCTTCCGCTTCATCCATGAGGGAAGCCGCGCCCCGGAGACTTTTTTTATGAAATTCTTTCTTAATACCTACCTTATTGGAAGGGGCTGCTTCATTTCCGGATGGGGCCATCTCCTGCATGGACGGAGCCTGGGCCATTTCCTGACCTGATGCCTGTTCTGAAGATCGAAGGCGAACGATTAATTTATTTTTCTCTGGTTTATTAATCTCATAATCTGCCGACTGGTTGAGAACGATTTCAAGACGTAATACCCCCGCCTCTTCAAAATGAATAGGACGGATAGAGTTTACGATTCCTTTATCAACCTGAATACGGCTAGTCAGATTCCCCTGATCCATTTTTGGAAAATCCAGAATCAGGCGGAGCGGATTCAGCAGTTTAAAAGCTGTATACTGAACAGGCTGGGTCGACTCGATAGAAACAATGGAACCTTGTCCCTCTTCTGCTGTATTGAGAAAAACAATTTCCCCCAACGGCCCTGTACTGGAACCTCCCGCCTGGTTTTGGGCGAAGACCATTAACGGAACCGCCTTTTTTTTGTCCTGACTGGAAATGTCGGGTTCTTGAAGTAATAGAGTGCCCGACTGATGATCTGGAAGCAGAACCGCCGAATATGCGGGTGTCGCTCCTGTTAAAAATATCAACAGAAAAGCTACCCTTATTAAATAGGATTTTATGAACATTTGTTTTCTCATGAGTTCGTATCACCCTCGCTAGATGTGCTCTGATAAAATTCAATAACTGTCTGGTTTGTCAGGGTATTGCCAAGGTAGTCCCTGAACTTTTCAACCACGATTACCTGTTCGTCCTGTATTTCATCCACATACCCGAACACAGGACCAATCCGGTCCCCTTGTCTTACTGCATATCCGGTTTTGCCAATCTCAAACATAGCAACCACTTCTGATTTTTTCTGGATAATTCCTGTCATCCGAAGGGAGTCATATTCTATCTGCAGAGGCGACTCGTCCATTTTGATATCAGAAGCACGCTCCAAGGCAGTGCGATAATCTTCCATGGCATCGGAATAGTCTTCATCTGTCATTTCTTCCAATGCTTCCCGGTCATTAATCAAGCGTTCAAAATGCTTCAAACTCTTATAGAGTTCCGGATGCTGATCTTCGATCTTCGAAAATACCAGCAAGGCAATCGGGGGAATATCTTTCAACTCATTCCCGAACAAGCGGGCCTTAGACTTTGGGCCTTCTGTAGAGAGAGAAATCAGCCCTCTGACATCTACCAGAGGCCGAAAAGGATCGCGCTTTCCAATGAGCAGATATCTTTGTCCCGGTGGAGCAATTTCCTTTATCAGAGGAAACTCCGGTCCGCCAGATTCGATTTCTTTTAACAAGTCTTCCTGGATTTGTTCTGCCTGATACAAATTCTTTTTAATCCCTTTTTTAAAGCCCAGCAAAGTTGTCTGGCTGAACCAGCGACTGGCCTTGGAGTTTAAAAACTCAGCATATTTTTCAAGTTCTTTATCTTTAATATCCTTAAAACTAAAGAGCAAGCTTCGCAAAGTGACTTCCCGCATAGGTTCGGTAATGCTTTCGTCCAATATTCTCAGCATTTTCCCGAGCCTCTTTCCTTGAATTTTTTTATTAAAGGGATACATCAATTTGACATATCCCAAATAAAGGGCTTTCCCGGCTTCAGTCGCAACCAAAGAACGCTCAACCTTTTCTATCAGGAGTAGTCGCTCTTCGCTGGGAGGCGAGCTCAATAAATTTATTGCGAACAATTCCTTCGCTGACTGACTATCTGGATTATTTGCCTCATTTTCAAGCCGCAACAACTTTTTCCCTATAGAGCTTCGATACCATTGAACCACCGAAAGAACATGTTGAGGTTTGTAGTTTTCAAGAAAAGGTTGTCTCTGCACTCGATAAAATTTTTCATGAGAATACGCCTGATGCATTATTCTCCTGGCAAATCCATCCTGACCCGGTGCTAAAGCCTCATCATTAATATTTCCTGCAGTTTGCAAAGCAAACTCGGTATTCTCCAGAATATTTTTAAGCCCACTGAGCCGGAATAAAACATTGAGCTTCTGGTTTCTGGAACGTAAATCGTCCTGCGAAGATGAAGTCATTGCTAAGGCTGGAAAAGACGGGAACCCTGCCAGAGCTATCCACAGAAAAAATAAAATTTTTATATGTCGCCTGATTTTCATCTGCAATATCATCATCCGTTAAAATGCTTAATGACCTGTCTTCTTCTTCTTTTTCGCTTTCTTCTTAGCGGGTTTCTTTTTAACCGGTTTTCGATTTTCAGCACCTTCCACAAACGAGTAAGTCTTTACCGTTAAAGTCGTTCTCAGTGAACCCGTGGTTGTTTCTCTGCCCCCCACTCCGGCAATTTGAACATTCTGAGCATTCAGCGCCAAGCTATCAAAACTCACCAGACGCAAAAGATTCTGCATGTAGTCGATGAAATCAAGCGTGACCCATAATTCTCCATATATCTGGATCCTTAAGGGAATCACCTTATAAAAATTTCCAACTACACCTTCCTCTGCGGTGAGCGCAACCATTTTCATATTCCTGTCCCTGCCAAATGCCGCTATTCTTTGCATTAAACCGGGAATCTCCGCCTGGCTGGGCATTTGACTTTTAAATACATCGAATCGGCCTTTTACCAGAGCCAGGTTTTTTGCCACCTTATCTTTCTTGGCGACTGTTGCCTGGTACCGCTTCAGGGTTCTCTCTGCTTCTACTTTCTCTTTGCCTAGCGTCTCAAATTCCGTACTGGTGGCACTATACAAAGTGAAATAGTAGGCGATGAAAAGCAATAGTCCGATGCCTGCGGCCCCTGCCAGCAAATGGGTAAACTGAATCCCATCAAGATCATCGTAAGGTAATTTGTCGAACAGTTTGTCCATAGTCGTTATTAAGCCGATTTTTTCTTTTTCTTTTCAGGCATGTAGCAATAAATAATAAATTTATGAACCGCATGACTTCCAATATATATCTGTGATAATTGATAGAGAAACGTCGTTTTGTAATAGGGAATTTCCTGTATTCTTTTCAGGTATTCCGCTACTCCGTTTTCAGTCAGGGCATAGCCTGTAACTTCCACAAACTCATTTGGGGGAGGGCCTTTTTTCTTTTTCTTCTTTCTCTTCTTCTTCTTCTTTGCTGGATCCCCAAACATGATGGTGGGAAAATCTTTTCTTCTTCTCTCTAGAGACTCCAAGTCTCTCTGCACAATGCCGCCCAGCCAAAGGCCCTCTGGAATCATCAGGTTTAAATCACCGACAATAGCACTCGCGGGCAGTTGCTTTTCCCGCAAGTTTTCAATGCCCGAAATAATAGTCTGCAAGCGTCTTTGCTTGCCTTCCATTTCTTTGACCTTGTCAACCTGGCTTTTTAAAGCTGCGACTTGAGATTGCAGTTGTCGTGTTTCACTTTTTATCGAATCCAGCCGAGCCTGCGCCATCAACCAGCTCACGATGATAAAAAAGATTGCGACAGCAATGATGGAAAGAGATTTAACCACCCGCTTTTGGATCTCAATCTTTCTCAGCTCATCATGGTAATCGTGGAGATTGATTCGAATCATGTGTAGTCAAACCTCCTTGTTGCCAGCCCTAAGGCAACCGTTGACAACCCGCTCATTTCATCAATTAATGAATTGTCAAAATTTTTGGGATTGATTTTGACCCCCTGCATGGGATTCAAAATCTCCACAGGCACACCTAAGTGGTCGGCAAAAAAACCATCCAACCCTCGAATCATGCTTCCCCCTCCGCACAACAAAACCCTCTCTACCTTGTTGCCGGATAGGGTGCCAAAATATTCGAAGGATTTTTGCACTTCTTCCAAAACTCTTTTATAAGCCTGAGCAATAATTTTGATGACCTCTTCCTCATCAATATCCGAAGAAAAATTTCCGCGCTTTATTGCAAGCGTCTGGTTAAAAGGAACTTTGAATTTTGACATGAGCATTTTGGTGCAATAGTCCCCCCCCACAGGAATATCCCGGGTATAACCCATTTTTCCATCCTGGATAATATTGATATGGGTGAACGAGTCTCCAAGGTCAATGAGTGCGGTGACACCCATTGACGACAAATCATTGGTAAGTTGAGCTGCATTCATCAAAGCAAATACATTCAGGTCAATGATGGCTGGCTTCAGTCCCACTTCCAGAAGAATATCGGTTCGCTCATCAATAACCGCCCTTTGGACCGCCACAAGGAGGACTTCCATCATCTCCTCCTCTGCCTCTTCACTCGAATCTTCTTGTTGCGAGTCATTGCTTTGAGATTCTTCATTAAATTCACTGCTTTTCGAATTATCGGATTCCTCTGTTTCCTCGGTTGTTACCGTGCCCAAAAGTTGGAAGTCGAGAGCCACATCATCAATATCAAATGGAATGTACTGTTCTGCCTCCTGAGTTATCTTTTCAGAAAGTTCCTCTTCCGACATTACCGGAACTTTTATTTTTTTTATAAAAACAGCTTCTCCCGCGACGGCGGAAACGGCATAACGGCTTTGTATTTTTTCGGCTTTGATTAAATCTGCCAGGGCCTTGGCCACCAGTTCGGGTTTTTTAATCGACCCCTCAACAATGCATTCTTCAGCAAGCGGCATCATGCCAAAATGGGTCAGTTCAAACTCTCCTCCCTTAAGCTCAGACAATTGAACCAGCTTGATGGAAGAGGACCCGATGTCGATGGCTACTAGTTGAGTTTTTTTCGATAAAAACATAAAGTCCAAAAAAATCTGTGATATCAACGATTAATAAAACTTATCAGTCCTTACAAAAAGCAAGCCCTGTACCAAATTCGCTCTTTATCAATAACTTGCCTAAAATCAATGATTTTGATTTTTCATCTGTCACCCATCACTAAAGTAGTGAGTGGTTTTTTATCACTTTCCGTAAAAAATCACTCAGACTCATTGCCAAGTTTTCTTTTGCGTAAAACTCAAGTTCCTCTCGTTTACCCCGATAAGCGTGCAGAGATATAATGCTTTCTTGTGTTCCGAGTCGATGTAACCCCACCCTAATTGACCAAACAGAGACCCCTGACCAAATTCAAGGATTTTTTGTCTTACCTTTTTTGGTCGCCGAAGCGGAGTTATCATTTTCAGAATCAAAAATTCTTGTCCGATCTACCAGCTTATAACCAAGAGCTAAAATGATCTTTCGCTTTGTATCGAGCCGGCAATCGTTCCCCTTTTCAATACGATCGATCGTTTGAACGGTCACGCTTGCCTTTCGAGCCAGCTCAGCTTTGCTCATCATTTTTGCTTCCCGGATTTTCCGGACGCAATTGCTTTGGGCCACAGTAATTCCCCTCCCTTAAAAATGGTTCTGGCGCATATGGCTCTGCAAACTAAATACTTTCTATGGAATAGTATGAATTCTATTTTAAATGCATAGACTTGTCAACAAAATTCGGGAAATTTAGCAATATTTACATTAGTTTATATAAATTAATATAAATTTATATAAACTAATGGTTGCTGGCCCCACGCCTAGCCCACTCCCGTGGGAGGGAACATGGAAATTGCTTTTTAAGCCGAGAAAAATCATTGTTCGCCAGCAAAAGCAACGGCACACTGGCCCCAAGCCTAGTGGTGGGGGTTGCAAAGACCAGGCGATTCCCTTACAGTTCCCTTTATATGAAACAAGTCTATTTAGATACTTTTGGTTGTCAGATGAATGTTGCCGATACGGACAGGATGGAGCTCGTCCTGTTCCATTCCGGCTACCGGCGTACTCTGGAAAAGGAAGATGCGGACCTGATTCTTGTCAATACTTGCTCGATTCGGGAAAAGGCAGAGCAAAAAACATTCTCCCTCTTTGGCGGTCTAAAGCCTTTAAAAATGGCTAATCCCGACCTGATTCTGGGCTTGACCGGGTGTCTGGGCCAACAAGATGGAGAAAAACTTCTCCAACGCATGCCGTATCTGGATTTCGTCATGGGCCCGGATCAGGTGGAAGGAATCGCCCAAGCCGTGGACCGGGTACGGACCACCAGTAAATCTTTTGTCTGGACCGGTTTTGATCAGGAAAAAGTCTATTCCATTCCCGAGTTGCCCGGTGACCTGCCAAAGTCCCCGGGACCCAGCGCGTTTGTAAACATCATTAAAGGTTGCGACAAGTTCTGCACTTTTTGCGTTGTTCCGTTTACTCGTGGAAGGGAAAAGTCACGGGAACCTGAAGAACTGTATGAAGAAATCCGCCACCTGGTGAATCATGGCGCGAAAGAAATCATATTACTGGGACAAAACGTAAACTCCTACGGCAAGCGGGGTCTGAAAAAACCCATGCCGTTTCATGAGCTTTTGTACGGTGTCGCGGAAATTCCCGGAGTACAAAGGTTGCGATTTACCACCAGCCATCCTAACGATTTCACTCGTGAGACCATTCGCGCTTACCGGGACCTGGACATTTTGATGAACCATCTGCACCTTCCTGTTCAGAGCGGAAACAATCAAGTGCTCAGAGCCATGCGCAGAGACCACACCATAGAAGAGTACCGGGATTTGCTGGCTGAATTGAAATCGGAAATCCCGGACATAGCCCTCTCCACCGACATCATTGTCGGTTTCCCCGGTGAAACCGATGAGGCTTTTGCCGACACATTAAAAATTATGGAAGAGGTCGGCTACAGCAGCAGTTTCATGTTTGCCTACAGCCCGAGACCTGGAACCCCGGCGAATGAACTGCCGGACTCCGTTCCCGAAGAAACCAAAAAGGACCGGCTTCAAAAAATCATTGCCCTGCAAAGCCAGTTGACCGGGCAACAGGGTCAATCTTATATCGGTAAAAATGTTGAGGTTTTGATCGAAGGCAGGTCTTCAAAGCCTGGTTATACTTTCAAGGGGAGAAACCCGCAATACTGGAATGTAAACATTCAGGGAGGACAGGAAATACTGCAGGCAGGAGAAACAGTAACGATTCAGGTCGAAACGGTTTCAGGTCATACCCTCAACGCCACTCGGCGTGGGGCCGGCATTGCATTGCCCGTCAAGTAGGCCAAGTCGTCAAGCGCACGTGATACTCTTCCTAAGCTCTTACCCGTTCCAGGCATGAATTTATGGTTGGGGATACCACACGTGCCCGCAGGGGTAGAAGGGGCAATCTAGCAAGAATCCATCAAGCCGAGATAACCCTTCGCTTCCCAAATAAAGCTATTGCACACTGGCCCCACGCCTAGTGGGGGTCTAGTAGACAGCCAGGCGGGAATAGACTTCTTCTTCCACCATTGCCAGTTGGGGGAGCACCACTTTCAAGGCAACACGTATTTCACGGATAAATTGCAAATCCAGCGGCTGGTCTCTAGCGGCGAACCGGTGCAACGCATCGGCACAAAAATGATCCAGTTCGATAATCTGGTTCAACAGGTCCGCAGGCAGGTCTTCCAACCCGATCTCCTGCTCTTCCAGAAACCGCAATACCCCGACCAGGCTGAACTTGGTGTCCACACATTGCTCCCTCAAACCCGCTACTAAATGGGATTCGCGGGTCTTAAGGTCTTCGCAGATTTTAAACAAAAGTTCGCGTAGGTAACCGTAAAACACCTCATGCTGTTTCTTGTCCTCGAACAAGTCTCCCTGTCCCCCGAACAACAGGAAAAAAACCGCTTCCAGCTTGTACTTGTCCGAAGCCATGACCGTATAAAGCATGGATTTAAATTCCAACGCATCAAAGGACAGTTTTAAATCCTGAAATATTTTGTTCAGTGACCCCAGCTCTCCCTTTACAACCCGGTTGGCATCAGCACGAATAAAAGGCCCCGATTCGGTTTGCCCAACCGGAATCATTTGCACCCCTCCCGCCTCACATCCAACAACGGTCCACTCTTTGAGAGACTCCAAAAAGTCCGTGACGGAAAAAACCTCCACCTCGCGAAACACTTCCGAGTCCAGGGAAAAAAGGATTCGCAACAATTGTTTTTCCAGTCCGGCAGAACAAAACTTTTCATCCTGGCAGAGCGGGTCCATTTGCATAGCCAAAGCAATATAGAGCGCTCGCATACGCAATCGGTCAAGCCGATACTGTTGCGAAGAATAGGAGCGGACCTGATAAATTCCCTTTTCATAGTCAACAAGATCTATCAAAAGCGCATCTCCGGGGCGCGATGAGAAACTCTTGTACACAGATCGCATATCCCAGACTGTAACCGTCATGCAGCTTTTTCCGGGAATCCATTCATTGAACTTGATTTCTTCCGGGAAACGCGCGCAGTACTGATAAAAGGGGACAATGTCCTGAATATAATAGGACTCTTTCAGTTTAGGAATTTCATTCCCCTCCGGATCAAGAAACGTCAACTCATTTTCTTTGAGATTTACCGGCATGAACGGAATCAGGCGATGTCCGGGAATCAGGATACCCTGCTTCAGTTCCCAGGCCCCCAGTTGCACCGATAAAGATACGTGGTTGATTTTATCGACCACGGCACGAAAGGGAACGAAATCACTTTCAGGAATCCCGATCAGCGAGGAGTGGTTGTGTAAAACCTTTTCAAGCCGCTTTCTCGCAGAACCCGAAACTTCTTTTTGCCATTTGCTCTCCAGATGTTTGGCAAAATCTTCGGTGTTGAATGGAGTTTTCGACTCTTGGATGAGCGTTTCTGCCAGCCTGTTGAGGGATATTCGATTCGTCATATTAAATTGAGGATGTAAAAGAGGTCAATAAAGCAAACTAACAGGAAAGAGTGATTCGGTGGTCAAATCAACACACCGAAATACGGACATAGACTAGCATATTTTTTCTCAACTGTTAAGCAAATGAGCACGTGATGTTTGTGATGTCCTCTTCCTTAACCTTCATGCCCGGCACAGTCACTTCCTAAGCTTTCGTGCCCCGGAGGGGTAAAAACTCATTGAGCCGAGATGCAGGTTGAGCGCAAGATAAATATATTGCAAGTTACTTGCGGAGGTTCTCCGCAATTTGTTTGATTTTGCAAATCGGGAAAGTTAAAATTCTATATCCAGTAATTATCAAGTAAATTTTAGCAGGAGATGTTGCATGGCTCTCAATCTTGAACCCGTTTATCAGGAAATTTTCGCGAAATTCAACACACGGAAAAAATTTATCATAGCTTCCGTGGAAAAAAATATTTTGACCATTGAACAGGACGAAGAAATCTGCGGACAAAAAGAACCAAAGGTTTTCGAATTCAAAAGCCCAAGGGAGTTTGAGGAGTTTGTCCGTCTGGAAAACCAAACCGAATCTGAAATTGTGAAGCAGTTAGAAGGCAACAAAATGCCCTACCGTTAGCCCACGCCTAGTGGTTGTTCGTTGCCTCCCGCGTCAGCGGGTGAGGGCGAATATTGCGTTGCGGGTCAGATCAAAATGGGATTTTTGAGATGCGGTTCCGTTGGTGCCGTTTCCTGAGTGTTGGGCCTTTTCCAGTAATAAGGAGTGGAGCAGTGGATGTTCCGGTGAGTTGCTTTGCAGAAGTTGCCGGGCCTTATCTTCCAGCCCATGTTCCAGATAGAATGTAGACAATAAAAGCACAAGCAGAGACTTCTCTTCCGATGTTTCCAGAGATTCTTCATAGGTCTGCAAAAGTTCCTGGAAATTATCGGATTCCCTGAGGGCGATTTGCGAACGCACCAGGCAGGCTTTATCTCCGGTTTTTTGAAATCCGGTTTTCCAGATTTTTAATGCCTGTTTTTGTTTACCGGATTCCAGATAGACATCGCCCAGGGACAGGTAAGCAGGCAGGCATTGCTCAGAGGTACGGAGAGCCTGCTTGAACGTGGAAATCGCGGAGTCCTCGTTACCTTCCTGCAAATATTGCTTGCCGAGTTCAAAAAGGAACTGTCCCAGGTTGGTTTGTTCTTTTTTCCATTCTTTGTTCTTATCACGCAACAGTGGCAGAACTTTTTTCTGCAGGACACATGCTTTTTTCCAATCTTTCTGTTTCACATAAATATCGCGGAGACGTAGCAAGGGGTCAGCGGTTCCGGGATTCATCCTTTGTATTTTCTGCAGGAGAGCAATTTCTTCGTTTTGCCGATCCGTCTTCGAATAGGTATGTGCCAGGTCATAGAGAGCGCGAATGTTTTGCGGTTCAAGCGCGAGGGCTTTCTTATGGAAAATTTCCGCCTGATCGTATTTGTCGGCAGCATCCAGAACTTGACCCATCAGGGTGAGTGCGCCGACATGTTCTGGAGACCTCTCGAGAACCTTTTCAAGAAGAGCTTGCGCTTTATCCGTCTTTCCGCAGGCGAAAAGGTTTTCCCCTTTCTTAAACAGGGTTTCAGCTTTGCGGTTCTTTTTTTCGATCCAGTTATTCTTGAAACCAGCTTTCCAGCGGACCAGAGCGCTTTTGAAATTAAAAGTCCAAAACAGGAAAACCGTAACAATCACACCGATAAAGATAGAGCCCAGTAACAGGAGAACGGTTGGTAGCTTCAGCGACTGGCTTTGCGTGACATGAACTATCGAGTCATGCGGATTCAGAAACGCCGTGTAAATGGCGAGTAACGCAAAAACCAGAAAGACAACGATTTGCTTCAACGACACGCTTACTCCTCCTCCAACGGGTCTTGGTCATTGATGCTGGCGGCCTTGGGATTTTTTTCCATTTCGCTCAGACATTGGGTGCAGAACTCTGTGTAGGGAACCACTTTCAGACGGGCTTCAGGAATGGAAGCTTCGCATTGGGCGCAAACTCCATATTCTCCCTCGGCAATTTTTTCGATCGCCATATCAACCTGTTTGAGCTTCTGCCATTCCTGTTCGCCGAGTTCCCCTTCCAGTTGCCGACTGTAGGTGCGTGCGGCATGGTCGCTGATATCGGCCATTTGTCCGGCTTCACTTTCTTTTAAATTCTGGTTTGACTTTTCCACATCCCCCAGCAACTCGGATCGGATGGATTCCAACTGGGAACGAAACTGATTCATCTTTTTTTTGTTCATAGGTACGGTCTAGTAGGTACGGTTAAAATAAAAGGGGAGTTTCTATTGGCCGACGGCCTTGATAACAGGAACATCACCCCATAGACGTTCGAGGTCATAATGAAGGCGGGCTTCTTTATGGAAAACATGTACAATTAAATCTCCTAAATCCACCACCACCCAGACACCTCCCGAATAACCTTCCACCGCCAAGGGTTTATTGCGGTTCTGGTAACACTTGTCAAGGATGCCATCAACAATAGACTGCACGTGCACCTTGGAGTTCCCACTGCAAATTACAAAAAAATCTGTAAGATCCGAGCGGTTCCGCAGGTCCAGAATGAGGATGTCAAAAGCCTTTTTGTCCTCAGCAGAATCAACGGCCAGCTGTTGAAGAGCGTTTAAGTGTTCTTTCATTCAAACCAAAATTGGAGGAGGTTCAGTCCGGTATAATTGATTCTCAATAATATAATGATCAACCGCAGGGGGCAACAAATTTTTGATTTCTTTTCCGGCCTGTATCCTATGCCGGATTTCGCTGGAAGAAATATCTTGTGGTGGAATTTGATATAAGCGCAGGGTTTTTCCGATTTCCGGATTCAAAGTTATCAGCAGTGGGTCGCTATTTTTTTCAAGCCCAAGCGTTTTACGAAGTTTAGCCGTAAGCTCTAACTTTATATCGGGACGTGTGCCAACCAGCACGTGGCATAGCTTGAATATATCAGCATAGCTTTTCCAGGTATCCATCACCATGAAGGCATCGGCTCCTAGAATCAGAAAAAGCTCCCAATCGGGATACTTTTCCTTTAGCAGGGATAGGGTTTCAATTGTATAGGAAACGCACTCCCTTTCCACTTCCAGCAACTCTATGGAGAATGCGGCTTCCTGTTCAAGGGCCAACTCAAGCATGGCGACTCGGTGCTTCGAAGCGGTAGGCCGGTAATGGGTCTTGTGCGGAGACTGGCTGACAGGAATAAACAAGACTTTTTGCAAATCGAATCGTTGCATTGTTTCTGCGGCAAGGCCCAGATGCCCGTTATGGATGGGATCAAATGTTCCTCCCAGCAAACCCACTCGTTTTAATGCGTTATTCATAGCGCATAAATCGTTTCACAAACCTCTGTATATCGCAAGAAAGAATGAGCCCAGAGGGTTAACCCCTTTCAAACTCGTCATATTTTGACAATTTTTGGTAACAAAAACTGACAAATTTTGTCAGTTTTTATGAAAACCTCAGGTGCTAAAAGTTTCTCCAAAAAGGAAAAATTTATAACACATTAATAAAAAAGGGGTTATAATGAAAAATCGCAATTATTATTGAAAGGCATGGGTTTTGCTGAATTAATAGATAGTTATTGATATCGTTCATTGCAAGTTCATTTTGTTAACCATAGATGAGGAGAAAAAAATGTTATCCAAGTTTAGACGGGTTCAAGGAGAAAAGGGTTTCACCCTTATTGAATTATTGATTGTTATCGCTATTATCGGTATTTTGGCGGCCATCGCGATTCCGCAATTCAGTGCCTACAAGAACAGGGCTTACCAGTCTGATGCAAAAGGCAATCTGCATAACATATACCTGGCCTGCAAAGCCTACTGGGCGGATAACGCAGGAACGGATTCTTGTACAACGACCATCGCCGCCACGACTTCCTACGGTTGGGTAGCTTCGGGAAGTGTTACCGTTACTATTACTACTGGAACGGAAACAGGGTTTGTCGCAACAGCGATTCATGGCGCAGATGGGCAGTCCACGACATTCTCCATGGACTCTGTTGGTAGCATTAGTTAATCGGTTTTTTGTTAACGAGAATTCCCTGCTCCCCGCTTTGCGCGGGGGGTGGGGTTTTTCTTTTAAAAGGATCTCTATTTATTCGATAATCCTCTGATGACAGAATCCTACTCAAAGACCCGGACAATTTTTTTTTAATCCTTTTCCCTGCTGGTTTTTATCTCAGCACTCTTGCACCCTCCCTTGATTACCGGGATTCACCGGAATTCATCAATACCGCTTTTTCTTTAGGCATCAGTCACCCGGCGGGTTTTCCCACTTACAACTTGCTGGCAAAGGCCTTCACGTTTCTTCCTCTTGGTTCCATCGCTTTCAAGGTCAATTTGTTTTCACTGGTTTTTGCCTGCCTGACCCTGGTGTTCCTTTACCTTTCGACAAACCTTTTTTTGGAGATAGTGTTTGGGCCGGGAGAATCCCGAACCCTTGCCAGCTTGTTTCCGGCTTTACTAATGGCCTTCAGCGAACCGTTCTGGTATCACGCCCTGGTTGCGGAAGTTTATACTCTGCATGCTTTTTTCACCTGCCTGATTATTTATTTGCTCCTGCAATGGAAGATGAAAGAAGATCTGCGGTTTCTCTACGCGGTCGCTTTTTTTTACGGGTTGAGCGCGGGAAACCATGCAACGGTTGCTTTCTATTTGCCTGCCATCGTGTTGCTGTTTTTTGCCTGGGAGCGTAAGGCACGTTTTAAAAATCTTCTTGTTTCCAGTCTGATTTTTTTAATAGGGTTTTCGGTCTATCTGTATTTGCCGATCCGCTCTCTTGCCGAACCCACTATCGACTGGGGAAACCCGGAAACTTTTCAGGGATTCCTCTACCAGATCACGGACCGGCAACATGCCGAAACCCATTTCGAAAAGCTGTCTGCGGGAAACCCTGAGAAAACAAGCACGATATGGCCTGACCTGAGTTTGTTAGGAACAAACACCCTGTATGTTTTAAAAAAGTTGACCCATGATCTGAATAAGCAACTGACACCTGTAGTTATTATCGGGTTCTTTGCTGGTGCCCTGCTTTGTTTTAAAGCCAATCGCCCATTATTTTTTTTCTTGCTACTGATTGTTGCGGTAAATGCCTCCTTTTTCGCCGGCTGGCGGAAGGAGAGTTATTTCCCCTCGTATATCGTGGCCTGTTTGTGGACCTCGGTTTTTTTATACTGGCTTTTACAGGCAAAATGGACAACCAATAGTTCTCCTGACGCGCAAGGCAGTTTGGTAGATGAAAATCGGTCTCCGGCCAATCTGCAAGTGCTGATTTCTCTGGTTCTGGTGGGCTGTGTGGCGTGGCAGGCTTCGGCCAACTATAGCAAGGTCGACCGTTCTGGACATTATTTTGCGGAGTCATTATTACAACGCATGATTCTTTCACTGGATGATAACAGTATTTTTGTGGCGGGTATTTCCTGGTTTAATTCAGCCTACCATCAGGATGTGATGAGGCTGAGGGATGATGTCACTTTCGTGAAAGCCTGGGATTTCCTGGATGCTCACCCGCCCTCTTTGATGACACCCAAAAAGTATCCGGACCTTAAACTCCCGGCTCCGAAAAATCACCGGTTCGATTCCAGAGCCGGGTCCTATTCATATGCGATTGATTTTTTCGAACGCAATTCCCGACTGCGTCCTCTGCTGATTGAACAAAACACTTTTTTCTTACGAGAATTTCCCTTGGCAGAAAAACTTGTTCCGCATGGCAACCTGTTATTGCGCTACCGAGGTGAAAGCAGAAATTCCCTGAATCCCGGTAAAGGATTCGGCGAGTTTAAAACATGGCTGGAAGAGGAACTGAGTCTGCCCGGAATTCAGAACGAATCGATGTGGATTCAAAAGGTTTCTTTTTACATCCCTTCTTTTGCCGCATATTTTCATTCGGCAGGCTATTATAAGGAGGAAAGGGAAGCCCTCATGGTGATGTATGAGTTTCTCGGCCAGAGAGGGCCCGGATGGCATTTGAAGATGGTGGATAACCTGATCCTGGGCGGGAAACCGGAAGAGGCGCGGAAGAAACTGGAACCCATGAGAAAACATTTCGCCGAATTTTCTGCAACCCATTTGGCGACGGGACTGGTGCTCCAAAGCGAAGGGAATTATGCAGATGCGATCAAGTCTTTTGATCGTGCCCTTGAAACCGACCCCGAGGCGTTCCGTCCGCATCTGGAAAAGAGCCTTGCCTGGTTGGGTTCCGGGAATAAGGAAAAAACTATTTCGACTTTGATAGTTGCCAGAAAAAAAATAAAAACGTTAAACGATCTCAAACAACTCGAAAACGTAGAAAAAATTATCGAATAAAGAGAGACTCTCGAAATGTATAAAGACAAAGTGATTTCCGTTGTGGTTCCCGCTCACAATGAGCAAAAGTTGATACAGAAGGCTCTTCAGGACCTGCCTCACTGGATCGATCAGATATTTGTTATCGACGATTTCAGTCAGGATGCCACATCCGATAAGGTGCGGGAAAGAATGGAAACCGACTCTAGAATCGTTTTGATCCGTCACGAAGAAAATCGGGGCGTGGGGGCGGCAATATGCACCGGTTACAAGGCGAGCCTCGAGAACGATGTCGATATCGCTGTGGTTATGGCTGGGGACGCTCAGATGGACCCTGCAGACCTTGAAGACCTCATCCGGCCTGTGGCTCTGGAAGGGGTGGATTATGCCAAGGGCAATCGTCTGTTTTATGGCAAAGCCTGGGATATCATTCCCCGGCACCGGTATATCGGAAACAGCGTGTTGTCTTTGCTGACCAAGATTGCCAGCGGCTACTGGCATGTGGCCGACACCCAGTGCGGGTACACAGCGATATCAAAAAGGGCACTGGAGCTGGTGGATCTCGAAAACGTCTACTCCCGATATGGAATGCCCAACGACCTGCTGGTTAAATTGAATATTGCCGAGTGCTCGGTGCGCGATGTCCCTGTGCGTCCTGTCTATGATATTGGAGAGGTCTCCGAGATACGCATAACACGGGTGGTCATCACCATCTCAAGATTACTGGTCTCCTGTTTTTTCACGCGGCTTATTGGAAAATATGTGATCCGAGACTTTCACCCGCTGGTCTTTTTTTATACCCTGGGCCTGATCGCGTTTCCCGCCGGTGCGCTCTCAGGATTTTATTTGCTCCTGTACCGACTTTTTTCCGGACCGGTTTCCACTACCAGCGCATTGTTCTCGGCTTTTCTGGTGATATCTGGTTTGCAGTTTCTGCTTTTTGCCATGTGGTTTGATATGGAAAACAACAAGCACCTCAAAGGCTGATGGAGAGCGACTCCCGATATAGGGCACCCCTGCTGGCGGCCTGTTTTCTCCTGTTTATTTTCACCCTGTTCTTTTTCCCGGTTCTGTTTGAAGGAAGCACCTTCTTTTTTCGTGACATCCACCATTTTGCCTATCCCATGAAACTCTACATCGCCCGGATATGGGCGATGGGGGAATGGCCTTACTGGTATCCATACCTGTTTCAGGGCACGCCTTTTATGTCCCTGATGCATCCGGGTGTGTTCTATCCCCCTTCGGCTTTGTTTTTACTGCAAGACTTTCTATTCGCTTTTCACACCTACTTCCTGTTTCACCATCTGGTCCTGATGGTCTCGGTCTATGCCCTTTGCCGGTATTGGGAGAGATCAATTCCAGCGGCTCTCTGTGCATCGCTGACTGCTTTGCTTGGAGGATATTTTTTATCGTTGGCTTCGCTCTACAACCAGTTCCAGTCGGCTATCTGGTTGCCGTTAATTCTTTTGCTATGGCAAAAGTTCATGCTTGAAGGTGGGCTGAAATATTTCTGTGGCGCTGTGGTTTTTCTGGCATTTCAGGTTTTAGGTGGTGGGCCGGAACATGCGATTTTTTCTGTCCTGCTGATTTATGCTCATTCGCTTTATCTGGTGAAAGACCGGGGATTCAAACAAAAGACCCTGGCTGTGCTGGCACTTGGCCTGTCTGCGCTCGCTCTTTCGGCTGTGCAATGGGTGCCGACCTATCATTTTCTGCAAGAATTAACTCGTGGCGGCGGACTCAACTATGCCAGCAGTACCCGCTATTCGTTAATGCCCGGTGCTGTGCTCGACCTGTTCCTGCCAGAGAACTTCACACGTTTTCTTGAGCAGGTTAGAGAACAATTGGATTATATGGATTATTTTGTGCACAGCTTTTATATGGGTATTGTGCCGCTTTTTGTTTTGTTCGGTTGCCTGCTCGTTGGCAGGGAGCAAAAAGCCATCCGTTTCTGGCTGACAGTTTTTGGCATAGGGGTGTTTTTTGCTCTGGGCAAGTTCAACCCGCTCTACTCGCTGTTTCATGAATGGGTGCCTCTGTTCGGCCTGTTCCGCTACCCGCAAAAGTTCTTTTTCTTTTCCGCCTACGCCATGGTGTTTCTATCTGCCTGGGGTATTGACCGATTTGTCACCGCTGTTACTGAAAGAGCGGCAATGAAAAAACTCCTGCTCGCCTTGCTGGCTACGGTGCTGATTGTCGCGGGAATGTTTTGGGCCCATACCAACCGGGCCGGACTCGAAAGCCTGATGATTTTACTACTGCTGGCACTCGCTATTTTTGCCCTGCATCTAAAAAAAATAAATGGGTTCTTCTGCCTTCTCCTGCTTTTAATGGTGATGGACTTGATGGGCAAAAACGCCATGCTGATTCCTCTGATTGACCGGGAGTTTTATACCGATCCCCCGCCTCTCGCTAAACGGCTGGGTGGAACGGCTGACTCGTTTCGTGTTTATAACGGAATGCTGGTCGAAAAAATGGTGAAAAAAAAGCTTTCTTCCATTCCAACCCCAGGTAGGTCGAAGAGGCCATCTTCTTCCTATAATATACTGGACATTCAACTGGCTACTCGGGACCAGGTTTACCCGAATCTTGGAGCGATTTATGACCTGGCTTATGTCGAAGGGTCAGCCACCATGAAGATGAAAAGCAGTCTGGTCTGGTACGAATCGTTTCTCTCCTCTGACATCCCGACAAAGAAAAGAATCCTACAACGCAGTAATGTGAAGTATTGGGTGACAGAAGACTACGAGCAGTTGCCCTCGACTGAATACCCCAGAGGGCTCAAAAAGGTGAATGTTTTTGAGGCTGTCCTGCCACGGGCGTTTCTGGTTGGCGAATCGCGAACCGTACCGAAAGAGGAACATCTCGATATTTATTATGATTCAGCGTTTGACCCACTTAAACAGGTTTTGTTGACGGAACCGGTCGAGATGAAAACAGCAGAAAACTTTTCCGGCCAGGTCGAGCAAATTGAATACGGTCCCAACCGGGTGACAGTGAAAACCCGGCAGAACGAGGAAGGTTTTTTAGTCCTGCTCGATACCTGGTTCCCCGGTTGGAAGGTGGAGGTTGATGGTCAGGCGGAAAAAATTTATCAGGCCAATTATTTTTACCGGGGCGTAAAGTTGGGGCCAGGGAGCCACCAGATCAAATTTTCCTATGAACCCGTAGGATTAAGAATGGGTGCCACCATCAGCGGTGCGACATTTGTTCTGCTTCTACTAGCCGCCACTCGGCGCCAGCGTGATATCCCTTCGAGGCACGAAGGCTGAGGATGTACCCGTGCCGGGCATGAAGGCTAAGGAAGAGGGCATCACAAATATCACGGCTTCGCTCCGCTCGCAATGACGATAATTAAGGGCGGGGGTGATATCATTATCTATTTGATTTTTAAGGCTTAAATCGCTAAAATGGGGTATGGCTATTGAAAAAGATTTCATTGTTATTGGTTCTGGTGTAGCCGGGTTGACGTTTGCGCTGAAGGTTTGCAAATTCGGTTCGGTTGGCATCATTACCAAGGACGCGCTGGAGGAATCGGCCACCAAATATGCTCAGGGTGGTATCGCCTCGGTGATGGCGGAGGATGATTCGTTCGATTTGCATGTCAAGGACACGATGGAAACCGGGCGCGGACTCTGCCATGAAGATTTTGTGCGCATCGCCTGCCGCGAAGGCCCTGCACGGATTCGTGAACTGATCGATCTGGGCGCTAATTTTGATCGCGGCCCTGGAGCCGAATTCGATTTAGGAAAAGAGGGCGGACATTCCAAGCGCCGCATTCTGCACGCGCACGACCTCACCGGCTGGGAGATTGAACGCACTCTCATTGAGGCGGTTCATGCCCAGGAAAATATAGAAATTTTTGAACACCATATGGTCATCGACCTCATCACCCGGGCCAGGCTTGAAGAGAAAATTGAGCCGGGAAGTCCCGATGACGAGGCGTTAGGACTGTACGTGCTGAACCACCAAACGCAAAAGGTGGAGACCATGGTAGGGCGAGTTACTCTCATGGCGACCGGTGGTGCAGGCAAGGTTTATCTCTACACTTCGAATCCGGACACGGCAACCGGCGATGGCATTGCGGTGGCTTACCGAGCCGGAGCACAAATCGCCAATATGGAATTTTTCCAGTTCCATCCGACCTGCCTTTTTCACCCCAAAGCGAAATCGTTTCTTATTTCGGAAACCGTCCGGGGTGAAGGGGGAATCCTGCGTCTGCAAAATGGCGACACATTCATGGAAAACTACCACTCCATGGGATGCCTGGCTCCCCGTGATGTCGTGGCGCGGGCCATTGACTATGAAATGAAAAAGAGCGGCGATGATTATGTCTTACTGGATGCCACGCACCTTGAAGGTTATCGCATTCGTGAGCGCTTCCCCAATATTTATAAAACCTGTCTGGAATATGGTTTTGATATGTCGCGTGAGCAGTTACCCGTAGTCCCGGCGGCGCATTATATGTGTGGCGGACTGGTGGTGGATGCTAACGGTCAGACAAATATCAAAAGGCTTTTTGCCAGCGGAGAGGTGTGTTTCTCTGGTCTGCATGGTGCCAACCGGCTGGCTTCCAACTCTCTGCTCGAAGGCCTGGTGCTCTCGCACCGCGCAGTGGAAAAGGCTGTGAATTTATTGCAAGAATCAACATATTCAAAAAACCAGTTGGAGCGGATTCCGGAATGGGACCCTGGTAGTGCGGTGGACAGCGACGAGTCGGTGGTGGTGTCGCATAACTGGGACGAAATCCGCCGCTTGATGTGGAACTATGTGGGCATTGTCCGCTCCACCAAACGTCTCAAACGGGCCGAGCGCCGCATTCAACTTTTACTGGAAGAGATTCAGGAATATTACTGGAACTTTAAAATTACCAAGGACACCCTGGAACTGAGAAACATCGCTATCACGGCGCAGTTGATCATTCAGGGAGCCTTGATTCGAAAAGAAAGCCGGGGTTTGCATTATAACCTCGACTACCCGGAACCGGATGATGCGAACTGGAAACGCGACAACATTTTTCAGAATACCGTTCATCGATTGATAACTCAAACCAACCCGAGAATTGTGACCCATGAGTGAAGAAAAAACAGTACCCATATTGATCAGAGATTTTTTTGGAGTGGTTGCGCTTGCCTTTACTGTGTTTGGCTTTATGGCGTTAATGACTTTTTCCCCTGATGATCCGTCCTTCAACAAAAGTGTTACAGGCGGGGACGTGGCAAATTCCGTTGGCATGGTCGGGGCTTATTTTTCCGATGGACTGACCCGCGTTTTTGGCAGTGGTTCGTTTTTCTTCCCGGTTATCACGGCGTTTTTGGGCTGGGCTTTGATTCGAGGGAAAGATTTCCACAACTGGCCGCTGGTTTTAAGTTCGGGAATTTTATTTTTGGTTGGACTGTGTTCCCTGCTATTTATCCAGTTCACGGTTGATCCATTTTTTGGTCAAGCGGTTCCGGTTGGTGGTTTGATCGGTCATGGTCTGGGTGGGTTTCTGGTGGCCTGGTTGAATCCGTCAGGAGCGGTGTTGACCCTGATTACCTTATTATTCGTGGCCTTTTTAGTGATGACGCGCATTCCGGTCAATATGCTGGTCGAGAGAGGCGGAACCCTGTTCAAAGTTCTGGCCGCAAGTTTGATGCTGGCGGGAGTTGGAATAAAAAATATAGTTTTAAAAAGCCTGTCAGCTATCCGGGCCATGATCAAGACCGCCCAAACAGCGCGAGAGGCATTGCAGAAAGTTAATAACCCGACTGTTGCGCCGGTGATCGTCACCCGCAGTCGGCCCGAGCCAATTCCTGTGGAGAAACCGGGGAACAAGAAAAAGGAAGAGAAGGCCGAGTTTGTGGTTCAGGACCATTTTGCTTTCATGAGTACGTCTGGCAAATACCAAGTCCCTCCGCTTTCGTTGTTGCAGGATCCTCCGCCAGACGAGGGAATGCAGACGGAGAAAGCCAGAGACGAGATTCTCGCCAGTAGCGCCATTCTGGAAAAAAAATTATTGGACTTCGGCATTGAGGGGCGGGTGGTTCAGGTTCTTCCCGGTCCAGTCATCACTTTGTTTGAATATGAGCCAGCACCGGGAATTAAAGTCAGTCGTATTGTTTCCCTGACAGATGATTTGTCGTTAGCCATGCGTTGCGTAGGGCTCCGCATTCTCGCCCCTGTACCGGGTAAGCCCGTTGTCGGCATCGAAATTCCCAATATGCGGCGCGAGACGATTTATTTTAAAGAGGTCATGACGTCCGATGAGTTTCAGTTGCCGCAGTCCAAGCTCACGCTGGCAATCGGAAAAGATATTACCGGGGAACCGGCGGTGCAGGATCTGGCGACCACTCCGCATTTGCTCATGGCGGGCTCAACCGGGTCGGGCAAGAGTGTCGGACTCAATGCCATGATCTGTAGCATTCTTTTGAATGCAACGCCGGATGAAGTCAAGTTGATCATGATTGATCCGAAGATGCTGGAACTGTCGGTCTATGATGGCATTCCGCATCTTATTTCTCCAGTGGTCACCAATCCTAAAAAAGCCGCCGCCGCGCTTCAGTGGGCGGTCAACGAAATGGAGTCGCGCTACAAAATGATGGCCGAGAGTGGGGTGCGCAATATTGGCGGCTTCAACGAACTGGCGGAGAAACTCCAGAAAGAATATGACCTGGAATTGAAAAAACGCCAAAAGACCAATAAAGGGGTCAAACCCGCAACGGACGAAGATGAGGATGACGAAGAGGTTCTGCCGGAACCGCCAGCCAAACTTCCCTACGTTGTTATCCTGATCGATGAGTTGGCCGACCTCATGATGGTCGCATCCAAAGGAGTGGAAGACTCGTTGACCCGACTGGCGCAGATGGCGCGGGCCGCAGGCATTCATCTGATCGTTGCCACGCAACGTCCTTCGGTGGATGTCTTGACGGGAATCATCAAGGCGAATTTTCCCACACGCATGTCTTATAAAGTCACTTCCAGAGTCGATTCGCGTACCATTCTGGATGCCATGGGTGCCGACAAGCTTCTCGGTAAAGGCGATATGTTGTTTCTGCCTCCCGGAACCACGAAGCTTCAACGCCTGCACGGGGTCATGGTCAGCGATGCGGAGATACAACGTATTGTGGACTTCATCAAGAAACAGGCGAAACCCCATTACCAGGAAGACATCTTCGATTCGGTTGTGGCAGAAGAGGAGCAAAAGGGAGAAGAGGCAGAAGAGTTCGATGAAAAATACGATGAGGCTCTTGCCATTGTTGCTAAAGACCGGCAGGCCTCCATTTCTTATATTCAACGGCGTTTGAGAATAGGCTATAATCGGGCGGCACGAATCATAGAAACTATGGAGCGAGAAGGGGTGGTGGGTCCATCTGATGGAGTCAGGCCTCGCGAAGTCTATGTCAGCCCGATTGAAATTGAATAGGGTCTCCCTTGTTGCCCGTTTAGCGCTGGTTCTTTTTGTTGTTTCCTGCGCGGTGCAGGTTGTTGGCAGTCTTGCGGGCGTTTTTTCTTACCGGGACGACACAGGCGCCATCCATTTCACCGATGATCTGTCCAAAATTCCAAAACAGTACCGCGAAAGCGAAAAAGGGGTCCGCAAGCACCGTGAAGGTCGAGGTGCCTATCGTTCCACTCCGGCTCCTTCTGCTTCCGTAGAACTTCCAGGATTAGTTTCACAAAATCAGGAAATTCAGATTCCCCTCATTCCCGTAAGCGGGGGGAATTTTTTGGTCGATACGGTTCTCAATGGCCGGGTCAAGGCCCGGTTAATGCTGGATACCGGTGCCTCCCTCATCACCCTGACCGAAGAGATTGGTCGTCAACTGGGGATTTCGCCTTACTCCGACTCTGCCGAGTTGCCTTTCAGCACTGCAGGGGGAGAAGAGTGGATGCCGCTAGTGGCGCTCGAAACCGTCTCCCTGGGTACCGCCGAAACCCGGTTGGTTGAAGCTTCCATCAACAGTCATATCAAGGGGATTGATGGCCTGATGGGGATGAGTTTTCTTGGAGACTTTCGTTTTGAAATTGATCGCACCAATAAACGACTCACTTTGAGGCCTCCGCAGGATCCGAACGAACTGGCATGGGGTGGAAAGTCAGGGAACTGGTGGAAGAGTCGGTTTGAACATTACGACACAACTATTAAGAATTATTCTACTCAAGCAGGCTTCCTCCAGCGGCGGGGACATGAAAAGGCTCCGAATATGCAAAAGACGGTAGACTTCTATAAGGGCTTGCGCCGGAAACTGCTAACCCAGGCTTCCATTTCCGGCCTGCCGGACCGTTTCCGGTCGTCTCTGTAACCGACGGGCCATGCAAGGCTCTACGCCCGTTAACCCTGAACATTCCGACCCTGCGTTTCTCTTTGTGTTGTTGGGTGCCAGCAACCTGGCGCGGGGCTACTCTGCCCTGACCCGGCATCTTTCCCAAAGTATTTCACCGAGCCGGTTTATCAACGCGCTGGGACCAGGCCGGGGCTATTGTGTTAGAGGAGGACTGCTCAATTTTTCCTATACACCCATCGGCGAATGCAGGGTCATGAAATCCGCCGAAAGTTTTGCAGAGCAGGGGGGGCGGGTTGCCGTGCTCTTGACCGATATCGGCAATGACATCATGTATGGAGTTCCGGGCGAGTCCCTCATAGAATGTCTGGATACTCTGATCGAAAAAGCCCAGCATTGGAACGCGGAAATTTTTGTGACTTCCATTCACGTGGATGTATCTCGGGATATGGGAAAGACTTCTTTTAAATTATTGCGGGCCCTTTTTTATCCAAAAAGCCCGGTAACTTTTGATCAGGCTGATGCGGCGGTGAAAAGAGTGAATCATTATCTTGAGGAAAAATCACAGCAGAACAGGCGGGTTCATCTGGTGAGTGGACTGGGCGCGTTCTGCGGGTTGGATAAAATCCATTTTAGTCTGTTGAAAAGTCATCTTGCCTGGTCGCGTATCGCCAATGAAATTTTATCGGTGCTGGATGCGGCACCGGGCAGGAACATCGGGCCGGGTTCCGTGGTGCTTTCCCTCTGCGATAACCTCAGCCGCCTGATTGCTTCTGATATGCTGAGAATCACAAAAAAGCCAAAAGGGTTTTTCTAGGAATTTTTTTATGAGGCATTGTCTTGCAGTCATTCGAATAGGCGCTTATATCGGGGTGTTCGTGGTGTTTGCGATCATCGGAGCGTGCGGGCATATTTTATTTTTTATGTCACGGACGCGACTGCTAAAGTGGATCGCCTTTTTTGCGCAGTGGTGGGCGCGCGTAACGTGTCTGGTTTTTAATATCCAAATCCGTATTGAAGGAGACGTAAATATAAAATCAGGCTCGCTGATTGTCGCCAACCACGTAGGCTCGCCGGATATTTTTATTTTGGGTGCGTGTTTTAAAGGGTTCTTTGTTTCGAAGGCCGAAATCGCCGACTGGCCCCTGTTCAGTTGGTTGGCTCGGTTGGGGATCACCATCTTCGCCGACAGGAGCAAGCGCCATCAGGTGAAAGCCGTCATCCTGGAAATTGAGGAGCGGTTGAACGCCGACCATTCGGTAATCCTGTTTCCCGAAGCCCAGGCGACCGACGGAACCGATGTGGTGCCTTTCAAGTCGGCAGTGTTTCAGGCGGCGGTTCTTGCCAACCGGCCTGTGGTGCCTGTGACGATTCGTTATCATGATGGCAATCAGCCGACCATTGCCCATTATGGGAATAGCTTTTTAGAACATATTATGGGACTGCTGAAAACCCCCCGACTTGAAGTGACCGTAATGGTATTGCCGGAAATTTCAGCGGGTCCAAACCGGCAAACTCTGGCAGAAAAAAGTTATCGAGCCGTTCGCGACAAGGTCATGCAGGACACCCCCCAATCTGCGTGATCGAGTTGTTTTTATGATACAATTTCAGAAATTTTCAGACTATTTTTTTTCAAAGGATTCAACATGATTCATCCTTTTAAAGGACAGAAGCCGGAGATCGATGATTCTACCCTGGTCGTGGAAAGCGCGCAGATCATCGGTGATGTAAAGATTGGTGAAGAGAGCAGTGTGTGGTTCAACGCGGTGATTAGGGGGGATATCAACCATATCCGTATTGGTAAGCGTACCAATATTCAGGATGGTTGTGTCCTGCACGTGGCGCGCAAAACCATGCCATTGATTATTGGCGATGAGGTGACGGTAGGCCACAACGTCACCCTGCACGCCTGCACCATTGGATCGCAATGTCTCATCGGTATGGGCGCGGTTGTTATGGATGGCTCGGAGGTGGGGGAACAGTCTATTGTAGGAGCCGGTTCCCTGGTGACCCCGAACACGAAAATTCCGCCGAAAAGTCTGGTGCTGGGGTCGCCGGCGAAAGTAAAGCGGGAACTGACTGAAGAAGAAATTCGAGGCATCCGCGAATCGGCTGCCAATTATGTCGGTGATATCGAAACCTACCTCGACTAATTTTTAGAACAATGACTGAATCCGATACCTTTAATGTTCCTTTGGCGGTGATCGGTGGCAGTGGGGCCTACCATCTTCTCACCGGGCAGGCCTTGGGTCAGGAAAAGGCCTGCGAAGTTCTCGACACACCTTATGGAAAAAGTGCACCCATTCACCATTTTAGTTTTTTTGGTCGGGAAATTTTATTTTTATCCCGTCACGGAGAAACCGATTATTCCCTGACGGCTCCTTTTGTCAATTACCATGCCAATGTTCATGCCCTGAAACAATGCGGGGTCGAGCGGGTCATCTCCTGGTCGGGGCCGGGAATTATCAACACGATATTTAAGCCGGGAGAGTTTGTGGTGCCGCACGATATCATTGACGAAACCCGTAATCGGGAGACTACCTTTTTCAAGGATACCGGTATCGGGTTCATTCGTATGAACCATCCGTTTTGTCCGCAGATTGCAGGCACTCTGCACGAGATCCTGCGCGCGAACGGACTGCCCCATCATGAGCAGGCGGTCTATGCCTGTACAGAAGGACCGCGTTTGGAAACCCCTGCCGAGATCCGCAAACTACGCATACTGGGCGCGGACCTTGTGGGCATGACCCTTGCCCCGGAAGCTTTTCTCGCTCGCGAGATGGAAATGTGCTACACGCCATTTTGTTACCTGACCAATTACGCTGAAGGGGTCAAACTTCGGAAATTTAAAAAAGGCGAATTGTTTGAAGGCATGCAAACAGAAGAAGAGCGGCAACAGGTCGACACGGCAATACAGAAATTTCCCGAGTTGATCCGCGCGGTGTTTGAAAGTTTGCAGGGAGTCGAGCGCACTTGCAATTGCCCGGATGCCCTGCGCCGCTACAGAGATAAAGGCTCACTACCGCCCCTTGGCAGGGGAGGCAGATAGCAATGACTCGTTAAGCCGAGACAATTCTTTGTTCGCCAAATAAAGCGATGGCACTCTGGCTCCACGCCTAGTGGGGCCAGGCGGAGTAGCCTCCGGTCATGCTGTAGACTTCATTGAATCCGTTTTCAGAGAAATATTCGGCGGCTCCCTGGCTGGAAATGCCGTGATAACAACAGACGACCAGAGGTTTTTCCTTATCGGCAGAGTCGATAAATTGTTGGACAGTGCTGTCGCTGACGGATACCGCTGTGGGAATATGTCCGGCAGAATAGGAGCCGGGATCACGGATATCGACCACATTTGCGGAACCTTCTTCCAGCATTTCCTTTACCTTTTCTGGGGCAATTTCTTTAAACATGGCTCCTTTATTGAAGTGTGGGCATCTATATATAAGATGACCGACCTACGAAAAAGTTTTATTTAAATGACTCTGATTGAACTGGAAGAAAAATTTAATAGTGCCAGGGGAAATGCGGCTGAAATGGTGGAAGCGGTCATTCCATTGGTCAACGCATACCAACAGGCACGGAAGTTTGATAGTGCCATACGCTGTTTAAAGGAAACTCTGCCAATAATCCGGGACAAGGGAGAGATGGATCAGGAGGCGGTGATCTTGACGGCGCTGGGAACGGCTTACTGGGAAAAAGCGCAATTACAAAAAGCCCTCAACCATTTTGAGGAAGCGTTGGCTTTGTTTGAAAAAGCCGATGACTGCCGGGGGAAAGTAGCGGTCCTCTCTATAGTGGGTGTTACGTTCTGGAGAAAATGCGATTGGGATAAGGCGTTGGAGATTTTACAAGACGCAATGGGAAAAAATGTGGAAATAAAAGCGGAACAACGTTTTATATCTTTATATGGAGCGTTTGAGAGGGGTATCGCCACTTTACAGAATCGGGTGCGGATGGGGCGGGAGCTGAAAGACTCTCGGAAAATTCTGCAACCTTTGTTTTCCATGTGCGCCTTGTACTGGGTGACGGGGAACCGTGGGCAATTGGAAGCTTGTCTGGATGAATCGGTATTGCTGGCAGAGCAACTGGGCAAGACCGATATCCTGGATGCCGCTAAGGGCCTGACCCGGCTGGCTGACTCAGCCTGAACCAGGTCAGTTCATTTTTGTTGTGATACAGATGCAGGATCCGACTGTCGGGAATGGCGGCGAATTTATCGACGATGGAAAGATCCGGCTTGCCTTTAAATTTAAGAGTGCAGATGAAGTTTTTGCAACTTCCCGATTCCACCCATTGCAGGAGCCATTCATAAAGTTTTTCCGGGTAACAGATTAAATCTGAGAACAGCCAGTCAATGCGGCGGTTCTGGGCCTGGAACTCCTCCGGCAGTAGTGTGAAAGCGTCGCGTTTCTGGAACGAAACTCCCTGCAAAATTGAGATTGATGGGTCCAGGGGTGAACGGTCGATGCTAAGTACTTCACTGCCGCATTGGTGGATCACCCATGCCCACCCTCCAGGACTGCCTCCCACATCAATGCAAAATTCTCCCGGTTGCGGTTGCTTGCCTGCCAGGGTCAGGGCCTCGTACAGTTTCAAATAAGCGCGGTTGGGTGGGCCTTCTTTGTCTTCGATGAAATGCGCCTCCCCGTTTGGGAACGAACTCGAACAATCTGCCGATGCAAGCAGTGTATTTTCATCCAGAAGAGTGAAGGTCCCCAGCGGGACTTGCGGTAAAGAGGAAGGAAAAACTATAGGCTTGAATTTTACCGATGGCAGTTTTTCCAGAATCAGGTTTGCCCTTCGGTGAAGAGTATACGAATACAGGCACCAGTTGCGTTGAATGGATTTTAGTTTTTTGGCCGCGTCATTGATCGAGTCGATAGTAAGCGTCTGCGGGTTACGCCAGATATTCTGTGCCCAGTAAGCGTCTTTTGCTGGTTGACTGGAAAGGATTAATCGGTCATGAACAGCAATCACTCCTTCCAGTTCATTTAATAGAGGTTCTGTCAGACCCTCTGCCGCAAGATATGCTGATTTTATTTGCTGGCTCATTTTAAAGTTTAATCCAGAGGGCAATTATTTCCGGGAAATATTAATCCCTGATCAAGGGTTAATTTTCGGCTAAAGATTTCTGGTACTGATTGGATGCTTCATTCAAAATTTTTTCAGCTTCTCGCAGGTCGCCAAAGCCTTTGGATTTCATTTTTCCTTTACCTTTGTAGCTCGTGAACCATAATTCCAGAATTTGGCTTATACCAGGAAAACGTTCGTCCAGTTCTTCAATAGAATCGGCTTTTTTTAGGGGTGAATTAAATTGAACGGCAATTAATTTGTCGTCTTGTTCTCCGTTATCATCGAGTTTTAAAACACCGATTAGTTTTGCGGTGGCGACTTCACCCCGATCAATAGGTGGGCCAAGGAGGATAATGTCCAGAGGGTCACCATCTCCTCCAGATTCTTTGGGTAATAAAGTTTCTGGAACCATTCCATAGTTCCCAGGATACCCGATATATTTTAAAACCCGAGGGCGGCCTTTTTTAAAATTCCATTTTAAATTTCCGTCTTTTTTATCTACTTCCCATTTTTCGGTTCTCCCTGCGGGAATTTCTATCACGGCATGAATATTTCCTGACGGGTCTTTACTGGGCCAGCCTTTCAAAAAGCCATTTTTAGATGACAGGGTATAGGGGTCTGTAAACGCTAAACCAGGTGCTACACCACACAGAGTATTACAGGAGTTGGCCCCTGAATAAATCGGGGAAAAAAGAAAAATCAAAAAAGCCGCGCAAAATAATTTCATTCTAGTCCTCTCCGGGTTTGATTCTTGAGTTTGACGAACTAAATCCAGAAAATATTGATAAACCATTGTTTGTAGATTATTAGGTTTAATCCGTCAAATTTTGTATTTTTTTGTCATTATCGGAAAATCCATACTTACATTTACATCTTTATCGCTATGAGGCTGTCAAATAGTATAAATAACGCCTCAAGCAATATTATGGCCCGACAAGCTAGCATGCCATTAGAAGGAAACTCCCTCGAGTTCCTTTTTTCGGCGACCTAAATTTCTGTAAAATTATGTTATTAATGGTCTAAAATTGGTATTAAACCACTGTTTTCTTTTTTCCTTTAATGTGTGATGAGTTAAAGCGGAAAGCCTGAATTAAATATGACTGAGAATAAGACATTGGTTAACAATCCTATTGCTCTGCATTCCTGTCTCGAAAACTTACAGGCGAATGTTTTTGTTGCTGATAAGGATTTTAATCTTGTTTATATGAATGTTCAGGCCAGAAAAACTCTGAAAACGATTGAGCCGACCCTGCAAGAAGTATATCAAGTGAATGTTGAAGATATCCTGGGAGGTTCCATTCACCGGTTTCACAAGAGCCCTGAGAAGGTGGAGGCCATTTTAAAAAATCCCCTGGCTCTTCCCCATGAGCTGAACTTTGAATTCGGAGATGTTATTTTGGGGACCGCTATCAATGCGGTCTGGGATGAAACAGGCCAGTTAGAAGCTTATGTGGTTAATTGGGAAGACATTACTGAGAGTGAGAAACTGGAAAGAGCTCTGCATATTAAGCTGAGGGAACTGAATGATGCCAATCAGGAACTGCTGAAGCGTAACCGGCAAATCGAACAAGATGAGGTGGAATTAAAAGAAGCTCATGCGGAGCAACACAAAACGCACGCTTACCTGAATATTAAACTGGCGGAACTGAAACAAAGTAATCAAGACCTGGAAAGTTTTGCCACCATTGCTTCTCATGATTTGATGGCCCCGATCAGAAAGATCATAAATTTTGCCGGGCTATTGCTTGAAAATGGGTCTCGTTTTTCGGAAAATGAAAAATTTTTGCTGGATAAAATAATCAATTCCGGAATGAGAATGAGATTGCTGATGGATGATATTCTGGTCTATTCCAGATTGGCAGGCTCTTCCTTTACTTTTGAATCAATCAACTTGAATGATGTGTTGTCTGAGGTTATGGCTATTTTGTCAGACCAGATTATGGAAACAAATGCCAATATACAGTTCAAGCCGTTACCGGTTATTGAAGCCAATAAGACCCAAATGGTTCAGTTATTACAAAACCTCCTTTCCAATTCTCTCAAATACAGGAAGGAAGGTGTTGCTCCTGTGGTGAAAATTTCAGCTACGATGGAGAAGGAGGGGTTTATAAAGATTTCCCTGGAAGACAATGGCCTGGGGGTCAAGGATGAATATGCGGACCTTATTTTTCAGCCTTTTGAGCGGCTCAGCCCCCAGATAGAAGGAACCGGTATGGGCCTGGCTATTTGCAAAAAAGTCGTAGTCAGCCACGGAGGAGAGATAACAGTAAAAAGCTTGCCCGATGGCGGCGGGTCGGTGTTTAACATTAAATTACCAGAAAGGCACAGCAAATGATACAAGCCGTTGCAAGCTCTAAAGACACAGTTTCGGTATTGGTGGTGGAGGATGATGCCGATGATTATGATTTTTTAAAAGCGATCCTGAAAAGTTGTTGTGAAAAAGCTTCGATACAGTGGGTGCAGGATGGTGAGCAGGCGGTGGACTATTTATTCCAGAAGGGAGAATATCAGGATGAAACCCGATATCCTGCTCCAGACCTGGTTTTTCTGGATATCAGGCTTCCCAAGAAAAGCGGGTTGGAGGTGGCGAAAATTATCAAGAAGGACCCTCGTTTGAAAAAACTTCCTACCATCATGTTGACCACTTCTTCCTCTTCCGCTGATGTTCGGTGTGCTTATGAGAATGGTGCCAACAGCTATTTGAAAAAACCAGAAGGCTCCCAGGAAATGGAACAATTTAAAAAAGCTATTTGCCTTTTCTGGTCCCCGGTCGTTCTTTATCCTTAGGGAATGTTTGTTTATCACCCCATATTGGGAAAATCGGGACTCTTTGCGAGGCCTCATGCGCTCTTTTGAGATGAGGCTTGAATCGTGCTCGGGAGCAGGATATTATAAAACCCAGCATGACAAAGGCGGACAAATTTTCTATAATACCCCTTAAAAAATCAGAGTGCTGATCCCAGAGAATTAGATAATAACGGCAGAACATCAAAGTACTTAAATGACTAAAATCCTTCTTGTTGAAGATAATGAAATGAATCGGGATATGTTGTCCCGGCGCTTGGAGCGGAAGGGCTTCGAGGTTCTCATTGCCGTGGATGGTCAGGAAGGTGTGAATATGGCTCGCTCCGAATCGCCCAGCCTGATTCTTCTGGATATGAGCCTGCCAGTGATGGATGGATGGGAAGCCGTTGGTAAGTTGAAAGAAGACCCTGAAACCAAGTCCATTCCTGTTTTGGGTCTTTCGGCGCACGCCATGACTCCCGACCGGGATAAGGCTATTGATGCCGGTTGCGATGATTATGATACCAAGCCCGTAGATATCAAACGCCTGTTGGAAAAAATTCAGGCTTTGCTGGATCAAAACCATGCCGGATGAGCAGGAACCTGTCCTGAACAAGCAGGCCGCTTTAGAACTTTGTGATGATGATGAAGAGCTTTTCCTCGAGATTGTGGGGGCGTACCTTGAGGACGCCAGCGAGCATTCCCGGCAACTTCTTTTTGCCCTGGAAGCGGGGGATGCCCACGAGGTAGAAGAAAGGGCGCATGCTCTGAAAGGAGCTTCTGCCAATATTTGCGCGGGGCCAGTTCGTGAGGCGGCGAACCAGTTGGAACGGGCTGGTCGGAACAAAGACCTGAGCCAGGCCCCCCAGCTTTATAGTGTTTTTAAAAAGGAGTTTCAGCGACTGCTGGAATATCTTGAGTCCCTCCCCCCACCGTCAGAAGGCGGGTAATCCTTTTCCCTGGAAATATAGACTTTGCCTGCTGTAACTTGACAATCTGGAAGGAATAAAGTATAAAAATCAATTCTCTATTATATGTCGCCCGGTCAGGGGAGACGTGTTTTCAACGCCCAATATAAAGGAGCAGTTTTTGGCTAATCATAAATCTGCATTAAAGCGCAACCGGCAAAACCATAAGAAAAACGAAAGAAACAAGGGGTTTCGCACCCTGGTCAAAACGTTGTCTAAAAAAGTGCGTACCGAAGCTGAGGCTGGTAATAAAGAACAGGCACAGAAAGAATTAAAGGTTGCCGAAAAAACCATCGCCAAGGTTGGTGGCAAGGGCATTCTCCACGCTCGCGCCGCATCCCGCAAAATTTCCAATCTCACCCGTTTGGTTAACCGCACCGCCCCTTAGCAGGGGAGGCAGTTGGGCAAGAACCCGTCAACCGCCATACTTTTAGCTAGCCAGATAAAGCTTTCCAGTTGAGCGAGAACTTCCTCAAGCCGAGATAACTCCCTTCTAGTTAATGAACGCTATTGCCAGTTGGCCCCACGCCTAGCCCACTCCCGTGGGAGGGAATATGGCTATTAAGTTTTAAGCCGAGAAAAACGATTACTAGCCAATAAAAGTGATTGCACACCGGCCCCACGCCTAGTGGGCTAGTGGCAGAGGTTGAGGATCAGGGTTTGCATCACTGCCATGGGGTCTTTGGAGGTGGACTTCAGGCTCCGATCTGCATTTGCCAATTCCAAATATCCATTACGTAGTTGTTGTGTGCTGAACCGGCGCGTGTGTTGCAAAGCTTTTTCGACCATAAAAGGATGGGCTCCCATGGTTTTTGCAATCTGACCGGATGGCAGGTTTTTTTGTTGGTAATGTTTTACCTCCCAGATCATTCGAAGTTGCCAGGCTATGGTACCCAGAATTTTTATGGGTTGTTCTCCGTGATCGATTTGGTTGTTGAGCAGGCGAAGAGCTTTTTCCGGATTTTTTGTTTTCAGTGCATCGGTGAGGGCAAAAACATTTTCCAGCTTGCTTTCCCCCACCACTTCCGCAACATCCCGTTCTGAAACAGATTTATTTTTCCCCACATAGAGGAGTGTTTTTTCCAACTCTTTTGCCAGGACTCCTGGTCGGGGTCCAACCCGGTCCACCAGAAAACGTGCTGCATCAGAGGATAGCGAGTACCCTGCTTCCTCAGCTCGTTTCCGGAGCCAGCGCTCATTTTCCTTAGGAGCTTCGCAGGCGACTGCGGTTTTCAGCTTTGTTAACGTTTTAAATAATTTTCTTTTACGGTCCACCTTATCGGCGGTAATGACTACACAGGCTTCGGGGATGGGGGACTGTGCGTAGTCAGTGAGAATTTGGGCATCCTGGTCCTGTGGAACAGCCTCGTGCAGATTGCGTACCACTACCAGTTTTGTTCCACCCAGAAAAGAAAGGGTTCTGGCCGACCCCAGCCAGTGGCTTACCGTGCTTTCCCGGGCATCGAAGGTTTCCAGATTAAAGTCCCGATTATCTTCGGTGATGTATTTTTGGATCAGGGTCCGGATGACCTCTGTTTGGTAAAAGGTTTCCGGCCCATAGAGGAAATAGAAAGGTTCCGTTTGCCCTTGGGAAATTTTCAGGATTAAATCGTCAGGGGTCACGGTGAAATAAGGGATTAAAACTGATCAATGAGCAGGCTCACCAAGCGGTTGCCCAGTTCTTTGTAGGCTTCTTCCAGAGCGGCAAGCCGGGCCGATTCTGTATCGACAATATCAGAGGTGGCCTTATAGTCCCATTTGGTTTTGAATTTGTTTTTTATATAGGGCTTGTCATTAACCTTGTCGATCACTTCAATCTCCACGCCCAGTGTTACAATGTAATCCGAAGCAAAATCGCTGGAGCTGAAGGAGACGGCCCTCAAATCATAGTAAAAAAGGCTACCATTCATCACCATGTCGGAACTACCCTTACGGACAATTTTAAGCCTTCCATCCGTAATGAAGGAATTGATAATGGCACTTGTCAATTCCCGGTGAATTTCCGGTTCCGAGGAACTATTGTTAAACACAGGTATGAAGAGAGTTTTTAAATGCGGCGGCAGGGAAGAACCGGTTCCCACCAGGTGATATCCGCATCCATTAAGGAGCAGGGTGATTCCAAGCAATATCCAGAATTTAAACGGAGGCCGGGTTTGTTTCATTGGACAACGATGTTTACAAGTTTTTTGGGAATGACGATGACCTTTTTGATTTCTTTGCCCTGAGTCCATTCTTTGATCTTTAAATCTTCAAGGGATCGGGTCTTTAAATCGTCATCGCTGATACCCGATTCGACAGAAATTTTCTGCCTCACTTTACCATTGACCTGTAGGACGATCAACATTTCATCTGTTTGCGTCAGAGCCTCTATGTACTGCGGCCAGGTTATCTGGTCCAGGGTTTTAGAAAGTCCTATCAGCGATCCTAATTCTTCCGCAATATGTGGAGCGAAAGGCGACAGTGTCAGGATCAATGTTTCCAGAGCTTCCCGCACGGCCATGCGTGATGCTTCATCCCGGTTGTTTTTGTTCTCCCACCATTCCTTGAAATTGAAGAGATGGTTGACCAGTTCCATAATTGCAGATATTGCGGTATTGAATTGCATTCGTGTTGCAATATCATCTGTCACCCGTCTTATGGTGATATGAGTTATTCGCCGAAGAGCTTTGATTTCGGGAACAGTGGTTGCAAAAGATTCTCCCGGTAATTGCGTGGTTTTGATTTCTTCGACAAATTCGCCGAAAATGCGCCACACTCTTTTTAAAAACCGCGAGCATCCTTCTACACCCTGATCACTCCATTCCAAATCTTTCACAGGCGGGGCGGCGAACAAGATGAATATCCGGGCCGTGTCGGCACCGTAGGCGCTGATGATTTCGTCCGGGTCCACGACATTGCCTTTGGACTTGGACATTTTAGCTCCGTCCTTGATGACCATACCCTGTGCCAGCAGATGGGAAAAAGGTTCCGGGGCTTTAGTCAATCCAAGATCGTTCAACACCAGATTGAAGAACCGGGAATAAAGGAGATGCAAAATGGCGTGCTCAATGCCGCCGACATATTGGTCAATGGGCATCCAGTAGTCGCTATTCTCTTTGCTGAAGGGAGTCTGTTCCAATCGAGGTGAGGTGTAGCGGTAAAAATACCAGGAAGAGCAAACAAAAGTATCCAGCGTGTCGGTATCGCGACGGGCATCCGCCCCGCATTTCGGGCAGGAAGTTTTGTAAAAGGATTCCAGACTATGCAAAGGGGACTGCCCATTGTCTCCTAATTGCGCATCCAGGGGCAACTCGATCGGCAGTTGGTCTTCGGGAGCAGGTACAATTCCGCAGTCAGAACAATGGATAACCGGAATAGGTGTTCCCCAGTAGCGTTGCCGGGACACGCCCCAATCGCGAAGTCGGTAATTGATCGTGGCTTTTCCGATGCCTTCTTTTTCCAGATATTGGCAAACCGTTCGGCGGGCTTCCTGACCTATCAAACCACCGAAAGAACCAGAAGCCACCATAGCGCCATCGGCGGTGAATGCCTCCACCATAGTATCTGCATCCAGTTCACCGGTTTTGGGTTGAATGACCACCCGGACAGGCAAATGATATTGCCGGGCGAAATCCAAATCCCTCTGGTCGTGAGCAGGAACGGACATGATTGCGCCGGTACCATAACCCATGAGAACGAAATTGGCTGTCCACACAGGAATGGATTCTCCCGTCAAGGGGTTCACGGCATAAGCTCCGGTAAACACGCCTTCCTTTTCGCTGGCCCGGGCGACGGTATCCTGTTTTTTTACCTTTTGTACGAAAGCTGTAATGGCTTTTTCCTGTTCGGTGCCACGGGATAATTTTTCGGTGAGTGGGTGCTCGGGAGCCAGCACCATGAACATGGCTCCATACAAGGTGTCAGGACGGGTGGTGAATATTTTTATTACCTCGTCAGTCTGTTGGATTTTAAAATCCACTTCTGCGCCGAAACTTTTGCCGATCCAGTTTGTCTGCATGGTCAGCACCTGCTCCGGCCATTTCCCGGAAAGGCTTTTGCACCCTTCCAAGAGGCGGTCCGCATAGTCGGTGATTTTGAAGAACCAACCTTCCTGCTGTTTTTGCAGGACTTCGTTATCGCATCGCCAGCAACAGCCGTCCACAACCTGTTCGTTGGCTAGCACCGTGTTGCAGTCTTCGCACCAATTGATGGTGGAGTTTTTTCGGTAGGCGAGGCCTTTTTCCAGTAACTTTAGAAAAAGCCACTGGTTCCACTTATAATAACCAGGGTGGCAGGTGGCGATTTCCCGGTCCCAGTCGTAGCTGAGTCCTAAAGCCTGGATCTGTTTTCGCATGGTGCGGATATTTTCGAACGTCCATTGGGCGGGATGGCTCTTGTTTTTTATGGCGGCATTCTCTGCCGGCATTCCGAAGGCATCCCAACCCAGGGGATGGAGGACGTTGTAGCCTTGCATGCGTTTGAACCGCGCCAAGGTGTCGCCGATGGTGTAGTTGCGCACATGGCCCATGTGGATTCTCCCGGAAGGATAGGGAAACATCTCCAACAAATAATATTTCTTTTTGGCAGAATCTACTTCAACTTTGAATGTTTTATGTTCTTCCCAGTAAGCCTGCCATTTGGCTTCGATGGAATTGGGGTCGTAAGGGGTCATGAGTCTGGATATCCAATGTTGCGCATTAAAGAAAACGGATTTTATCACATTCCTAATATATTGAAACCATCATGACAGAACTTTCCGGAACCATTGCTGTTGTATTCATCCTGTATGTGCTGGCCATGCTGGGTATTGGTGTGTGGACTTCCCGGATGACTCGTTCCCCGCTGGATTTTTTTCTCGCTGACCGGTCATTGAAGGCCTGGGTGACGGCTATTTCTTCTACTGCCAGTTCAGAGAGTGCCTGGGCCGTGCTGGGAACAGTGGGACTGGCCTATAAGGATGGATTGTCGGCCATATGGTTTTTGCCCGGTTGCCTGTTGGGCTACCTGATCAACTGGTTGTTCCTTGCCGAAAAACTGCGTAAACATTCAGAAGAGAATCACGCCATCACCCTTCCCGATTATTTTGAAAACCACTTTGACGACAAGACCCATATCCTGCGCCTGATTTCGGTGGTCATTATTTTTTCCTGCATGATGGCTTATGTGGCGGCGCAGTTCACTGCTATCGGAAAAACTTTCGATGCTATTTTTGGAATCCCTCATATTCTCAGTATTTCTGTGGGCGGGGCGATTGTGCTCATCTATACCATGATGGGCGGTGTACGGGCGGTGGCCTGGACCGATTTCGCGCAAGGAATTATTATGGTATTGGGACTGGTTATTCTTTCGCTGGTGGCGTTGTCCAGCCTTGGAGGTTTTTCCGGGATGTGGGTGGAAGTGGGGAAAGTCTCCCCCGATACTCTGGCGTGGATGGGTGGGAAATCCACCTCGGCATTTTTTGGTTCCATGGTGGGCCTTTTAGGTATCGGCCTTGGCTATCCCGGTCAACCGCATGTCATCACCCGATACATGGCGGCGAAAAATACCGAGGCCATCAAAAAAGGTACCTGGATCGCTTTGGGTTGGGGGTTGGCGGTTTATTCCTCAGCCATTCTGTTGGGGATTTGTGGTCAGGCCCTGTTTCCAGGATTGGAGGACCCCGAGCACCTGTTCCCCAAAGCCGCAGAACAATTGTTACCCACCCTGTTGACGGCGGTGGTCCTGACTGGAGTTTTGGCCGCCATCATGTCCACGGTGTCGGCGCAGATTCTGGTAGCCGCCTCGGCGGTGGCGCATGATGTTTATTCCAAAATGCTTAAGAAAACCCTTTCGCATGAAAAGATCCTTTTAGTCAGTCGGGCGACGATCCTGCTATTGGGGTTGGGGGCCATGCTCATTGCGCTGGGCGAGACACGGGTTATCTTCTGGTTTGTGTTGTTTGCCTGGTCGGGACTGGGGGCAAGTTTTGGCCCGCTCATTTTATTCACACTGTACTCGAAAAATATTACCCGGCAGGGAGCGGTGGCGGGAATGCTGACCGGGTTTTTAACAACTCTCATCTGGAAAGCCACCGGCCTTTCGGAATTGGTTATCTATGAACTGGTTCCGGCTTTTCTTTTTGCGACTCTTGCGATTTATTTTGTCAGCAAAATAACCGCAAAATAATCGTTCGCTTAAGATTGTTCCGCGATGGGCAATTCGATATAAAAATGGCTTCCCTGTCCTAACTGGCTGACCAGGCCGATGGATCCTCCCATCAATTCGACCAACTGCTTGGTTACCGTGAGGCCGATACCTGTGCCTTCGACATCCGAATACTCTTTTCCCAGCCGGTTGAAAGGGTCAAACAGTTTGGCCTGGTTTTCAATGGATATGCCGGGGCCGGTGTCTATAACATCTATCTGAAGCTTTTCTTTATTCAGAGGTTTGCAAGCCACGGTGACGGAGCCGTCTTCGCGGTTATATTTAATGGCATTGGAGACCAGGTTTAAAAGCACCTGCCTTAAGCGGGTTTGATCGGCCAAGGCTACAAGCTTCAAAGAAGGGTCCAGCGCCATGAGTAAGCGAATGCTGTAATCATTTGCCATAGGTTGGAAGAGGCTCTGCATTTCTTCTATCAAGCTGACGACATCTATGGATTGAAGGTTCATGGCCACGTTTCCTGACTCTACTGCGGCGAGATCAAGAACTTCATTGATGAGGTCGAGAAGATGGTTTCCCGCGTTAAGGATGCGGCCTACATTATCTTTCTGATTCTGAGTTAAATTTTTCTCGCCATTCATTTCTAAAATCTGCGAAAAACCCAGGATGGCGTTCATGGGGGTCCGCAACTCGTGGCTCATTTTCGCGAGAAATTCGGACTTGGCCTGGTTCGCATTTTCGGCTTCGTCTTTGGCACGTAGCAATGCTTCCTCGGCTTTTTCCTTCTCGGTAATATTCTGAACATAAACATTGGCGTAGTTTTTCTCTGGAACCCTGTTTATAACGAAGGAATAAAGCTGGTCTGAAACCTGGTGTCTTACCTCCAGAGATTCTTGAAGCTCAAAAGCAGATGAGATGCTCCTGAAGAATTTTTCTGGAAGGATTTTACCCACGCCTGTTTCCCATTTCCCCAGTATGTAATTACTGGCGGAGTTGGCATAAAGAATTTCCCCTTCGCCGGAGACCCTGAAAACGGGATTGGGGTTTTCCTCAGGAAAGATAGCCAGGCTCTCAGCCTGCTTTTTCATTTTTTCCTGTTCAGCAATTTCATTCAGGAGCTTATGATTATATTCTTCTAGCTCACGGGTCCGGGCCTGTACCCGTTTTTCTAATTCTTCCTGTATTGAGGCCAACTCTGCCTCTTCAAGATTTTGGATCGAGCCCACTATTTTTTTTAAGTCTTCGAGGTTTTGCACAGACTTCATCAAATTTAAATGTTGTTCATAGTTTGTGTTCAAGCTGTAGTAAGGACTCAAGGGTGTATCTCTCTTAGGATAAAGTATGTTCTTTCTTTATTCTATTAAACTTGAAAAAATAAGACTGATTTCCAAATATTTAAAATAATAAAAAATTTTGTAAAGAATAGTGGGCAAACGTTGCCCGTAGATTGCTTTTGGTATGTCGAATATTAAAGTATGTTGATGGATCGGCCGGTCGGAAAATCTGACTTGAAGAATTGTACTTATAGAGAAGGTTTTTCGGTTTTCAGGGCTGGTCGATTCCGGTCAAGGGGTTGGTTCTGATTCTTCAATAGAAGAAGGACTCCCGACCGCAGGAAGGGTGATGAAAAAGCAACTTCCTTTTCCTTCTTCGCTTTTGACTTCCAGAGAACCGTTTATCATATGGATCAACTTCCGGGAAATGGTCAATCCAATACCGGTTCCTTCGATGGGTTCGGTTTTGGATTCAACCCTGTGGAAAGGGTTGAAGATTTTTTCCAGGTTTTCCGGGCTGATCCCGACTCCGGTATCCTGAACGCTGATTTGAATTTTAGAGTCCTCCAATTTTCTACACGCAACAGAAATACTGCCTCCCGGGTGATTATATTTAACAGCGTTGGAAATTAAGTTCAGCAAAACCTGTTTTAGCCGAACCCGGTCTGCCAGAACAGTTATTCCAGAAGTTTCCAGTGGTGCGGCATTGAAGCTTATTTTTTTTGCATTCAGCATAGGTTGAAGGAGTTCGAGTATTTCAGAAAGCAAGGAATGGAGAGGGACCTCTTCAATAGAAATGGTCATATTGCCCGACTCGATTTTGGACAGGTCCAGAACTTCGTTGATGAGTTCAAGCAAATGTTGGCCCGCTTTCAAAATATGGCGGACATTGGTTTCTTGCCGGGGCTTTAAAGGACTCTCCGGATCCATAGTCAACAATTGGCCGAAACCCAAAACGGCGTTCATAGGGGTGCGCAACTCGTGGCTCATTCGCGCCAGAAACTCGGACTTGGCCTGACTGGCTTTTTCTGCCTCTTCCTTAGCATGGGTCAATTCCTTCTCGGCTTGCTTACTCATAGTGATATCAGACACCAGGGCAAAAATTCCTTTCACTTTTCCTTGGTCATCAAAATCCGGTATAAACTCTCCCTGAATATAGCGAGCGGGGCCATGCTTATAGGGCATGATGGTTTCATGGACAACCCGCTCCCCGGACAATGCCTTGTCAAAATATTGTTTAATGGACCCATAAGATTTTTCTCCCATTAATTCTCTAGCATGTTTGCCGGTAATTTCATTTCTTGGTTTTTCGAACCAGTCTTCATAGCTCTTATTATTAAAGCGGAAATAATGCTGGCGGTCGATGTAGGAGATAAGCACTGGTAAAGAATCTGTAATCAAACGGATTCGATTTTCACTGGACTGCAAACCTTCCTCCGCTTTTTTTTGTTCGGTGATGTCAAGAGCCATTTCCATCACCAATGGACTGCCATCGACATCCGTAAAAGGAGCGCACACGGTGATATAAGCTCGCCCATCTTCCGCTTCCCAGACAGTTGTCTCATCCTTCACGTGATCAAAAACCTTGAAAGTAGTGCAAACTTCGCACGGTTGCGACCGGTTATGCATCAACTCATGGCACGGCTTTTTCTGGGGGTCTCCGAATCTTTCACGAAAAACTTTATTGGCGAACGGCACGGTATAGTCCGGCGCCTGCAAATGAAACGCCATGGGAAGAAAGTCCAGCATGTTATATAGATTCTGCCGCTCAAGATAAACTTTTTTATCGGCTTCTTCCTTTTCTGTGATCTTTGTTTGAAGGGCTTGATTTGCCGTTTCCAGATCATGGCGGGATACCATGGATGCCCTCAAGTTGCGGTAGGCAAAAAACGAGAAGATCACCGAAATCGCTATGAGAGACCAGGCCAGTATTATTTCAATCTCATACTGTTCTTGGATCAGCCGGTTGATTTCATCAACCTCCTGTTTTTCCAGCAAGATGGCTTTTTCAATGAAAGTAATAAATGCTTCCTCGAATTCATTCTCAATGCTGAATTGCAACTGACTCAGGGCATCTGCTTTATTTTCTGTACCCATCTGCGACATTAATGCGCTGATTTTTGTGTTAAGGGTTAAATATTTTTTTTCAATTATTTCAATTTGTTTACCTTCTTGCTCCAGATTTCCACTTTCATGCTCACTATGTTCAAGGCTGAAAGATTTGATTTCCTTAAAAGTCGCGAGAATTTTTTTCTGGAACTCATTAAATTCCTCCAGCTCTGTTTCTCCAAAGATGATGAAATCCGATACTTCCTTAAATTGCCGGTGTATCTGGCTTTCAAGTTTTTCGAGTAACTGCAGTTGTTGGAAGGCATGGGCGGTTACTTTTTGCTGCTTCCTGGCCGACTTAAGGTATCTCAAGCTGGCAAAGTTCAGCAGAAGAATGATCGTGATCAATGTCGCGAAGACGATTACCAGTTTTTTGGCGATTCCTTTTCTATTTTTCGGGCCTTGTTGCATCGGTTTTTCGTTGAAAGTATGAGGTTTTATTATTTTTAAACTATTAATATAGTCTAAGGCTTTTTTTATGGGAGGCAATATATTTGGTATTACAGGGATAAAATCTTCAGGTGTAAAGGGCGGGTAAAATAGTTTAGTTCGGTTTGGGGATGCTCAGGCATTTCGTGATGATTTCGGCCATCTTTTTTGAAGCACCCTGTTGCTGGGCGAGGAAGGTTTTTGCTTTTTTGGCGATGTCTATGCGTTGGGAAGTATTTCCCAAAAGAGTGTGGACTTTTTGTTCCAGTTCTTCCATGTTTGCTACCTGGAAGGCCAGCCCCTCATGGTGAGCCATTTGCGAAACATGGCCTATGTTCTCTATATAAGGGCCATGCAATACCGGAAGACCGTGAGACAAAGGTTCTATCAGGCTGTGGCCTCCGCCCGGCAGGATCAGGCTTCTGCCCACAAACGCGATTTGTCCCAGTGAATAAATCTTGGCCAACTCACCCATCGTATTGAGCAGGATGACTGAAGCAGATTCTGCATGTTCTAACGATGACCAGAGGACGAAGGAAAAGTTTTCTTTTTTAAGTAACGCTGTTACTGCTTCCACCCGCTCCATTCTCCGTGGTGCGAGAATCAAAACCAGGTCGGGATGTTTTGCCAGCAATTGCCTGTGTGCGTTCAGAATGATTTCTTCTTCACCGGCATGGGTGCTTCCTGCTATCCATACCGGCGTGTCTGCTTTCAGGTTAAAAGTTTTCCGGAGCTGTTCTTTTTCCTCATCGGTTATCGGTTGGTGGGCATCGTATTTTGAATCGCCAATCACTTCGACACGTTCCCGGTTTACACCCAGTTCCAGAGCGGCTTTTTCCCCATTGGTATTTTGCATATAGAGCCGGTGGAATTTTTGGAAGGTTTCTTTGAAAAGGGAGCCAGCAGAAAGATACCGTTGGACTGCTCGTTCCGAGATACGGCCATTGAATAAAAGAGCCGGCACGTTTTTTCTATGCAGTAAGTCGATCAAGCCGGGCCAGAATCCGGTATCGGTGACGACATAAAGGTCTGGGTTGATCCGGCACAAAGCCAGCTGGGTGAATGGCAGGCAGTCCAGCGGATGAAAAAACGCTTTGTCGACAAAATCAAGATTGCGAGCGGTTTCGTAACCGGAGTCGGTGGTGACAGAGAGCGCGATATACAGATCGGGGTTTTGTTGACGCAATAGTTTGAGAGCCGGGGTGGCAGCGATCACTTCCCCCATCGAAAGGGCATGCAACCAGAGAGTTTTTTCGCTCTGTCTGGTTTTAGCGGGAACCCAGCCAAAGTGATGGACCAGCCCTTTCCACTTATGTTTGGAGAACAAGGTTGCAAGTAAAAACAAAGGGGCCAGCAGGACGCTCGCTAAAAGGGATAGAAGGTGATAGAGAAGAATCATTAAATATGTGATTAGCGGATGAGTTCAATATTCCTGAGCAAGGCCCCGCTGTTGGCCTTGACTGTTTCCTGTGCCGCATGACCCAGCTTTTGGCGTTCGTCCGGATTCATCAGCAACCGTTTTAAAACATCGTAGAGTTCCTCAATATTTTGTAGTTGAATGCCGCTACCGGATTGCGTGAGAAGCTTTGCTTCTTCTTCGAAATTATTCATGAACTTGCCGAACAGGACGGGTTTGCCCAATGCTGCCGGCTCGAGAATGTTATGGCCACCAAAGCGGGGATTGAATCCGCCCCCGACATAGGCCACGGTGGCGTTTTTGTATAAGGCGTTGAGTTTTCCCAGGCTGTCTACCAGCAATATGGAGCCCGTCCAGTTTGCTAGGTCATCCAGTTGAGAGAGCAGGGTGTAATCTGCTTTGAATTCCCGGATCAAGTCTTCGACCTCCTGGCATCTTTGCATATGCCTGGGGGCAATCACAGCGATCAGGTTCGGGAACTCTTTTTGGAGTTCCACCAATGCTTCCATTATAGGGCCCTCTTCTCCTGGCCTTGTGGAACCAAAGACCAGAATTGTCGAGTCGTCTCTCCACTCTGAATAAAAATTGTCCTCCTTCTGGGGTACATCGAACTTTATGTTTCCCGTCACCCGGATTTTTTCTTTGGTTACGCCGATTTGCAATAACCGATCTGCATCGGTTTGGGAGCGCATGGAAAACTGCTGGATCGGTTCTGTCATCCATAGAAAGAAGGCCGCAAATTTTTCGTACCGCTGAACCGATTTTTCCGAGACTCTTCCGTTCACCTGGGTTACGGGAATGCTCCGGCCTTTACATTGACGAAGCAGGCAAGGCCATAATTCCGCTTCGATCAGAACCAGTTTGGCGGGTTGTATCCGTTCAAAGACCGGATTCAACCAGATCGGGAAATCCAGCGGTAGTCGGAATACGTTGGGAAGATTTTCTTCTCGGGCCAGCGCATAGCCGGTGGGGGTAAAAGTGGACAGGGCGATCGGGCGGGACTCCCCATCCTTTATAAGACCGGCAATAAGGGTTTTAGCCAGACGGACTTCCCCGACTGATGAGGCGTGAATCCACAATGCGTCTTTCAACTCTGGCAATGCGTTGGCTCCTGCCATTCTTTCCTTGATTTGATTGCGGAAAGAAGAAGAAACCAGTGCCCTTAAAATAATATAAGGAGAAGCTAAAAGCAGTAGTCCGCTTGTCAGAATATAATACAAAAAATCCATACCGTGGGAGTATACTCTCAATTCATAAAAAAACTTGGCTAAAACTGTTTTTGGCCACCGGCGAGCCGCCGGGGGCAACGAGCAAGAACTTGGTTGAGCCGAGAACACGGTTGCTAGCAGTTAAAGATATTGCTCATTGGCTCCACGCCTAGTGGTTGCCGCAGAGAAAATGTCCGAACAAATAGAGACCTCATTATAGGCTTGGCTGAAAATCATGTCTGAAATTTTCTATAAAGTCATATCGCCCGATCGCAAATGGTACTGGTTTCCGGTTTTTGCAATCTTGAAGCTCATTTCCGGTTTTTATTTAGTGGGCCACCGTTTTCGCCTCTGGGCTTACAGGTGGGGGGTGTTCCCCAGCCGCAGGCTCGATTGTCGGGTGATCAGTGTTGGCAACCTGACCCTGGGAGGAACAGGAAAAACGCCCTTTGTCATGATGATTGCCGAAATACTCAGGGGTAACGGACTCAAACCCGCCATTCTCAGCCGGGGTTATGGTGGGAAATCCGGTGACTCGGTCAATATTGTCTGCGATGGCAAACAGACGCTTCTTTCCCCGGAATGGGTTGGCGATGAAGCGGTCATGATGGCGGAAAAACTTAAAAACGTCCCGGTTTTAACCGGACCGGACCGTTACCAGACAGGGCGGTACGCGCTTGAACATTTTGGTGTGGATACTCTGATACTGGATGATGGTTTTCAACACCTGGCCTTAAACCGTGATCTGAATATCCTGCTTTTCGATCATTCCAAGCCGCTCGGTAACGGCCATTTGTTTCCCGCAGGAGAACTGCGTGAACCTCAAGCAGAAGCTAGAAGGGCGGATATGATTTGTTTCACCCGCTGTTCCCGAGGTCCCGTCAATTTTGATCCGCATCTCCCCATTCCCCAAGTCAAAACACATCTTCGCCTGGATTCTGTAATTCGCATGGATGATGAGGAAGTGTTGGATGTGGAGATGTTAAAAAATGAACCGGTCGCCGCGTTTTGTGGCATTGCCAAACCAGAAGGGTTCAAACAGATTTTGCTGGACTCGCAGATTCAGTTGAAATTTTTCAAAGCCTTTGCCGATCATCATCCTTACACCTTGCAGGACATTGAAGAATTGGAAGCTCACGCGGTAAAAGAAGGAGCGCGGTTTCTTTTAGTCCCGGAAAAAGATGCGGTCAAGCTCAAGGGGATGAAGTTTTCTTTGCCTGTATTTAAAGTGGTGATCGAACTCGAAATTCTGGAAGGACGCGAAACCTTCAACAAACAACTGCTAGGCCAGCGTGACGCTGGACTCAGCGGGCAATAGCTTTGTCTGGCTAGAAAAGAGTTGTCTCGGCTTAAAAAGTGATTGCTATATTCCCTCCCTTCATAGGGAGGGATTGAGGGAGGGTTGGATTTTACTCTCTCTTTTCAAAGAGGGAGTGATGTGTTTTCCCAATAAATATATATGTTTGATATAAAAACTCTCAGTTCGAACCAGCGGTTTGTTTTAAATATTCTGGTTCCATCGGCTTACCTGTTTCCCCTGGTGGTGGCCTATCTTGGTCCGAAAAATTTTGGTTTCGGATTCCCCGCTTTGGTTTATGCGGGGTTGTCGATCGGTGCGCTGGGTGTTCTGTTATGGGTCGCCGCCATGTGGACGTTGGGCCCTTCGTTAGCTGTTCTGCCGGGAACCGATCAACTGGTCACTAAGGGGGTTTATCGTGTTTTTCGTCACCCGGTTTATATAGGAATCGTTTTGACGTTGAGCGGATTGTTTGTGGCCTGCGGATCTTTACCCTGTCTGATTTATGTAGGGGTGGTGGTGATTCCGTTGAACATCTTCAGGGCAAGGGCAGAAGAGAAAGTCCTGTTAGAACAATTAGGGTCGCCTTATCAACAGTACCGGGATTCCACATATTTTTGAGAACCAGACTATGGCGTTAAAAATAAGATTCCGGGCTTTGCTGACTTTGTGTGGGGACCCCATTGAAAACGGTGAGTTGACTATTGATGATGGCAAAATTGTAGAAATTTCAACTCAACCTGAAAATAAAAAAAACAGCGATGCGCTGGATCTCTCCGACTGCCTGCTTATGCCGGGGTTCGTCAACGCGCATTGTCATCTCAGTTTGACTGCGCTTGAAAAAAAGTTTTCTCCCTCACTTTCATTTGAAGATTGGATTCGGGCTTTGATTTCTTTGAATTCAGTTCTTGATAACGAGAGCCGGGTGCAAGGAATTTGTGCTGGAGCTGAAGAGATGAAACTCTCCGGTGTGACGGCACTTGGAGATTATGTTGCCGAGCCCGGGCTACTGGAAGTGATAGGCGGATTGGGTTTTCGGTCGGTGTTATTTCTAGAGACAATAGGATTTCGTTCCGAGAAAGCGCGATTTCTTTGCGAAAAAGTGGAAGAGATTTTGAAAAGCGAATTCTCGCTTTGTCAGCTGGGTTTGGCGCCGCATGCTCCTTATTCCGTTTCTCCTGAGTTGTTTCGATATCTTGGGCAACTTGCACAGAAATACCATTGTCCGCTTTCCTGCCATGTTGCGGAAATTCAGAATGAGGTGCGGTTTCTGGATGGTGGGAATGATTCGCTGGAAGAACTGCTGAAAGAAAGATCGGCCTGGGATTCCCAATGGCAGGCACCTGGCAAAACTCCCATTCAATATCTGGATTCCCTGGGTCTGCTGGATCGTCTCATTGCCGTTCACTGCAATTTTGTTTCTGCTGACCTTGATTTGATGGCTTTAAAAAAAGTCAGCGCGGTATTTTGTCCCGGTAGTACCCAGTGGTTTGGCCGGACGGAGTTCATGCCGGTTCGCGCTTTGCTGGACTCAGGGATAACCGTGGCCTTGGGAACCGATTCACGGGCCAGTAATGACTCCTTAAACTTTCTGGATGAGTTGCGTATAGCAGATAAACTTTTGCCCGATGTCAGCCGAGGAGAAATACTTACCATGGCAACCCGCTCAGGTGGGGAAGCCTTGGGCTTGCAGTGCGGTACACTGACTTCAGGGCAACAGGCTGATTTAATTGGATTTCGTGTTTCCCCTTCCTATGCAGGTTCCTGGTTGGATGTGCCTTTCGAATGCCAGCGCCATGAAGTGGATTTTTATATGGTGGATGGAAAACTCACTTCTTAATTATGGCGATCTGTCACATGAGCTCCCCGTTTTACCAACTGGTTGACGGCGAATCAGGTTTTTCGTATAATCTATTGATATAAAAAGAATTATTTGATTTGGGGTCGCATGCCGGGATTGCTTAAAATCGTTGGAATAGTGGGGATGGTGTTTTTTCTTTCTGCCTGCGGGGTCAAGGGTGGAAGCCACTCGCCCCTGCGCTTCAAACAAATAACTCCTGTTATGGAAATGGAAATGGAAAAGCTCATTCAGCAGGGGTGCGACCAGGAATACGAATATTTTGACCGTGACATCGCCTTGCTTTATTCGCTGATTCCCGGTGGTGGGCAATGGTATACCGGTGAAACCCGCAAGGCATGGATCTATTTAATGTCCTTTCCCCTGATAGTTCCTTATATTGTGTCCTTCCAGGATGCGCAGAATTCGGTCGATTACTATAATTTCCGTTATACGGCCCATTTTTGCAAAAGCAAGCTCAAGGTAACCCAAAAGATGCAGGAACCGGACGACCAAAAGAAGAAGTCCAGAAAACGCCACTAGGCGTGGGGCCAGCGTGCACGTGATATTTGTGATACCCTTCCTTAACCTTCATGCCCGGCACGGGTACTTCCTTAGCTTTCGTGCCCCGGAGGGGTAAAAACTTTTTAAGATTGGGGCATTGGTGCCATATATGTGATATTCTCCCTTAATCTTAGGGCTGCAAGCGGTAAAACTGTTGCTATTTTGCTCCTGAGGTTATCCGCAGGAAAAAAATTAAAAAAATCAAAAAAATTCTGGTATTCGTGGGTTTTCGGTGTTAAACTTCTCCGCTTACGCTTATTAATGCAGGGGTGATGTTTTTTCCTGTAATAAGGACTGTCAGCCATGCTATAGTGTGTTACTTTGTCACCCTTTCGCGGCAATACATCCTGTTA